>Ga0307514_10004999_pt1 | contig 11997 bp, 11 predicted proteins | sample 16_EM_MG_FD_203088 | JGI IMG/M metagenome (GOLD analysis project Ga0307514, IMG submission 203088) | Populus trichocarpa ectomycorrhiza microbial communities from riparian zone in the Pacific Northwest, United States - 16_EM | ecosystem: Host-associated > Plants > Roots > Unclassified | place...
TTTCACTGGACATTGCCAATCAAAGAACCCTAATTACAGCATTATCGCAGCCTACTACAGTGTGCCATATCTGTGCCGTATTTGTGCTGCCTAGGTACCACTAAGTCTGGAATATATATAAGAGCCCTGCCACGCAAGCATAATGTGCCAATAGCATCAAACTCTCTGTCTTAGACAGTTGAATTGAATTTGACTTAGAATTCTTTTCTTTTTGTACGGAGTACGTAGTATGGTTTGTAGCCAACCTACTGCGAGTGGCGATCTCTACCCTGTTTAGGTATAAATCACTATGAACTATACCAGATTGGGTAAGAACTTAGCTAGGAATTTCCGTGCTTGGCAGCTATCTACTCTCTAGGTAAACCTTGAAAATGATACAACTGATAATGAATCGATATGGTATATCACAAAGTGAACTCTTGAGACAGGGGCAAGAGTTGGGTATACAGAGTTCAAGGACACCAGGTGGTGAGTATGACGACAAGATGCTCAAGGGCCTCCTAAGCTGGGTGCCGAGGCCCTCCCCCCAAGCCACCCGGTGCTGCCTTGGGCGATGCACCATCCGAACTGCGTTGGAGCCTAAGCCATAAGCGAAGCAGGGTGAAATGCTGGATACTCCCATGAGGGGTGCCACAGAAGCTCTCCAGGATGCACCGGAAATCGAGGATACGGTGGTGTGGATGATACTGCCACTGAAGGAAAGGGACCATCTGCGGAATCTTTTGATCAAACAATGTCGCGTGACGATGGTGCAGGCAGAGATGTCAGCAAAGCCTAATGCAATAATGATTCCTCTAATGATTCCTCGAGGTCGGCTTTGGGCAGCTGAATCTGCTGATGTACCTACGTAGTTTTATATGAAAACTTGGCTCTCGTGCCAACCAGACTAACAGACTAGGGTACTGTAGAACAGGAGAAGAGTTCACTCAGAGGAAAGGTCAACCCAAGTCTGGGGAGTTTGAAGTGATTGAGTAGAGTACTGTTATGCTATACGACAATGATGGTGAAGATGGACGATGAAGAGGGTGATGAGGATGAGGACATCTGGTAGGCCAACTTAATCCCCGAACTTCCCACCTACCCAATTGGGATTACCAACTGGGAATTAGTGCATCACAGTACCTAGTACTTATGTCTACACAATTTTGTCTTAATCCCAATCTTTCAGATTCTGGGCATAAATATCAATTGTGGGAAATGTAAGGCTAATTCTTCGTAATGATATTGAGGCAGTCTTACTGAGATCTGGTGGATAGGTGTAAGCATCTGAGGGCCAAAGCTCGTATCGTTACAATTTTAGGGTAAATCAACCCTCGCATCGATCGTTGGCTGGTCATCTTGGTTGATTGACGTGGGGTTATAGTGCCCGTTAATTTGATAATCGGAGTAGTGAGACCATTCAGTTTCATACCTCCACTCATCTTAATTGTGAGGTATGGAAAATCTGTATGTCGCAGTCTGTTGTCGGGGGGGGACTGAAGCGGAATGTTGTGGTGTTCTAGACCATTATTGAATGCTTGAAATATGCTACCACCCCAAACAGCAAAGGGGGGGTATTTACCCATGGTCCTCAGGTACTTGGCGAATTCCAGGCCCTGCCCTCCGTATCTCTAGTGTTTAGATGTGTAGGGAGAAAGAGGTCATGGCTCAAGTCAAGCTATCCTTCAAAAGCCACAAACGGAGCAAATGCCGTATGCACCCGCTCACTGCAGGTTACCATGAAAGCAAATACCCAGTCTCAAAAGACCCTAGAGGGGCAACTTCTGGTGGTAAAGAATGGAGAGTGGACGACTCTGTACTCCAAAGTTGCGGATCTGAACGGAGTTATGCTGCAATACCTTGGTGTATCGATTGAACAAGCAGTCGAGCTAATCAAGCTCCTAGTACAGTCAAACTTAAATCGGAATCCAGTGCGAACGAGGCGGGTGAGGGCGGATGAGGTGAAAGGAAGAGGGTGTTGTGGTTGAAGAGAAGAAGCCCGAGAGGTTGAAGCCTTATAAGGAGTGTACGTGTCTGCACCTCCCCTACCCCACACTAACCCCCAAGTGCACCTTACCCTGAGCTGATCATACTTACCCTGAGCTGGTCATACTTACCCTGAGCTGGTCATACAGGCAAGATGAGGGGGCAGAGTTGTATAGATATGAGTGGTGTTGACAGCTCCTAGGATACCGCCAAAATCGAAGAACGCAGTGGCGAAATAGAATTCCGCGTCGTCAACAATGATAGTACCCATGAATCAACCATCATCCTCACTAAACTCAGGGTAATACTCCAGAAACCCAGCTTGTGTATGAAAGGACGCGTTAGTATGGCGACTGAAGCATCCTTTGGAGGTGCTAGGGTACATTCCCCCATTCAAATATGGATCCTGAATGTTTGCTGGGCTAACATCACCCCCCGCAGTGGCATCACTTACCACCCCTTCAATGGCCGTCAATCCGCCAAAATCGTCTTCTGCGCCATCTCCTCTGGCCAGCCAGTCAAAGGTCACGGCGCGCACCCCATGTCACATCTCAAAGTCTAATTCCGCACCGGCGAGGGAATTTGACGCTATTTATGCTTTAATTGTTTCTCTGGTTGCTTCTTTATGGTTTATTTGTTCCCGCGGTGCGGAATGCGCTTAATTATTTCCGCTGAAGCTTTGACTTGTGATTTCCGCAGCATTGGGGACGTAGATGTAGACGTTCATTTTCCCTCGCTATTGCTTTCCTCTTCACATAAAGATATAACGGACTTAAATAAATAAATAAAAAACTTTCTTTCCTGGCCTAACTGTCAACCTGTCAATCAGCTTGTCCGTGGCCTTGTCCTTTATCTTGTCTCCTGTCCTGTCTGTCAACTTGTCCGCTCTCACGTATCTAGTTCGATCAATTACCCTCTTTACCCGCCATGAACAATCGAGGGTAGCTCAGACTTTCCTGACTTGTACCCGGTTTCCCTTGCACCAACCTCACTCGAGGTTCTCCCAGTCCTAACACTACGCCATTAGGTACTTAAAAAACAAGGCTTCACCAAAGAAATCTCGCTCGATTGCCGGATCTGCTCTATGATCCCCAAAATCTGGTACCTCGAATCTGCGAAAATGCTTGCGAAGCAGAAAGAGGCAGTCGGGGCCAAGATTCGCAATCTCAAAACCCCACATTGTCCACCCTCCACTTAAACAATTCCGAAACGGACCATTTAAAGCCGACCCACCGCATCCGGATGGAGTACGACGGGAGGCTAAACACGATCCACACCTTGCCCAACTCCAGCATCCCCGCAACGACCTCCAAAACCATCAAAGCGCCAGGTCGTTCCTGCAGCCTGTCAATTCTGATGAGGTCCAGGATTATAATGTCATTCTTGAACCCATGGACCTGAGCACGATGGAAAGTAGACTGGAGGCGGGTCATTATACTACACCCGAGAATTTTATTAGACGCGGGGTCGATTGTAGAAAAGTATAATAATGAGACGACGACTTATTAAGTTGGACGTTTTTGAATAATAAGTTGAGAGAAATTCCCGGTAAGTATATCTGCTACCTCAGTTCTTATAAGAACTGATGTATCTAATATTTCTGGATCTAGAAAATTAAAGTGTTCCTTCTTTATATTGTTTCTCATGCACTTTGATTGCATTCGTTATGCGTGCATGCAGTGAGTTTAAACCTACTCTATACGAACCCAGACATGTCTCCTTTTTCTGTTTTGTTTTTCTTTTTTTATATATGAATACCATGGACATGGGAATTTGGAGAGTACTTGGGGTGTCTTTTTGGGACGAACGTTTTATTGTATGTTAATTAAATTTTATGAATTAACTGCAGATCAAGCAATCGCGGATCGTATAAATCTCCTGGCCGGCTCAGGGACAATGAGTGACTTTTATGAGGCCTACTCTCATACATTCCTTCGCTATGTATAGTGCACTATCCATCATGATCAAATGGAAATCCTCTACACTGAAAGATACACACTCGCCAGACCAGACCGATGTACCGCAAAAATTGAGACGTCAGACCCCCCTGTCTTTCCACCATAGCAACAGGTAGTACGTATACACCCGCCCCAGGAATACGTCCAATTAATCATAAACTCATGAAACCCAAGGCGTCTCCCGAGAATGTTAACGCGCAAATTGCATAAGTATAAATGTTCCTGAATAGAGTACTCATTTAGGAATCTCAATCATAGCCTTAGGCTCCACAGACGTATAAGAAAGAAAAGAAAAAAAAGTCTCGAACCCCTGCCACCCTACACAGCTGCCCGACAAACATTGAGTGAAATGTGTTTTTACGTATACCTGAAACCATTTCGCATCATGCCGACCCATTCTGAGATATTATTCTCATGTGCCAGAGCAACGGTCAAATCATTGATCCCATCCGGCATTAATCGCCGAAGTCCAGTCGCAGCACCTGAATCCCTGCATGTGACAAGGTAAGACAAGGTAAGCAAGGCAGTGGGGAAGTAACCAGGAGGGGAGGAGGGCCTGATGGAGTTTCCCTTTCCTCCGGTGCTGGATAAACTGAGAGTAAGTTCCGTAAGTAAGGGATATCAGGATCATGAAATATTGTCCTCATTATGTGATAATTCATAGATTTAAATATCAGCCAACGAAAACCTTAGGTAGGTCGGCTCAATAATGCAGGCTTTTCCTTTAATTTTGCTTCCCACAGTTTGTAATCCACTTTCTTGTTGCTGGGTATATACCCTGGCAGTCAAAGCTGACGTCGGTTCCTAATGCACTTCAAGATTTTTCAGCCTAAGCCACAATCGCTCGTGCTGCAAAATGACTTGGATTAGTTGATCGGTCTTTTGTTTGAGCCCGATGGGTTACCCTGAATACAATTTCCATCTTTCCACCGTATATTACCAACAACAACCAACCTCATCAGAACTATGTTTGTAAGATGGAAATAGCAAGCCCAGGTATTACAAGTGCAAACCCCATAGACATTTAACTGTACGCCTAAGTTTATGTTTATTTATATACTGTGTTTGCGGGGCATCATCAAGATGCATGCGAGCTTTACAATATTCAGTACTCGGAAGGCTATCCCTACTACGCCACGAGCAAAAGCAAAATAGCGTTCTAGACGCAAGCCCAAGGTCGAAGACCAATGGGCAGCTATAAAAGATGATGTTTCTTATACATCATCAAGTTCCTAAGGCTTATGATAAGGATATACAAGCTGAAGCTAGCCAATGGTTTAAGAAAATAGGCTCTCGAAATACATCATGGTTATGTTTATGGCCACTGCCTTAGTTGAAAGCTGGTAGGTCGAAGGCAAGCCAAGATATCCTAATGCAGCAAGGACTTTTTGTATTTTCGCATGCTTGTTTTTAGATAGGTGCCCGCCAGACAGATATACCGCACAACCTAGAGGCAGGATGTGCTTTGCTGACACGCGTTAGCGAATTGTATGGTACACTCCAAGTCACAATTGCGCTCCCTTCGGGGGAAAGACGTACAGACTCCCCCCGCAAAAAAATTGCTGCATTTCACACTTCACACTTCACTAAATGCAAGAAAAAAGAAAAAAGAAAAAAAAAACCCCATCCTACCAAAGGGTCGGAACCGTTACAGTACGGTAGATACTCTCCATCGTAGTCTGGTTGCCACCATTGCTATCTTCCTATGATTATTTCGTGCGATTTTGACATCTCCATCAAAAGACAGTCCGTCTCATTGCATAGGGCTGGGACCTCAGGGTTCCATACAATATGTGGGTATATACAGCTATTTCCATATCCATTGGGGGGGGGAAAATAGGAAGGGTATGGTACAGCCTATGCGGTTGAAGGATGTCGATGCTGCTGCATGTGAGTTGCAGATGGTATGCATTAGCTTGATGATGTACTAGGAGGTGGGGGCTCTGGCAGCTACCTATTAACTAGGTCTGGCTAGGTATTACCTAACTCAGCTTATGATAGAAATCTGGGGCTCAGTCTCGGGACTTGGGCGGTGGGCATGCACTCGAAAGGGTAATTAGTGCCAAGGGAACAGCTTCACGAACTAACCACTTCGAGTGTTTTGCTTTCAATTCACAAGCGTCGTGATGTCACTTCCGTCTTCTGCTTACTTACATACCTACTGTAGAGTACATCTCGCTTGCAGCTGCTTCAAGATACAAAGAAGTTTCTACAATGCCGTCATGGGCAACACAATTGACTGTCATAGCACATCCACATACACCTGGAGCGAGACTGGTGGTACACGTATTTGATCACATAGCATACCTCGATACTGGGGACACCGAAGTAGCTGCTGACAGGTTACATACTTACACGGTACATGAAACTTGAGCAGTCGTCCAATACTATACTTACAGCACATACGCGGGGTATGCCTCCCTTTCCGGCTGAGATTGATGGCGTCAAACTCACATCGGAGAGGTCATCTGGGTGACCCCATCTGGCATTTAAATTGCTGAAGCAACCATCATTTACCACTTCATGCTATGGGCCTTGCGTTTAGGTTTGGACTTTAGTTGTTATGCGACATACTCTCTAAGAGTGTTTTTCATTTGATATAGATATAAGTACTCAAATACATATATTTATTCACTTCAACATATTCCCTAAACCTTTCGGGCATACAAAGCACAGATTCTTCACACTGTTCGGGCACATGTCTGAGATTAAGATCTCAAAAGCCACTTCTGGCCAGCGTGTGTATAGGTAATGCCTGGACAGGGATCTTGGTAGGGCAAAGTCACTCAGCCATGGAATGCAACCACCTGATGTTTCGGCATCATATTTAGAAGCGGCCAAGAGATCTGAGCATGGGAACCGGGAGAGATACCGGTATGTGCTGGATACGGTACGATACTGGCATAATGGAGGGATGTTATTTGTGGAGCTTGGGGCTAGGACGATTCCAAACAGGGGCATGATGGTCAGGTACGATACAACCATCCAATATGGTGTTTCATACAATTGAAGCCCTAGGGTTTTATTTGGGGAGCGAGGGTCAGATTATTAATTTTAGGAGTGGCATGATCGATAACACAAATGCTCCAATGTAGTAAATCTCCGGGCTCCGAGGCGTTCAAGATCCTAGTATCGCTACATGTTTGTCACATTCCGTTGCTAGCTGAGATCATCAATTGGGGGCACGGTATCAATAAGCCCGGATCACGGGGTAGTCTTATACATAATTCACCCTACCGGGTGCTAAAATTCGGATGGGAACAAACAAGGAAATGTTCAGAATACTACAACCGGAGCTAGCCAAGTGAAACCATCAAGTTTATATTGCGGCACTGTCAAATCTCTCCTCGCTTCAGCTATTAAGCCTAATTATGCGTTTTTAGCGAATACTTGGGCTGTTGCAGATGCGGATGCGTTTACGCATACAGAATGCTTTTATTTACTGCTGCCTGTGTGAAAAAAGTTGCAACTCTAAACTAAAAGTAAACACGATTGTCACCCCACTTCAGGTGTGCCGGCAGTAATCCGGCCAATCAATCCATTTGGGATTTGGGACCAACTTCTGTTCCCCGCGGTCTCAGCTTTTGTACGCCAGGTCAGTGTGGTCATGCACAGCACACCCAAGAGCACCCAGCCGATTGAGTGTGGTACAAAGCCTGTACAGATGGGTTCATCGTCTCTACTGGGTGGTGGAGATCTTGAGAGATGTGGACAATTGGATGAATTGCTGAAATCATTGTACAGAGGGTAGAAGTGCTGTGGACGACTCTGACTCTGAAACTTCGGCTGCCTTGCAATGAGATACTTGTTACCATAGGGGGAGTATCAGGTGCTTATTGTTTATGGCCATTTGCTAAGGCGCCTAGGTCAGGCAAGACATCCAGCAGGCCATTGGCCTTCGTTTCTGTCCCTTTTTTCCCACCCCACCATCACCACGCACTTTCATTTTTCATGGGGGGTGCAACCTGTAATGTAGGTAGGTAGCTGCCATAAGTACTTACACTTTACTTTTTACTGCCTCAACGTACATGTTACATATGTACTCGACTACAGTCCTTGAGTAGGTGAGTAGGTAGGTAGGTATGCACCGCTGGGTTCTGAGTATATACGGCCACGGCGGGCTAGCAGCACGTACATATAGACCGCCTCAATCGTTAATCGTCATATAAAGAAAGAAAAAAAAGAGGTATGATACCGCTGTGAGGAGAAGACAAAGTGGCGGCGGGTGGCTCTATTCACGACAGTGCAGTGGGAGCACAGCGCGAGCTGTTTAGGACCTGGAGCAACTTGCGCGCAAAAGTACCGTAGAGCTTTAGCAAGCTGGCGAGGCAGGGTGCTCTGCTTGGGCATAGTGCGGGCACCGATGCGAGCCATTCCCTTCCATTGCTCTGTACGCTAGTCCGCTTACATTTGCTGCCCACCTCCTTCGCTGAGAGGTTCCCATCCCTCTCCCTTGCACCCTCATATTATTATTCCGCAAACATCAATCATCCACTCTTCTTTTTCTTTTCCTTCTTCTTCTTCTTACACTCCAGGCCACGGAGGATCCACTCTCTTCTGTTTTACGTTTCTCTCTCTCCACAGGCATCGCTTCCCAATCTTAACCAAGCTTCCACACAGAAACGCTCTCGGCTGCTGCACCATAATACCTTCAGCACCAACTACCTCTTCAAGCTTAGGACAGGTTCCCACACAGTCAATCATTCTTATCATACGCCTGCCCGATAATAAACACCACGATAAGTTGCCGAAGTGATAGGAATAGAGTAGAGATCCGCAGCAAGATGCCGAACGTTGTCGTGCCAGCGTCAGGATGGTCCCTCGGGACTGCTGCCGAGTCGATCACCAATGGCAAAGGACCAGGAGGAACTCCAAATCTCGTTCCCGGGATAAAACAGCTCATGCGAATACAATTTACTGAGGGGGCTTTGCTGGAGGACCTTATCAAGGCAGGAGAGTTCAAGGTGTCATTCGGAAAGACTATTGTAAGTCGGGACAATCAGGGCCTATTGAGGTGCTTCTTGTTGATAACGACAATAGACTTTCATATACGGCAATGAGGCACAAGAGGTCTTCTCAAAAAGTGAGCAAACCCGACAGGAAATTTACGAAACCACCGACCACAGCTTAAATTTCACCGGGTTAATCACGCACCAACTCGAAGCACGCAAAATGGAGAAAGACGAAGACAACGCCGCGGAACTGGTTTTGAAGCAGCAAATGTCGGCTTTGAAGAATCAGAAAGAGTCAAAAAGGTAGGTTTTGTAGTCTCCCTGAGCTCTTTCTGAGCTTGTTGAGCTCACCTTTCTTAGTACCATGCTCGTGGAACAACCTGTGGCAAAGGGCCTTCCATCCCGAAAACCAACACCCATTGGAGTCAAAAGGCGACCTGGTACGGATCTGGGAGCCATTACGAGAACACCAGCACAGACATCTGCAGAAACCGAAGCGAAGATGAACGCCCTTCGAGCACCGTTAATACACTTGCTTGCTCTCGGCTCAGATTCAGAGAGAAATATTGCCATGAAGACACATGCTCCAGTTGATCTATGCCTCCGAATCTTACAAAGGATTGGAAACCGAGCGAGGGCGGGAAACCACTGGCAGCTGGTGGACGACATTTACCGAGACTTGGATTTATGGAAGTTTCCTTACGGTAGCCAAAAGGATAGAGATCTTGCCATTGAGAATGCGAGTGCAGCATTCGCCCGGTTAGGGCTACCGAAAGATGCACCCGAATGGGATCTCTTGGTAAACCCAGTGGAGCGAGGAAGGGTTAAGGCTGGCCCACCACCATCAACACTACCGAAACAGAAACCATTGCCCAATCTCAATATCTCAAAGGTGGATGAGGGAAAAGTTATCCCTGCAGAGGCCTCCCCGACAGCATCCGAGAACTCAGTTGGTGCCGAACAGGCGGCTAGATCTACATCCTCCCAGCCACCTAATAAGACTAGGCGAGTGGGTGAGAAAGATAGGATAGACAAGATAATTGCCAACAGAGGGAAGCCATTGAAAGCAAAGAGGGAAGCTGCGCAAAAGGAGAAGAAAGAAAAGACAGCTCCTGGTACTACTGCACCAAAGAAGTTGGGTCGGCCTGCGAAACCAAAAGCCGAAGCAGCTGCGAAACATACAAAGCGACCGACGAAGTGGAAACATCCTGAAGGTGGCATTGCCGCTGTAGCCGCTGCACGAGAAGCGCGAGAGTTTAAGTCAGAGAAGTTTGTCCAGTCGGATTCAGAGGAAGAGAGCACAAAGGTCTTCGCCAAATCACCACTGGCAATGGGAGCAAAAGTTGCCGGAAAGTCACCACTTCCAGCCACCAGTCACGGGTCAGCGAGGAATCCTAAGGCCAATGCTAGTACTGCTTCACCAGCCAAGAAGAAGGTCGCCGAGGCTGCGAAAATCACGAAGCGGGCAACTCCTCTGGAAGCAAAGAAGACTGTTGCGGCGAAGACACTGCCAGCGAAGGTCACAGCACCAGCCCCCGAGAAGGCGCGCCCAGTTGCGAAAGCAACTGGAGCTATTGGTGGAAAGAGGCCTGTAGCTGCTAAGGGCAAGGCAGGCGAGAAAGAGCCACCTGTGCGCACCGCTAGTACTACCAAACGTTCTCCAACTGGATCATCACCTACAGTAACAGCCCAAGAAGCCGGATCAGTAGCATCCCAAACCCTTGCTAGCATTGGTACTGTTTCTACATCAGCACGCTCTCCGGGTCATACCATCACTGTAGCAACACAGCCTGCTGCAAAGAAACAACCTCGATACACCCAGGAGACTTCTGCAGCGTCGATCAAGAGAAAGGCGGAACGTGCTGAGGAGGATGCTCCTCCAAAAGCAGTCAAGCGCCAGAAGCTACCTGATGCAAACACTCTCAACCTGGCAAGGAGGTTTAAGGAGGAGTATGCCAAGTATGCCAAGCTTTACAAGGAGGCCCAGAGTGAAGGGCCTCAGCAGAATGAGAAGTTGGAAAGAGTCCTCAAGATGCACGACGATCTGGCGGCTATGAAGTTGAAGTTGGTCAACCTTGCTGCAGCTTAGAGGGCTGAACGCAATGGGACCGAGTCTTTGGCTGGAGTGAAACGCCGGAACCTGACTGCTTGAGTTGAGGTTACTTTCTTCCTTATCTTCCCTTGACCTTACATCTTTGGCTCGCTTTCTACACCTGGGATCTCTTTTTTTTTGTCTTAGCACGGATGGATAATGGAGTCAATTGCTTTGATTTGCTATATTTCTTTTGTTCTTCCAAACACATTGGCTATTGGCACATGACGAGGTCACTGCGATGCATCATAATCACCATCATCCCTCATCACTTTCCGCTTATCGTTATAGCTTAATTCCCTCACACATTTCTTTTCCTTTGGCTTTCGATTTCTATATTTTATGGTGGGGCGTTACTAACTCTCTCTCTGAGTTTGCTTTTAGCTTTTTTCTTGGTAATGAATATGATACACTGGCGTTTTCAGTTGTTGCTATTTCTTTTTTGCAAATATTTTCCTAGCTAGCATAGCTGGTAGGATTGATGTTGTTTGTGCTTTCTTTTGCTGGATATATGAACCCGTTTTGTGTTGTGTGTATGTGTGTGCTTTTCTTGTGGTTGGGCGTGAATCCTATTGTGGAGGTAGCAAGGGGGTGGAACAGGGCAGCAGGGTAAGGCAGTGTTAGATATGGGGAGTTTGGGAATCTGGGAATCTGAGGCTTGAGGAGGAACCAGACGAGGCGCTCCACGATTGATATATTGTGTTTGAGACATTGAATGGTTTCATCTTTGGGGAAATTGAATCAAGAGTCCTGGAGGAGATGTTAGAGGTGGTGATGGTGGTAAGTAAGAGGTGAAAGCCTGGCCTGGCTGCTCTGTGGTATGGGGGTTGGTGTCGTTTCCTCTTTCTTAAGGTGTTATAGGGGATCTGGCTTTTCTGGGCTTTAACTGGCTTTGTATATACATGCTAGCTACTTAGCTAACCTGGTACTGCTCAGCTATACTTTACGATATTTGCTCTTTGCGCTTTAGGTGAAGGGCAAGTAAAGGTGCTGTGCTGTGCTGGGGATATCATATGGATTGATTGATGGA
>Ga0307514_10005000_pt1 | contig 11996 bp, 6 predicted proteins | sample 16_EM_MG_FD_203088 | JGI IMG/M metagenome (GOLD analysis project Ga0307514, IMG submission 203088) | Populus trichocarpa ectomycorrhiza microbial communities from riparian zone in the Pacific Northwest, United States - 16_EM | ecosystem: Host-associated > Plants > Roots > Unclassified | place...
CCAAGACGCAGGATTGGATTGTAATGTTGCTCTCTCGCTCTCTTTTAAATTTCTTAATTTTGATTAATTATTGTTGTTTTGTTAAGCCATGTAGGTATTGTTTTAAATTTCTTTGATTAATTTTGCTCTCTCTCTCTCTCTCTCTCTCATTTGAACTTGTATGAATGAGTTTTGATCTAAGCATTGTCGTGTCATAACCGTAACTTGACAGTTCATCAATGTAAAAATTTCCCACACATAATAGATGGAACTTGGGTCCTGAAATTTGGGTGTCTTTATGCAGGTTGCGATAAAGACGTTGATAGTCATTCATAGGACATTGAGAGAGGGAGACCCTACATTTCGAGAGGAGCTCTTGAACTACTCACATAGAGGAAATATTCTCCAAATGTCCAATTTCAAAGATGACTCTAGTTCGCTGGGTATGGAGCCTATGTTCAACATTGTTTTTGTCAGTTTATGTGAACAAGCTTTGAATTTTGAATATCAATAGCTTTTTAGATTGCTTTTTCTGAGATGCAGCCTGGGATTGCTCTGCATGGGTTCGTACTTATGCTCTTTTTCTAGAGGAAAGATTGGAGTGTTTTAAGGTTTTGAAATATGACATTGAAGCTGAGCGCTTGAATAAAGCATCACCTGTGGCAATCAAGGTTTCTTCCGTGCTGTGCATTAATTTGGAATCATATTTTAACCTGGCATCAGATTATGTTTTTATCATGGAACGGCATTAACTATCTATTAATTATAACAGGTGCATAGTAAAACACGGCTCTTGAATGGAGAAGATCTGTTGGAGCAGCTACCTGCATTGCAGCAGCTTCTTTATCGTCTACTTGGTTGCCAGGTAAGGATTGATACTGGTAACAGATTTGCTTAATTGTGGTTACGGAACAATGAGATTTCTTTGTGTGGCTTTAGTATCTCCTAACCACTGAATTGACTTTCATTATATAATCCTTCCCTATCCCCTTCCTCTAATTTTTGCAGCCTGAAGGTGGAGCTTATAACAATTATCTAATACAGTATGCCTTGGCTCTGGTATGCATGATACAAATATGTTTTTCTTACAAGAGTGTTTTCAGCAGTATGTTTTGCGCAAGTACTTGTTGGAATTCTGAATGACGGGGGAATTTTTCAGTGAAAAACCAGTGCATATATAACTGAAATTTAAATTATTTCAATTGCCAGATGAGCTGTGAATTTTCTTTACTGTACTGACCAGTGACAATGCACTTTCTTATCCTCATCGGCAGGGTAAGATTGTGCAGTGAGCTACAGTCCCTGGTGTTTTCTAAATCATTCTCTTAAAGCATTATGGTGTTGTCTTTTTAATTCTTGTGACTTGCTAGGGATAGAGTAAAAGGATGCTTTAAGTGTTTTTTTCCCCTTTTCTTGTTAACTGGGACCAGAACTGGAAGCCTGCCTGCAGTGCATGATTCTTGGAGTGTTGATACAAATAACTGGTGAATTTGTTATTCCTTGGGGTTATTTTCATATTGTATCCAAGATCTTCAAGCTTATGGTTTCTAGAAGTTATTATTTATAACTATATAATACATCTAATTTTCTATCATGGGTCATTATACCAACACCTTTTGTTGTATTCCTTTGTTTTTTTAAGTCATAAAATTGTTGTTTTTCATGCAGGTCTTGAAGGAGAGCTTTAAAATCTACTGTGCAATCAATGATGGAATTATCAATCTTGTTGACCTGGTAAAACTTGCACTCAAGCGTGTAACTGCCTCTTGGACTAGTTGTATTTTTCCTCTTATATTTTTTCCTCCATTAACATAAATTCAAAATATTTTTACAGTTTTTTGAAATGACAAAACACGATGCTGTCAAAGCTCTTAATATATACAGAAGAGCTGGCCAACAGGTTTTACAAACGACTGCTTTTAGTGCCAAATGGGGGTGCCTTATTACTTGTTGTCTAGTTTTTAATTCAATTTTGGGCTGTTCAGGCTGAAAATCTAGCTGAATTTTATGAACATTGCAAAGGCTTGGAGCTTGCAAGGAACTTTCAGTTTCCAACACTGAGACAGGTTCTCTTTTCCACCAAACTGAAAAATTTAATGAATGCTCATGGTTGGTTCTTACACTTTTCTGTATTGTGCAGCCCCCTCCAACTTTTCTTGCAACAATGGAAGAGTATGTTAAAGAAGCGCCTCAGTCAGGTTCTGTCCCCAAGAGACTGGTGAGAAATTTTATCCATGTGGGAGTTTGCTTTTAAATGAGATGGTTAAATAAAAGTTTTTCCTCTGTATTCAAATGTATTGAATTATGAGAAAATGGAATGCGACACCTTCTCTATGTTTTGGGTTTGTGATAAGCATGCTGTTTCACCAACAGGAGTATACAGAGAATGAGCCCGAGGAACCTGAGGAACCTTCAGAACCTGTAGAAGTTGAAAAGGTTGATGATGAAAAAACACTGATAGATGTGGAGGAAGAAACTAAACCTGAGGAAGAGGTGGTAGAACCTCCATTAGTATCAAACGATGCTATTGGGGATTTGCTGGTAAGATCAACATTTTTCTGCATGTCCTTTTTAGTTGATTTCTTGAGTTCTCTTTCACATAGTGTCTCCATATGTTTTTGTTGCAGGGTCTGAATGAAATAAATCCAAAAGCTGCAGAGCTTGAGGAAAGCAATGCAATGGCTCTTGCAATTGTTCCACCTGGTAGTGCACATATCAATTGATTTATGTTTATTAAGAAATTTTTAGTGCACGTGTGTGGTAGAGTATAGAAGTTCATTTTGGAGTAGTGTTTCCATGTCTTATGGATTAAGTGGCCCACCAATCGGTGATATAGAAATGCAGTGCACCTTGTTTAAATGGTTTATATTGCCCTTTCTCTTTTGAAGTGCTGATGGGACATAGCAAAAATGTCTTATGAGTTTGTGCAATGATTAGCATCACTCAAGAACCTGTGGAGTTATTCTCTTTCATCTAGTGAAACCGTCTTTGTGGTCTACGGGTGAATTTGAGTTTTCTTCTTTCGAAAAAAAAGAAAAAGGAATCTTAACCATCTGATTTATCATACATCGCATGTCTCGTATTTTGTAAAATAATTAATGTTACATTGATGCAGGTGCTGATCCTCTGTCTTCATCAAAGGCTTTAAGTGAACTTGGTAAGCCAAATGCAACAGGTTGGGAGCTAGCACTTGTTACCACTCCAAGCAACCCAACTAGCCAACCAATGCAAAGCAAAATGGTCAGTTTATTTTATCCTTTTAAAAAAAAGTATTGAGACTTTGAATCTATGCCTTTTCTTTTCTCAAAGAAATATAACAAAAAATTTTGTTATTCACATGAATACTGGTTCCATTGGAGTTTTAAGTGAAGCACTGAGCAAATGACCTTCACTTTGCTTTCTTTTTCAGAGGTTAGAGTGGTTTGCTTGTCATCATGAAGTTGGTTGTTTTAAGTGTGCAATGATATGTCTTTTTGAAAATCACCAACCTGAAGTCTTTAGTTTAATCTTTTCTGTAATATAATGGAGCTAATTGAAACTTAGATAGAGCTTTCTCAAGGATTAGGTATTTAATTGCATAGCGTTGAATTGGTGCCTTTTGATTTGATGGAATTGACTTGAAACACTGAGCCTGGCTGATGCACCCGATCCTGAAGCAAGCTCAATCCAAGTTTCTATTGACTCCAATAGGATTCACTGGCTCCAGTTTAGCAGCTTTAGTGTCGCATATTGCCTAATTGAAGGTTATTGAATCCTATTAGCAACTGAATCAAGTTGGATACACCAACTCCAGCTTAGTAGATTTAAAGTCCCATATTGCCTCATTGAAGGTCAATAAATCCTATTTTCAACTGAATCATTTTGCCAGTGTACTCCATGAAAATGTGATACTTGTTTTTGCTTACTCATGATCATGTTCTGGTTTTTGGGTCAGGGTGGTGGTTTTGACCGGCTATTGCTTGATAGCCTATATGAAGATGATACTGCAAGGAAGCAAATACAAATGCAAAATGCAGGGTACGGATATGGTGCCACAGCTGTGCACAATCCATTTGAACAACAGGACCCATTTGCAACATCCAACAGCATAGCACCCCCAACAAATGTGCAGATGACGATGATGGCTCAACAACAGCAGCAGTACCAACAGCAGCAAATGATGATGCAACAGCACCAACAACAAAACCAGTCGATGATAGGTCCTTGTCAATACCAACCACAATATCCTCAACAGCAAATGCAGCAGGTGGGACAGATGGGTCCTGCCAACCCATTTGCAGATCCATTTTCGAGTTTCCCACAAAGTTCTGAACCACAGCAAGGAAACCACATGCTAATTTAGAGGTCCTTTTTGCCCAATTTGAGTTTATTCTTTGATTCTTTGGAGTAGCAGAGAAATCTTTTCGTTTGCTACGAAGTCTGATTAGTTTATTCTTTGTTTTTCTTTTACGATGAAAGCTCATAATTTGTTCAACTAGTAAATAATAACTTCATTTATTTTTTGCATTGAGGAACAACAGACCCTTCATTTTGGATCTTGGATGTAATTTCTCTGACACATCTTTGGACATTGTTTTCAAACATAAATGAAACTGACTACAACAGAAGTAAGATGTTCACGAGGGAATCGAAATGTTGTACATCTGATTATTTTACTAGAAAAACTTTCAGCATATGTGAATTATTGAAAGCTAGAACAATACTAATTCTTCAGTGGATTATTTGGCATGCTAGGAGTAGGAACATGTTATAGAACCAGGCTCTGACAATCAGAAATCTCAATTGTGGTTGGCTCGAGAGCTTCACAAGGATACTGACACTTAAATACAGTGTTTAGAAACTAAAGTACACCGTTCAGTGTTTTTGGGACCGTGCTTGTCTAGGACTGGTGTCTGGTGGAGGTACAGCACTGATAGAGTCGGAAATCCTGGCAATGCGGGTGCTGGTGGTGTTTTTGTGATCATCATGGTGATTCAGGTTCACGATCTCTCCTGCTATATCTGTATGACTTGTGTCTTGTCCTGTTAAGCTCAGCATAAAAAAAAGATTTGCAGGAACTTACACTCTCTTCAATGCATGTGCAATGTGTTTGGACAGATAATAATTTCACCCGACCTGATTCGGAGGAAAGAGTCATGTAGGTAGTGAAAAAATATCTTGGACCAAAATTAAAGTGTTAAAGAAGGAAAGAAAATACTCCATTTTTCAATGTTTTTAAAAACTGGGAGAGCCTATTCATTTACAAACATAATTAATAATACAGATACTTGGCAACATAATACCATGATATAGATGAATTTCATGAAAATTTATTTTTGAGAAAATGAAGTACTTTATGATGTTTTGTTGTATGATAAAAAATAACCGGGAAATAAATCTTTTTACAATTTTTAAGTTATTAATTTATTTCAAAATAGTAATATGAAACTTTTTTTTCTGTCTAGGTGCGCCTTAAAATAAATTTCTTTCATTTGGTATTTATTTTTTATCATAAAACCATACCGTTTGATAAATATGATAATTATATAATATGACATGTTGTGTATTATAATTTATTTTCTAGCGTTATAAATTAAAACGTTATATTATATGCAATAGTATATAAACTAATATATTATGTAGTACTGTGATGTATTCTAATATATATATATATATATATATTATTTCTTATCCATGAAAGGATACAAAGGGAGTTGTATATATATTGACTAAGATTGGAGATAGAAGAGAATAATAATGCACTTGTTACAAGTGAAAAACCCTCAAAGAGCATGAGCATAAACTGGGAGAACCTATTAAAAGGCTATTAAAACCTTCATAAAAAAAAATAAAAGAAACTTTTCTCTGCATCAGCTGCTATATGGAAAAAATTGTATTTATGCTGAATCATGCTACTTCTCTTAAAGAAGTTGGTCATCAAGCAAGAAGCAAAATAGCAGGCATGGGATGGAGGTGCACGTAGAAAGGTCTATGAATAACTGCAAAAAATTTCCAAAGATGCAATACTGATTGTCCAATGAATGTTTTGGAGCACATTTTAGATGAAGATTGCCCCTTTTGTTCTTGATTTCTGTGGCTGTTCTTTATGATTAACCTTAAGTTTGTTCGAAACTAATGAAGAAAAACTGAGATTCCTAAATCAAATTAGTATATAGGGATGGCATCTCGATGACACTTAAATAGACTTTATTTAGCATCCTTGCTATTCAGCGTTCTCAAGAGAAATTAAAGGGGGAACTTATTTTATTTGAGTTTTCTGGAGATTCTGGAGTTCTAGCAAACTAGGAACTTGTTATCGAACCAGGTTCTCAATCGGGAATTACGGTTGAGGTTGGGTAGAAAGCTTAACGAGGATATCAATACAGTATTAGGAATCGAGGAGTACTTTCGGGGACCATCCCTTCCAAGGACTAGTATATATCTAGCGGAGGCTGGAGGCTGTTGGCTGTTGGCGTCAGAAATCCTTTCATTGCAAGTGCTGCTGGCATTGTTAAATCATCATGGCATGCAGCTAACAAGACCGCTGAGCTCTAGGCTATTCGGCAGGGGATGTAGTTGGCTCTTCAGGCCAGCTTGGTTGTGTTAAAATTTCTATTGATTGCACAGGATTCTCAAGGTGCTACTGGATGCATGAATGCTTCTATCTAGGACAATGCCTGTGCACATTTTGTAGCCAGGAAAGGTGCAACACAGAGGTAGAATTAGATTTCCGATGACCTACATATAAATACCAAAAATCTAGGCTATTTGGAGTCAGATATCCAGTTTGCTATTCAGCCTGGCCGTGTTAAGCTTTAGCATAGAATTATAGGATTTACAGGAATCAATCACCACCAGCTTGTCCACTCTTCAATGCTTGTGCAGTGTGTAGCCAAGAAGACAGACGCAGAACAAGGATTGGACTCAAGACCACTCTACTCTAGACCTCAATTGAGAATCCAAAAACACAAATACCAAAATACTCATAATCGGAAGCCTTTAATCTTTTACTTTGAGATATTTTTGTTATTTTACTATTCATAAATATATTGAATCAATCAAAATATCCTCAAATAAATTTTTTTTTTCACATTGACAATTTTTTTTTTATAATTGAATTGATTTTTTTAATCTAATTTTAAATTATTGAAAAATAATTTTAAATAAAAAAATACTTTTTTAACAAATAAAATTTTGACTGCGACGAGAATACACTTGGCGCAAAAAAGTTTAACCGGGTAATTAAAAACAACAAAAAATTTATCCCCCGTTTTTTATATTTCCACATCATCCTGTCCACATGGCATATATTTATTGGCTAACTATGAAAAAAACCCTATAATTCTTCTATTTTTTTACAGGAAGAAAGAAAGTCTGATCTCACACGAAAGACAGGAGCAATGGCAGAACAAACAGAAACGGTGTCGTCAAGCGAGAATCAATCTTCTAACCCACAAAATTCTCCAGAAGAGAAGCTCGAGCAACCATCGGTATTTCTCAATTTCCGATTCCAATCTCTAAATTTCTTCAACCTTTGTTTTCAAGCCTTAATTTTTCAATAATGGCTAGCCCTTAAAACAAAATGGGATTCATTGTTCTTATATTTTTGGTTTTTTTTCTCAATTTTTTTAAATGGTTTTTCGGTTCTATTGAGATTTTTGGTGGTTTAAAAAGTTAGGGTGCTTTTTATTTTGTTAGAATTTTAATGGGTTTGTTAGGAATCGGTCATTTTAATGGGTTTTATTTATTTACATAATTGGAATTTGATGAAAAGGTTGAATGTTGATGGATTTGTAGTGGAAAAGTTTGGAGCTTTACAGAGAAATGATGATATTTTTTGAAGAAAATATTGTGAAACTGACCAAAAAACTAAATAAATAAAGTGAAGTTTATTTATATATTTTTAGCTGTTTTTCAGTCCGATGATGTTGGGATTGATCATTGATTGTTTTGTTAACTTAGGTGCCACCGGCATTCTCTGGTTTTCCAGCTTATGCGGATGGTGGTTTTCAGATGTATCCTATCATGTATCCTGCACCAGTTCCAGGGTTAAATCCTATGCAAAATCAAGAACAAGCGAATCATGGGCCGGGAATTTATGCTGTAGCTGTTCCACAATTTATGGGACCAATTGCTGGACTTCCTTCAAAAACACTAATTCCTCTCACGCTCAATATACCTACGTAAGTATACCTGTGATGTGCTAACTGTTGAGAGTTAAGGTTTATAATGTTGTTCACAATAGGATACATGCATGTATTCTTAGATGCTGTAATCAATGCTATTTATCACAGTCATTCCTAGTTTTCATTTACCTGCTTCTGAGTAATGATGCTTGATGATGGTTAACAATGGTGATATATCTGTGTTGTTAAAAGAATCACATGAACTGCCAAATAATGATTGCTGTTTTTTTCTTATTTTCTGTTTAACAGTAGGCCAAGTCATGAGGCTGGGGCAACTGGTGATCAAGCACAAGGTGGACAACAACAACAACCACAACACCAGCAGCAGCAACATCCTGCTCACCCAAGACAAATTGTTGTTAGGAGATTTCAAGTTGCATTTCAGTTGGATTTGTTTCTCATACTTAAGCTGGTAGCCGTAATCTTTTTGTTCAACCAAGATGGGTCAAGACAAAGGCTGCTTGTCCTTGTGTTTTTTGCTTCACTTGTCTACTTGTAAGTAATAAACTTTGGAATAATTTGTTATTTGAGATACATTCTTCACATGGCTTTTTATTTATTTATTATTGGATACTCTCTGTTAAGTTCTGGAGAAGGAAGCTCTCAAGTTAACCAATCAAGCTCATAGATGTCATATTCCTTGCTTTCAAAAGTTCTTCTATTTCCAATCACAAATAACACATTAAATAATTCACTGTAGCTCTCCAAGCTGTACCCCTTTTATTGTTCATATGAAGCTACTTTCGGTTAGTTGTGCAAGTGGAAGCTCAACCTTCTTAATGTCTGTTGCAGGTACCAAACTGGAGCTCTGACACCATTAGTACGTTGGCTCTCACAAAGCATGCAAAGGGCAGCTGTGCCTCCCCGTCCACCTAGGCCTGCTGCCAGGGTGGAAAATGCTGGTGCTGCAAGGCAGAATGAATATATTGCTTTGGCAGGTACCTTTCATTTTCTGAATGCATACCAAGGATGTTGGATGTTTTCTGGATTTTAATTTATTTATTTATGAGGGAGGGGGATTCATGGTCATATTTGATATCCAATTGTATGGTATGCAAGGGTATTTCTGCACTTTTGCACAAGTAACCGATAGATGAAGCTTAAACCCATATCAGCTAAACCAGACTAACTGAAGTTTATTTTGCTCTGTATCAACAACAATTGTGAGGTTGATTAATTAATCTTTCAAGTTATATTTACTTTTTCTTGACCTGGTGATGAAAATCCTTGCGTATCCATTAGATATACAGTAAGCAGAGTTCATTCAGTGCTCTTGCTCTACAGTAAAGCGCTCTTGCTCTACAGCAAAGCAGTGTGCTTGTGAGCCCAAGAAAATGACTTTTTTTTTTTTTTTCTAATGGAAGGATCCTTGTGTGGGATTAGTTTCTTTTTTATAATTGAAGTCGAGACTTGAGAGGAAAATATATTTCTGATTTTTCTTTGTAACTTCTTGCAATCATGTGACAACTTGTTGCAGAGGGACAAGCTGGGGTCGAGAATGAGAACAGGCCTACAGAGGATGGTAACCAGGCAGCTGAGAATGAGAATGTTGCTGAACCTGGTGGAGACAATGGTGGCCACCGCTGGTGGGGAATTGTGAAGGAGATTCAAATGATTGTCTTCGGCTTTATTACCTCTCTTCTCCCAGGCTTTCATAACATAGATTAGAGCATACTTTAGCAGGCAACAAAACCAGCTTAGAAGCCGGAAAAAAATGTTTCTATCGTTTTCTCCCGTTCTTCCCCTTTTGAAATAATTAGAAGAGTTCTGCCCCCTTTTCTATTTACTGATAACTTTGATACATTTTGTATGTATTTGTGCAATTATGTCTCCCCTAGAATAGTTTCTATTATGATCGTGGATTTAGGGTTTCACATGTACTAAATTTACGTGTACTGATAACTTTGATACATCTTGTAAATTCTTGCAACGCCATGTACTAAATTTGATTCTTGGTTTGTGACAGAAGAATCAGAATTTTCAGGCTGCTGTTGCTTGTTGCTTTCTGAATCTTTTATGAAATATAAATGTCATTTTTCTAACAAATCAGTAATAGTTGAGAATGAATATTTTTTTATAATCACCTAAACCAATACTTCGAGGCAAATGGAGTTGGAATTGGTTCTCTGTTTCTCGAGTTCTCATGTTAAACCAAAGATGAGTGATCAATCCAGCGAACCAATGGTAAAAGTATTGGGCTCTTTATCAGAGTGGCCATATTCAGAGTCTTGCACATTAATCCCAGTTGAACTCCGTCCCTCAAAGGCCTGCCTTTGGTTCATTCCCAAGTTCAGAAATAAAAGACTCTGGATCCCGGTTCCCCGGCTGAAATAAAACCACCAAGATTTGTCGTCCAAATCCTCGTAAGATTAACAGCAAAACCTCTTATCCGTGTCCAAACACTGGCTTTCCCTCATCTCCAGTCCTCAATTATTTAGCTTGAAAATCCCAACAAAATAACTTCAGCCCTTTTCTTGCATAAACCATCTACTCAACAATTCCAATTCCTCTCTCTTGCTCATGATTAGATCACTTCTCTTGCACCAAAGACCTTGGCATCAAGATTTTGCAGTCTTACAATGTCTCACTCCTTTGTTCAAGTTCATCTACATTGGACACCAATGTTAAGTATCATATTTATAATCCAACTACCAAGCAATTCTTGACTCTTAATCCTTCAGTTCTTGACGATACATCTTCACTTCTTTTCAGTATGAGCTTGACATTTGATCTTTCTTGCCATTGCAAAGTTCTATGCGTTCCAAGTTCACCTACGCAGATGAAATATCAGAGAACTTTTACTATTAAATAGAAGTGGTTTGACGCATCATTAGCATTTACTGTAGATAAGAAAAACCAAGATAGATTTCACGCATCTTTACCCAAAATTAGATGCATACCACGTATGCTATTTTCTATCATAAAATATGTACCCAGTGCTTGCCAATTTAGACTAGGCTAGTTATAATTGTTAGGGCCAGTTCTGGTATATTGGCTGCCTCTGCATCAACCCATATATGAAGACGTCAACTTTGTGGCGTTAAGATTGTCCTTTCAAGCAGCTCTCGTTAAGCTTGGTCAAGCGTCAAGTGTATGGGATGTGAATGCTCAAACAATTAAAATAACAATTCCAGAGACAGCATTCTTCAAAGTTCCGATCACTTAACCTTAGCTTTTGGATAAAGTAATGATGTATCTCGATTTGTTTAGGTACCAGAAACAAAGGTTTCCATGAAAGTTAACCAGTCTTCCTCCTATTTGCAATTTTTTAAGTGATATTTCCTGAACCTCACTGTCAGGTTATTGTACGGATTCCACAGTGCGAGTGCACAAGGCAGGGTTAGTGAAGGCAAGTATCAAGAGGCATTTGATTGTATAACCAAGGTCATGACAGAACTCATATTCAGTGTCTTCAGAGCTTGCTTTGGGTGGGGGGTGGGGAGGGGAGGGGGTTGGCTTGGAGATAGCAGCAAGAGAGAAGCCAAAACTCACTTTATTTGCACCAAAAGAATAGTAATTACAAATATATATACAGATATACATAATTTAAGCTCAACTCACATCTCAGTTAAGAGATTGCTGATTTTCCGAAGCTCTTTAAGTGCTGTCAAGGCTGTAACTTGTCCTTTGCCGACTATAACACTTTTGGAGAAATTCTCCAATGAACCTACCTGACCCCTATCTTGCTGGAAAACTGACTCAATCACCTGCAACACAAATGATTAAGAAATGTTCAGTTTGAATACCATACAAAACATTATATACCATGTCAATTAAGGTTTGCTCGCTGATAATTCAAGGAAAAACTACAGTCTATGATTCCCCAGTAACTTGAAACCTATATCAATTATA
>Ga0307514_10005001_pt1 | contig 11996 bp, 7 predicted proteins | sample 16_EM_MG_FD_203088 | JGI IMG/M metagenome (GOLD analysis project Ga0307514, IMG submission 203088) | Populus trichocarpa ectomycorrhiza microbial communities from riparian zone in the Pacific Northwest, United States - 16_EM | ecosystem: Host-associated > Plants > Roots > Unclassified | place...
CGGTACTGCAACTTGTGACTGTTATAGGGACGAATGAATGGATAACACAAGCAACCAAACACTCTGAAAGACTTGTACTCAGGCATTTTGTGAAAGAGAATGTAATAAGGAGAGTCATTGTTTAGTACCTTACTTGGCATTCGTTGATGAGGAAAGTGGCTGACTGGAATGCATATTGCCAGAACTGTATTGGTAATGAGGCGTGAGATAGTACAGCCAACCCAGTTTCCACAACATGCATGTGCTTCCTCTCTACTCTCTCATTCCGAGCTGAAGTATAAGGTCAAGAGAACCGATGCAGGATGCCAGATTGTTGGAGAAAGTTCATAAAGGATTGATATTCACCACCATTGTCAGATTGTAGACATTTTATTTTTGCATCAAATTGATTTTCTACTAGAAGTTTGAACTGTTTGAAGACTGAGAGGGCTTGATCCTTGGTTTGCAGAGGATAGAACCATGTATAACATGAATAGTCATCGAGAAAGAGGATGGAGTATTTTGCACCTGATGTAGACTTGAGCATGGCAGGTCCCCAAATATCAGTGTGAATGAGTTCTAAAGGTTTGGAAGCATGAGAAAATGAAAAATGAGCAGGCAACCTGTGACTTTTAGCCATTTGACAAGAAGAACAAACAGTGGAGCAAACAACAACTTTATTCCTTTCATAAGAGACATTACAACTTTGCATTACTTGAACTACAATGTCAGTGGCAACATGGCCTAGTCGGTGATGCCAAAGTTCCACTTTATTATAAACAGGACTGAGTCTATGGGAATGAAAAGTAGAAGGATTATGAACTCCAACATACGTCATTTTCTTGTTTTTATACAGCACTGGAAACTCATAAAGCCCATTCTCAAGTCTGTCTTGCACTAGCACCTTCTTCGTATGCAGATCCTTCACAATGAAACTATTAGACCGAAACTCAATTAAGGCATTATTGTCTGAACAGAATTTAGCAACACTGATCAGATTGGCTGAGATAAAAGGAACATGAAATACTTTTCTGAGCTGAAAAGAATGTGAATTAGAGACTAGCCGATGAGAACCAGTGTTGGAAATGGATAGATGCTTACCATTACCAACTGTGACTCTATCTGTACCTGTGTAAGGTGCAGAATTATTGAGGTTCCCTTCATTCTGAGTCAAATGATGACTTGCTCCAGAGTCAAGATACCAATCATCACCTGCAGGATTATGAGAAGATGCAACCATAGCAGGTATTGTGTTTTGATTTCCAACATTCAAAGAGGAAGTACCATTGTTTTGTGAGTTTTGATATGAGATATCAAACCGATGGTAACAAACATGAACAATATGACCAAACTTGCCACATAATTGACATTGTGGCTTTTCAGAGTTGGTTGAATTGTGTCTCCCATTGTAGCTATACCTACCCCTATAACTACAACCTCTATAGGTGTACTTGCTGGTATTTGAGATATGGCTTTTTCCTCGATTGCTGTTGTATTTTCTTTCACCACCTCTGTTATTAGAGGAAGAGGCATAACAAGCAAACATAGAGGAGATGTGATCAATTGAGCTTTGTTGCTCAAAACGATGCTCAAATGCTAATAGCATACTATGAACTACTTCAATAGAGATCTTGTCATCTCGAATGTTGATGGCAGTAACTACTGCATTATAGTCAGAACCAAGGCCTCCAAAGAGATTCATTACCTGATCTTGTTCTAATACAGGTTCTCCAATAGCTGTTAGATTGTCTGCAGCGCCTTTAACCTTCATGATGTAATCTATCATAGATAGAGATCCTTTCTTCGCGGATTGTAATTCAAGCTTGAGTTGCATGATTCTGGCTTTTAAGGAAGATGAAAAAGTTTTCTCCAAAGCATTCCAGGCAATGTGAGATGTATTGTGGCCAATGATATGTGCCATGATAGCTGGTGTGAGAGATGAGTATATCCAACTAAGAATCGTGTGATCTTGTCTTCTCCAAGCGACAAATGATGGATTAATCACTCCTGGACTTAACTCCTTCTCTGGACAGATGGTTGTGCCATCTATGAAATCCTCAAACCCATTGGCAAAGACAACATTATCAATCGAAGACCTCCATAAGACATAATTCGATCGATCAAGTTTCACAGGTAGTGTATGATTGAGCATATGATGAGTGGGGATGGACGTCATTGTTGTGCTTTGTCCAGAGCCAACCGGACCAGAGGTAGATGAAGATTGATTAAACGCAGAAGTCATGGCTAACAAGGAAAAAAAAAGGCTCTGATACCAAGATAGAATTTGATAATATTAATCTATGTTTCTCTAATCTTTAAGATCAGAGATAACCATATATATATATATATGCAAGCTGTTAGAGGTGGTTGTTACAAGAAGAAGATTAACTGCCAGCACAGCTGGCTTAACTAACATAACTGTATAACTAACTTTCTGTTATATGCAACTAACTTTAACTAACTTGTTATTTACATAACAGACTCCTCCTCTTCCATCGTTGGTTTATCATAGATCACAAAACAAATATATGTTGGTGCAGGGATTGGAATAGAATATTATTTTAACTTGCACTTGTTAGTTTTTATATTTAATTTTTTATGCATTTAAAGGAAAAATTTTGTCAATATACACACACAAACCCCAATAATAAAATCCCTTTTCTCTCACTTCATACCTTAAAACGCGATGTTTTTGTAAAGAAAGAGGTGTTAATTTTCACATCTTCTTAACCCGAAATGAAATGGTAGGGGAGAGGAAAGGTTCCTTTTTTAGGGTATTTCCGGGAACATGTCTAGTAGAGATGAGGTGGGGTTATAGCTCAGAAGATTAGAGCATGTGGTTACGAACCACGATGTGGGGGGTTCGAATCCATCCTTGCCCACAACCAACTAAAAAGAGAAGGACCCTTCCCTCAGGAGAAAAAAAATTATGATCGAGATAGCAAATCCAAAGCTATGAAACTTAAATTGATAGAAAGTTTTTAGACCTCATCAGTGATGCGAACCTCGTAACCACGTGGTCATGCAACCCACAACAAGATTGACAATGAATCCTAGAATGCCGAAACAAGTCTGATAGGAGTTTGACACAGTGAAAAGATATCCCAAGACATGAACATTATAGGAATAAGAACCTCAACCCTACAAATATCAATTCATGAATGAAAAGTATAAGGCAGATACTATGAAATTAGTTAATCTTCGATAAGACCATTTAGTTCATTAAAGAACTAAAGAATGCGAGAATCTCTCTCACACAAGCTGAATAAATTCGGCAGTAACAATATTATCAAGTCTTTTAATATTTTCTCTATACAAAGAGTAATTAAACTTTTTAAAATAAAAACCTTAATGGATCTACCTTTGTAGTCTAAATTGGCTCATTTACAAATTCACCCAAAACCTATACTAATAAATCTGAATGTATGGAGCCAAACAAGCCTTTGGTCATCGCTAAGAGCTAATTATTAATTAAACTCAAACAAGTCTTAGGCCTAACAAACCCTTGTAAAACCTAAAGAGGGGATGACTCTCTTTTTTTTATCAATAAAAATTCAGAATGTTTTTTTTTTAACTTGTGTGAGAGTGATTATTGTATTTTTTTAGTTCTTGAACGAACTGAATATAACTTATTGAAGATTAATTGGCTTTATGGCGTCATTCAACTTCATTCTAATAGTGTTGGGGCTTTAGGGCAAGTTTTTATTGTCACACTCTTATCAGACCTATTTTGGCTTTCCAGAATCAGATTTCAATCTTGATTATGGGTTGCATGGTCACATGATCATGAGGTTCACATCAGAAGACCGAACACCTACAAAATAGTCCCTTTTGATGGGGTTTAGAGACCATCCGATGATAAAATCATTGACTTTTAATAAGGAATTGCAATAAATAAGAGAATGAACTTTAAATTTTAAGAATAAGAGTGGTTGTTCTTGTTTATGTATAAGAAATGCTCTGAAAATAAAAGTGTGAATACTTAAAAAGTAGAAAAATATGAACCCTTTATCTTGGTGGTTTGGGGATGTATATAGCCTTTGAACCTTGTCATGTTGCTTAAATAGAGGGGTTGGAGTGTCATTTTCTTCTAACAACATTAATGAGAGATAAATATTACTTACATAATATTAATTAATGATAAATATTTCTTACACAATATTAATATCAATGGACATATAGTAGGTCCTTAAAAGACTTTTATACACCTAAGGGTGTAAAGAGATGATTATTCTTGAGTTTAAATATTTTATATTAAGAGCCATAAGAATAAACAAAAAAAAACCTCATGACCCAACACGGGGCATATAATGATCATTAGTTTCATACACATTTAGACTTGGAATGATCTTAAGCCCAATGGTGATGGGTCTGACAGCTTTTCAGACTTGCATGTACTTAGACTCAGCGTATAGCCAGACCCACATGTATTTGGGCTAAGCGCGTAACTGAACCCAAAGGTATTGGGTCTGGCAGCTCATAAGACTCTATGTACTTGGGCTCAGCGTGTAGCTGAACTCAAAAGCGCTAGGTAGTATGATAGTTTACCAAACACACGTATACTTAGGCTCAACACGTAGCTAAATCGAAGGATGTTGGGTCTTACAATTTACCAAATCTATATGTACATAAGCTCAACAAATAGTTGTACTTATGGATGTTAGGCCTGAAAACAAGTCAGGCTCATATCTTCTAAGTTTAGCATTCTAGTAAGCTTAGGTATGTTGGATTATTATTTTGAGTTTGACCCTTTTAAACATGGGTTTAGGCAAATATATATATAATACATTGATTTATGAATATTTATGGTTAAGAATTTTTCATTATTTATTGAGCTTTATGACAGATAATTTTAGTAAAAACAATTTTTTTTTTCAAAAGGGAGAACTAAATTTTAAAGGAAAAATCACTAGAATAATTAAAAGCTGGGATGGAAGTAGGGGTGATCATTTTTTGTTCGGTTTGGTTTTTATAAAAAAAAAAGTAACTTAACTGAATTTTTTTTAAAAAAAAAACCGAAACCGGTTCAAACCGACCGGTTTTGGTTTGGTTTTTAGGACAAAAACATATTCAAACCGGTTTGGCTCGGTTTTGACTCGGTTTGACTTGGTTTTTTCCTGTTATGCTTAATTTTTTTTCGGTTTGGATTCGGTTCGGTTCGGTTTTTTCGGTTTCAGGCTTATAAAACCGAAACCGAACCGAACCGAACCGGTCGGTTTTTTCAAAATTTTAATTGGTTTTTTTTCATGGTTTAATTTTTTTTGTTATTGTTTTCTGATTTTCTCGGTTTTTTGATTTTTGAGAAACGATGTTCACTGAAAAAAAAATTAATAACTCTATACACCGTGTATGTGTTATAAATATAAGTAGTGACTGGTGACTCATCATCAGGTAGATTGGACGACAAAGAAGGCCAAAGATTCATTAAAGTAAATAAATAAATAAATTCCATGACGTATCTGTTACCTGAATTTTAGCCAGTCTCTTCTTTTTCAATAACGCGCGCGTGTGTGATTTATGAAAAGATTGAATCTCAAATGAAAAAAAAATATTAAGGTAGTTTTTTATAACATATTTATACCATGTTTTTTATAGTATTTTTCAAAATACATTTGAATTTGAATGGTAAAAGTATTAATTTGATATTTTTAATAAATATATGATAATATTTTTTTGTTGCCAAATATATTTTTATAAAATCACTCATTGTACATTAAGCCTAAGCATGTTAAAACTCAAAGTTTTTTTTTAAATTAATTTTTTTAGAAAATTATTTAGATGTGTTGATATTAAAAATAATTTTTAAAAAAATATATATATTATTTTAATACATTTATAAACAAAATAAAAATTAGTGCTACAACTATTCTCCCATACACTATTGTATTTGTTAAACTTTTTAGTTAAGTATTAGTTTCCTCTTCTTAATTCCTAGAAGCCCAATAATCAATTCTAAACTATAACTAATGTACTTTAGTTAGTTACTAAATAATTTTCTTAAGATCAAGGTTATATACTTCACCGATCATCTTCTGCAACTGTAATGGCAACTCGCCTATAAACAGGACTTGACTGATTGTCACAAAAAGAGGAAGGAAGAATGAACATATAGATGATCAAATGCCAACTTTAATTTCTCTGTTTTCTTTCTAAAGAAAGCGACAAAACTTGCTTCAATTCTACCTCCCACAAGCAAATTCAATCTAGTCTATGATTTTTTGCGCTCAACTTGCGGAAGTTTGGCAGAGGCCCATTAACAAAGTTTTGCTGCCACGTTCATCTACTATGTACGATATGCGAAGTCAAACTTGGCTATAAACCAATATATAATATAAATATACGTGATCCAGTTTACACTCAAATCTTTCATATGTAATAATTCTTGCTTTTTTTTCTCTGCAATCTTACGAGGTCTCTTATCAGCCATTGATTTAATATTACTACTGTTTGTGTGTATTTGAGGTTTTAGCTAGCTTTTAGCGTGCTTCATTTGCTGGAGAAGAAAAGGGCTTTTTGCATGTCGTCTGTAGTTCATTTTCTTTGTAAGCAAGGTAATGCCTTAACATTCTTCGTTTCTTTCAGTGTTTTTGGTCCACAATGGAGTATTTTTCATGCATTCAACTTGAGTTTGGAGTTTGGACAGATGCTCTTGATCTAGGGACTAGAGTTTGACATTAGTTAATTAATTGTAGTAAAAGTATTTTCTCTGTCAGTTTGGTCTCTTGGGATTTGGATCGTTAATTAGCTTAATTTATTAATAATATCCTGTTTAATCTATTAGAGAAAGAGAGAGTAAATAACACCATAAGGGCTAGTGCCAAAAACGCTGGGCTAGCCCTTTTCTGCGGCATCAAAACTGGCTTTAAAATGTTGTCTTAAAGGGCATGAGGGAGGGAGAGATGCATAGCAAGCAATGAAGGCAACGCGTTTGTTGAACAAGTAATTAACAGTACTAAACTATTAGTTGTTGAAGCATTGTTTAAATTGATTCTTTATTAATATCAACGTTTACACCATGTGACCATTGATGCATTTCTCATGGGGTGCTGCTTCTCTTGCACTTTTTATCACCTTTCCATACATTCATATATAAGTATGTACAAAGGCACTGGATCCGTTACTACACGAACTCCAACCAACACCATCAACTTGCCTTCTTCTGACTCGTTTTCAAGTACTAGAGTTCTTCGGGGCTTTCCTGATCAGACTAACAACGCTGGATCTTTCACCATATTTTGAATTTATACTGTTTGGTTAGCGTCAAGGAACCCAGCATGAAAGTTTGATATTCTAGTTGTGGAGTTCTGTATGTTTGATTGATTGATTGATTGATTTTGCGCTTTCTTGCAGGTAAACATTGATTTTAATTGAATTCAAGATATGGGGTTAATCCGGAATTCGACGATGAAAAGTGGGGATTACTTGGAAGGGATGCTTAGTGATTATGTGGGAGGAAAGGCCAAGTCCAAGGTACAGAGGAGTTCCTCGGCAAGGCTTGTCACTGCTCTTACTTGTCTCCAATTTGCTTTTGCAGTTTATGCAACTTTCTTACTATACTACATGAGCCCTACAATAGATTTAAGAACCAAACCAGACTTTGCATGGGCTACAAGAATCGCACAGCAATGGAAACACTTCATTATCCCACCCCATGTTCTTGGTCGGTACCAGGAAGCTGCTTCTATTGTTACAGCAGAAATCGGGCCAATCAATCCATCAGAAGTTTGTGAGCATGAAAAAATTGATTTCCAGCAGAAGAAGTCAAATGATGCTCAAATGATTAAGTTGAAGAGAGAGCTTTATGATGAGGTATTGGATTTTCAAAGTAAGTCTACTGGAACAGAAACTCTGTCTGAGCTAATGGCAATGAAGTCCAAGTGGGATTTGCGAGGTCCCAATAAGCCGAGGGTCACAGTGATCTTAAACCATTTCAAGAGAAAGACGCTTTGTGCCCAGCTTGATTCTTTGCTTCACCAGACGCTTCCTTTCCACCATGTCTGGGTACTTTCATTTGGGAGCCCAAATGAGCTCTCACTAAAGAGAATTGTAAACAGCTACAATGATTCAAGAATCAGCTTCATTAGTTCTAGCTATGATTTCAAGTACTATGGAAGGTTCCAGATGGCTTTACAAACCGAAGCCGATCTTGTATATATTGTTGATGATGACATGATTCCAGGAAGGAAAATGCTACAGATATTATCCCACGTAGCCGGGACAGAAAAATACAAGAACTCGGTTTTGGGCAGCATAGGAAGGATTTTGCCTTTCAGGCAAAAGGACTTTACGTTCCCTAGCTACAGAAAGTTCCGGTCCAAAGAGGCAGGGCTCTATTTGCCTGACCCTGCTTATGACATAACAGTTGATAAAATTGTGCAGGTGGATTTTCTTTCCAGTTCATGGTTTTTATCTGCAGAGCTCGTCAAGACACTATTCATTGAGGCACCTATGACCTTCATGACAGGAGAAGATCTGCATCTTAGGTATGTCCACTTCTTACTGCATTTTGATCACTTTTCTTTCCTAGTTAAGATTAAATGTGATGGTTTTCCTGTAAACTTTGACCTGAGGAGTCGCCTAGATTTCTGGGCACTGGAGTTTCCATACATTAATAATAATATCATATCTCTCTCTATCTGATTTAAGCTAGTTGTAAGCCAGTACCATTTTTATAAAACATTGTGAAAAAATGTCTTTAAAGAAGAGTTGTTTTATCATCACATTACCTAAGTTCGACTGTGACAATAATTGATCTTTAATTGGGTTGGTAACCTATTCAATAATATATGGTTAGAATCATAAATTTACTAGATTAATGGTTTGAAAAATGTAATAGATTAATGGTTTTGCTTCATACAAAAATGATACACAACTAATTTCCATCTAAAATGTAAAATCACCTCGGCAAGCATCCGACACAAGAATCTGCTTAGCATGGCCTCCCTTTTTTAAACATGGGGTCAACCTTTCTTCTGTTAGTTTATTATTATCATTACTAATATAATATTTTCCATTTCAAGATGATACTCTGTATCCTCTTTCCACTACTGATATTTATGTATCCGCTAATCTGTCTCTTCTTGATTATATACATGTTTAATTTGATAAATGAGATGAAAAAGAAAAATTAGTTGGAATTAGCACTTCCCTTTTGAGATTCCTTGTAGCACTATCTGCTCATTATTGAATATTATTTTGGTCAGGGCTTAGGAGTAAGTTCAAGTGTACCATCAATGGAGAATGGAGAGTGCTCCATTACTGATTTTAGTGGCTCTTGTATAATAAGCATAATACCAACCATTCAAATGGATTAATGTTTATTATTTTCTAGTTTTTGAATTTGTGCAAATGGTTTTCAAAGCTGAAGTTATTGTTATCCATGTAATTTTAAGTCATTTAACTGCTATGATCATTACCAAGATAAGAAATTATGGTAAAAATGGTACCATGATACTTGATTGTGGAGGAATGACGAGTTCTCTTAATATGAAAGAAAGTCGTTCTCTAGTTAGGTAACTAGTTCTGATGTTATAATTTTTCCTTAACACATGCAGCTATCAGCTACAGAAGTACAGAAATGCTGGTTCATTTGTGCTTCCGGTTGATCCAAACGACAAGGAAACATGGGGTGATAGTGAGCACAGGCTAGCTTATGTTTCTGAAACCACTGTTATTTTCAAGGACATTGTTCAAGTCCGAGATGATCAGTGGTGGAAAGCATTCTCTACTGGTTATGTGACTCAATGGGCAGCAATGCACCCTCAAAAAATAGATGCACTCTTCTATGCCCACTCGGTCGATGAAGTTAAAGCACTTGCACCGCTTATTGAGAAGTTCAGGTCTACTGTTGGCAAAAAGGCGTACATTGTTGTCTCTGGAGGCAATTTTTGCCCCTGTGAAGATGCTGCAACTGCTCTAAATTGGCCTAAGATTGTCTGCAAAGAGCGAAGATTCAAGATATTTGATTTGGCAGTTGCGGCGCAGACGGAAATATCGAATTCAGAAGTGCCAGTGATACAAGCAGTGTACTCGAGCGTGAAAGGATTGATCAAGATTCACAATCCCAGTGTGTTGATCGCAGTGAATGACATTGATCCTAATGTGAAGAAAGCCTTGAAAATGGCGACGGAGACTAATACTAATGGCACAACAATGGTTCTTCTACCAAGGCCTTCAATATCAAAGGTTCTTTGGATGACTGATCTAAGATCAACAGCTTTGCCAAGTAAGAACGCATCCAAGCTTTTCAGCCCTTATATGCTATTTTCTCTAAATAAGTAACAGCCTAATGATAAATACTCTGATTCAGCTCCATTAAGCAAATGCCAAGCTGTTTCAACTAACCATACATTTAACTTGCCTATGCAGACTGGAATAAAATGCGGATTTCTGTCAACATAATCACCCAAAATCGTGCTCCTTCTTTAACAAGGCTTCTCAAATCTCTCAGCGATGCTTATTATGTAGGGGATGAAATCCCCATCAGCTTCAACGTGGACAGTAAAGTTGACGAGGAAACTATAAGATTAGTGAGCTCATTTAATTGGCCTCATGGTCCTAAAACCCTCAGAAGAAGAATCATCCAAGGAGGCCTAATTCGAGCAGTCAGTGAAAGTTGGTACCCTTCATCTGATGATGATTATGGCCTCCTACTCGAAGATGATATTGAAGTCTCTCCATTCTACTATCTATGGATCAAATATGCTCTTTTGGCCTATCACTATGATCCACAAGTGTCACTACCTGAGCTCTCCTCCATCTCCCTTTACACGCCTAAATTGGTGGAGGTGGTGAAAGAAAGGCCAAGATGGAATGCAACTGAGTTCTTTAAACGAATCCATCCTAACACCCCTTATCTCCACCAACTACCTTGCAGTTGGGGTGCAGTGTTCTTCCCTAAACAATGGAGAGAATTCTATGTTTACATGAACATGAGGTTCACTGAAGATGCCAAGGCAAACCCAGTTCAGATCCCAAAGTCAAGAACAAATGGATGGCAAGCTTCATGGAAGAAGTTCCTCATTGACATGATGTACCTCAGAGGCTATGTTAGTCTCTACCCCAACTTTCCGAACCAGGCAAGCTTCTCGACTAACCATATGGAACCAGGGGCTCACATTAGTGCAAAGGACAATGTTGTTAAGCATGACAAGACAGATTTTGAGGTGCCATTGTTGAAGGAAGATTTTAGATCCTTTTTGCCAAATGGTAAGTTTCCTCCAGCATCAAAATTGCCATCACTTAACTTGTTCAACCAACCTGTTTCGCTCAAGGGTCTGAAGGCAGCTGGAGCTAAGTTGGGTCAAGATGTACTCAAGTGCGACAACGCCACAGAAATTGTGAGTGTGGATCATGAAACAGGCCTGCCTAAACAATGCGCAAAATTCTGATGACTGAAGATTTTTGTGATCGATTAATATTCTTTGTTCTTTTGAAACATTTATTATGTCCATACACATGATTACTGGAGCTATCAAGTGGAGGAAACAGTTGGATTCAAAGGTGGACAAAAGTTTCTCCCTTTGATTGGATTTCCCAACTAATTAAAGGTACTGCGGACCAGAATTGTTGTTGGGGAAAATGAGATGTGTAATTTTATGAAGCCAAAAGGGGCTTTTCATAATTAAATGTCTTCAAAACAAAACTATGTTCTTTAATTACTGCAAATCTTCTTACATTGTCTTATCATCTCCTTTCACAATAGCTAATGAAAATCTCTGAGATATTCCATCCCTCAACTTTTAATATTTTCTTAATGTGGTACTTCTACTTTTGTATTTGTCTTTCTATCATCTCCTTTCATCATTCACTAAAGAGATTCTCTTAAATATTCCATCCCTGTGTTTTTAATATTTTCTTAACATGATCGACATATAATTGTTTTTTTATCAATTCCTTTCATCAATAGCTAATGAGATTCTCTTCAGATATTCCATCCCTCTACTTTTGAGATTTTCTTAATATGATAATTCTACCTATATTCTTGTTATGTACTTCTATATAACTCTTGGTCAGTC
>Ga0307514_10005002_pt1 | contig 11994 bp, 15 predicted proteins | sample 16_EM_MG_FD_203088 | JGI IMG/M metagenome (GOLD analysis project Ga0307514, IMG submission 203088) | Populus trichocarpa ectomycorrhiza microbial communities from riparian zone in the Pacific Northwest, United States - 16_EM | ecosystem: Host-associated > Plants > Roots > Unclassified | place...
CTGGCAGCACGTGAATGTCACGTGTGGAAGCACAGATGTTTCGATACCTTGAACATGATTCGGCTTGGGAGATGCCGCCGCACAGATCTCAAGATATTCGCAGAGCCCTCAGCCAAAAGTGAGGGTACGCGTGATGTAAAGATGCTCAACCCCTAGATAATGAATCGGCTAAAAAGCTGTATGATAAAGAACGAACCACTCACGTGCTTCGTAACGGCGTATCTGATCTAGACCCGTTCTACACACACCGGCTTTATTCAAGTTCGCGAATTTATCTACATCTGTCTACAATACGGATGCGGAAAGAACGGTACTACAGCAGGTTTAACCCTAGAGTCACGCTACACTGATGCCCGGTACTCAAGGAGGAGTAGCGATCGTGGGAAATGGATTGGAAAGACGTCATGTGCTCCGGCTGCGCGAGGTCATCCTTTGCTTACTACTTAGCCTATACGGCACTGGTTTAGTACCAGACCACTGCCATCCAGTTCAGTACCCACCCAGCACATCCGTATGCTGAATCATTTAAAAGCCCTCTTCCGCTCAGAACCTTTCAACCGCGCACTTTACTCAATGTCTACCCCAGGTTGGTTCTTCGAGGATCTCAGCTTCGGTCTCGGATGCTAATTCATGCTCCTGTCTCGATCGTTCAGCTGAAGTCACACCAGAAGTCGCTACCTTTGCAGGAGGGTGCTTCTGGGGAGTCGAACATATATTCTTGAAGCATTATCCTCCTTCCCAAAACAAGGGAGTTCTCAAGACCGCCGTCGGATACACTGGAGGGAACACCGATGATCCGAAATATCGAGAAGTTTGCACTGGTTCTACGAACCACGCTGAGGCTCTGAAGGTCGAGTTCGATCCAAATATCGTGTCTTATGCCGAACTCGTTGGTGAGTCCGTTTGATCTTTCGCCCCTCAGTAAGGAGGTGGGACTGATGGTCGGTTGGGTGCTGGCCTTGGGTCGTGACATCAGAGTTCTTCTACCGTACACACGATCCTACGACCCTCAACAGACAAGGAGCCGACAGCGGAACTCGTAAGTGTATCCCTACGCAATTAGTATTGTCGAACTTTAATCCGGCTACCTCCAGAGTACCGCTCGGCGATCTTCTACAACTCTTCCGCTCAGAAGGATATCGCCCAGAGAGTGACTGAGGAAGTGCAAAAGAAACACTTCGACCCTCATGGCACGAAGATCACCACCCAGATCGTCGAGGCTGGAAGGTGGTTCGATGCCGAAGACTACCATCAACTTTACCTCTTCAAGAACCCCACGGGCTATCAGTGTCCCACTCACAGGTTGCACTGGTGATCGTGTCACAAATGAAGACACGGGGCCAAGTTGATTACGCAATGTCCTAGTTAGAAATACAACAAGATCTTTTGAGAAACGTGAAGTTGACCCGCCAAACTTCAACCATCTTCTTGCATTTCGTCTTCGTCTGACCCTGCCTCCTCTTGCCCAACGTAGCATCCAAATTCTTCGTTCCAGACATAATCGTGCTCAAGAATCTTGCCAATCTCCTGGAATGCAAAGACATTCGCAAATTGGATACCCGTTCGTGGGTCTAAGTAGTTCGCGGCCAACCCTGTAATCGGGCATCTCTCTCTCGGACGCGCTGATATCACGCGGGTAAGAACCAACCTTACCCAATTAAATAGGAGATTAACTCACACATCGGTCGATTCTTAGTCGAGTACACCCTTACATCTTCCCACCTCACATGATCTCCAAACATACCTTCCATCGTCTGCTTCCAAGTCACCCGAGGAGCTTTCTCCGTCTGTGCATTCTCCAGGACCACGTAATTCGTCGCGATTTTGCGCTTTCGTTGCATGATGGCCGGGAGTGGTTCGAGTGGTCGTGTCGCACTCGAGGTGGAGGAAATATGGGGCTGGGATGGGGAACGAGGATACGAAAATGCGGGCGGCTGGGGATAGGGCGATACGCCACCATATGCACCTGGAGAAGATGACCCGGGTGTGGCGGTAAAGGAACCCCAGTATGGGGGCTGCCCAGGGCCGATTGTGTACGGCGGGGGCGCATAAGGGGTCGAAGGTCGGAACGATGCCACATATCCGTGTGAAGTGCTCTCCACCGGCATCGGGGATTCAGGTGGTGTGATTGGCACAATCTCCTCTTCCACTTTACTCACCCACCTGAGCAACCTGCCTTCGATCACAGGTCGCACCAACCGTGCACGTTCCCGCTTCTCATCCTCGGCTTTGAGATAATCGCGATGTTCGATAACGTTCCGTTCCTCCGTTTCCTGCGCACGCTCAAGAAGTTCTTCCTGAGTTGGAGCACGACGCTGGGTTTTGGGTTTCTTCACGGCTTGAGACTGATTCCAAGTCACTCCTTGATGGTACGATGAAACAGAAGTGAAAGGCTCACTCTCTCTTTCGCGTCCTTGAGTAGTTTGTTGATTGTCGCGGCGCGTTTCAACATTGTCGAAGTTCGTTGGCTCTTCCGTTTGCTCGGCTCTGTTACCTCTCCAGTTTCTGGGTCAACGATGACCGCTGGTTGGAGTCGTCGATCGGAAAAGCCCGTTCGCGGGATAGGAGCTTTATATAACTCAGGTTTGAAAGTAGCTCGTTGATGCTTATGTGCCAAAGCCGTCGCACGCTCCAGCTTCGTTTTAGCTTTCTGAGCATCACCGTCACCATAGTAAGACCGACATTCGGATGATATTTGGAGACACGCACCATTCTCATCTTCTGCTCTTCTTCTTGGATATAACGCTCCGCGACAGAATCGCGTTCTTCATCACCACCCGCTGCTTCCTCTTCGTCGGTGCTCTCAAAGTCGGATTCGAACACGTCCTTCTCGTCTGTGGGGTAGATCTCAGGATGACGATGATGCTAGCTTTGGATCTGATGAACGTTACCATTGAACTTGAAGTCCACATCCTCCTTTTCCGGTTCGACTTCCGCTTGGGGCGTATCTATAGTTCGTGATTCGAGTTGAGCCATCTCCGAGGCCATGACGGCTTCCATCCTGTATATCAATTTTCGCCTTTGAATATCGAACCGGAAGCGCGTTCATACCTGTTTCCGGCCGTACTCCGCTTCGACCGTCTCATGACCAAAGAGTCGGGTTCGTCCATGATGGCAGTGGTAGATGGTGGTAATGTTTGAACGCGGTCAGAGTCCGATCCCGATCGCGTCAACACTCTTTCCGGTTCTTCCTCCCAACTCCGACCGTCAACCAAATGTCATCCATTGGCCCCTCACGACTCTCAAAAATTCTCAAGAGGCTGAGAGCCGAGCCTAAGCCAGTCCTGGAACCGTCGCTTAAGAGTCTCAAGCTCGTATACGCGGCACGTAATGATCATTTTGGTGCCAGGTGCGTTCGTCGCTCGTCCAACGACCTCGCGGCTTCTGGTCTGCATGCTCATTTCCGTCGTGCCGTGTAATGTGCGGTCGGAAATCATAGGCATTTCATAAGGAGCGACCTACCGAGGATTCAGTATAATAACCCGGCAATAGTAATCGAGGTAAATAAAGTCCCAAAGTCCGAGGCGGACACATGGCAGTCCAGTCTGTCCATGGAGTTCGGTGAGTTGCCACTAGTTCTTATCCCCGACGCTGAATGTTGAGAGGTGTTCAGATGACGGGTCGAAGAAAAGCTTCACTATGGACCGTAAATGGTCATCAGCCATCTTCGCGGACCTGATGGATGCCGCCGGAACACCGGCCTGGGACGAGTGGAAAGCAGAAAGGAGAGCCGCTAACCTCCCCATCGTTCACTCTCCACCGAAGCCCAGCAAACCGTCGTCGTCCACAACGAAGAAGACTGGGGCTGCTGCTGTCCTTCCATAATAGTGTCTTGTATGCATAGAACGCGTCTGTTCACCCAGGTTCTGGAATCGAACACGTTATACTCCTTTTGCCTTATTCTCGACATATCTCGACATAATGTGACCCCCTCCCAATTCGCTCTCTCGACGTATACCCATAGGTTGCAAATCATCCGTTCCCCGGCACGCGAACTTAATCACCGTCTACGCCACCTCTTCTCTTCCTACTCTTCACTGCTTCCCTGTGCCTTCTCTTCCAATCCCGCGTTAGATCGCCCTTGACTTCCTCCCACCTCTTTGCGATCTCTTCACTGCTCTCAGTCCGGTGAAATCCCGTCGACCGTGGGTCCAAGCCCTTCTCCCTGAACACGTCCATGATGTCCTTGAGCTTCACTTTCCTGTGCTTATCTGTTTTCTCCTCTGCCGAAAGAGGGAAGAACAAGGGTTGACTTGAGTCGAGCACGATTTGAGAGTAGGGAAGTGATGTTCGTGTGCTTGAACTTTGGGTGAGCGCCAATGGCTGAACAGGTACAGGTGCAGCCGGTGGAAGGAGAGCGGCTGGGAAAGGTTCTTCATCCTCGAGTTCAAGGTCTAGATCCAATCGATTAAGTAGGGAGAAACCTGTGGGACAGAGATCAGATTTTTGAGAGGTAATACGTCAGAAACCGCGCGCCTTGTTCTTCCTGGGGAGCAAACAGATCTTTGAGCTTCGCCTTTGTATTTGCGTTCCGGGTAGTCACAGACGTGGGCGCACGCTCTGGCGCCGGTGTAGCTACGCCAGCGGAGGATCCCTCATTTCCCGAATCACCTCGCGCCTCCTCGGAATCAGGTGTTGAGTCGGGTCCCCTGACTGCCTCCCTCTGAGGAGAGGATTTCGTTGAGGGAGATGTCCGCGCGGGTGGGGGTTCTGGCGTATCGACATCTGAGTCCAATGCCTTTACGCTCCACTCTTGATCCCCTTCTAGACTACCGAACATCGAGTCCAGAAGGGAAAGCGTACGGAGTCTCTCCTGGTTGAAGTCGTGTTCTATATCAATGGCATCAAGTTTTTCGTGAACGATGCAAGGAGGTCCGTCGATGGACTCCGATGTGGTTGACCCCTTGACGACAGGTTCGGGTTCAGAAGAGTCAGATTCGTCTCCCTCCTCCTCACCAGATGAAGGATCAGATCCTTCCTGGTCACCAGATGTGTACGGTTGAGAAGGTGTGATCACAGGCAGGTCGTCGCCATCGCCCGCAACGACGACGGAATCCAGAAAGGCTCCCTTCAAATGTTGTGAATTCCACTTTGTGGGGTCGATGGCCCTCCGCCTTGCCCTGACCAGCTTAGGTTTCTCCCGTTTCCGTTTTTTCTTCCCGTCCTTGTTTCCGGCCCTGTTGGAGGTTACGCCAGACACGGGTGGGAGAGGTTTCTGCGGCCGCATTCGCATGGGATGAAGGATCCGGCCAGTAGGTGTAACGTGCCAACCGGGTCGTGAAGAGGCGTTCTCGGGGGTTACGAGGGACATATCTAAGGCGTGGACACCTTGAACCCCTCGTGCAAGACGACGCCTTTTGGTTGGTCGGTCGTCTGGGGTTTTCTCGTTCTCGCGTTTGATCCTGTGAGAGTGGGAAGAAATGGATTGGTTGGTAAGTGTCTGTGTGGGTGCCAAATACCGCACCTTTCGCGAAAATCTGGTTTAGCTTCACCGATTCGAAGCTTCGCTCCCTTCCAAGTCGTCCCACTCAACAGATTCATACCTGTAATGTCCAATTCACCTCGAAATTTTTTTGAACAAAAAACACGTACATCTGGTCAGTTGAGAGCTCTTCGCTTCGATGGTGACATATGCAAACGGACGTGGCCTTCCAAGGCCATCCGACGCGCCAACACCATCTACGGTGATGACCGTGCCAAAGGTTCCGAGTCGTTGCGACAAGTCCGACGTCGACACACCCGGGGTGAGACCTGCGACATGTAATCGTTTCCTCACAACAGCGCTTGGGTCCGGATCCATTTTCGATTTCCATGCAGGTTTTTCAAAAACGGAGGGTGATCGAGATGACGGGTTCGACCGTGCCCGGCGACTGAGGCGGATAAGGCCGGCAAGATGATCATGTCCTTGGGCTCTCACCACTTCCACGATTTATCGTCATCTGCGAACTGCGACGATGGGGATGGCTCTCAACATGGATGAAGAGGTTCGGCTTTACACAACGAATGCGGAAAGGGAAAAGTTCGAGACGAGAGCGACTTTATACGGGATAATTGTTGGGCTGGATTATCTGGAGAGAGCGTATGTGAGGGATGCCGTGACTGCCGCTGAGTGAGTGCGTCTTTGTCTCTTCTCCTGTTCGCGAGACTTCATGTTTTTAACGGACAGGTACTCCCCAGCGTGCACGAAACTGCTCTCTCAGTACAAGACGATGTCCAAACTAGTTGAAGAAGATGTGCCTTCTATCGAACAATTCATGACTCAATATCGAGTTGGTCACGTTCCAAGGCATCCTTGTGCCCAGTCTTACTCTCGCTTTGTCAGATGGATCACCCCGCCGCCTTACACAGAATCAAAGTGGGAGTTCCAGCCACGGTCGAACATTCGAGCGAAGCCGGTCCCGAGACGGGGAAATGGGTCGCAGAGACCACGCAAAGCTTCATCACCTTCATGGATGCGCTCAAACTGCGGTTGCGAGCTAAAGACCAACTGCATCCGATTTTGCAGGAGTTGGTTACGGGATATGCGAGGTTCAAGGGGAGCAAGGACTGGGAGGGGAGGAGCAAGATGGTTGGCTGGTATGCTCGTCGGAAACGTCCCATTTCTCTCGACAGAGTTCTGAACCTGAATTTCCCGCGTTCCAGGCTGATAACATTGAACGGTATGAAGGCATCCGAAGAGATTACCGAGGAACAGTCGCGTCAGGTACATCTTCAATTTCCACAGTGGTACCTGCGGCTGATCTCCTTCCCTTCGTATGAAGCTTTTATTTGACGTTGATCATGCATATGCTGAATTCTTCAGGAGTTTGAGCGGTAGCACCGTGGTTTAACAGGATTGGGACCCATTCCCGCCCGAGATTCCAATCGCCAGGGCGGGCTTACCGGGCTTTTCGGGATCGGCAAGTCCCGTTCCTGAATAAGTCCAAGGGTAGTTTGGTGATCCTGGGGACGCTGTGTGCAGCTTACAGACCTTCCGGAAAACCTAGTCTTCATCGACTTTTTTTTTTCGTTTTGACGTTGACAGCTGCTGCGTCTGATATGTCAAAAAATACTGCGCGGTAGGCTCCGCCCGAATTTTTATATAGCCTTTTTGCCCGGGATCCGTCCGCGTCTCACTGGGTCTGTCGGGTGGATGGGGGAGCGGGGGTGGGTTGTGGTCCCCATCATAGCCATAGTGCAGTATCGTGATAGCAGTAGACTACAATTTATTCTCATTTTCCCCCATTTTTGCCGTTCGAGTTCCCTCACACGATGAACAAGGGAGGATACTCGACACACTTCTTGCTGAAGAGGATGAGATACAGGATTGGGTTGCTTCAACAATGCAGTCTACTACTATCGTGACCCCGCCCCCGCTCCCCCATCCACCCGACAGACCCAGTGAGACGCGGACGGATCCCGGGCAAAAAGGCTATATAAAAATCGGGTGGATCCTACCGCGCAGTATTTTTTTGACATATCAGACGCAGCAGCTGTCAACGTCAAACGAGGTTTTCCGGATGTATGTGTAATACTCCATGGCGATTAATGTAGAGCAGTCTCCCGATCGACGTTGGTACCCACTAGCTTAGTCTAGGATCAGGCCCACGCATGTACAGGATCAAATTCCCCAAAAGCCCGGCGATTTTGAATCTCATAACCTATCACCGAGCGCCGCGCTCGTCCCCACGTGCAACCCACACCCTCGCGTACCTCGGTACTGCAAATTGTGGAAGGAGACCGCACTGAAGCGCCGCCCGCTCGGCATCAGAGCGTAAGTTTGGCGGGACTTGGTGGGTTTCGCCCTCGCGAAGGGTTCATCAAAGGGCTTATTCGCTAACCCAATCCATCTCTAAGATCTTAAGGCACTACACCACCAGCCAGGACCGATGCCCTGAGGATAAATCAGGACCGGGTTGACCTTCTCATGTCAGTTCTGTCGACAAATGGTTCCACCCAGTTTAACCTGGGGATAACCACGGTTGACCCTTGGTTATCCTCGGCAACTCATCGAATCCTCAGCCCATTGGACTTCGCGTTCGCTAAGTTCGCTTTCCCACACTTGTCTCCATCCTCCGTCTCCCACTCTCGGCCACATCCTCCCTTGTGGCGACAACGGGACCCTGCTTCCTCATGTGCTTCCTCACTCTTCATCCTCCCAATCTGCCACTGATGCTGTTACCGGGCCCACCACCCAAACCATCCTTCCTGCCACTCCTGCGAACTCTTGAGCGACAACACACCACCACTGGAGGGCAAGCCTCCAAAACGTCGCGGCTACTGTAAATCCGGACCGTCAACTCGACTTGAAGACCATCACCTCACACGCTGGGAATGCAGTTTATAACCCCAAGGTTTGTGCCCTGTTTTCGTTGCAGTGTGCGAACAGTTCTCATGTTTGTTCACTCCGATAGCGTTTCGCCACCGTCAGCGCGAGGATCCGCGGTCCCAAGACGACCGCACTGATTTTCATGTCGGGAAAGATGGTCGTTATAGGCGCGAAGTCGGAGGGTGGCTCAAGGCCGGCGTCACGCAAGTACGCTCGCATCACTGACCAGCTTCGATGCCGGGCATTTGGAAATCGGGATCCGCAATATTGTTGACAGTTGCAACTTCAAGTTCCCCATTTGTTCAGAGGGGCTCGTGTACTTTGTACTTGAGTAATTAGACTGAAATTCAATATATCCTGTATAATACCAGACGAAATTTACACTGCATGCGTGTCGCATACCCAAGGGCCACAGTCTAGAGAACCAGCGGGATACTCCGGTAACTAAAACGAAGACCGGCGGTTATCCTGATTTTGCCCCGAGGATAAACGGCAACGACCCGCAGGTCAAATCTTGACAACCCTCGGTTGAGGGTTTACATACCCTAGGTGTCCTGCCGGAATTATGTCCCGAGGGCGGCGGGCCTGGCTGGTGGTGTATGTACTCAACATGGCGTGATTACATGGAAACGAAGGTGCAAGGTCTCGCATCAAACCGAGAACAGGGGTTAAACGTTCAAGGTTCAACGTTCAACGCCCTTCAAGGTGGGCACAAGGGGTACAACCTGAAATGGATGCCCCGTCACTAATCCCCGTTCACCCTGATCCACTTCAGCCAACCGGAATCACGGGAATACCGTCTCCACGAGCAACGAGGAATTTTTCCGTTGAAAGAAATGGTTTCATAGTCAAGTTTTTTCTCATGTAAACAAGCGCGAAAGCATGGCTTTGAGATCAAAGTGGTATAAATAGACGTTCTCATTGGCTGGTGTGAGAATTTACTTTTCATAATTCGCTTATTTAATTTCAAGATATCCTCGACAAGTAATTTTTCCGCTGCTTCTGTTCGTGCATCTAGACCTGTTAGATGATTCCTTCGTTTAACGGAATGCCGCCATGCCAACCGCAATGGCGTTCATGCGTTCGTTCTGCTCCCTGGTGTACCGTATATATGAGGATGCCGACCCGTGCTCGAGTCCCTGTCTCGTTCCCTACGTCTACACGAGTCAGAAGCGCGTGCACTTGTGCGTGAACGGCCTCTTCAAGTCACCTACTCGACATGGGCTCCGAAATTGATATCGCAGAACTCACCGTCATTGGTCAGGACCTGTGAGTGCCTCCATTGAGATCACCCCATCCGTACCAGCTATACTGAATGAACATTTATCGAACCAGCACCATCCTCAGGGTAAACATGACACTCTACACTGGTCTCATTCCCGTGATCACTGAACGTCCGAAATCCAGTCAGTTGACGTCGGTCTGGTTGCTCTCGTGTTCTACGACTACTTCCTGACGCTCGACGATGAGGTAACGGCATTTCACGGTGAAAATGACCGAGAGGGAACCTAACCACCCCATACAGGTTCGTTACGCATGGAAGATCGAGAGCATTCCCGGTGCGCAATCCTTTGCATTTTTTTGTAGTGCCCCAACTGACGATATTCCAGTCTTTGTGATATTTCTGCTCGTGAGCACCCTTCACTACCGACACTCACGTTGGCCTGACGATAGTTCAGTCAAGGTATCTTCCAATAATTTATCCCGTGTGGCTGTTTATGTGTAAGTGGGAATGGATTATCCCGTGCCACTTGATACATGCAAACATTATTGTCCATTGGGTACAGCGGGATTTTATTCGGGATACACGGCTGAGGTGGGCTCCGTTTGTGTATAGACGCCGATTATTGGACGCTAATGGTCACGGACAGATGTACGTGTGGAGAGGTCTTTCAAGCTCTGGGTTTACCTGGCTGACCTTGGCGTCACAGCTGCACCAAGGCCGCGTTCGTTTCAATAATGTTCTTCGTGATCGTCACCTCACTTTCCCGGATTATCCTGACTCTGAGGTTCGATGTTTTTCGTCAACTTGAATGTGTTCGCTCACTCTTACCCTAACAGAACTTACGCGATAACGATGAAGAACAAATGGGTCGCGGCCATCCTGTGTACAATTGCGGCCGTGGAGATCAGCACCGGATGTTACATGTTCATTCGGGCTGCAGTGAAACCACGTAAATACTTCCTTTCTATTGCATGCCCTCAGACTCTGGAATTGAGGAGAGGGTCACAGGGCCAGCAGTGCCTACGATCCCTCTGGTTGTGTTTCAAATGTGTTCTCCCAACGTCCAAAAATCCATAGGGGTCCTTTCGATGTTCCTCTCTCTCACCTTTGGTAGGTATTCCATCACCCTACTTACTGCACCGTTCCTCAAGTTAACCCGTCCACCCTTTCCCTTAGATATCACAGTTTTCGTCCTCGTCCTCGTCCTCATCAAATCGAGATCCCAGCGGATGATTAAGCTCAAAATTCTCGATACGCTTATTAGGGACGCGGAGATATACTTCGCGATTATAACAACAAGTCATTTATTGACCGTGGTTATATATTTTACTGGGAGGGTGGGATCCTTTGCCCTAGTGTCCTAATTTGTGTGATACGTGCTGACCGTTGGATTCACTTTCTTAGCCAGTAATAAAGGGCATTCCGGTAGCGTAAGCCATCTTCACACATGCTATCAGGCCCTTTTTTTCTAATCACCCCCCCTTTTCCCCCATCGGTAGGGGAAACATGATGTAAGATGCTTCTTTCCTGAACGAATGACTGACCCGTAGCTAATCAATTTCGACCTTGACAGGTTTACGCCGATTATGGTAAGTCGGATGATCATGTCTTTGAAGAAGGCCGCTGCGTTGCCGCAACCCCACGTGAATGCGGAGGTTTCGACTGTGGCACACGTAACGACTTTACGGGGTGCCCAACCCCCCCGTCCGGCGGGCGATATCCAACTCTCTGTACTCCGGAGTTAACGGGCCTAACGACCGGTATGTCGGCCCCTTCTGCACGAGAGTGACATCCTAACCGACCATTCTCCTAGCCTGGAGGGTGGAACTCTAAAGGCCAGGAGCCAGGCGGTTTCGCGGACTTCAAGTCGTGAAAAATATCTCTTACTTCTATACCATACCCGCATGAGAGTCACCATGTAACGATAGACTGGGATGACAGAACGTTTGGGCAGCAGATACCTCAGGAAGGAAGAAAAGTATGTATGACCAAAACTTCCGGTAATGGGTTGAAGGACATACGCAACACAAAGGTCTACTAAGGCCTGAACTTGAGCGTGAAGCCGGAGGTTGATGCAGTACTACGAAAGACCAGAGGAGTTAGGTGAAGGCGTTGAGACGTTGAGACGTTAAACATTCAGCATTTTTAGAACCTAATTTCCTTCCGAGATTTAACATTTCCGTGGTCGACCACGGCGGCACCTCTCAAGTCGGACGTGAGTAAAGGAGACCGAAAAGCACGCGTCGGCAAAACCGTCGAAGTCGCTGTGGTGCTGTGGCTGCGGTGGCGCACGTCTAATTCCCTTTGGAGGCAATTAAACGCCCATCACAGCAGCATCAGGAAACATGAAAAACACTTATTTCTCACTTATTACTCGCTTATTCATTAGTTATGACTACTTATCGACCTTATATAATCCAAGTCCATTCTTATGACAGCTTATGACATTTTTGATGGATCC
>Ga0307514_10005003_pt1 | contig 11994 bp, 5 predicted proteins | sample 16_EM_MG_FD_203088 | JGI IMG/M metagenome (GOLD analysis project Ga0307514, IMG submission 203088) | Populus trichocarpa ectomycorrhiza microbial communities from riparian zone in the Pacific Northwest, United States - 16_EM | ecosystem: Host-associated > Plants > Roots > Unclassified | place...
AACCAGTCCCCGTGCCCGATCTCTGAGACCAGTTAGGGTTCCTAGTGACCAAAATACTAGGTGGCGACTCCCACACCATTTTTCATTGATAAGAGACAAAGAATTCCTTGTCTCCCCATATTTACCAGATATATATCCCCCCATACATTCGAGGGTGGACGATCGCCGCGACGTCGCTCACGTGCGACATCTACCTTGCCTTCATCGAAATCCCCGACTTTAGAGAGTCGTTCTAAAGGTTGATTTGTATTATTTAGTTACCTACAATCCTATTCTTTATTTCTCTCACAACCACCCTTTCACTCCCACGATTAAAGTATTGGTTCGAGTTCTTTTTATAATTTTGAGAGGTTAGATAGATTTTGAATTTGTTTTTTTAATAATTATAAGTTTGAGATTTTTAAAATTACTAAAAATTTATATGATAATTAACTTTAAAGGTTATGAGATTAGTTGAAATACACGTAAGCTAATCTGGACACTTACATTAATAAAAAAAAATATTAATCCAACCACTACTATTAAATTTTTTTTTGACAATGTGATCATTACAAATTTTTAGTAGAATGTTGTAAACCCTGATTTAAAGATCGATAAATATGTTTTGATAATGTAATTTTTAATTAAAAAATAATAAATTAAAAAGAAAAGTTATTGTGATTTAGAATAAAAATCTCCCATAAATTAACTTAAAATTAAGATGAAATAAAATAAGAAAATTGGTGCATAAAATGTTAAATAGTAATAAATCAAATAACTTTATTGTAAAGGAATAATTTTTGTAAATCTAGAGGAAGGATATTTAGAAAAATACAAGGGAATCTCAAACAAATTAATATATAATTACACAAAAATAACACTAATTGTTGGTATAAATTATATGTGTTATGACGCAGTTTTTAACCAAAAGAAAAGGAAGTACAAGGGAAACATTTTTTTATCATGAACAGGGACGAAATGAAGATATTGACTATTTAAATAAATATAGCAACAACCTAATCAAGTATTACTGTATTTTTTTTTGTAATTAAATTAAAAGTTTCACTATTTGTGATATAAAAAATAGTCAATAAATTAAAAGGTGTTTGGACTGAGAAAAATTAAAGTCCACACGTCATCACATGCACGTTAGATTTGCATAAGTGAGTGAGTTGCATAATGTCCTCAATGCGGCGGAGTTGACGGGCCGGCGCCGACCCCACATTCTCTCTTAGCTACCTGGGCTTCAATTATTTAGCGCCACTGCGCTTCTCGTGATTTTAATTAATTAATTATTATAACCCTCTCTCCTAGCACCATTCATGTTAACATATAACCCCTTAATGAATATAAAGTTGATATTCAGATTAATTGTATTTTTAGAATTGTGATTGCTATTGTTTTTTGAAATTTAATATTAAAATGATATAAAAAATCAATTAAAATTAAAAAATTAAGAATTCTCAAGAACACTTTTTAATTGAAAATACCATACACTCATCTCGCCTAACATTCATCAATTAAGTTTTTTTTTTTTTGTTTTTTTTGGAGCTGATAAAAGCTGTGCCAAACCCAATTTATTGATTAGGTTTGTATACACTGTTATATAAAAGTCAGGCTCGCATAATTAAGTAACATGCATCAATGTTCACAAAATTATGTTCACAATTTTTTTTTTATTTAAGAGCTCATATGGTAGCTTCCTGTTAACCCAGTATAAAATGCGTGCTTCGTGGATAAATTTAATAATTTATTAATTAATAATTTAGTTTAAATTAAGTTTTAAATTAAATTAGATAGAATTTAATCGATGCAATCAGGTACATAGATTTTGTGGTTAAATTAGAGAATTGATCAAGACTAAATTTGATTTTTAAATCTTTTTTAAACAATGTTGTTTTTATTTTTTTAAGGAAATCTTAAAACAATATTTTATTTTAATTGACCCGGTCAACCATATATTCTTATGGTTTTTTTAATTTATGACCTTCTTTGGCTTTAAAAATCATAGGTTAGAGTCCAGCCTGCGAGGTGATTTCCAAGAAGGAATGAAAATTGAAAAGGTTGCTCCTGTCTAGAGGCCGTGAAGTGTGGGGTGGGAGCAGGATCTTAATTAACCGTCAAGGTATAAATCATTTAGGAGTTGTTTTTGGCGATACGTACGTAGTTTCATGGAAGCATCTTCTTAAGAAAACAAAACAATAAAAATAGAATCTTAATGTTGTATTGTTATAATTATAATGTATTAATAATTTAATGCACAATAATATAATTAAAAACTACAAAAATAATATATATTTATTTTAATTATTTTATTATCAACATTATTTTTAAAAATTATTTTAACCAAACACTTTTAAACTATTTTTTATTCAACAATAATTTTAATCAAATAAATATTTCAAATCAATTAATTGATTAAAAATGATTTTTCAAACTGCAATATTAAAAACAATTACAACATATATAAACTGCAGTGTTCATTCTTAAAAAACTTTAAATCATTACAACCTTGACTAGTTTCAAGGTTTAAAATAGCTAACATGTGAACTACTCATACTAAAAAATGACGTGAAAGTGGGAGATGCAGAACTCATCTGGTAGCTTCCACAATGTAAAAACAGCATAAGAATATATTATTAAATCTCGATAAATCTCGGATTAATCAACCCAGTTACTAATTTATTCTTATGTTGTTAACAACATATATAAGAATATATTATGTTGTTAATAATTTGTGGAAGCAATTAATAATAGCTTCCACAAATTATTAATTAAGTTGTTAATTAATAATTTAATGTGAATTAGATTTCAAACTAAACTAATTAAAAGGAGTCCATCGGTGCAATCCAGTTAACTTTATGGGTAAATTGGAAAATTGGTCACCTGATCAAGACTAATTTGATTTTTAAATATTTTTTAGCAATGTTTTATTAAAACAAAAACAGCTTAAAACAATATTTTTTTTTAATTGAGCTACATAAACCATATATTCTTATGGTTTTTTTATTTTAGTACCTTATTTGGTTAATTTTAAAAATCAAAAGTTAGAGTCCAACATGCGAGGTGATTTCCCAGAAGGAATGAAACTCTATAGGCCGTGGGAGGAGGACAATCCTAGAAAAATAGTGATGCGTAGTTTCATGGAAGCATCTTATTAAGAAAACATTGTTTCGTGTACCACAAAAAAAATAGTGTGGTATTATATGATAGTTTGATTAATTGAATCCAACATCTACAAAGTAGTTTACTTTACAACAACTACGAAGGGTGTGAGAAAATGCTTTAAAAAATATCAAAGTTAACCCAAACTAAGCAAATCTTAAAAAATAAAAAAACAAGATTTTTAACCAAAAAAATATTGAAGGATGAAATTAAAAGAAAAAATATTAATAGAAAAAAATAATACAAAACAAAACAAATAGCAATTAAAAAAATTAGGATCAAATTCAACATAAAAACCAACTGAAATTAAATGTTAAGGGAAAATTTAAATGAAATTAAAAGTTTAGGAATGGAATCGAAAAAAACAAATCAATTAAGCAAATGATTAAAAAAATAACAATTAAAAAAATTGACACCACCAAACTTGACATAAAAATTCAATGAAAAGAAATGCTCAAGGAGAGAATTGAAAAAAAAATCAATCAAGAAAATGATTGAAAACAAAAAAAATAGCAATTAAAAGAATATGATCAAATTAAAAAAAACTAACAAAATCAAATAGCCATAGATCAAATCGAAAATAAAATTCAATTACAAATAATCTATGTAAATAAATTAAATGCAATTAAGAGAAGAATGATTGAATTAAAAGAAAAAAGAAATGGAAGGGCTGGTGTAATTTTTTGCATGGCTAACACATAATCCGAGAAAGAAAGAGAAGGAAAAGAAAAAAAAAGTCAATCGGCGCCAAACCATATCTCACAAAAAAAAAGTCAAGAGAAGGAAGAGGACGCTGAGACGCATTAAATGATGTGACGGAAGCCTAATTTCAACTACCGTAGTCAGCCGAACGTGTGTTAGCAACTTTTTTTTACGTGCACCTAACCAAAAATGTTTCAGTGACCAAATAATAATAACAAAAAACAACCTTATAAAATTACAATCAAGCCTTTGAATCCAAGGCTAACAAATTCGCATAGTAAAGGTAACTATGCAATTCAACTGTTCATGGCAAAACTAAAATTACCACACGGTTCCTGGATCAAAGGTTTTGATTGTTCACTCTTTAAAGACAACATGATAATTACACTATTATTGAAAAAAAAAAAACAAAAAGATTGTATTATGCCCAAATAAATCAAGAATGACAAATTAATCACGTGTGAAGACCATCTTACCCCTCAAGTAAAGCTTTAAAAATTATAGAATAAAGGGTAAAAGGATAATTTTACTGTAGCCTATGACACATTTCATCGTGGATGTGCTACAATGAAAAACCCACGCGGTTTAGTTTTCAAACTAATATCATGTTTGTGAAGAATTTTGTAAAAAGTTTAAGAATAGGTTGATTTATATTATATGATAGTTTGGTTAATTGAATCCAACTACTAAAAAGTTGTGTACTTTACATTTTGTTTACAATTAGAATATTACTAGTTAGGTAGCCCACGCTATGCCGTTGACCAATTTTTTGGCATAAAAAAATATCAAAAAAGCTAAGATTTAAAAGCGTTGGGTTTATCTGCAAAGTGAGACTCAAGAGTCTTGGATCTGGCTGTAACGCCTAACCCAACAATAATATTTATAATATTAGTTATAATACTAATGGTAATATTTATAGTACAAATAATAATATTTTTAATATTAATAATAATATTAAACTTGTTTGGCCCATGTTTTTATAGTTTTTTATCCATAGAAATCAAATTTATGGTTTTTCTTCAATAGTAATAATATTTTTTAAAAAAATTTATTATCAATAACAACAATAATAATTATAAACTTGGGTCCGGCGCCTCAGTTCCAAGTTTCTGGGGCATGGTTCCCCTAATAATAATAAAAATAATAATAAAAATAATAATATTTATAATATTAAACCTGTCTGACTCAAGTTCTTATAGTTTTTAATTATTTCAAATCAAATATGTGGTTTTTCTTCAAAAGTAATAATATTTTTTTTTAAATTTAATAATAATAAAAATAATAACAATATTAAGAATAAGAATAACACTAATTATCATAACAACAACAACAACAACAACAACAACAATTTTTAATTTTACCCTTCAAATCAAATCTATGATTATTTTTTAATAGTAATAATTTTTTTTTCAAATTTATTAATAATTATATTAATAATAATGACAATAATAATATTTATAATATTAATAATAATATTAAACATGTCTGATCCAAGTTCTTATAATTTTTAATTTTACCCTTCAAATCAAATCTATGGTTGTTTTTCAATATTAATAATATTGTTTTTCAAATTTATTAATTATTATATTAGTAATATTCATTATAATAAAAATAATAATATTTATAATACAAATAATAATATTTTTAATATTAATAATAATATTAAACTTGTCTGAGCCAAGTTTAAGTGAGTCTAACTACAACGCCAGACCCAAAAGCATTGAGTCTGGCTGCAACGCCAAACCCAAGAGCTTTGGATGTGGCTACAAGGTCGTGTCATGAAAATGTGATAACTAAATAGAAAAAAATTAATATTAAAGAATGAAATTAAACAAAAAAAATATTAATTGAAAAGAAAAAAAAACAAAGCAAAGCACTATTTCAATGAATAGTGCTTTGTGAGGAGGAGTACAATAAAACTCCCTCATGAGATTAGGATAATCTAATGAAAAGTAAACAAATCACGAAGTGTAATTATAAATTAAATCGATATTAAAAGAAAAAATTGAAAGAAAAAAATTAATTAAGAAAAAAAATATGAGTCAATTGGATTAACCCGCTAAATCAGGTTAACCGTTTAAACCTGAGATTCGTGTCATAAGTGTTATAACTAAATAAAAAAAAATTAATATTAAAGAACTCAATTAAACAAAAAAAAGATTAATTGAAAAAAAGGAAAAAACACACAAAAAAAAGCTATAACTAATTTATTTTTGCTACAAAGCATATCCTAGGTGTTCCAGTAGATGTGATAATTTTTTATTTTTCTGAATGTTATGCTTCAAAGGAAAGAGGAATAATGGTACTAGCAAATAAAAAACTGGAATTTTGATATCATTTTATTTTTTATTTTTATTTTTAGCATTTTTTTCACCTTTGTGTTTTCTCTTCGGTCTTGTTTACAGCTAAAAAGAGAGCAGCTGGGTACCAAAAAAAAAACAGAGACAACAAAGAACTTTTATCATGTAGCAAAAAAAAAATGTTATTGGCCGTAAATGATGTATAAAGCTATAATATCTTATATAGAGTTTATAAAGGATGTTGTTTCCACTAGCACAATTGTGATTACATGAAAGATATTGAATGCCAAAAATCAATACGAAATCTATCGAGGAATACTTTGTCACCAATGCCAAGCAGTACCCTATTTTCTAGTTGAAATTGAATTATTATTGTTTGGGAACGCAAAAACAAATACGTCAATTCACCTGTTTATTTTTATGTTTTAAAAATGTTTTTAAAAAAATTTGAAATTTTTTTATATTTTTATATTTTTCTTTGCTTTAATTTAATATTGTTTTAGTGTTTTTAGATCATTTTGATACGCTGATATCAAAAATAATTTTTAAAAAATAAAAAAAAATATTATTTTAATATATTTTTAAATGAAAAACACTTTAAAAAATATTCAATGCTGTTTTTCAAACCTCTTAGGCAAACGCAAATTCCCTTACACACTTATGTGTTAAATTGTGTAACAATTATAATATTCTAAACTATAATATTATAGTTTTTTTAAAATTAATTTTTTTTTAATTATTTTAATATACTAATATAAAAAATAATTTTAAAAAATAAAAATATATACTATTTTAATATATATATTTTTTAAAATTATTTTAAAAAACAATAACTATCATCAAATTCTATAAATCCATTTGAATACATGTTTGTCTGCGTTTCAGGCATATTTATATTTTTTTTTATATTTGTATGGGCTTAAACTGCAGTTTAGTGTATAAAAAGCGGGCCTCATGGGCCTGCTCGCCCTTCAAAATTATATTTACTTTAATTGCGGGAAACAAAATAACTAAGCCGAAGAACCCTTCCCCCAAGGAAATGAACAGAACCCATGAAAATGATAATGTAGCTGATGCGGGTGACCAGCACAGCTCTTTACATTATATTGTTAGAAATAATGCAAAAATGGTCTTCGTTTTAGGAATTTTTCACTCAACAAATCTTAACAAGTTTCATTCATAAAATAATAATAATAATAATTAAATTTTAAGGTAACAAACAACACATCTTTAATAGGGTATCAATAAATCTATTTTTTTACTATTTTTGTATTTATTTATTTCAAATAAAAAAGTTATAAATTCATACTTATTCATCATATTTTAAATATTCATATAAAATAATACACACATAGAAATATGAGAGAGAGCTCATGTAATAGGATTTCAAGTCTAATTTAATAATATCTGTAAATCATTTATATTTAATGTAACTATACAAAAAAAACTCACTTATTCAAATTGATTTAGGAATATGATAGCTTTTGTTTTTTTGTAACATTTAAAAAGTGTGTTTTTCTTGAAATAATATTAAATTGATGTATTTTTAATGATTTTCAATAACTTTGATATGTTAATGTTATAAATTAAAAAAAATATTTTAAAATATTTTAAATTAAAAACTAATTTTAAAAATATTATGCACCATTATACTTAACCAACAATATACTAAATGAACACAAATTCTGAAATCTTTGTCTCAACTTCCTACGTTAGAAGATCGCAGGGGTATGACGTCACAAAACACACCGTTTCAATTACTACCTAGACACGTCGTTTAAATGTTGGTGTTTCTTTTATTTAGCAGAGACTCTTGCCACGTGTTGGCTATTGCTTGATAATTGGAAGTTGTTCTTAGCCGCTCTTTCAGTTAGTATTTGTAACAGAATGCCAGCGTGAAAACAGTAGAATGAAAATGTTGACTTAACCGATTTATGTCCTTCTCTCCTTCTCTCTCTTCTTCTTTATTCCCTATCATCCAGCGTTTATGTTATTCATCGCCGGCGAGTTTATTGATCCCTGTGATTAGTAGACTCCATTGTAGCTTTTGAACATGGCTCCTGACACTAGATCTCAAGACATCAAAAAGCTGGAGAGCTCCCTTGAAGCTGTCAGCAAGGATCAAGCATAAGATTATGAACAAATGATGAAAATGTTGGAGTCTTACAATCACAAACTGGTGACCACAAAAAGCAACCATGAAGCTAAGTTTAATGAACTCAGGGTCTCATTAGGGGAATAGCTTATCAACAAACATCCCTTCTTCAAACACTACAACTTTCCACAGGGGAGGCTAATACTACCCGAGACAAACAAACAACTCATAAGTTGCAATAACTTGATTACCTAGTGGTGAGCACTCTCAGTTTAGGAAGCACAAACCCATATGTGACTTTCCCAGCGTTGATGGGGAAGATGCCCGTAAGTGGTTGTATAGATGCAATCAACATTTTGATCATGAAAAGAATGGAGATTCTGAAAAACTCCCTTGATGGAATAGCATTATATTGGCACCAGAACTTTGAGGAGTTTGGGAGGCAAGAGGTAACGTTGGAAGGTTATGTAGAAGCTTTGTGTGCCAGATTTAGAGGCAAGAGTATAGTCATGTTCGAGCACTCTCTCAGTTGTTTTGGGATTGATCCACCAAGATTATTAGAAGCTAAATTAAGGGCACGAAGTTTAGATAGCATTTGGATTTCAACGGGTAGGACACCAAAAAGATGGTTGTTATGAAGAGTAAGGTTGTACAACGCCTTCAACTGCACCGATTCTTTTGGAATTGTCCCCTTCAGGAGATTTGACGAGAGATTAATCAGTTGTAGACCAGTGGCCTCTCCAAGCTCTGATGGTATCTCACCGGTGATATTATTATTTGACAATTTTAGGCTCGCCAAGTTGTGAAAACCTCCCCATTTCCATGTAAGCTCACCAGACAAATCATTGTCCACATAGTTCAGGCTTGGGTAGAGGCCAAAATCTTCAGAAATATTCCCCGTCAATTGGTTCCATTCAAACCTAACTCTAAATACACTAGTACAATTTCGCAAGCTTTTAGGGATTGGGCCAGAAAAATGATTGTAGGCGGCTGTAAAATTTACAAGTAGCCCACCAAGGCACAAGTCTTGTGGTAAATGGCCAGTGAAATTGTTTGAAAACATTTGCAAACTCATCAAATGTGTGAGATTATTCATCTCGGGGGGCAGAGAACCATTGAGATTATTGAAGGACAATATCAATACAACAAGGGATTCGAGTTGTCCTATTTCCCGAGGAACAGATCCAGATAAATTATTCATGCCCAGATCAAGTTTAGTGAGCATAGTCATGTTCTCAATAGAAGAAGGAATGAAACCAGAGAGTTTGTTACCTCCTAGATAAAGAACAGATAGGTGTTTCAAAGTTCCAATAAAAGCTGGAATCAAATCGGTGAGATTATTTTTACTAAAACGCAAGTCAATGAGCTTAGTCATGTTCCCAATAAAAGGAATGGTTCCAGAGAGTTTGTTTTTTGAGAGATGGAAAGTGGATAAGGTTCTTGACAGTTTGTCTATTTAGATCTTGCCACAGACCATTTTCTAGCTGCTAGATGTTTTGGGATGTTTTGTGTCTTTGTTTGTGGGCTGTAGACTTTTTGGTTTTGGATATTACTCTTCTTTCCTGTTTTGGGTTACCGCCACTTCCTTTGTGGCCTTGTCTGGTTTTGGCTTGAACTAGAAAATTGCACCTTGTTCATAAAAAATGGAATAGAAAAGAAAAAACAAAACCTCAGTTTTGTTTGCATTTTATTCTCAAGCATAAGTTTTGGGATTGCGTTGGATATGATTCCATGAAAATGTCAACCCTACTCTCAATTGAAGATCCAGATAGTTAAAATTAGGGGTTTTCACGTAGCGGAAATTTGGAGAAAAATAAAAATGTTTCAATGGAAGAAAGGTTTCTCTGTTTCTTTGAATATTAACGTGAATATGCGACTTACTATTCTATACGAGCTGCTGTTTTTTGTAACATTACAAGTTGCTTAATTTGGATACATTGACTTGCCTAATTCTTAGCTGATCTGTTTCCATAACAATCCAACGTCTCTTTCTGTTTCTGGTTTCTGTCATAAACTTCATTGCTGCTGCTGTTGATTTATTTCCATAATAAGCCAACATCTCTTTCTGTTTGTGTTTTGTTACCATGAGAGTTGGTTTGTTTCCATTGTTGCTGGTGATTCTAATTAGCCAACGTCTCTTTCTTATCTGTCTGATTTGTTTCCATGTTGCTGGCTTACTGCTGTAGTTGATTTGTTTCCATGAGGGCTGATTCGTTTCCATGTTGGTTTCCACGTTGCTGGCTTACAGCTGCAGTTGAATTGTTTCCATGAGTATCTGTCTTATTACCATTAACACACGTCAGCGATTTATGATGAAGATTGAATCTTTGAAGATCCAACTATTAAATTCCAAGGTAAAAACCTTTGAGCTTTTATGTGATTATACATCTTCAGCAGTTTCATTTATGCCAACTCATCAGATACTGAGAAGTTCCCTAACTGATCTGAAACTATATTCAATCAAATTCTCGTCTCTAATTGTTCCATGATGTGCTACCTCGTTGATGAAGTCTATAAGAGTCCGCTTGCATTACTTGGAATTCAATCTTCATTCCCCTTGCTTTTTGATCAGGTACTAAGTTGTATTCACGCAATTTGAAATTGCTGGTTCCTTTCTTCGATTGTCCATCAATTGGATTACAAAACATTGAGAAGGTAAACGATCTCTATAAACTTAAAATTGGTTTCACAGTAAATAAAAACTGCATATTCACATAAAGTCTCAACTTTATATCAGGTTATTCGAGTCAATCCTGATATATTTGACAGTGAGAACTATTTTAGGAAACATATATTTAAATCATCACCCCAGCTAATAGTCCAAACAGCATGGTTTGGGAACTTTGGTGTAGTGATTGAGAACTGGCTGGATAAAGCTGTTTTTATTTAAGAACTTCTCTTTCCTGTATATATAGAATATCAAGTTCTTTGATCAATTGCCCAAACTCAACATACTACTTTGAAATCTGTCATAAAGTTCGTGTTTTGCCTCAAGTGTTTCAGTGCTTACTTTGAAGGAAATTTTGTTAGCTGAGGGTTTTGTAGCAACACAAGAATATACCCCCTTGGTTTCACTCCCTTCAGCCGGATCGGTTCTTCACTCTCTTTTTTTTAGGCAAATGCATTTTGACAGTTTGCTATTGTAGTCCTATGACAATTTATTATGTTTCCATTTTTAGTTAAATCGTTTTATTGCAGACAATGATTTATTGAATTATTAGTAAATTTCTGGATATAATTGAGGACACTTAAAATTTGGCTTAAAAGGAATTATAAATCATCGAGGCTGCATGGAGGATTCTTCAGGAGTTCAATGTGGATAACTCTGTGTAGTTGATAGTTTAAGTTTTTGTAGCATGATCAATGTGGATTCATAGTTTAAGTGCAGATGCATAGGATGTGCAGCAATTCTTGGTATATCTCCTTCTAGCAGCTTCTCATGCTAGTGCTTACAAATTATACATGTTTATTCATTTCAGCTCGATATTGAATTGAAGATTTCCTTTATTACAAGGGATGAAACAGAATCTTGAAACCCAGGTCTCCTCATTATAGCAAAGAGCCTTTATTTACTTTGATTGATAATAATACTGTACTAAAACATATTAATCGTTGAAGAAAAAAAATACAAAGCAGAGAAATAATTTATACCAAACAAAAGTACATAAGTCGAAACAATCACATACTAATTATAAAAAATCTTTTAGAAAATTCTCAGCCTGTCACAGTTGTTTGAGGCATAAGATCTTCCAA
>Ga0307514_10005004_pt1 | contig 11994 bp, 11 predicted proteins | sample 16_EM_MG_FD_203088 | JGI IMG/M metagenome (GOLD analysis project Ga0307514, IMG submission 203088) | Populus trichocarpa ectomycorrhiza microbial communities from riparian zone in the Pacific Northwest, United States - 16_EM | ecosystem: Host-associated > Plants > Roots > Unclassified | place...
CTACCGATGGGACCTTCGATCAGAGGAGGCGTATAAGACTAGTGGCAAAGGAGCTGTGCGGTGCTCTGGTAGACATTTATCCTGACGAAACTGTACAGTTTGTTCACACAACCGCTAGGGAGTGAGTGTATAGAACTGCCTAGGATCTTCATCACCGTTTTGCTGACACTGGTGTACAGATATATTATTAGGCAGCGGTATCAGGCAGGGGCAGGCCAACTCAGACCTATGGAGCTCGAACCATGGATCAAGATTGCAGACGCTCGATCTCAAGCTGCTTTGACGTGTGTTCAATACCTTACCTTGGATTGTTTTAAACTTGACCTCAGTGACGATGAGGTCAGCAACTTTGTGCGCACGGGATATTACTGTTTCCAAGATTATGCTGTAGTATACTGGTATGATCATGTGGAACTTAGTTTGTCAGAGGCTAGTAGCGGGGGGCCATTTCTGAATTCCCTCCTCTCAGCTTTGAATTTGTTTCTCACACACAACTGGAAGGCCACTGAGCAAAAAAAAAAAGACCGAAGTGTGCCTATCAAGGTTGCGCAGCGTTTAAAAGTCTTACAGGACGCAAGTTTCCCTGAGGTATTCCGCAAGCTTACGGTTATCGCGTCTGCACGCGAGAGGCTTGGAGCACCCTCACCATTCGAATTCCTGAATTTTAGGATACAGGTTGGGCGGGCTAGGACTCTCCTTCAAGGTCAGCACGAAGCAGTCTTCCAGGACCTAGAGAAGTTCTATGGACACGCTTTTAATCATTTCAAGTGTCGACAGGAAAGTTGTGCATTTTTCACCCAGGGTTTCGCCTCTGTCAGAGATCGTCAAAAGCACGAAGAATTACACGATAGGAGCTTTCGATGCACAGAAACATCATGCCCTTCGGCTGATATAGGATTTGCAACGAATGCCGAACTTCAGTCACATCTCAGATCCCAGCATCCTCAATACCTTTTATTTCACAAAACTGGATTTGACTGCACGTTCAATCATGGCTATGGTGACTCTAGTCACACATTCATTGTGGAGGCTGCAGGGCAAGGGCAGTTGGGCATTGTCAAGAGCTTAGTCCGAGACGGGGTCGATATTAACACACAGGATACAGAGGGAATGACGGCATTGCATCGAGCATGCTTGGGTGGCCATGATGCCATTGTTCGATTTTTGGTTGAGGTTGATGATATAGCACTTTCACCCCAGGATACCAACGGGGCTACACCACTCATACAGGCTGCAGCTATCGGGCATGAGACTATAGTGCGATTGCTGCTTCAGAGGGGTGATGTGGATGCCAATGCACGAACCAGTAATCGTGAAGCAGCACTGTTCAAGGCAGCTGGAAACGGGCACGAGGCTGTTGTGCGATTGCTGCTTGAGAGGGATGATGTGGACGTCAGTGTAGAAGTCAGGTATGGTGTAACAGCGGTGGCCCAGGCAGCTGCAAGTGGGCACGAGGCTATTGTGCGATTGCTGCTTGAGAGGGGTGATATGGACGCCAATGCACAATCCGAGGATGGTCAAACAGTACTGGTATCGGCGGCTAAACATGGGCACGAGGCTATTGTGCGATTGGTGCTTGAGAGGGGTGATGTGGACGCCAATGCACAAGCCAAGTATGGTGGAACAGCACTGACCATGGCAGCTGCAAGTGGGCACGAGGCTATTGTGCAATTGCTGCTTGAGAGGGGTGATGTGGATGCCAATGCAACAATCTGGGGTCGTGAAACAGCACTGACCATGGCAGCTGAAAACGGGCACGAGGCTATTGTGCGATTGCTGCTTCAGAGGGCTGATGTGGGTGCCAGTGCACAAACCAGTGATCGTAAAGCAGCACTGTTCAAGGCAGCTGGAAACGGGCACGAGGCTGTTGTGCGATTGCTGCTTGAGAGGGGTGATGTGGATGCCAATGCACGAATCTTGAACTATAATGGTAGAACAGCACTGATAAACGCAGCTGTGAAGGGGCGCGAGGCTGTTGTGCGATTGCTGCTTGAGAGGGATGATGTGGACGCCAATGCACAAACCAACAGTGGTCAAACAGCACTGATAAACGCAGCTGATAACGGGCACGAGGCTGTTGTGCGATTGCTGCTTGAGAGGGATGATGTGGACGCCAATGCACAAACCAAGCTTGGTCAAACAGCACTGATGTGGGCATCTGAAAAAGGGCACGAGGCTATTGTGCGATTGCTGCTTGAGAAGGGTGATGTGGACGTCAATGCACAAGACCAGTATGGTAAGACAGCATTGATGCATGCAGCTAAAAATCGCAGTGCTATTGTGAAAGTACTGCTGGCAGAGCGGAGGGTAGACGTGAATGTAAAAGACATAAAGGGCAGGACAGCACTGATGCACGCAAAGACAAAGGGAACCTCAGCGTTATTGCGTGCACAAAACACAGTGGAAATGTAAAGATCTCAACTAGGGTATGCAAGGGTGACAAGAGCACCAAGGCAAAAGCGGTGCATACACCTAGCAGAGGAACCGGATTGGGCCTCATTACATGCTATGGATAGTTCATATTTTGGTGATTTCCCTTTGGCTTGTTTTCTTCTCTGCCAACGATTCCCTTTGTCCTTTACGTATTATGTACTTTGGTTTTTGTTTGTTCTCCTTTTCCAGGTGGTTGTTATGCTGTTTTCCCCTATCAACCTTGGCGTAACAGCCTTTTTTTTTTAAGGAGTCATTAATCGTATTGAGCCTATCTAGACTATGACGATGAACTGCAGCGCTCTGGTATACCAGGCGCCTCTCTCCCCTCCCGGGCCAGTCCCTGCCCTCCCTGTGCCTACTGACAGAAAAAGAAATAATACAAAACTAATCAACTAATAAACCTCGCCACCGCCGCGCACCACTCTTCATCCTCGAGTGCAGCTTCCCATGTCCTGCCTCTCCCATCCCGCATAACTCCCTTTCCTACTTGATGGGATGATATTACTCCCACCGTAGCCTAGACATGATATATGCTGGAAACCTGTGCCAAGTGATGCAGTAGGTATTTCCCGTGTACCTAGGCCGCGGTTAGTGGAAAGGATTCGTAGCAGCCTCAGCCTCGGCGCTAGGCCTGGGCACGAGCTGGTTTTGGTGATCGGGTGGATGACATTTCGTAAATCAAAATCGTCAGAACATGTGGGGACTGCCCACATTTTGAAGAATTGCACAGCGGAGCTACATCAACCTCCGACAGAGTCGATTGACGAGGCCAGTGAGGGAGTGGCAGAGGTGGGTGGTGGGGGGTTACCTATGGCGAGGCTCGCGAGCAGACAGAGAGGAGGAGCTTAGCGGAATACGCGACCTCGACCACATAGTCCAGACGGAAAGGGTGGGATGAGCAGCGCCGGCGTACGGTAGGGCGCTACCGGCGCTCCGAGATGTAGCCAAGAGAATAATTGAGAGAATAGGGCCCCGAGGTAGAGGTGAGGTGGATGCATGGAGAGAGAGCGCGTGCAGTAGTGGTAGTGCTGGAGCTGGGGCAGGGACTGGCTCGGGAGTTGAGAGAGGCACCTGGGCAAACTAGGAGGCTGCAGTCCATCGCTATAGTCTAGATACGCTGAATGTGATTAATGGCTCCTTAAAATAAAAAAAAGGGTGGTGGAGCTCGACGGCTCGCAAGTGAACGAATATCCGGACCGGCCCCAGTGTGGGCAACGATCAGTCCGGACTATGAGCGGACTAGTCCGCCCAAAAAGAATCCGTCTCAATCCATGAAAAAAATCGCCTATGCCATCCCCGTCAAAATTTTGGACGGCATAGACCAGGCTAGGCCGCTTATAGTGCCACCGGGATTTCTCGGCAATCCGCCCAACTCACTATCACAAAAGATGGAAATATTGACACTATCATTCATAGTACCAACAGACTCTTTGACCTTGGATAATATATCAAGATAGATTAGGGGGCAGGTATATGGAATGGAACCATGGATAGTATCAAACAAATGCATGACATATTTCATCCGGTACCCTCAGAAATCTGCCTGAATACCCTAACAATACCATGAAGCCTCCCCGCGAAGCCTGTGTGAAAGGCAAAGCAGCCAAACCTCCATCGCCGGAATCGAAGGTTGGTCCTATAAGGACAAAACATACTGGTAGGAGTTATCGAGCCACCAACGCAGGCAAGCAATACTAGTGGGAACTGGCTCGATACACATCAGCTAAACCACCCAGAACAAAGAATCGGACAACAGATGCATTGATTGAGATCATCAATATGTTAGAAAAGGTCATAGATCCCTAGTATCGGGTCAAGCAAATCTAGGCCGACTGAGGAAGTGAATTCCATAACAAGAACTTCCAGATCAAAATACAACAGAGGGGGATCCAACTCAAAGAAACCATACCTAGACAGCGGAACAGATGCAATAGCTGAAAGGACGAACCGGGCCATTCTCACCATGAGCAGGAGGGCGCTCATAGTGGCAAGTATGGCAAAAGGAAATCGCACCTAGGCACAGTGAAACAAATGCAAATAGCAGAAAGAGCTAACCAATAACTCCCGAAGGAAAAGGCGAATTCACCAAACCTATACCAGAAACCATGGCACCTGAGAAAAAGGGACAGAAAACAACTGAGGAATAGAGCCCGCTAGTAGGAACCATGAAATCGGCACGAGAATCAAAACCTGGAAGGGTGCTTGCAGTTGGAGCCAATCCAGATCATCCCACCAATGAGCCTCACCATAAGCCACTGAGTGGGCAAAAGCTCGAGCCAAAGAGCTAGTCCAGCTGGAGAAATATGGGGTATTCACCAAAATTCCCCAAATTGCAGAAGGCGCAAAGGTGGGAGATAGCAAATGGGTATAATTTGAAAGGGCTGGTATATATGGTGACGGGCAAAGGACGGCAGAGACAATGGCTATGGGAGATTGGAAAGTCAGAGACGCAGTGGTGTGTATGTGACGGATGGACACCGCAAAATGCGACACATCTGTTGGTGTGTCCCTGGGTAGGCGATGGGAGAGGACGGAGATATGAGGAGATTTGGGAGGATGAGGGATGGTGCGAGGCGGTGTATCGTTTTATCTTGTAAATAAATAATCGGGGGTAGGGGGGGGCAGGGACTGGCCCGAGAGGGGGAGAGAAGCCACCTGGCCAGCCAGGAGCCGCAGTCCATCGCCATACTCTAGATAGGGTGAATGCGATTAATGACTCTTTAAAAAAAAAAAAAAAAATGAGAATACGTTATCAAATGCAAACCTGGTGGTATCATCGACAAACACAAGGCTCGGATAGTGGAAAGGGGATTTACTTAAGAAACAGGTACCCTTATGATCTTAATAAAACCTACGTGGAAATGATGGGCCTTGAGACCCCAAAAATCCTCTTGATCATAGCCCTCAACCGAGGATGGACAATTCGTCAATGGGATATGGTCACTGCCTACCCCCGAGTGCTAGATACATACATCAGCAACATCAATGGAAAAGAAGAAACCGAGTACTGGAAACTCACCAAAGCCGTATATGGGTTAAACAGACTGGCCACGAAGTCGTTCAAAATACTTCAGAAAATCCTTCACCATAGGGGACTGGAACAATGCACCAGAGGCGAAGGCACATATGCCTCCTCTGATAAAAAAACTCAGTCGGCACTCATGTCGACGACCTACTAGGGATTGACCCACCAAGGAAGATTTGGACAAAGCTGCCGAAAAATACATGAGCTAGACAAGCGTCGCAAATATGAGGGATGGAACTGACATGGAAAGAGGGTATAGTAATACAAACTCAAAAAGCCTTGATAAAAATCAGTCATCAAATGTTCCTCCATATGTCTACGAGCGTACTGGCAAAAGGAGCTCACTGCTGTCAAATGCATTTGATTATGAACCAATGGCCAGGGACGAAAGGACGAAAGCGACGAGCGGACAAGAAATACCAATCCCCAATAGGGGGATTATTATTCATAGGAAGAATGACCCGACCAGAGATCTCCCTTCATGTCAACCCCGTGGCACGAAGAGTGACCTCCCCATCAAAACGCCTTCTACGGAAGAGAGGGGGCTCGATCCCAAACTGGAGCGATCCTGACATTAGGGGAACAGCCGACAGGATGGTACAACTGTAGACAAGACATCGTCACTCCATCAATAATAGAGGCGGAATACATAGCAGATTGTGAAGCAGCAAAAGACGCTGCATGGATCCGACAATTCTTAGACGAACTCCAGATAACATCAGTACCAGTCTAAAACATCGACAATGAGGGGGCATACAACCTTGCCCAAACCTCTAAACTGCGCAAGGAGAACCTAGCAGACATCCTAACGAAAATCCTAGCGAGATATCAGCCGGAAAGCGAACTGGCTGAGTTCGGATATTTCAAGGTGATGGGAACAAGCGATGGGTATGAATGGGAGAAGGCGATATTAGCCGAACCAAGTTGGATGGATGACGGGGTAATCGAATGTGGGGCCCCGCATTCACGTGAGGATAAGAGCCTCCACGTGTGGTATCGAATGACAAGGTATCCAGGATATACCTAGGTAGGCGCGCATTCGAGTTCTGTATTCCTAAGAGTTCGAACAGCGCAATAGTTTAGCTGCCAAACTAGCAAGCTTCAATACCTATATCTTTTTTCCACTCACGCAAATGAGCGACAATTCCTCCGTTCGCAACTTCGTAATCTTACAAATTTGACCTTCGGGATAAGTAGAGGGCTAATGACATAAGTGATTCAGTCAGTATACACCACGATGAGTTCCATGAAAATATATACAGACTAAAGAGACACCATAACTACAGTGCGTAGGGGAAAGTTATGGCGTGCCTCCCTGCATATTTATATGTGCCAACGCGCCATAACTTTCACCTACGCACTGTACATGTAAACCCAACCCGCTCTGCGCATACTAACTAGGCAGGAAGACAAGCCCCTGGACTGGTATGTATTTCTCTGAATAAAAAAGCACAAAATAACTCCCCTTTTGACATATATCAGTCTATCACCACTCTAGCCAGGCCTAGACCCGCTCTGATCGGTGCCAGTGGTTGTTCAAGGCCTTATATATTTGTTAGTATGTCATAAAGCTCAAGTCTACCGGCCTGCAACTATCTCGAAACTCCCTAATTTGCATAACTCACCACCACCACCCAGTTTCCATTGCATGTATGTCTCCAGAGGCACACAAGCCTCTGCATTGATGTCAATTACTTCTAGGAGACCAAGACAAGATTTATGACCGTTACTGGCACAAGTGGGTTTGAGATATGTATGTAGCTCCGATATTTTTTGCCTCCGCTCCGAACCACCTCCCCCCCCCTGCCCCTTGCTCTAGGCTTACATAGTGTCCGGGGCCGTCCACCAGCCTGCAGTAGGTACCACATGCCGTTACGGAGGCTCACAACAAAAGTTATTCTCACCTTCCTATCGGTCTTGGTAGTATATGGTCCGTATTTAAGCGAATCTTACACCCTTGATCTCGTGCTAAGCACCAACAACACTCTGCAGGACGAGCCCACTTGGTCAATCTCGACATCCAGAGGGTTTGCGACGTCGGAGAAAACAGGAGACGATACAGAATACCGCCCCGAGCACGAAGATCTAATTTTCGTGCTGTTTATCACAGAGTTACAGGAACACCGTCGGCGAGAAATCTCGAAATGGTTTTGGCAACAGTGGTAGCAGTCATTTGCCTCCCAATTCAGCCTCAGATTTCACACGAGTTTCGCGGCAGTTAGTAGCGGCACGTTGCAACCCCACCGAAAAATGCACGCAAAAGAGGCAAGGGTACTGCAAATTCCATATCAGTTCCCAGCCTGGACAACAGACCGAGATATCAGACTCTGGCACCTGAGACACCATCAGATGCCCAACAACTACCGACACCCAAGGCGACACCAGCCAAGGCAATAGTTGTTAAAGAGGAGCCTGAAGAGGAGTCGAAGCTGAGAGTGGAGAAGCTTCGAAGATGGTTGGCGACTCAGGTGAGGTTGAAGGAGTTGAAGGAGATTGAGGAGGGGGTAGACAGGAGGGTGAAAAAGGGGAAGCCGGGGGGGAGGGACAAGGGGGCACAGGCGAGTACCCCCCCAGTCACAGTATCTCCCGCGGGAACATAGACCGGAGAGGTTGGGAGGAGGGAGAAGGGGGAGAAGAAGAGGATAGAGAGGGGAGTCAAGGTTGAGGCGGAGGACGAGGTTATGAAGGATAGGTCGGATGACGCCGAGATCGACTGGTGATCATACGAGGACCTGTCCAGCTACGAGGATGAGAACGAGACTCCGATGGCACCACCCACCAAAACACAGGTCGCACCATGTCCGGCGGCAAAAAAACCGGTCGGCAGAAAATCCCGGCCAACTAAGACAGCCCCCGAGGACATCCCCTCTGGCTATACCCGAGCTAAGGGGATGGTGATCCACGGGGTCTCTTGCCATAGACCCTTGGCAAAAATCACAAAGGAAGTAGGGGAAGGGCTTAGAGGAGGCAAGGTAGGGATTATAGGAGCACGTTGGCTTGTGGGGGGAAGGAGGAGACTGGGAAAGGCCACCAGCTCTGTCGTTGTGTTTTTTGACGAGGTTATCAGGCTCGGGGGCCAAGAGCGGTTGGGACAGCGCTGGCTTCCTGTAGGAGCCTATGATTTTGATAGAGGGAGTAAATAGGAGGATGTGGGGTACGGGTGGTTCATGTGGCTTTCGGCTTCATGACGGAATCACCGCCGACCCATCTTGCCTTTTCCCATACAGTTTTCATACAGCTTGGGTCAAGCACAGTGTATGTAGTTGTGGTTGTTCCGGTTTCCTTGGTGCGGCGTGTTGTTCCGTGTGCAAACCCAAACCTTCAAAGGGGCACCGTCTCATAGCCTAAGGTTCCATTATAGACTTCAAAAAAAACAAAAGATCTTAACCTAATACTAAATCAAGTACTTTCTACCCTTCCAGTATGACGCCCCCACGAGGACCCCCACGCCCCTCTACCCACCACTGATGGCCGAATACCAGGCAAGTGAGCCTATAATCACTAGGAGGTGTTTACTAGCATCTAGATCTAGGTATGTCAAATTAGAATTGAGGGAGGAGGCTTCAAAGTGGTAAAATCGGAGAGTGTCAACTTGGGACACAAATCTGGAATTCTGAGAGTAATCACTGAACGAATTAGTCCGTATTTATTTTACCCTCAACCCCCACCCTTCAAATTGTCCCGTGCGCAAACCCAAGCCTTAGGAATGGGGGCTGCAAAACACAAAGTCCACACAGAATACCTGCTAGATAGAACGGACGCACAATAGAATCCAACCGATCTTACACTCGTATTCGCATCTCATAGAGTGAACACACCCGAACCACCTAAATTCACCTCTCGCAATCTCTGCTACGTTGAAGCGTTCCTTCGCTGGACGCATAGCCTTGCATACCCTATACGCTTTTTATTTTATTTAAGTAACCATTAATCGTGTTCATCCTATATAGAGTATGGTGATGGACTGCAGCTCTCGGGATTACCCAGGTCCCTGCCCTCCCCAACCTATCTATGTACAAAGTTACAAAATGAAATCCGCCACCTTCCCGCACCACTCTTCATCATCCCATATCTGCTCACTCGATCGCCCACGTCCATCGCCTATATACCCATGGGCATCCTACTAAATGTGCCACGTTCTGTGGTGTCCAACCGTCACACACCATGGCTCTTCCTGTTGGATTTCCTCTCGGCCGATGAATAAGCTAGCGTTGAACCAGGAAACCCGAAAATGCAATATGAGCGGTTATTTGAGGGAGGTAACCAAATGGGGGCACTAAGAGGTGGATATTTGGAATAGGCAAGCCTTCGGTGAGAAACAATGAGCATATAAACAGCGGGACCTTGCGAAATGTATTTAGTTTATCCAGAGCATTTTCTACATACTCCACTGAGCTACAACATAAGCGCTTTCCTATAGCTTAAGTAGCGAATATATACATTTCGACTTTAGTTCCGATCCAACTCTCCACCACGTCTCCCCTCATAACTTGTAATCTTACACTTGCGACTTTCCAATCTCGTACAGACCCTTATCTGTCACCATGTAGACGAGCCACTTTAACGCTCTCGGTGTTCACCTCAAGTGCATACCCTATACTCTCACTGGTGTTGAAATCTGCCTCATAACCTAACCGGGGAAAAGGCCTATGGACTCAAAATAAAAAAATAGTGTTGAAATGTCAGATCAAACTTCCTCGTTACAATCATACAACCACCACCGCTGGCAGCAAATATCTTTGCTTTCAAGCATATTCCGTTCTTTACTTCATAATCACTGCTTGCAGCAAACTCCTTTGCTTTCGGCATATACAATTCTTCATGTAATAGCTACGTATTCACTGTACCAGATCATATCTAAATACTGCTCAGAATACCTGCTAGATAGAACAATTCGATAACTCACTCACTTATATAATCGCACTCACACAGTGAGCGCATCCAAAACAACCCAAAATTCACCGCTACTACACTGATGCATTCCTTCGTTGGACGCAGAGCTGAAACGTTGCCTATACCGCATAACCTATTCTCAATAAATAGTACGGACTCTCGGGCACCTTAGACAACAAGCTTCTACTGTAGGTCTTAGCCCTGTCAAGCTTGCCTGGGAGTGACTACGTCGAGAGAGGCTTTTAGGCAGTCAAGATGAGAGACTTCAAGATCAATGGCGCAACGGAGTACTCCGTACGGTGAATTTATGCCACATTCTCCGAGACTTCGTGGCACCAATCGAGGCACCGTAGGTAGCTGCGACCTGTATGACGTATGACGTGGGATTTGGGCACTTTCTTACTCGTACTTTTTTACCATTCAAGTCCTGTCTTTCTCTCATCGCCTTCTTCATCATTGCTTGAATCTACTCGTGAATTTCGTTTTACGTATACGCAAGTTGTAAAGATGACTTTGACGGACTCGTGCAAAACGAATGCGTATTCGCTAATGCTGATTTGCGTACTCGTCAGCGAATGCGTACTCGTCTGTAAGGAATGCTGAAGGCCTCCTTAAGGTTTGTAGGTCACTGAATGTTCCCTGCGACGGTCACTGAAGGTTTCCGTGATGAGTATGTATAAAGTATATTATATGTAGATGTATGGTGTTCAGTTCATGCAGACGTCCCAGCTACATATCTCACTTGGCCGTCACGTGCCCGTCACTTCCTCCTATGCAACGACCTTCACATGACCTCATGACCTCCCATGTCCTGACATCTCCCCCGCCGAAAGACGAGCGCGTCCCGCGCGAAAAGCAGCAGAAAAGGAGTGCTAGATATTGAAATCAGATAATACGAGAAGCAGAAAACTTAAAACCGTCAACTGTCTCATGATCATTCATCTCCCCTTTAATCTTCTCCATTCGTTCATTCCACACCGTAAATAAGAGCGAAGCTCAGAGCATAAAATACGCAAAACCGGAGAGATCGGGGGTCAGATCACATATGTACCAAAGACAAAATGCAGGTCTAGCAAAAAAAAAAAAAAAAAAGAAAAATGAAGACGGAAATGACGGACAAAGGAGTTCTTCTTCTTTTTTTTTCCCTTTCTCTTTCTACTCGGAATAGCGAATCAATGTTCATGTGCTCTTCCCCAGGTTTATACATGACGTCTAGCTCATCAAGGTATGGCGGAAGCTGTTACCGTGCCTTATCCCGAAAGGATGAGTTGTGTTCGAGATGTATAATACTGGCCATTTCACGAAATATCGGGCAGATTGTCAGGAACTTCCGTTGAAGTGGGTGTAATTTTGTAACGACTCTTTTGATCTCTTCCTCACTTTCTTCGCACCCTGTCCATATTTTAAGGTCGTTGGCGGAGCTACACGGGAGTATGGTAGGGGGTCAGATGCCCCGAAGTAGGACGCCAGTGTTTCGGCCTTCAGGACCCTCGGCTTTACACCCACGCCCGAGAGTTTGTTTAGTGGGCAGGCAAATGAGAAGTGCCATTCGTTCGGGCAGCCGGATTTGGCACATAGAGTGCATGGATACTTTAGAAATCCGATAGACCCGTTCTCTTTCACAAATGAATCCACCATTTTCC
>Ga0307514_10005005_pt1 | contig 11994 bp, 14 predicted proteins | sample 16_EM_MG_FD_203088 | JGI IMG/M metagenome (GOLD analysis project Ga0307514, IMG submission 203088) | Populus trichocarpa ectomycorrhiza microbial communities from riparian zone in the Pacific Northwest, United States - 16_EM | ecosystem: Host-associated > Plants > Roots > Unclassified | place...
GCACCACACCCATCCTCCCAAATCCTAACACTCATATCATATCCCCCACTCATCAATACCCCCGCCCAATGCGGGCTCCAGCACACCTTCCGAATGGCATACTCGTGTCCCCTCAGCTCACTGACCACATTTGCGCCGCCTAACCCCGCGCCCATCCCACTATTCGCCACCCCGCTGCCGGTAGCTCCCCGGATGTCAAATACCCTTACTATCCTATCCACTCCGCCAGTAGCGATCACCTCTGGCCGGTATTTATTCCAGTCGTGAGTCAGCAGTTCCGCGTTCCCGGGGACGTGGATCTGAATTGCGGGTTTTGCGGGGGGAAGGTGTGGGACTGGCTGTGCGGGAGATGGGGGAGGAGGGGCGGATTGGGGTATGCGGAGGTCGAAGATCCGCAGGAAGGAGTCGGAGGAGACGCAGCTGACGAGGTGCGTGGAGTGGGGGGAGAAGGATGAGGAGTAGGTACAGGAGTTTGTGAGGAGGGTGAGGAGGGATGTGGGGTGGATGGGGGACCACTGTTTGGAATGTTAGTGATAGTGTCTTCTTTAGGGGGGTAGGGAAAGGGCATACGATTTTGACCGTCCCATCCCAACTCGAACTACAGAATGTATTCTTGTCGACTAGATTCCAGCTAACAGAGAACACCTCTCTCTGATGCTCATGCCAGTTTTGTATCGGAAAGCTATCCTACTCCACCACCCACCAGCCACTGCTATTAGCCCAATTCCCCATCTCCCCATCTGCCCTCATTTCAAGCCTCCACCAGAATCCCCCACATATACATACCTTTACCATTACATCAAACAACTTGACACTCCCATCTCCACTCGCCACCACTACCTGATTCTCATGAATCTCACTCCAACTCAAATCAAACAACCCATCCTGCGTATCGAACCTACACACTTCACGTCCTTCTAATTAGCTCCCCATATCCCATGCCCCAAATTGTTTCTGTCTTTTTTGGAGACGCACCATTTCTCCCCGACGATCCCCCCCGGCGTTAAACCCAAAATATATAGTCTTCCATTCCCCACCAACCCAAAATTCGCAGACGCAGCGCACGCGAGCCGGTTATCGAAGAAAGGGGAGTATTTGACGGCGTACCCGTTATAGCCTTGCGTGCGGTAAGATAACATTGCCGGAGGAGGGTGGGCCCCGGCGGTGGTGCGCGGGGGATTTAAACCTGTAATTCGAAGCTTAGATTTAACGACACTCGAGTTCGCAAGTTTGAATGCTTCCTACTGGATTTCTCCGGCCGGCAGAGGTTGTTCCTTTGCTTTATCTATGGAGGTGGGTGCGGTCTCTGCTAGAGCTACAGTATGTCTGGTAATAAATGTATGCCCTTGCCGAGGTCACAGGGATATGTATATATGTGCATGCGACAGCTATCCGTTTTGGTGCCGAGACTATTAACTTTAATGTATATATAGAGTGAAATTTGTATTCCCAAATTATCAACACTCTCTTAAATACTGCAACTTGTAGAGTAGCTATATCTCCTTTCTCGGTATAAATGGAACGTTAAAAAGAAGAGAGAAAGAAAAGAGGAAAAAGAAAACACCTCAGCCTCAGGGAAAGGAAAGGGTATTGATCATATCGTACACTTGCCCAGCCAAAGCAGCTCCATCATTAAAAAGCTCAGCCACCGAAAGCCTCCCTCACCCTCCCTCAATCTTCACCATCACCCCATACTCTACACCTGTAAACTCTTCAAGGCCTCCTTCTCCTCTCTCTCTTCTACCCTCTCCATCTCCACATCAATCTCTGTTGCCGACTTCAACTCCCCCTCCATCGTAGCCGCATCCAACTCCATAACCTCTATCTCCCCCTTCTCCACCTCCAACACCTTCACCGGCCCATCCTCTTTCTTCTCCCCTTCCCCTCCTGCCGCCACCACACGCACCATCCCCTCACCACCAGCCGCTTCACGCTGCGCCTGCGCCTCCTCTGCAAACTTCACCTTCCTCCCCGGCTTCCTCCCTCTCCCGGGCTTCCTCTTCGGCGGTGGCCTCCTTCTCGGCGTCGGCGCCAACTGCCCCGCCTGTGCCAGCGCCTGCCCCCCTGCCGGTCCCACCCCCATCTCCCCCCCAGGCCCCATCTCATCCAGATAGCTCGTCACAATCTTCCCATCAACCCTTTTCCTCACCCTCCTCCTCTTCCTTGCCACATCCGGTAGCTTCCCCAAATAATTCGTCTCACCAGTCGGCTCCAGGTGCCGTGGAATTAAACACCACCTTCTAACCATAAACAACTGCTGCCCCTGGCTTGTCTGTGCCTGGTTCGGTTTCGGTTTGTCCAAAGTCCCCGCGCGCGCCGCTTGCAGGAGGGCTTGGGACATGGGGGTGAGGAGGTGCGTTTCTTTTGGTAAGGGAAGCTCGGGAGGGGCGGGGGGCGCGAGAGACTTTACACCGATGGGGACTTCAGCTTTGGTCCAGCGGCGGATGGGGAGGCCTTCGATGACATCGTGGTGGGAGGATTGGGGGGCGGCGCTGCGGCGAGATTGGCCGGTGGGGCGGTACTGGCGGGGATGGGGTTAGCATCAAGAGATAGGTAATTGGAGGGATTTTTCGGAGCTTACGAAGGAGACTCGGGCGGGCATCCTGTTAGCTAATTACTTCTAGCGGGTAGTATGAGAAAACGAAAGTTTGTTTGGTCGGTAGAGGAAAATCAAACCACAAGAACCAAACCACAATAATCAAGCCACCAACTCAGGGTTGCAAATAGGAGCAGACATGGGGCTGGTGTTGAGGCTACCTGTGCTAGCCTTTGCCAAGACAAAACGTGTGTTACTTACAGTGTAGGGTACTAGGTAGTACAGTGGGGTATACAACAGGAGGTATCTATATAATTGCTCCAGCATTCCTTCCTGTGCCGTGTTTAGCCCTGACTGTACAGAGTACGTACACTTATCAACTGCCGTTTGCATAAGTTGCCACAATCTATAATGTGTGCATTATCTGGTAAGTACGTATATTCTGGATATACAGTACATATATAAGAAACCTGTGCTGTGCAGTCCCCAGACCCATATATTAAGTATTATATCCAAACCTATACAGAAACACAAATGTGGTTGTTAAACGTCACACGCACCCTATAGAAGTAATAGATCCCCACCAACCGGCTGCTGAGCAGCATTTTGATTCACCACTGCCAATCACCAGCATATTAGCCCCATCACTACCCCCTCCGACGGTAAAGGAGAACACTCACCATACCCCCCTTGCCTCCCATCCATCGGCGTCCCCACCGGCACCATCGCAAACGGATTCGTCGCAGCAAACTGCCCCGCATTCGCCGTAACCACCGCCCCACCTCCCACCCCCGCGAAATAATCATCAATCTGACTCCCCAAGTCCTGCTGCTGCTGCATCTGAATCTGCTGTTGCGCCAAAAACTGTTGCTGCTGTTGCACCTGTTGCTGCTGCTGCATCATCATCTGCGGGCTCGGTAACCCAAACCCATCTACTACCCGTTCCCTCACCAGCGCAGGAGAATCCTGTAACCTCCTCGGTCTGGCTGTTCGGAATACTTGTTGTACTGGTTTCAGATATACCGTTGCTAGGGTCCCGACGTTAAGACACATTTCCTCGAGGGTAATAGGGTCCAATTTCTCCGTTTCCGCAGTGATAGGTGGCTTTTCACCCATGACGACCTGCTTCGCTGTCGCAGGGTCTGTAGAGAGTAACCGCCAATACATATACCCCCTATCCCTCAAGTCCGGATTATCTGTCTCCTCTGTTGCCCACTTGAGCACCTTGGGAACTAAATCCTGTCCCTTCGTCGGCCTCTGAATGAACAACTTAACTGTAGCCGTCAGCAGCGCCAACTGCACCTCCACTGGCTCATCGGCAAATGTATACAGGAAGTCTTCTAGTAGAACATCCGAATTCTCAATTCGGTCTGCGTACTGTCCAATGACCCAGATCATTGCTGCCTTGGCTTCAGGTTCATCTAGAGAATCGAGGTTCTCGCATAGAGTCGAGATGATGGACTCATATTGGTTGGGGTATTTCCGAAAGATATTTCTAATGACAACGGTGGCTTCTTGAACGATGTAGCTGACTTTAGTGGAGACTAGCTCGAGGAGGGTATTTATGCATCGGCGGGCAGCGGGTTCGATTTTGATGGCAAGCTTGCCGATTGCACGGACGGATTTGCGGACGAAGTGGACGTCGATTTCGGTGGCATATCTAGATGTGTGTCAGAATTCCGAGAAATTTATTTAATCTGGCAAGAAGGAGGCGTACTCTCGCAACTCAGTAAGAACCTCCTCAATATTTTGTTCCGTAGCCAGCATAAAAATTAACTCCAATTTTGTAACCTTCACATATATCGGATCATTATATTTACAAAAGAATACTCTGATATCATTCCGCAGCACCTCTGGACGTCGTTGTAATATTAATAATGCATTTCGGAGTGCTAGATATTGGACCTCAGGGCCTTTGGCGAGTAGAGTGACAAGTGGGGGTGAGAGCTTGCGGCAGAGGTTGGAAATCTCTTTGGCGTCACCGATATAGTTCATTAGGTATAGCACCACCCTAATGCACGTCAACACAACAGAGGAGTTGGAATGTTGTAGCCGTGGGGAGATTCGCTCGGCCATGAGGAGGGCTTCCGTTTGGTCCTGTGGGACATATTGCATTAGGGCTTCTAGAATGTATGTCTGGCCCCATCTGGGAGCTGAATTAGCTTGGGCTCCGAGGGGTGGGGAATTTAGCTCTACATACTCTGAACAGTCCGGCAAAATCTGCACAAACTTGCTCGCGTTCGCCCTATCAATTGTGAGTTTTATATTTTCATTCCTCTCCCATATATCCATCAACGCAGCCAATGCACTAGCCACTACTGTGGGATTATCGTCCTTCAATAGAGAATTGAGCACCTCTACTAAATCACTTTTTTCCACCAGTACCCTATCATGATCGTACAGCTTCGCAACTGTAAAAGCCGCTGTTTTCCGCACGTATGGATCGCTATCTCGGAGAAGATGTCGCAATGGCTGCACTGTTGCCTCAACGAATTCTCGCACATGGATATAAGACATCGTGCGTAGTGCGAGGGCACGAACGAGGGGGTTTGGGTCGTCCATATCCTGCATCGTGGGTCCACGGCGTCAGCTCAAGTCCTTCCACTGTGTGTATGACATGAACACATACCGCTACTAATGTTGGCAGAGCATCTTGCGCCATATCAGGCTTCATCCGTGCATAGTTGACCAGAAACAAGAAGCACCTATCTCCCGCCAAAAAATCAGAACCCCACTCACTCATCGCCTTGGGTTTTCCACCTGTAACAAACTGGTTCAAACGCACATCTTCTTGATCTCCAATGCCTGAATTTGCATACACTGGATAACATCCGGAAACAACGCCGCCATATCATTGTTGCTCATCGTCATATTCGCGACAATCTTCTTCAGCGTGATCTTCTTCCTAGCATGGTTCTTATCTTTGCGGTCACTATTCAGTTCGGTACGGAGCTCAGCGACTTTACCCTACGCAATCAAGTCAATAAGTATATTGTCACTTGCACCATATGTTTCCAGACTTGGTTCGTACCCGAGCAAAGTACTTGGAATCTCCACTCATCGTGAGCCAGGCGCCAGTATTGGATGCGGCTGGTGAAGGCAGTCCTCAGTGTACGAAGAAGCTCGATTTTGCCGACCGGCTAAGCTGCTTCTCGGCTGGTGATCGAGCAATTCAATGGTGGCAGTTTCTCTTTGTACGCACCGGAGCTCGTGGCCCCTGTCGGAATTGAATCCGTGATTTGCTTACTAATTACGCTGGCTGCATTACCCTGAAGATGGGAACACCGAAAAACGGCAACTTCTGTGGGTGATAGCTCCTATAATGAGCTCTGATTACGGATATTTGGCCTGCGGAAAATGCTACTTAATTCTAGCTTTTCCCCGTCTGAGCCATGCCCAGCTTAAACCCCTCCCGATAATAGCACCAAAGATATACAATACACAGCCAACATTTTATGGTAACCAGCCTGTATCCATGTCACCCTGTGTGGCCGCAGAAGTAGTCTATTCCCATCTCTGCCCAGTGATCATCTCATACGCCTCCACATACTTCTGCTTTGTCCCCACAGCAATGTCCTCAGGCATCTCTACACCATCCTTACCACGCAGCCCCCCTGCTGTCAACCAGTTCCTCAAGTACTGCTTGTCGTAGCTATCCTGAGGCTTTCCTTTCTCGTAGGTAGATACGAGCCAGAAACGAGAAGAGTCTGGAGTAAGGACCTCGTCGATGAGAATGACTTCGTCAGTTTCTGTGTCGAGCCCGAACTCGAACTTGGTGTCGGCAATGATGATACCACGGCTCAGCGCAAACTCCCGGGCCTTGGTAAGATTAGTCATAGCCTATTGGGGAACGCAAGAACCGTGATATTAGGGGGGGTACCTTCGAGTAAAGAGCAACGGCGAGATCTGCAACCCTGATGGCATACTTTTCACCGACAAGCTCCTTGGCTATCTCCGCATGTCAACCCAAACTCCCCAAACTCCCCACATTTTCCTTGAACAGAGACCTACCCTTATCCGGGTGAATGTTCTCATCATGTTTCCCCTGCTCCGCCTTCGTACTTGGTGTAAACAATGGGGTATCAAACTCTTCACTCTCCACCATCCCCTCCCTGACCTTAATCCCATGCACTGTCCCACTCTTTTTATACTCCTGCCACGCACTCCCAGTGAGATACCCCCTCACAATCGCCTCAATTGGGAGCACCTTCAACTTCCTCACAATCATACTCCTTCCCACGAGCTGTGGGTGAAATTCTGCTGGAATTGAGTCCGGGACGGAGGTTGAAATGAGGTGGTGGGGGCATATCGGAGCTAGTAGAGAGAACCAGTGGTTGGAGAGGGCGGTGAGGAGTTTGCCTTTATCTGGAATACCCTATAGATTGACATTATGAGAGTTAAGTCTGTAGGATGGGAATCCGTATGGCTTACATTTTTCATGATAACATCGTAGGCGGAGATGCGGTCAGTTGCAACAAAGAGAAGGGACCTGTCGTTTAATTGGTAGATATCCCGGACCTTTCCGCGAGTAAGGAGTGGCAGGGAGCCCTTGAGATCTGTAGTAGTGAGCGCCATTGTTAATTGATGCGAGGGAACTTTTTAAGTCACGAGACAGCGGGGTTGACTTCCAGGTCAAGCTTTCCTTGGCATTGACATCTCAGGATCTTTTGGCACAGCTTTCAAATGCACGTTGTGACGATCACACCCACACAAAAAGCAGATTGGCTGGCAGTTCACGACCGTGCCACCGTAACGTTTAGGTACTGACACACCTGCCTTCTCAGATACAAAGGGTTTGGATACGGGTATCCTTGCACCAATTTAGGTAGGTCTTGACGACAATGCAGAACCAGACTCCAGAACATCTTTGTATACCACCAAAAAAATTTTTTTGAGTCTATACGCCTTTCCCCCGATACCACAATACCATACCTGAAGTTTCTATTTAATGATTCTTTTTATGATACTCAATTCTGCTGCATGGAAATTATCATCCAAAGTTTCCGTATGCCTGCGAGATACTCTGGTGGAGTACTAATGTACTGTTACTGGATACCTATCTTGGTTCTCATTTGGGTCTCATAAAGCGGCGTTTTGGGTTCTGGTTTAGCCATAGCATCATAACACTAGGATGGGTTTCGGAAAACTGGTGAATAAGACACCTTGTCGGTTTTGAGACATCTGCAGCCGCAGGCACAAACTAGCAACATACGAACATGACAATTGCAAGTTGGAAGTTACGGTAGGTAGGTAGGTAGGTATGGACTTGATCAGATCTTGAGTATTCAACGTTAATCATGTTGACAGTTATAGAGTCAGCACAACCAACTCGGCGCACCCGGCCGAAGGGTAAATCTACTGCCCTAAAATCTCGAAGTGTCAATTCTCTGAATCGGAGAGTACAGAGAAACCCAAGGAAGTCATATACAAACTCAGGGCATTATGATAGAAGACTCCACTCGCACGATGGATTCTGATGAGGAGGTTGAGTATCACACTAGTACTGCAGATGCAGAAACCCCTGTTACAGCACCCAATCTACATAGAATTAGTATTAGTGCTCTTTGTAACTACACGTGTAAATAGAAGCTGACAAGGTGTCTTATTCACCAGTTTTCCCAGACCCTTGGTTCCTACATGTACCATACCTAATGTTGAGAGCCTTCCCGACTCTAGGCATGTAATGGCTTTGTATCCTTGGAGGTAACTACAGGGCAACTAACATTTTTGACTCTTGCATACAGACAGCTACAACTGTTCAGGAAACAATACAACAATACAGCATATCAACCTCTCAGCATGCTTCTTCATGTTTAACTGGGGCCTCACCACATCCTCCAATTGGCACTGGTAGTGTGAGATGATGGGTGAGATCTGGTGGTTATGATAATGCACTGCATGCAGCAGATCGGCTCCAGCGCTCCAAACTTATCCTTACCAAATAAACAGACTATTGCTAGGTACATACTATATGTACCTATGTACTTTACAATTGCACCAGACCTTAGGTTCTGCGGTTACTAGTCAAACGACTTACCCATTACGCCCCTCCTCATATGCAGCCTGGGGGCGTCAACAACTTTCCATTTGGCCTATCACCTGCTCACTCGAAGCTCCTGGTGAGCTGGATAGTCTAGGATCACATTTGTTGTAGTGCGGGATTCGACAACTCACTGTGGAATAATGGTGGAGTATATAAGCTACTCAGAACCCGGGTCAAAGTATGTGTTCATCCCCTAAGCTCGCATATTGATACCAGTGATTATTGAAATGCATCTCAAGTCTGTTTGTTTACTCTCTGCCTTTTTCTCATTATCGTCTACTGCGGTAGCATCTAAGACATGCTCTGGGGAGGGTGCTGGACCATCAAAGAGAGAGATTAATTTTCTCAAAGGAGCTGTCACGCAATATCAGCTTACAAACCCGCTTAATGACGGGGTAGATTGTGCTTGTTTCTTGCTCCGGAGATTTAACAAGTATGCTGTTTTCCATGAGGATGAGGAGGAGTATCTGGGGGAGGCGAATGGATACTGGAGTTCTACGGTCTGGACTACACCAAAGTGTATATTCACCCCATCTGGGGCTAGTGATGTGGCGAAGGGAATCACAATCATGAGGGAGTGCAAGGCTCTATTTGCAGTGAAGGGTGGAGGGCATTACCCAGTAAGTTCGATTGTGCAATTGCTCTGTTGAATAGTGGACTAATATTGGAGATTATCTAGCCCCCAGAGATGTCCTCCATCACAGATGGTGTCCTGATTGCCCTCACAAAAATAAAGACCCTCGAGCTTGCAGGGGACAAAAAGTCGGTGCTGGTGGGGCCTGGGCTCCGGTGGGGTGATGTCTACAGCTACCTTCAACCTCATGATGTATTCGCTGTAGGAGGGCGAATTACAGGCGTTGGTGTTCCAGGGTTCCTCCTTGGTGGTGGCATTTCATATTTGGGAAGCAGATGGGGTTTTGGGATGGATAATGTTGAAGAATTTGAGGTACCTTCCACATGACTGTTCCTCTACTGCATATATCCTGATGCATAGTTTACAATAGATCGTTCTTGCAGATTCATCTGTCGTGCGAGCCAACGCAAAGGCTCATTCAGACCTATTCTGGGCTCTCAAGGGTGGTTCATCCAACTTTGGGATTGTCACCTCCTTCAAGCTCACAGTCCACCCCATCACGGGTAAAGCATGGATAGGAAAATTTGTTTACAGCACTGACATCACCGACCCCGCCACGGGCAAGCGAGAGCACATGGAGGCTTTCCTAGACCAGCTCCAAGCATTCGTCGATAGAAATGATGACACTTCGGGCATTCTCCCGCTCTTCATGTACGTCCCACAGTACGGGGGATCCATTGGAGATGTTTCATGTATCAAGCTCGATGTTGACGATAAGATGGAAATGGGGGCTGGTTCTATTCAGGGTGAATCTGGACCTGTTCCAGATATGAACCACGTTCCGGGGTTGTTCAAGGGTATGACAGAGGAGGTTCCCCGCATGATGGGAGTGTGGAACATCACCCATCCTTACCAATTAACTTTGACAATGAACGCAGCAGTCCCTGAAGGAATCAGGTTGGTCCTTGGCTTTGTGAGATACGTGAACGTGGCGCTGACACGGTTACAGAAACTCATTCCGGGTCCATGCAGCCAGGGCAACTCGAGAGTCCCTTGAACTGATCACCCACACATTCTACAACAGACTTCCAGAGCTTCTAAAAAACTTCCCTGCTGAGGAAATTAACAACGTCCTGTTTCAGACTAGTGTTACCATCCAGCCAATCACCAAGAACATGCTGAAGCAGGGAGAGAAGCGCGGTGGTAACACATTTGGAATTGATTCCAGTGAATCTTACTACTGTATGGCCGGCCACCTCCCAATGGTGAGCAAGACGCAGTTGCTAACAAATGTCCCAGGGTATATCCTGACCACTACGTGGTATCACGCAGTAAATGATGAGGTGTTTAATGAATGGTCTGACTTGACACATGAACTCATCCATGAGGCGCTGGAGAAGAAGGGATTGTCACACCCTTTCATTTACATGAATGATGCTCAGGGACACCAGAAGGTTTTTGCAGGATATGGACAGAAGGAGCTGAAGAGGCTGAAGCAAGTCCGAGAGAAATATGACCCGCAGAGGCTGTGGAAGAAGGGGCTGGTGGGGGGGTTTAAGATTCCAGAGTAAATAGCTAGCTGGGAGGGGGTTGCAATTTTTCGAATCTGTACCAAATGCCATATAAACCTACTGATCTCTGTTTGATTAAAGAATATATCATAACGCTGGTATTGGTCGCCATATTGGTAAAAAGGGAGAAACAAAACAAGCCCTATACAAGCATATATACGTACAAAATAAACCCAAACCCATATTTTGTACATCAAAACACCATGCCATAAACCCAGAAATCTAAGGACGTAGAGGGTAAGAAATAGGACAAGAGAGATTTATAAAGACTTTTTTATAAAATAAAAAAGGAAAGCGGGAACCCCCCCCTCGAATTCACTCCACTCCTTCCCTCTCAAACCTCTCCGCCAACGCATTCAACTCCTCCTCCCCATCTTTCCTAAACCTCGTCACCTTCCTAATATTCCCCACCGTCAACTGACTGAGCATCTTTCCCTCCCTCCTGCACTTTGCAATCGTCATGGCCGTCATCATGAACTTCGTATCCTTGGGCCCATCCACTAGTTCCAGAATCGCGCTTGGCGCTTGGTCCGATTTATCTTTTGGCTCTGTGCGGAGCACGCGGGTGTAGCCACCTGGGCGGTCACTGTAGCGTTGCGCGATGGGGCCGAAGAGTTTTGGGAGGATGTCGTTGGGGCGCTGTTTCGTTTTGGGGGGTGGGGCGTTGGTTAGTCAAGCATTGATTGATGGTAGGTAGGTAGGTAGGTATCAGGGGCCCACACATACAAAGATATTTGCCATGACCCTCTTTCTAGCCTCCTCCGTCCCCCGTTTCGCAAGCGTGATGCATTGCTCTGCGCGCCGCTGCGCTTCTTTGGCTTTGGGGTACGTGGTGACGATGGATTCGCACTCGATGAGGGATGTCACGAGGTTGCGCAGTAGCGAGACCCGGTGGGGGGTGTTGCGGCCGAGGTGCCTGTGTTTGAGCTTTGCGCCGGCCATGGCGGGGGGTGGAGATGATGGATGTGCTTGGGGATTGAGGCTGGCTGGGGGTTTAGGTAAGCTTTTTTTGAAGGCTTGGCGGGTATGATTGGAGAGCTATTGATAGCTGGCTCAAAATAATATTTTTAAGGGGAGTCATTCAATCCTTCCTCTTTCTAACTATCCTCGAAGACATCAACTCAACTCAACTACCCTCCCCCCCAAAAAAAACCAAAAAAAACCAGAGGGTATAGGGGAACAATATAACCCTATCTTAAACCCGTAGCATCCACACTTCCATCATGGGTCATCTCGCTGGCTTCGTACGTGGGGGGGGGGGGGGGGGGGC
>Ga0307514_10005007_pt1 | contig 11988 bp, 14 predicted proteins | sample 16_EM_MG_FD_203088 | JGI IMG/M metagenome (GOLD analysis project Ga0307514, IMG submission 203088) | Populus trichocarpa ectomycorrhiza microbial communities from riparian zone in the Pacific Northwest, United States - 16_EM | ecosystem: Host-associated > Plants > Roots > Unclassified | place...
GGCTGTGGGTTGGTGAAGAGGCATGGATCGAAATGGGTGGTCAATGAGTGTGTGGGGGATGATGTTCCCGTCGGCGAATAGCTTGGGTGCTGAGAGGTTTTTCTTGCCGATTTTCTGAGTGAGGTAGGGGTGTACCTTATTTCCGGTGGCACAATCAGGAGTACAGGAAGTAGACTACCAATATAGCTACATGAAGACCGAGCAATGTTGTCGAATTTTCGTGCGGGCCGGTTTTCCTAGTACGAGCAAATTTAGTGCTTGTTGGGATCTGCTGCAAACACTTAGGGTACAAGACGAACGAAGCGAGCTGCGCCCTCCAGCGGCAAGTGCTGAGAGCTCGTGTCCATTCCAAAATCCGACAAATGTGAAAGTTCCTGATATGATGTCCCATCTTAAACTTTGATGCTTTGCCACCTTGTTTCACAACCACCATTAAGGTGGCTTTGGGTACCTATTCAACATCTCTAGCCATGTTTTGAGCTGGTGGAAGGGCAGAGAGCCGTCTCTCATTGCCCCTTTTGTGACATAACTGAAGGGTGAAAGGAAAGGATCAATCAAATGAAGATTTTATCTACTAAGGTAGTGCAAACTACCCTACTCAATGAAATTGTTCCTTGCACCAAACACAGTATTGCCAGCACACTGTGCACACACCAACAGCCTTAAAGTAGATCTTGTATATCATTAGAATTTACCTTAACTATCTGGATGGGCCAGCATTAGTGGTGGGGATTGTCCCCAATCAGGTTTGTATCTTCCCCATACAACTTGGACTCGTCCCGCGCGACGCTTTTCCTCACCATGGACGCGTTTTTCGAGCGACTGGGGAGTATATCTGGCGGTTCAGTCGATCAGGTTAAAGTACGTGTACCTGGACATTCCGTAAGAGCTAGTATTGACGGTCCACGTCCAGCTCATCACTTGCATGCTTGTCAGCTATCCTCTTGCAAATCTTTTCACGAAACTACCATATTCTCGGCCGTGGTTGAGACACCTCTTCAACATTGGCGTTTCGACATTCTACCTGCTTGGTGTATTCCATTTGTATTTGGGGTGGCTACAGCTCGTGGTCTCTTCGATAGCAACCTACATGATTGCGAAGTACTACAAAAGCCAGCATATGCCTTGGGTTGTCTTCGTGTACGTTACCCGTCCAGCCCTCTCTGGTGCCGATCAACGACTGACAAAATTCTCTGCAGGCTCGTTATGGGCCATATGTTCATAACGTATGTGGACTTATTTCAACTACTCTAGCAGAAGAGGCGTTTGCTGAATCTAATATGCAGGCACATCCAACGCACAGTCCAAGATATCCCCCTTGAAACCTTTGAGATTAGCGGTCCGCAAATGGTCCTGACCATCAAACTCACATCATTTGCGTGGAACATATTTGATGGTCAACGGCCGGAATCTGTAAGCGTTCACTCGCCGATTGCGAAGTCCATTAATTAACTCGGCCTCCTAGCAACTTGACAAGGCCCAACTCTCTTCCCGGATAGTCCAATACCCTTCCATTTTAGAATTCCTCGGGCACGCGTATGTTCCTTGCCTACCCACCTTCTCCCAGTCTCACTAAACGCCTCCTCAGGCTTTACTTCCCAGGCCTCCTAGTAGGCCACTCAAGCGACTTTAATAAATATAAGTCCATGTGTGATGGGACGCTCTATGAAGGCGCAAACGGCGAAGATGTCACTTGCCGTGGTCCTCGAGGCCGAAAACGCGTCGCGGGAAGAAAGGCAGTTATGGGCTTGGCGTTTCTCGCCGCTTGTGTTCTCCTTTCTCCAAGGTTCTCGTATGCCCACATCTTGAGGGACGAGTGGTTAGGCAAGGGGCGGCTGGAGAGGTACGTTTGTTTTGAAGTAAAGAGAAGAAGCTACAGCTCAAAAGGCGGTGATAGGTTGCTTGAAGTACAAGTCATTGGCATTGTGGAGCGCATCAAGTATTATGCAGTTTGGACCCTCGCTGAGGCAAGTAGTAAATTTCTACCTCGGAGCGAGACTTACATTGGATACTAGGGCGCATGTATCGTTACTGGCATGGGATTCAGTGGGTACGACGCGGCAGGCCGAAGCACGTGGGATGCTGTGTCGAACATCCACATATTGTGGGTCGAATTGGCTCCTAATCTCAAGGTCCATCTTCCATGGATTTCCTTGCTTCCTGACTAACATACCTTTGTGAATAGGTCCTTTTCGACTCGTGGAACATCCGGGCTAATATTTGGCTGCGCGAAACTGTCTACAAGCGTGTAACACCCAAAGACAAGAAGCCAGGCTTCATGTCAACCATGATAACCTTCACAACCAGTGCAATATGGCACGGTACCTACCCGGGGTACTATGCGACGTTCATCTACGGCGGATTCGGCACGCCCATCGCGCGGCTGGCACGTCAGAACCTACGACCACTCTTCCTCCATCTGCCGGAAATCGTACCCTCGGTCATCCCATATAAAAACGACAAGTGGGAGAAACTACGGCAAGCAGTAAGGGACATTCCGACTCCGCCGCCCAGCCTACCGAAAAGGGTGTACGACATCCTGGGGACGATCGCGACGCTGCTCTTCCTCAACTTTATGGGCGCGCCATTTACGGTCTGGTACTGGAGGGACACGATGGAGGTGTGGTCGCGTATGGACTGGTACGGCATCTGGATGGTCGCCCTTGGGTATGCGTTCTTTTACGGCGGGGGTGCGAAGCTATGCAAGGAGCTCAAGGAGAAGAGGCTACAGAAGGCAGAGAATGATACCGCCGGCGTGGAGGGGGAGTACGTTCATCCCACGCTGCGCACGGAGGATATGAAGGGTATCGGGATGAACGCCATCCCACCTGTGGACGAGGCGATTATCGAATTCGAAGAGGTCATGGAGAAAGCCATCGAGAAGCATAAACAGGAGACGAGGAAGAAGCAGTAGATCCGATATTGCATTTCTTGGGGTGGTGTATCTTGGGACGTTTTAGAGCCTCATTCGATGTTGGTTTGAATACAATGGTAGATAGCAGTGACACGAAAGATATGACATAGGTGCATGGTAACCATAACTGCCACTGCGACTTGGGCTGATATTTGTCTGAAGAGTGAACCAAAATTCACCAGTAGTTGGTGAAGAATGAAAAATACCTTTATTTTGAATCTCTGGCACCATTCCCTTGATCGCGCCAATAAGCTACTGCCGAATTACAGGATTTTGCGTGTTCTGGCCCAAGCCTAATGCATACAAAAAACATACACACCCAATCAGTTCTGTCAGACTGTACTGCCACATTTGCAGCCTTTTACCAGGTCGAGAGCGGGACAATTGTTAAGTCAACGAGGTGACCTAGAGTTGGTTTGTGGTAGTCGTCTGTTCCATATCTCTTCCCTTCCATATCAGTCACTTCTTCCAGCCTCCTTCAGGGGGGATCTCTGATATAGGCTGCTTTTGTATAGGCCGATCAGCTTCCTACTGGTTGCTCTTGAGTAGCTTTTTAGGCTGGTTCTCAAGGTTGGTGTCCGCAGTGGGTATCAGAGAGCATCCCAAGTGGTTTCTTACAATGACCTCATAGAGATAAGGCCTTTTTAGAAACCGTTGAATCCTCTCAGAATGGCAAGCGACGAAGGAATTCGAACCAAGCGCGCGGTATTTGTTGGTGGACTTGCACAGACTGTTAACGAAACAAGCTTACTACAGGCGTTTTCTGGGTTTGGTATGAAATATGCTACCAACCAATGTCTTTTTTTCTCAAAGTCGCGTTTTAGGTGATGTTATTGACATACAGATTCCTCCCGCTCCATCGTCCGAGCAGCCGGAATCGGGTATGCAACGGGCCAACAGAGTCTTTTGCCCAGCTGACTTACTATGTTACTAGAGAGCCGACATCGTGGTTTTGCCTTTGTAACATTTACATCTCAGCAGGATGCACAAGATGCTATCGACAATATGGACATGAATGAATTGGAGGGCAGAGTCTTGAAAGTGTCACTGGCTAGGCCGCAGAGGGCTACTGTTCAAGGAGCAGGCAACCGAGCCGGTATGTCCCTCGGCATTATTTCACACCACCTAGCCTTACATATACCGATGCATGTTCCCATTAGTGTGGGAGTCAGAAGAATGGTTAAAGCAGCATGTGAAGCCGCTTTCAGAAAGCGGTGGCGTGAAAAGCAAGATCGCAGGAAGTCAACCGGGAGAACAGGGAGGAGAAGAGATGCCAAAGGATGAAGAAATGGAAGAATAAAGGATACCTCGGGGTACAAGTGGGGGTACAAGTGGCGCGCAGTTCGATCATGCATGTTGGTATTCCGCCAGTTGTGTCGGTTTGTCCATCCCGCCGACTGCCCTTGCTTTCTTTATCGCCATTTGTGCCACTATCAATTCCTCCAAACGAGCCAGTTTCCGCTCATCACCCGGACCTGACAATGCGCGTCTTAGATCCTCAGTCTGAAGGCTCTTTCCCGCGCCATGTCCTGCGTTATGTATCTGCGAGTTGGTATTGAGTATATAGAATGCAACCTAGAGTTCAAATTTCTGACCACTTCGTTCAAATATTCGAAAAGAATTTCCTCCATCAATGCAACTGTGTCCGGGGCAGGAGCATCGTCACCAAACCCAAAGATTATTTCACGTACTGCCCTCAAAATCAAGGTCAGTAGTATATCCGGTCCTTGTAGCTACCGCCGTACAATCTTTCAGGAAGAGACCTTTGAGTTGGGAGAGTCGGTTCTGTTCTGGAGCGTCTTCCGCAGTTTCATCGTTCTCATCGTCATCCTCTTCCTCTTCCTCGGCGGACATGTCTCTTGTTGACTTGGGCCCTCGAATTTGCTGCTGCGAGGGATGGGCGGGTGAGGAGCGAGAATAGTGGCCAGTAGACCAGGCTGCATTTGAGCTATAAGGAGAAGGAGCCGAGGACATTGATGTTCGTTCTATTGGCTTTGATGCGGAAACAAACTGCAATGGTTATGAGGCAAGTCACGGTGAGGCTGGAGAAACGCTCTTGGCCCTCCGAGCTGAGCACATCATTTTCTTCAGGGTTTTGCGCTGAGCGCAACGGTTGGCTTCGATGCGGGGAGAACTCTGCATTCTCACTGGCTCGATCTTTAGGTCTGGGATCTCTGCAGTTTCTTGTCGAACACGTGCTGAGCTCGCATTCCCGCAGTATTGCCTCGCTCGCTCTCCAGGTGGCCCTCCATGTAGGCATTTTCATCCAAGCTTTCCTTTTTGACTTGATTGAGCGTTGATTCTAGATCTCTCAAGCCACCCCTCAGGCCGGCTCCGATATTTCAATGGTAGAGAATCATCCATCGAGCTCTTTGCAGAGTCTTTGACGCGTCACCCGTGTATAGGTCAATGTAAACATACAAGACATGAGGTTTGCTCGTTCCACATTTTACGTTACGCACCTATCTCATATCCTATTTCTAGGGCGAGTATGCAAGCCGTATGGGGACCATCTCTTATAGGTGCCGACCTATATAATGACACCTTCGGAGCGCCCCTGATCTCTGAAAACGGTCTGCGGCATGAATACCGATGGGGCCTCTACTCGTATTGCGGCTACATCCTGACCCCTACTACTTACGGGACATGCTCTAACACCTCATTCCCTGTATCATGGACACCCTTTGAAACTATCCGTGCCGACATCCCTCCGAAGTATTTTGTCCAAGTGAATGAGTTCATCATCCAGCCATTGCGAGATTCGCCGTACTTGGGCACACTCTCTCGGATTGCTTTCTATCTCGTATTCCTTGCGACGGTCATGACGATCCTAGTAATTCCTCTGTGAGTCCTTAGTTCGCGTCGTTTCGTCTCTCATTCTCGGTAGGGGAGCCATTAAGACCACTTTCACATTTTTACTTGCGGCTACGCTATCGTGCATAGCTACTGCTGCACTATTGATCGCCTCTTCGATGTGGACAGCCGTAGTTTCGCATGGGCAAGCGACGAATCTAACCCGAACAGGCGTTTATGTGCATTACGGGAGAGGGGTGTGGTGTTTGTGGGCGAGCTTTGTGATGTCACTGTTCAGCATCCTTCCTTACGTAGTATCGTGAGTAACCTGTCTCTTCAGCGGCTTCCATTAACTGGCTCATCGGCCCGGCAGCTCACGAACGTACCGACGGTTTGAGAGAAAGTAATGAGCGTAGATATGCGATCATGTGTATTGTTTTGCTATGTACCTTGGAACACAAACGACTGGTTCCGCCGCCAGACGATTTAAGGCTGCATGCCGCGTGTTTAGCGGGCATGTCGCGTGTTCATGTATTGAGGCTGGCGGGCGGCTTGGACCAGACAACAATCGACTGAACCAGTTTTGCGCAGATCGGGCGCTGGGATGAGGGTCAAAGGAGAATTCTGTGTCGGCTCGGCCTCAATTCTCAGGCGAGTCGTTCGACACCCCGTCTAGTACTGCTCCGAAACTGAGAGTGACATTTTCTAGCTTTATGGCAATGACACTGCTCATTGTCGCGAATGTAAACATCTCGTTCCAACACCCCATAACCGTATTTCCGACTGTTCACTTCAGGTCGCGCAAATTAACCCGTCTAACCTCCCAAGGTCAATCGCGATGGTGAACTAGCAATTCCTTTCAGCCAAGCAATAGCAGAGTGCTGAAATCATTATAATTACCCACATACAGGCGACCATGAACGTGTCTGCGTTTGGGCGCGTATAAGTCTTGGCATGTGAGGACTGAGGTTGACAGTTTGCGCAGAGAAGCTTTGCAAGCTGCTACTGGTGACCCTTCGCCTGGTCTATACAACGAGACGGCGGTCACTATAGGCTCTGCGTCCGGTTTGCGTGTCCAGTACGCCTGGGGCTTCTACACTGTGTGCGCGTACACTGCCGAACCGGTTCAAGGCTCGTGCTCAAATTCGACCTTTGCACATCCTTTTGCGCCCTTTGAAGTCCTGAGCTCTGAATTGCCAGCGAGATATCAAACGTCCGCCACGTTCTTCGTCACCAACGCTCCTGGCGTCCAGGACTTCATCAATTCCAATTATTTCACGACCCTCACACGAGTTTCTTTCTATCTCCTCTTCCTTGGTACTATCACCTCTGCAGCTGTGTTCGTGCTGTAAGTTGGTGTTTTGGATCTTCACAGCCCGCTCACCGAAGGCGGCTCTAGTGGCCTAATCAAAACGTCCATAACCTTTGTTCTAGCGACCTTTTTGGCCCTGCTGGCTTCAGTTTGCATATTGATTGCAGCCGTACTTTGGACAGTGATGGTCAACAAGGCATCCACCATCAATGGGGTTGAAAGCGTGCGTCTCGACTTTCCGTTCTAGCCCCTTTAACGGTCAATACAGAGTCAAGGTGTCCCACTTCAAATATATGTTTCTGGAGGCGCTGCGCGATTCCTTCTATGGGCCGCCTTTGCTCTTCTGGCTGTTTCAACAATTCCATACCTGATTAGGTGCGCCGGGCATATCAGAGTGTGTGGTCAAATAATTCTAACTGAGTTCACAGCTGCTCCACCTACCGCAAGATCCATTATCGCTAATGGACGAACATGACCTTACCGGACCAGATATTATGGAAATTTGCGCAATCCAATAATATAATCTATTCAAAACAAGTGTAAAGGTCCATTTAAATCTGTGCGCACAAACTGCAGTTGAACTTGATCATGTCGCGGAAGAAGATGGCTGCAAGAGAGTTAGGCGTACTCAGACAATATAGTAGGAATACGCACGCAGGACGATGAGCGCGCCAAACGCGCCAACTACGCAAGCGTAAACGAAGCCGTACTTGACCACCATCCAGCGGCGTTGCTTCTTAACTTTCATTGAGTATAACGGTGCCCGAATCTGCTTTGACGGTCGGAGCCAGACTGCACAAAGTCCTGTAAGTTTGGGCAACAGGCCTTGCAGGCACCACTTACAAAGGAGGGTGGCATGTACAGTGTCCGCATAGGGGATGAGACACGCAGGAGTGAGCATGAACAAGAGGAAGTGAGCAATCAAGAAGTCAGATGTCCAGAGTGACAGTTCGACAATCTTGACAATGAATTCTCGGGCTGGTTGCGACATGACGTAGTTGCCAAGTCCACGACCATACCACTTTCCGGTCCACCATGCTCGGTTCGTCTCGTCATGCTTGAATTCACGAGAGAGGAATACCGATATGAGGACCTTGTTTAACGCTCTTTGGATCGCAATCATCGCAATTAGTCCAAGTACAGCGTGCGATGGTTCCCAAGATTCCAATAACCACTGGAACAAAGGTCAGTAAGCATATGAAGCGAAGCATACATAAAAAGACTGACAAGGAATTCAACGAAGGCAATCAGCCCGATTAGGGAGAGCGTATGGGCGATCACGGCCATCAATGAACCGAATTTTGAGTAACAGGTGTTGAGCATCGGACCGAGGAAGATTGATATAAGGAACAGGACGATGAGGACGGCTGCATTCCAGACGACGGGGCCAAGGGAGATCACCGCAACACGGAGAAGAGGTGAAGGTCCGATCTTGCCGGTGACAGGATCAGGGAACGACTTGACGAACATGTACGCGATGACGTAGATCGCAGCCATGAAAATAGGGAAGAGGATTTCGCTGAATAGTACATTACGCCATTTGGCTCTGGGTACGTCTCCTGACAGCTTTTCGGACGGATGGCCGAGTTTCTTTTTCTTGTAGCCAGTAATCATTGTCCTGGACATACGGCAGTAGCCGATCCAAGAGTTGACATGAGAGAGCGAATTGCCGCGCGACATCCAGCGAAGGAACTCCCGATAATCGATGATGAAATCAGCGAACGAGAATTGATGAGGATTGAAAAGGAATGGGGCGATGCAAAGAGCGAGGACGGTGACCCAGAAGTAGATGAGGTGGGGCATCCATAGAGAAAGGGATACGTAAAGCAATAGGCAGAGCGTGCGCATACCCAGATAAATGCTAGGCCCGGCGAAACGAGAGTACAGCTTGCTGAACGGCTCGCGAACTGTGGCAAACCCTCGCCCTGTGGCGATGTATCGGGCACCGCCAAATGTAAGATTACTGAGAATTGAGTGCGTGTAGATTTGCGTGGAGAAGACCTCGAACATCGGGGACCAGGACAGGAAATGCTTTCCGAGACGCGTGAGTGCCTTTCCGGTACCCCTCTCGGTGAGTTCTGGTCACAAAGGGTGAGTAATAAGGAAGAAATGGACGGGGTCTAAGCGTACCTTGCAGGAACAGAGGTAAGAAGGCAATGAAGAAAACTAGGAAGATGGAAATGATGCAGCGTCGAATCCACTCGAAAACTGGCACGAGATTATAGCAGCCATTCTGACCACCAATCAACTGTCCGGCGTCTGTGTATTTGCAGATGAATAATTGCTTGTTGAGAGTACCCAGGAATACCACTAGGGCACACATTAGTAGTTGCATGAATATTTCGGTGTGTGCTTACTCGCAAGCATGAAGACCTGGATCGAGAGGATGACAATGATGTTGTTGATGTGGAAACCCGGATGGCCGTAGTAGAACGTGAGGAAGCGATCGACGGGAAGTTGGGTACCGAGGTAATAGTATTCTCGACTGAGCATCTGCTCGCCCATACCGGAGCCAATCTTCGTCTGGAAGTTCAGGATAGTACCAAAGCCAAGATCTCGCCCTTTACCGCATTGATAGTACTCGATATGCTTGATACGTCCGCCGCGACCGAAGGCGTTCATACCGGCGTAGATATCCTCATTCAAATGAAGTCCCTTTTGTGCTTTGGACACACCTCCGCGAGTATTCATGAAGAGAGCATTGAGGAAATCGGGGTGCCCATAGTGCAGCTTGCCTCCGATCCATGACAACGAGCGGGCAGTGAGAGTACCGAATGTCTGCTCTTTGCCAGCAGCGACGTCTCCAAGAATGCCGATGTTTTCAGAAAAGATGTACTCGCGCGCGCCGAGGATGGCAACAGGACTCTTGGTGAACTCCTTGCTGCCCCACTGCGCGTAGGGGCTCTGATTGGACATGTTTAGCTCTTCAAACTCGCTGAGCACGTTACGGATCTTCAAGCATTCTTCGAGGTAGTTATCTTGGTTCGCATCAATGAGCTGGAGGTATTCACCACGGTAGAAGATGATGGCATGATTTTGGTTGTCTGACTTGCCGTCGCCTAAGATGGGGTTGCCGGGGAGCTCGATGCGGAACTTAGGTCGTCGTTTGCCGGTTTCGGGGATGACCTCGGAGTGGCCGTCGATGAGTGTAGAGAAAAGGCGCAATTCGCCACCCTCTTTCTTGGGCGGTTCTTCGTCGAGATAGGCAATCTGCAAGTCTGGGTAGGCGCGTAGAAGGAACTCCGCGTTCTCGATCTCCTCCTTGTTGAACTTGGAATACCGTTGCATGGAGACCACAAACTTGAACTTGCGGCGTGCCATTCTCTCCAGCTCACGTTCCAGCTTGTCCGTGTTTCCGCCAAACAACTGCACAACTTCGGGATTTTCCACGCGATATAGGAGCTTGATCGCCTTGGAATAGTTCATCATACCCGAGACCGTTCTGTACAATGTTTGAGCCCGTAGAGACGCCCAGATACGGGTACGCTGACGAGGGGATCAGTCATGAAGCAGTAGAAGCGATGACATTAACGTACCAGCGTATATTCCGGAGCAGCTGATTTGAAGCCAATGCAATAGAACGGTAGGTCGTCTGTCTTACTTGTCCCCTTTTCGTCAACACCGCCGAAAGGACTCGGACCACCAAACGAGGTCGACTCCTCTGCCAGAATTTTGGTGTCTTTCACAAAGTTGTCCCACTCGATCGGATGAAGTTGCTTCAGATACTCGAGCAAAGTAACTCGCGACTGAGGTTCCTCTCGAATGATTTCGCGCAAAGACAACAGGATCTTCTCAGAGTAGTGGGGTGTTAGCACCGTAAACGTGGGCATAGCATCAACTGGGAGCGGTTCCGGGATAATGGTGGTCAGCGACTGGGCGAAAAAGGAGATGCGGCGTTCGGCTTCGGAACCTGGAGGGAAGAACTGTCCCTTGAAGGCTTTGTCGCCTTGCGAGATGAAAAATGGTGGCGCGCGCAATGTCCTGCGTCCATCTTGATCGGACTGGACTTGGTGATACAGGAGCTTCTGGACATGCTCAATGGACAATAGATGTTCCCTATACATTGAGATGATGATAGCGTTCCAAATTTGAGACACCAAAACCTAAAATTCGGGTCAGTTGAGGACCATCCACAAAAGCAGGTATGCGCACCTTTGGCTTGTATTTCACCTCCATATCTCTGGTAGCAAGGAGTTTGGCATAGATACGCTTAGGAAGGCGAATATAGATGTCCTTCCAGGGGGTCCAGATGGAGAGTCCGAGGGCGAAGGAGCGTGCGACGCTGTACACCGTGTTCCAAATGACGTACCAGAGGTACGTGTCGAGGAAGAAGAGAGTGAGGTCCATGATATACATGATGGTGAGAGTAAAGGTGGCTTGGTACTTGCAAAGGTTATTTCCAAACCACTGATCGTTACAGTTCTGGACAGTCATCCCGACCATGACTCGGATGGGATCGCGGAAGGAGAGTGTCAGGAAGAAATACGATTCCACAAATTTGCAACCGAAAATGAGGACCCAATGCATGATCGATGCGATGCGAGGACCACGCTCGAGCTCTGGGTAGGCCGCAGTGAAAGTTTGACTGGCCAGGTACTTCCTCGCCTTGCCGGCGACACGATCTCCGAACATACGGCCAGATGGAATGATGGCGAACACAAAGGTGAGCACGACGGACACGAAGAATTGCACGATGCCAATGATTAAGGGTATCTGGGATTTATTGTTTGGGGAATCGGTGATGGCAATGTAGAAGGTGGGTCCGGCTGTGGCGGCGAGACAGACGAGCAGGAAGAGGAGTCTACGGGTCAGGTGGGAGGTATTGTTCCAAGTCGTGGGAAGGTACGAGAATTCAGCAAGCGTGGCAGCAATCATGATCAACGTCGAGACAGCGCCTCCAAGGGCTGTTGCTGACCACATCATGGCCGCGGTGGGCTCGGACTTGGGATTGGGGCGGTAGACGGTGGGA
>Ga0307514_10005008_pt1 | contig 11988 bp, 18 predicted proteins | sample 16_EM_MG_FD_203088 | JGI IMG/M metagenome (GOLD analysis project Ga0307514, IMG submission 203088) | Populus trichocarpa ectomycorrhiza microbial communities from riparian zone in the Pacific Northwest, United States - 16_EM | ecosystem: Host-associated > Plants > Roots > Unclassified | place...
CGGTTCCCTCACCGTCTGCCAACTTTCCGAACACAATGGCCAACTCTACCCTCCCATGCCATTTCTGTCGGGAATGGGGTTGTAGGTATTACCTTCGAACGTAGGAAAACAAATGGGCCGCATACCATCATTTTTTAAAATGCGACATCACACAGCAGCCTCCATGCTGAACGCGCGATGCGAGCAAATTCATATTTATCCGGGTGGCACAGTTGTTGAATTTTTTCTCATGTTCCCATCTCACAACATTCGGATTTTATTATCCGGAAACGGTTCCAATGGTTCCCCCACTCGGGGGCCAGGGAAGCGCGACGATCGGACCTTGAATTTGGCTGGGCGTTGCCTACCCCCAGTCGTATTGACAATGACTATGCGATCACGTGTTACTCCCACGATCACTCGTCTCATATCCCTGATCTTGTGACTCAATCGCGAGACGCGTTCAAGAGATGCAAGCGACACTGGACCCTACGTCTCTCAGACGTCAGCTTCTATCGCTCAAACAATCCTGGCGATGTAACTTCTAATGCTTGGATCGCTAGCGTTTACCAAAGGCGTGACCTGCCTATCCAGATACGGCGATGAGATGTACATCTTCGCTGGGGCCGAATACCTGATACTTTCTGCGACAAATACTGCAGAAACTTCGTACTGCCGGTTTCAATACTCTCGGTTGTTCTTCACTCGATATAATGTTGGCCAGAGAGGTTCCGACCGTCCAAGTGGAAGCCAGGAGCCGGTCGGCGTTTCCGGCCAGGTGTTGACCAAGGTAAGCCAGTGTTTTCTTGCGCAGAGGTGGTCAATAACGGGTGATCAGTCGCTTCTAGCAGTACTGAAACGCGGTGCTGGCGATAAAGCTGTCGAGAAGTGCGAACTTTCTATCGTTGACTCCGACGCCGGAGCCACAGAGGAAGAGGAAGATAGTTTGGAAAGCAAACTCGTAGTCCGCATGCATTGTAAACATGGTAGGGTTTGCCCTTTATATGGCTCGCTGCAGGAAAGTATTTCTGATCTACTCAGGCGTTGTGAAGACGCATAGACTCCCGCTGCACACAATCGAGTCAGCGCACCAGTTCACGGACAACCCTGGAGAAGATGAATCCCACGTAACCATCGGGCCGAAGATGCTCAAGGATATAATTGAGCACTTCCCATCGGTTCGAGGCAACAAGGGTGACCCTCAACTCGTGTGGGGATTCGCAAATTCAGAAGTCATCATTAGAAGTATGGAAACCTCGCTTGATACCAGAGGTGAGCTCCATACATGGAGAGATTTAGACCTGCTCGACGATCTTGGCGTTCTAACTCCTGATAGGAAAAGCGCAATTGGCCACTGAACTCGTCTTGAGTCCCGAAGAGTTCGATCAATACCATATCGCGAATGTCCCAGCATCTATCGCCTTTCAGCTGAGGGAATTTACGGTCAGTTTATTCCCCTATCCGTCCCAACGATGGACCTCTCAACTTGGCCACAGGCAACTGTCACGTACGCAGATTCAATGAGTCTTGCCGTCTCGATGCGCTTCACAGAACCTGGCCATCCCATTGTCATTATTCTTGAGACTGACGACACTGAATGCCTTTTCGCCATTTCTACGACTTTCGATTCAATGCAACTCTTTCCTACTCCACAAAGTCGGAGTTCCACTGCGAGTGCCACACCACGGCGGGTTTCGCTGAAACGGGTCAGAGAAGACGATAGCGCTGGACCTGGACCTACCCCAGGACCTTCGAAATCTGCCTCACCAGCAGTACCCCACAGTGCCAGGAGAAAGCCGGCCAAGGTCGTGCAAAGACAAGACCTTACCGCGGCTCGCAAACCATCACCTGTGGCGCATTCGGTGACGAGCTCACAATCCGTGTGGGATTCAAGATCCATGCCACCACCTCCAACCGCACCGCTGCGTTCTTCTCCCGCAGTGCCCCCTTCCCCTGTGAAGCAGGAAGAGGAGGGAGAGGAGCCACAACAAGATGAACCTCTGTTCCTACCCAGTTCGCAACTCACGCAACAGGAAGTAGAACTTGTCAAGCGCGAGACTGCGAACATGACAGAACAGGAACTGGCGGAGATACTCCGATTTGACGACGACGAACTCGAGGAGTTTGGGGTTTCTGAGTACAAGAACGAGGACACGGACATGGAGGATGTTTCTGAGATCGCTGCCACTCAAAGCGATCACTCGAGCGGCAAGGTAATTTTATTTATTGCGGTCCCCTGCAACTACTCAACATTCAATAGGCATTCCGTCCATTGTTTGAGGATTAAACAACGGAGGATTATGGTACAATGAAAGCTAGTGAAACAGTCAGAAGAGGAAGAAGGAGATGTGCACAAGCGAATCCTCAATTGGTTACCGAGTCCGTAAGATAGACAAGAAAGGGGTAAAGGATACAATCATGACGTCATATAAACTCGGATGCGGCTGAAAGGAACAAGTCAGTACAGCGTTATCGCGACGGAGGCTTGAAAGGGCATACGGGTCGTCAATGGAAGGCGTGTGGTAATCACTCCTTTGTCGAATCTGTGGAAGAGGAAGGGGGACAACCCTCCTCCCCCTTAAATTCTTTCCTAAGGTCCTCTGAGGGTCGTTTCCTCCTGACGGTCTTGGAGGGAGAAGTGGGACAGTGACCATTGTTAGGTAATGATGGTAGGGGGTTACCGCTTGATGATGAAGAGGAATTCGTTTCGTCGTGTGAGGCGTTGGAAGTCATCGTGATAGACATTATGGCACGTAAAGGACGAAGAGATGAAGAGGGGTGGGTGAGGGTATCGAAACTAGGGAGGGAGTGAGAAACACCTGCGACCATTTGGCTTTATATGTGGTGTCGTGTAGTGCCCCTGTCGAGAACGGACTAAGCATCGCTTTGAGCCATTTTGTCATCCACGGCCGAGGCTCATGATGTGATCGACACAGTTATCGTCGTCCCCACGGCTAAAACTGGGATGCGACGGCTACGACGGTAACCGACATGGGTGAAAATACGAAAATATACCTTCACTCATGGCCAAAGAACAGTGAACGGCCCAGGTCATGGAGAGTGGTCAGAGCCGAGGTGGTAAACCTGCATGAGGGTTTCTGCGACGATCACCCACGAACTACTTGGGTTGGGATCGTCGGCGGGCCTGTGGACAGGATAACTCGCTGGCGAACGCCTGGCGACTCGTGTGCAACCGGGATCATCGAGAAACCGAGTTATCAGAAAAAAAAGATAACGGGACGGCCACCATCAGGAAGCCCAACGTCTCCCCTCACCTTCGATGTCCCTACTACCGGGCAGAGTGCAGAGGGAGAAATCCAAGGCTAACGACGGCCCCGACGAGCTCGGCGAACTCCTCCAACAAGCCCAGCTTTATGTCTCGTTGACAGAGCGGCCGACATCACCACCCTTTCCGAAGAGGGACAAAACACGTGGTCAAGAGTACTACCATTCATCTTTACAGACGACGACGGACACGACAACCTCTCCAACCTCGACAGCCACACAGTCTGTGATGGCCAGCGCATCCCCACCTCCTAGACCATCAAGAGCAAATACCGATAATCTCAACGACGTTTACACTTCGCAACCTACCTCACTCTCTCAACGACGCATATCCGCACCCATGCCAATCAATCAGAATAGCGGTTTCTACGCCGACCCCAACGAGCAGATGCCACCTGTCGCGAGCACCTCACAGTCTCCGTCCCAGACCAGATCTCGTGCCGGTACAACAAAGAGCAAGAAAGGGATGTTAGCCTTCATGTTTGGTTCAAACAAGTCCATCGCGATCAGCACCCCCTACGACCCCGTTCACCTCACTCACGTCGGCTTCAACTCTTCCACTGGAGAGTTTACCGGATTACCAAAGGAATGGCAGCAACTGCTTCAGGAGAGCGGTATTTCTAGGATGGAACAAGAGAAAAACCCTCAGGCTGTCATGGAAATCGTCAAGTTCTACCAGGAGGGTGGAGGCGATGTCTGGGACAAAATGAGCGCCGCTCCCGCTCCACCTCGCGACGATGCAGACCTGCCAGGCGTCCCACAAACCCCGGTAAGTCACTCCGCCATTGTGGTTCCCTATATGCGGGATCCTCAACGACTTTTTCCAGCGCCCTACTCCCGCCCCACCGAAGAGGACACCATCCAATCCTTCCCCTGGGCCCACTTCCTACCGACCAGCACCCACCCCATCTCAGACCGTTTCGCCTTCTCTGGATCGGTCCACATCTCAGCGTCTTCCTCCCAAATCTCCCAATCAACTCTCCAGGTCAAACACGTCCAAAGATTCACGTCCCCCTGGACCCCAGAACGGTCAGGGCCCCGTACCCGGAAAACACCCACAGAAATCTCCCGCTTCATCGACAACCGAGTTGCCTTTGAAACTGCCGAACAAAGATAGGGAGAGAACCCCACCGCAACCGAGCGCCGCCGCTAACCAGTTACATAAAGCCGCCAACTCCGCCGGTGTTGCGACGCCTCGGAAGCGAGAGAAGAAGGAGAAGGACAAAGTTAAAGACGACGACGTCATCAGGAGGTTGCAGCAGATTTGTACCGATGCCGATCCTACGAAACTATACAGGAACCTCGTCAAGATTGGTGCAGGGTAAGCTGCTCCGTGTTTGAGTTTTGAACCGTACTCAAGCCTCTACACAGTGCCTCCGGAGGCGTTTACACTGCCTATCAAGTTGGTAGCAATCTATCCGTCGCAATCAAGCAGATGGATCTTGATAAGCAGCCGAAGAAGGACCTAATTATCAACGAGATCCTCGTCATGAGGGCTTCCCGACACCCTAACATCGTCAACTACATCGACTCGTTCTTGTACAAGAACGAACTTTGGGTGGTTATGGAGTATATGGAGGGAGGAAGTCTCACGGACGTCGTCACAGCCAACTTGATGAGCGAGGGCCAGATTGCAGCCGTTTCAAGGGAAACATGTCAGGGTCTTGATCACCTCCATCGTCATGGAGTCATTCATCGAGACATCAAGAGCGACAACGTGCTCCTAAGTCTGAATGGCGATATCAAACTGAGTGCGTCACAGTTCTTCCTTATTCCCATCAGCTTCGCTTGTCTTGTATTGTGGCGTCCCGCACATTATTGATTTTGTTGTTCAGCTGACTTCGGATTCTGCGCACAAATTTCCGAGAACAATGCCAAACGTACGACCATGGTTGGAACTCCCTACTGGATGGCTCCGGAGGTCGTAACTAGGAAGGAGTACGGGAACAAGGTCGACATTTGGTCTTTGGGAATCATGGCAATCGGTAAGAAATTGGAAATTTCACTTTTGCCATCAGACACCCTTACTGACCGGCTGCCTGTGCCTTTGATATGACATTTCTATCCATGGCGTTGCGGTTCAGAGATGATTGAGGGTGAACCACCGTACCTGAACCAGAACCCGTTGAAAGCGTTGTACCTGATTGCAACTAACGGAACCCCCACGATTGCAAACCCGGAGAACCTGTCCACCATCTTCAGGGATTACCTCTCCAAGACTTTGGAAGTCGACGTTGAGAAGCGGCCCGATGCGCCAACTCTATTGCAGGTGTGTCGGTTTTCACGCAGTCGATGCCCCGTTTGTTGACGACGTACGCAATAGCACGCCTTCTTCAAGGGCGCCGAGCCGCTCCGCACGTTGACACCCCTGATCAAGGCAGCTCGGGATCTCTCCAAGTCTAAATGATAACGATCTCATGGAAAACCAACCTTCTCACGTCCCTCCCGTTTGACGAATATCAACGTATCCCACGTTCAAATTTTGCATACCCACAAGATTCCTCAATCCCACGAACCTACTCCTAAACGATACAGCATCCCCTTAACTGTCCCTTTCCACATTCTCCATCCTATAATCCATCTCGGTGCATCCTTTAGCACACCGCCCGGCAGAAATAGATAACTTCCGTTCCGCACCCATCCTTCAAAAAACGTGCGGCCCAAGTTTTCTTTGCCTGCTGGCGTGGGTTCCCCGTTGCCCATTATCAAACTATGGCACTCCGTCGCCTCCTACTCGCTTCGGATGCGGATTGTTTTTTTCCCCACTTTTATCTCCGTTTCTTTCACTTAACAAACCCATATTACATGTCAGATGTACGCCTAAAATATCATAACTTATTTCCACTAGCTGTAAGGATGAACACAGCATAAAGGACGCATTAGAGAGGCCACGGTCGGGGTCCCCGCATCGTGCAAATCGAGTCAAAGTCCGCGAAATCTCATCTCACCACTCCCCATCACGCCGACTGGATAAGTAGTACCGCCCCTCCGGATTAGACTGGTAACAACTCCCCGATGGCCCCAACGCTTGGTCACGTTGGTTCACGTTAAATGAGGACGAAGATTCAGAATGTGAGGGTACATAGGGGGAGCAGTCCCCCATAAATTGTGCCGGCTCCGTTCACCCCTCGCCACCGACCCCGACCCCGCTGTAGCCTGCCCCTCTTGTAGTATCCCATATTCTGCGTCCAGCCCCTCCTGCCTGACTCGTACCCTGTTTCTTGGCATAATATCACACGTACGGTTGCGTTGCATCGCTAAACACTTCCTCTCCCCCCAACTCGAGACTCCTACGAACTGTGAGTATTTCCTCCCGCCTGGAGTGCCGTACCATAACTCTTCCGAATCTCAGATGCGGCAGGTTGCTGGTTATCTTTCCAGTTACACTGATGCTCGCGTGGTCATGGCAAAACTGCAGATCCCAGATAAAGGGGTCGAGGATATCATGCTCAAGCGCCCAATCAACGACTGGCTCGCGAAGACGAAGCGTCGCGGAATCGTTTGCACGACTGTCGGACACATCTACTCTGAATACAAGGATGCAGAGGGCGTGTTCCTCATAACTCACGTCAGACGCTACCGCCAATCGCAGACAGTCGAACCGCTTGTCGAGGCAGATAGAGACAGGTACACGAAGAAGTGGTTGATCGAAGAGGGCGGGGCGAAGGAGGACGGTTTGCAGTGGATGACGTTCCCGGACGAAACGAACTAGGATTAATGACTGACGGAGCACGGTCAGAGGGGAGCGACTTTGGAGAGTCCGTTACCACTTCGCAGGCCCTTCACACACGATCAAACCATGAGGCTGACCAAGTCCGGTAAGAGGGTCGACGAGTGGGTGACTGAAGTGACTGGCGGCCAAGAGAGAGGTGGTGGAGACATTCTGGTCACCCCAGGAGAACCTGTTTCACACGTATTGGAACGTAATCGCCCCTTTCATGCCAGTTCTCTCATCATTGGTTATATCCGTACTAGAGGCTGCCCGTATCCGGCGGCCCACATGAGTCGCTGCATAATTTTATCTGAACGGTATTTTTTACCGAGCCCACCCCCAGTTTCGTACGGTCTTGAGACTCAAGCTTAGGCCCCCGGCCAACCGAACGAAACCCAAGTGGAAAACACGCAGCAGTATGCCCCCTTCTTGGGTTCGGTCAGTCAGATCCTCACTTGGGTCGCGGTGTCGTCGCCGTGGCAGCCACAAGATACATTGGTATACTGAACAATCGCGAGATATGAGGAGTCGTTTATACAACCAGTAAGTCCACAGGCGCCTGCGACCGATAGTATTGACTGGATCTTTCCGAACTTCAATTCGATAGCCTTTCCCTCCTCCCTCGAAACACATACAGCGGTGGAATCTAATCATGTGGACAAGCGGCCCGTGATAGCAGGGCCCTGTTCTAAATGCGACCATCACTTCCACGCGTTCAAATGTGGGGGTGAACAGTGTCCAGCGTGGAGTGCCGGCGATCAGGGTATCTATCCGATCCTTCATAAAACCCCAGGCAAGCCCAACCGCAGCCCACACTACTAGTAGCAACATGTCGGAGAGGATACCTCCCCCTCCTCCCACTCAGGCTTTCAACACCACAACTTTCGTCCCACCTCCCCTTGATCTGAGTCTGACTGCGGCAGAGATCATTGATTTCCACCGCGCCCACAGCCCAAACCACGTCGTCTACGTCTACGAAGATGCTCCCGGAGAGCTCAAGCCGATTACTTTCTTCACATGGATCCGCGCGATTCACCGTGCTGGGCGCTATGTACGTGAGCTGTTCCAACTCCAAGAACCACGGGTGGGGGGCGTGAAGCCTGTCATTTCCATGTTGGCTAACTCTGGTGAACAAAATGAAAACCCTGTCGTGTTCCTGTCTTTTACCATGTTGACATGATGCGTTGATGTATAGACACGATCACGTATGCCACCACCGAGCTCGGGATCGTCCGCGCCGAAGCTGCCGCTTTCGCGGTCTCGCCAAGGAACTCTGCTTCTGCTGTTGCCAACCTCATCAATAAGACGGGAAGCAAGCACATTATTGTCACGCCAGACCTCAAGTTTCTCATAGATGCGGCCGTTGCTATCTCAAAAGAACAGGGATTCGAGACCCCCATCGTCCAGCTGATGCCAGCCTTCAAAGATTTGTTCCCGGACGACGACTCCGAGGAGTTCGAGTATCTTACTGAGCCAAAACTCAAGGGCCTGGACGATCCGGTCTTTCTCTTACACTCCTCCGGTGCGTCCAGCTATTTCTGACTGTGATTAAGACGCGTTACAACAATCGTTCTCAGGTTCCGTTGCGTTTCCGAAGCCGGTCACCTTTACCAATCGCATTTGGGTTGGATGCTCCCGTCTGCCATGGCATGGCGGCCGTGACATGTGCGGTACCGTTATTGGTGGACATGCGGTATCGCCGTTCCACGGTATGGGGCTGAACCTTTTGATGTTCACGGTTCGTCTGGTGTCCGAGACTCGTACCCCGAGGGTGATCGAACGTTTTTCTTGATTTAGATTGGAGCTGGGACCACAACCGCTGTGTTCAAACCAAGCGTCCCACCACCCCTCCCAACTCCAGATCTCGTCTACGCGGGAGCTGTTGCAACGAAGAGGTGAAGCGATCGTGCTTACATCCATAGAGCATAGTCCCCGTGTTGACGTCAGGGTGCAGTGATATCATCTTCTGTGTTCCGTTGTTCGTGGAACTTTGGGTGAAAGACCCCGCAAAGTTGGAACACTTTAAGGGGATTCATGGACTGGTATGCCTCATAATGGCGGTTGGCTGACTATGCGGCTCTCACAAAAAGAAAAATCAGTTGTATGCTGGAGCACCCTTGAAGAAATCTGTCGGGGATTACGCTGTGTCCCAGGGGGTCAGTGTTTTCCAACTTTACGGAAGGTAAGAAAGCGCGCGTGTTCTGTTTCCAACATGGTCTCACCAGGAACCGGGGTTTAGCACCGAGGTTGGCACTGTCACAGAGACCTTGCCAAAGGAAATGAGCAGGGAGTGGGAGTGGTTTCGGTTCACTTCGTCTATCAAGCCGCACTTCATCCCCAACGGATACGGGGCCTACGAATTGGTGGTCGAGGTATGTCCATGCTGCAATGTCCGGTCATTTCCACGTAGATCGCTGACGTAAATAAATCCAGTCCACGCCGACTTACCGGGTGTGCGTCCACAACATAAAAATAGGAGATGCTGATGGTTACTCGACGGGCGACCTCCTCGTTCCACATCCCACCCTCCCAGGATACTGGAAAGTATTCGGTCGCGCGGACGACCAACTCATGCACAATACAGGAGAGAAGGTTTGTGTCCACCGTCACCCCCACTTTCTCACATCATTCCTGACAGCGAGGGGAGTTACCATGCCGTTTAATTCTAGACGAACCCAGTCCCGTTAGGTATTGAGCTCGCATCGTGGTTTCTGTCTAATGCTAATACATGTATCAAGAGAGCATTCTTAGCGGTGATCCTCATGCCAAGCTGGCGGTGATGTTCGGCCGTGGACGATTTAACCCGGGGGTCATCATCGACCCAAAGCCTGAATTCTCTTTCGATCCAGAAGATCAGGAGAAGTTGGCCGAGTTTAGGGATAAGATTTGGTAGGTTGATCACAAATCTCACATCGTCAGCCAAAGTCCCTGATCAAAGAGAGAAACGTGTCTGGATACTTTCTTTGGTCGGGTGATGTGTCTGAAAATGATTTCCATAGGCCAACCGTCGAGAAAATGAACGAATTCGCACCACAACATTCAAGGTTGTTCAAGGAGGCATGTCATTCCTCCCCTTGCCCCCTCTCGACCTCCTTTCTTTGGCGCGTCATTTCTTTTGTGCGATCGGGCACTGACCCACTTGTCCTTTCGGAGCAGATGGTTTTGGTCTCATCCCCCAAGAAACCGCTCACTCTCACGGCGAAACTGACTGCTCGACGTCAAGCAGTCATTGCGGAGTATGAACCTGAGATCGACGCGTTGTACGACGCTGTGGACGAGACTGCTCAGGCCGTCAAGCACTTCCCTAATGAATGGACGGAGCAAACCTCTTTGGAGTTTGCCAGGAAGCTCGTTGGGAGCGTGCTCAAGGTTTCGGTGAAGGATGATGATGATATATTCCAACACAGCTGTGATAGGTCCCGTCCATCCACCTTCGACTTTAATTCTGCCCATTGACAAATGTACACGCAATTAGCCTGCAAGCAACCTGGATTCGCAATTCCGTTTTGAATGCACTGAGAAACACCACGAAGCTCAGTACTAGAGGGGTTTCGCCCAATTTTGTTTACCAGAACCCTACCGTCTCTGCTCTCGGAAAATTCATCCACAATCTCACATCGACTGGCGCCTCGCGACAGTTGGATAACGCAGTAAAGGATATGATAAACCTTGTGGAAAAATACACCCAGGAATTCCATACCCATAAGCCCGTTGGTGGTGCTGCGTACCACGGAGACGTGGTTTTGATCACTGGATCGACGGGAGCCATCGGGTCTAACACATTGGCGGAGCTATACAAGACTTCTAACGTCACCAGAATCATTGTACTCGCCCGAAAGTCTACCACTCCCATCTGCGTTCGGCAGAAGAAGGCGTTGGAGGATCGTGGTCTTGACCCAAACATCACCAATTCCTCGAAAATCAACTTATTAGAAGGGGACCCCGGTTTGCCTGGTTTCGGGTTGGAAGATGATGTCTTGTTGGAACTGAAATCAATTGTCACTCACATCTTACACATTGGTATGTGGGCGGGTGGTACAGCATTTTCGAGCTCACGTGAATCTGACCCATTACCTCAGGCTGGAGGGTGGATTTCAATTTGGGTCTTTCGTCGTTCGAACCGAACGTCGCAGGTGTTCGAAACCTCATCAACTTTGCGCTCGGGTCCAGCCTCCCGACTCCTCCTCACTTCATCTTCGTCAGCACCGTTGCCGTTGTCGCACGTGAGTTGGATTCAACCATCGCTCGACGCGTTTTGACGTTCTGATCACCTCCAACAGTCACAAAAACTCCTGGGCTTGTCCCAGAAGGGCCAGCGGCCCTGGAATCCGCGACCTCCAACGGCCACAGCCAGTCTAAGTGGGTTTCAGAGAGGATACTCGAGGTTGCCGCTGAACAGACTTCCCTGCGCCCCGTGATTGTGAGGGTTGGACAGGTTAGTGGCGGATTGAACGGTTCCTGGAATCCTCTCGAGTGGATCCCTGGGATTGTACAGTCCGTAGCTCTTACCGGGTCGTTGCCGTCTTTGGGGAAGACAATCTCGCTGCTAACCTTGCAGACAAGTGCGCAAGCCCTCGTGCAGACGCTCAACGCTAAAACGACACCTCCGGTTCTTCACCTTCACCTCATTAACCCGACACCATCTCAATGGGACGACATATTTGATCGCATTGCTAAGATACTAGACGTCCCTCTTGTATCTTACCCCGAATGGCTCTCAAAGTTGAGAGAGGCGTCTACAACCGTCCGGAACGCACAGGAACATTCAGCACTACGCTTGATGGTGTTCTATGGGTCCCTTGACCAGGGGAGCGGACCAGAGGCCGGTGGACTACCGTCATGCAGCACGGAAGTCACCAGGGGTGTCTGTCCGGTTCTCAATGGGGAGGAACTAAGGGATGTCAAGGCCGAGGAGATCCAGAGGTGGCTTGATTATTGGAAGTCTCTTGGATTATTGAAGTTCTAGGCGGAGGTCCACAGTTCAGAGTTTTGCGTTCGCGAACGCGTTTGAG
>Ga0307514_10005009_pt1 | contig 11987 bp, 14 predicted proteins | sample 16_EM_MG_FD_203088 | JGI IMG/M metagenome (GOLD analysis project Ga0307514, IMG submission 203088) | Populus trichocarpa ectomycorrhiza microbial communities from riparian zone in the Pacific Northwest, United States - 16_EM | ecosystem: Host-associated > Plants > Roots > Unclassified | place...
AATTCGTAAATAGACTTGTGAATTTCGGTGATCAGTATTCGGTGCAAATTACACGGGAAAAATTCGTCATCGTTGGGGGGGTTTGAGATACTCGTGGTTCATATCCTCAATTGACGTTTCTAGCGTCCTCGGATATGGAATACGGGTAGAGCCTCAAACGAAACTTTCAGGAGCTGGTTGGCCCCAAAATGTGTGCCAAAGAAAGGCAAGGTCATGCTTAAAAACGTCCGGGAGGTCAGACCCAGGCGACGTTTCTTACAAGAGGGGGGACCTGAAGAGTTGGAAAGCGAACGATCCTCAGCATCAGGGACGCGACCAACGGGAGTGAGTGAAAACCCAAGACAAGGTTCCAGTCAACAGCTGGCATGATGGGGAGCAGAGATGGCCGATGAGCATGGGAGAGAGATGAATTGCCAGACACTCACCAGCCTGCAGAGGTTGCATGATGACGTGAATTTATCCCATTCGGGCATCGGAAAAAATGCCTGGACACCTCCATAGGTGTATTGGACCGCTTAACATTGTTGAATTGAGTCTCAAGATCTGCCTACAATACAATATCCATATCGGCGACTGCGAGTTGGGCACACCTTCGCAAGTTTGAGTTGAGCCGCGCTGCCGCAGCCACATTTCCAAGGATAGGTTGATTTTTCTTCGGAATCTCGTCTTTGAGATCACCTACAGTCTCTCTAGCCACGATATTTATGGAAAGGGAACTACAGGCTTTCCGAGAACAAATTGAAGTTTTCCTGCATAAACTGGATGGAGTTTGAATAGGACTCGGAGCGCCACGTCCCGGTTTCAATGATTCATCATTCTCTGTTCTACACAATTAAAATGCAGGTGTGGCCGACAAATGTTCTGGGAGCTTTACTGGGCACCGGCTGCTTCTTTTCTTGCATTCGACTCTCACCATGACAATTGGGATTCTGTGCTCACATGGACGTTGGCGAGCGGACACGAACAATGCCAAGGGCTGAGATTCTTAATACCGGTCAAATTCGGGCGAGGAGATGGGGACGTTACTTCAGAGTAACACCCGTTCTAAATGTCGTATTAATTCCCCAATCTTCCAATGCTTGGCATGAACGTACTTGACGTGCGGGACCGAGGATATGAAAATTAGTCATGTATGTAAAATTTTCAATTTCTTCTTCAAGCAATTCGTTATTAAACCTTGCATTTTTTATATGACATCGTCCTGTGAAGCAGTGCATGACATGCAGTGTTTTAAATTGCTTCGTTGAAATCTCGAACAAAGAGGGTAAGTGCTGTTGTCTTCCGGGTCCGTACTCTAACCCCCATCTGAAACTGTCCCCAATTATAGTCTGCTCTTTGACATGCCTTCAATAGATGTGCATTGCATGTGGTAGTAGCCATGTGGCACCTGCTTTCATAGCGAATATTTAAATGCGGCAGAATTTTCACAAGTCATACCACCTTGCTTCCCCTCTCCCCTTCTACCGGTTCATCTGTCTTTGATCAAAAGTTTGATAGACAATCTGTACACCAAGACGTCACGAAAACGAGATGTCGACCTCCGTAAACGGCACCTACCCATATACACCAATGGCGTCTTTCCCCCCAGAACTGGCCAGACGGCTTACGATCCAAATCTATGTTGGAATAGCGTCATTCGCGGTAATTTTCAACTTGTCCTCTATCCTTGGGAAATTGCAATTAACGCCTCGCATTCTCAAGGTACTTCTATGGGATATCATCATCCATGCCCCAGATGAATACAAGATGTTCACAAAGTACCGTCTCACTTACATGAGCATTGTTCATGTCATCTCAAGGTGAAAATGTCTTTCCCTCCAAGAGAGTTTGGGTGTTGATCAAGAATGTCAGATTGGCAACATTTACTTGGGTGCTTTGTCTCGTCGTCATGAAGAGTAAGGTTTACCTTGTTTCGTAGTTGAATTCATATTTACGTCCTTCTTTATTGGTCATCAGCTATTCCGATGGGCGACTGCGACTTGCTCCGCCGTATCAGCCCAATTTTTCCATTCACCTTGCCCCTGACGATCCTACCCTTGACCGTCCGAGTCTGTTGTCTGTACAACGCAAATAAATACGTGATCACCGTCTTCTCCTTCCTGTGGCTCACCGTCCTCTCCGCCTGCATCGGGATGCCATTTGTCTTCATAGGCTACAGAATCGGCCACACGCAATACTGTGGTTTAAAGATGGCCCCAGGATTTATTATGGACGCACATGCAATATGCCCCTTGGTAAACGACATCATGATATTCGGCGCTACATCTTGGGCGCTTATGGGGTTTTCGTATCCTAAGATGAGCTTTGGAAGAGGGCTCAAACTTATGGTGTTTGGAAAACACTTATGTGTGCTTTCAAAGTCCATGCTGCGAGACGGACAGGCCTATTTCTTGTAAGTATTTTCTTCTTCTTCTTGCTACATCCTCATTTCGTTAATTATCCACCAGCTCCGTCATCTGTTTTCACATCTTTTTCGTCGCGTTGTGTTACCTCGACCAGTCCTTTGTTCTCCCATGCACTTTTGGCCTTCCCCTCCTAGTCCTCACGAACAACATGTCGTGCCATATCAACCGAAATCTGCGCTTTGCGGCTTACGAGCAAAACGCATGCTTGTCGTCCGTCTTTAATCGAGCGTGTATGGATTTTGATCGTCCGCAAAATTCAGCCACTAACGTGCGTGGAACCAGTCAAGATCGGGTTTGATTCGCGGAAATGACCTCAAGGTTGCGGTTGTGTAGGTTCGCAAGCCTCTGACGTATGCCCCTTCATTTCTTTTTTTTTTCTAATATAATGTCTCCCTAGTACTCAGGAAGTAGTTGTCAAATAATTACTCTAGAATTGAATCGAGTAATAAGTTTTCAAGTAGGTTTTCGACCCCTCTCCTATTATCACCAGGAATTGTATCGCGCTTTAGTCTTGAAAAGATTCGTCACGTATTTCAGAGTCGGGTCTATAATTGTATTACTTGACGCCTTTAATAGTATTGACTTCCTCCTTCGACACTACTTTGCTTTTCAGGGACCCAGAGCCAAAATGTCACAACAGAAGAAGAGTGCTACGCATCTCCATTTTGCGCACAAGTTCTGATTCTGAACGATTTAGATCTACTTACATGCCTCCTAAATTGTTTATTGAACTCTTGCGAAGTAGATTCAGATCTATGTCGGTCCGTACTACTCAATGGAAACATGGTGTCAGAGTTTGTCCAATGGAAAGTAATATACGTATTGCTTGTATGCCACCACCAGATCACTCACATGCTTAGGCACTCCATGAGGGATGACAATATTTTGACGTTTGTAAGGTTTGCGAGTTGTGACATGATCAGGGACCACAAAGACAATACATATTCTTTTCTTCGCAAAGGCAGGCAGTTCGTTGGTGAGTTCAGTGATGCCCTTGATATTGAGGCTGTGGGATGGAGAGGCAGTCATTTGGAACAAGACTGTGACGTTTTCAAGGATGCTGATGCTGTCAATGGTTTCTGCGGTTGATGAAAGAGGAATCAAGTATGGATTTAGAAACTCTTCGCCCACCCTCTGGGATCCCTTGTCAGCTCGGACAGATAGTGTGTGGAAGTAGCCTCCTGCTTCGGATTCAGCCTTTTTAATCTGCACGCGTAGAGAAGGCGCGTCATCATCCATGGCCTCAGGTTCAAATTCGAAGCCTTTGCGAAATATGCGGTGCACAGCCCTCTCGAACAACTTGCCACCCCAGGAACGTGTGTTAGGGTTGTGCAGTAAAGAATCTATTGAATTACGGATTTTCAAGGTGATATGCTGGTCAATCCTGTCAAACACGAGGTCGGCAACATGGTCGCTCAACAGGTTCGTGATTCGTTTGTCCCATTTATCATCTGTAGGTTCCATTCGGACAATAGCATGGCTCTCTTTGGTCTTGAATGGCATGGGGCCACTTGCCGATTGCGCAAAATCCCACATGTTTTCAATGTTGTTGATAGCAAGCTTGATGGTTTCCATTTCATGAGCGTCCCCATCTGGGTCGAGCGCTCGGAAGCATCTCCGTGGGATTCCTGCAAACTTCACATATGCATCTCTGAGTGTTTTTGGGTCCACTTCAGGGTACTGTAATAAGCTGTGGATTTCGAATAGTACCACCAACAAAATTAATGGTGATCTTTCTCACCTAGCGCAATAAAGATCGGCCCACTTCCAGGTGGGAGTATAATAAGTCCTAGCGTGATCCTCCTTGAAGGCAGTTATGTGATCCGGGTTGGGAGAAGTCGCAACTACAACTCTGCCTTGACGATCTAGGGAAGGTTGGAATTGTGAAGGAACTTCCAATAAGCCCGGGTTGATGTCAACCAATGCACAACAGTGAGTGGATTTGTCAAGTTGTTCTATGCGTCTTCTGTTCGACAGAGACACCTTCTCAACCCCCGTACTGGTGAACACGTATGCACATGTGTTGTCTTTGCAGTAGACGGTTGATTTCTTTGCCTGAAGTCGCCACACTAGAATACAAGAGAGGCCAACAGTCTTCCCTAGAACATTGTCCCACTCATTCAGTACGACAGAAATAACAAAAGCGCTCAGGCGCTCACCTGTACCTGGCTGGCCTGTTATAATTGTCGAATGCTTCAGGGAGCTAAGACGGTTCGACATCGGCAGTTCGGTGTAGAGTTTGTCCTGTTCGCACAACAATTTGTAGATAGACTTGTAGGTTTCGGTGATAAGTATTCGGTGCAAATTACACGGGAAAAATTCGTCATCGTTTGGGAGTTTGAGATACTCGTAGTTCGTGTCCTCAATTGGCGTTTCTAGCGTCCTCGGATCGGGAATACGGGCAGAGCATTTAACGAAACATTCAGGGGCTAGTTTCCCCCAAAATGTGTGCCAAAGAAAATCCCACTTGGCAAGGCCCTGCGTAGAAACGTCCGGGAGCTCGGGACTGCCCAGGCGACGTTTCTTACGACAGGGGAGAACTGAAGAATTGGAAAGCGAACGATCGTTAACATCGATCAGGACGCGACCAACGGAAGTGAGTGAAAATCCAGGGTTCCAGACATGACGGAACGCCGGCACGACACAGAAGAGTCAACAGGTAGATGGCCAATGAGGATGGGAGAGAGGTGGATTGCCAGACACTCACCAGCCGGCGGAGGTTGCACGATGACGTGAATTTGTCCCGCACGGGCATCGGAAAAAATGCCTGACAACACTTCCATAGGTCCCAAGACTGTTGTATCGGGTCGCTCAACATTGTTTAATTGAGCTTCGAAATCTTGGGATGGCGCTTTACAATACTATATCCATAGCGGCGGCTGTGAGTACGTAGTGCGAGTTGGAGGTTCACAGTCGTCAAACCTTCCAAAGCTTGAGTTGAGCCGCAGCCACATTTCCAAGTATAGGTTGACTTTTCTTCAGAATCTCGTCCTTGAGATCACCTACAGTCTCTCTAGCCGCGATATTGATGGGAAAGGGAGGTACAGACTCTCCGAGAATATAACAGAACAATTTAAATATTCCTGCATAAAGTGAGGACATCGTGGATGGAGTCTGAAATTCAAATTTGCCGTCCGGAACCACTACTTAACCACTACTGGAACTTGGTCAGTTGTCCGTCGGGTAGCTTTAGTTTTACTGGTTGTGTTTTTTATCGGTAAAAGACAGTTTTGCACATCGGCTGCGTCTTCTTCCCGGGGTTTTCACTGGGCGTCAACGGTCGGTATGCAATGTACATCTGACTTACTCATTCAACAGAAATCCGGTGTGCGCTCATAGAGCCCAAATGTCCATTCTTTCTCTCACTAAAATACAGCTTATGTCTACAGTCTATCTTACCGGCCCTGGTGACTAAAATGGAACTGGAAAGGTCCGCCCTGATGACCACCAGCACCAGCTTGTTGGAAGAAACTCGCAAACGGATGCCCACCACCGAAGCCATTCGCGAACGGATGTCCACCTTGCTGAGCCATAGGGTCATTAGGGTCCACACCAGAATCGAACTGAGCTCGGAGCTCGGGTGTCGAGAGGACCTTGTAGGCTTCGTTGAGAGCTGCCATCTTGCTTTCTGAGCCACCTTTATCTGGATGAGCACGTTTGGCAGCTTGACGGCTGTCGAGAGCATTAGGCACGGAAATGAAGAGTTTTAGAAGAAGAAAAGACCGTACTAAGCTCTCTTGATTGTCTTCTCGTCTGCGTCGCGAGATACACCTAGGACCTTGTAATAGTCCTTTTGCTTACTCTGCTTGAGGACTTTCTGTGCCTTGACCAACCGCTCGCGGATCTAAGAAAATAATCAATATAAAATGTATCAGGGAGAAAGAAAAAAGTAACCTACATCCCTATCGCCCCTTCCTGTAGCTTCAAAGGCCTTCTCAAGGATCCTTACAGCCTCTTCATACTCCTCCTTCGCGATCAATGCTTCCGCCCTGCCCACAAGACCATCCACGTCCTCCTTCCGTCCATTGAGTGTCAAAAGCTCTTCACACCACTTCTCCATTTGTTTCTTGTACTCAACCGAAGACTTCACTGCGTCTGCCATGCGGGTAAATGACTTGCAGAGAGCCTTGACAAGCGTTTGCCGTTGAGGTGATACTTTTGTGGCCAAAGGAAGATTGATAGAGGGTTGGTTGTATTTAGGTGACGAAGCAATGGGGATGGCAGCTCGTTCGATTAATGACGGAGGGATGAGAGGGAGAATTTCTCCTCCTTGGCCAACATTGTTCAGCAGAGCCTCCTCGTATCGGACAAAAAAGTCGCCTGTTTGACCGGAACTGCTGCCAAGCAGTTTGATGATGCCCTTCCAGTCTTCTTTGTTTAGCAAATCGTCGAGTTGCGCAAAAGACTTGTCAAACTTTTTGACCATTCGCCTGAGGGACAGACAAGGTTTCGAATCCGGATCATAATGGAGACACTGTTTGAGCAAGTTGAGAGGTGTAGGCGAGGATGGAAGAAGGAAATAAGATAATTTGAAGACTCGGGTGAGAATCTGAGTGGAAGGCGGTAAAAGATGTGACAAGCGTCTGGAAGGTAGTCAAATTTAAATGAGGATACTTTGGATTTGGGGAGAAAACAACTTACGTTAAATCCCCTACAGAACTCTCAACGTCCCCTGCTGCGAGCGCGCACTCTGCACGCCATACTCTAATTTCCACACTATGTGTCGCAACTCGCAACGCCTGACTAGTGCTATCCACACAAGCGTTCCACAGCTCCGCATTTCTCTCCTTCAAGGCTTTATTTCTTAACTTTTCGCCCTCCTTGATATCCCGTTGCACCTCTTCAGCATCGGCATCGTTACCTCTAGCTTTGATATAGAAGTTCAAAGATGGCTGGGCGAGTGAAAACTGCCCTTCTCGAGCGTAAATACGAGCCTTCATGAGATGGGCATTGTCGAAAGAGTTGAAGGTAAGAGAGAGAACTTTCTCAAAGTCCTCGAGGGCAGATGCGTGTCGTTGCATAGAGAACGAGGCTGTGGCGCGTTTGTAGTAAAGAAGGTAGTCAGCTGGTGACTGATCTATTTCAACACATATCGCTTAGAAAATGAGTGGTGCACAAGATGTGATGGAATTCATGCCTATAGCTTCGGAATAGTACTTTGCAGCTTCGTTGAATTGCCCCGATGATAATAACACATTGGCCTTATTGATGAGCGGTAGAAGACCTGGTGGATAGAGTCCGTCCTCAGCTGCAGCCACATACGACAGCTCCCTGTGGTTTAATAGCAGCAAAAGCGAAGAAAATGCGAGTAGCCACATTTCGACCGGATATTAGTTTATATTATAGTCTAGAGAATGAAAGAGAGGAGGCAAGACTGTTCAGCGAAACCGGCAAGGTTCAAGTCGATGGACACGTATTTTCGCACGGTCAACAGCAGTGCCTTTGCGACCACTTCTGGCAGACAATTGTTATATGACACTTCAAAAGTTTCATTTTATTTGCTTTTTGTGCATGAACGATACTGGCTTGTGACGGTGATGCAAACTGGCTCTTTTGGCCGTCAATTTCATTGTTCAATATGCATCCACGAAACCCGTACCGAAATCCCCCAGATTTTGCGTCTCTTTCACAAGTCTATCCCGACCTTCAACCATTGTATGTTCATTTATTTCTTTTCTATCCTAACCCCAACATATCACGGAACAGTTTGATTAATACACCATCCAAAACTCACGATTCGTCTCGTTCTCAAACCGGAAACGAGGCAAGGATTACCATTAACTTCAAAGACGAACGAGCATTACGGTGCGCTATTTATCTCTTGCTTTCTTTGTTAATTAATGCAATCGTGATAGTGCAGATGTCTCACACAAGCTCTTTTGCTGCGCGATTTTGGTATCAAACTGAGCATTCCAGAGGACAGACTCTGCCCACCCATTCCGAATAGGATGAACTACATTCTATGGATTCAAGACATTTTGAGGTCCACAGAGGCTTTCAGAACAGGAGTCGACTCTCGAATTCGTGGAATTGACATGTTCGTTTTCCTTCCTTTCCGTCTTAAAACTTCGTTTCAGACCCTGCAGTGGAACAGGTGCAACGGCCATCTACCCTATTCTTGCCTGTACACTGAAAGAAGACTGGGATATGATCAGCACAGGCAAGTCGTCGTACGCTCTAACTTGTCATTTCTGCTTACGCTTTCTGCCAGAAATTGACGATGCCTCATACGGATCAGCACTGGGAAATATTGAAGCGAACGCGCTTCAAAGTAGAATAAATATAAGGAGAGCCTCGAAAGACGGTCCTATTCTCTTCCCTCTGGAAGCTGAGACAACAACGTAAGCAACGTTGAATCTCATTGTTCATCTTCAAGTCATAAAACCTCAAATTTTCAGATACGATTTTATGATGTGCAACCCACCCTTTTATTCTAGCAACCAAGAAATAGAAATGTCGTCTACAGCGAAAGCTAGTCCTCCCAGTGCAGTGAATAACTGTCTTCGCTCATCAAATGACAGCTGCAATAATATCTTTGTTGTCTAGGCTTGTACCGGTTCAGAAATCGAGATGATCTACCAAGACGGTGGCGAGGCTGGGTTCGTGAGCAAAATGATTGAAGAGAGCATGCGATTTCGAGGTCATTGTAGGTATGTTACGGGGTTTCATTTTCTAATGCCAGGGTTTGATATGACGACAGATGGTACACCTCCATGTTAGGCAAGATGTCTTCTGTCGTCAAGGTTGTCGATCTTCTTCGAGTCAGGGGTGTGAGTCCACACTTTTAGAGGACCTTGAGTGGATTCTGATTTGATACGAGGAAGGTCAATAATTACGCAATAACTGAGTTTGTCCAGGGCCAAACCCGACGATGGGCAGTAGGATGGAGTTTCCTCGATGGACGGTTGCCTGATGTGGGTTTTAATTCGCCTCCCCTTTTTTTTTCTTTCGTCATAACTTTGTCAATAGTCGATATCCAGGATTTCTCTTCCCTCTTGTCATACACTCACTTCTTATATGCCACCACGCAATACTTTACAACATGCATTACCAGCTGCAACAACAAGAGAAATTTTGGCACGACACTTGGAGCACCTGCTTAGCACAATCGAGGGGATACGCGTCATAGTTCGTAGGGGTTCTCATCACGCAGGGAACTGGTTCTTCCACATCCACGCGGATGAGAACACTTGGTCGAGGAGTGCAAGGAGAAAGAAAAAAAGGAAGCCGAGCGTCCGAGAAGAAGAAATTCAGGATAAGGTCGGACGGAACAGGCCAGACAAAATCGTTCTTGAAGGGACACAGGTTCATGTGCCGGGTATGGTGTGTGACGTTCGCATTCTCTGTTCTAGTCCCAAGGACCTTACGGTGACAAGCGATGAGGAGGAGTCCACACGGATGGAAATTGATAATATTACGTTCAATGGCCAGTTCGAAAGCCACACAGTCTTTCAGAATGGTTCGTATTCTCTTGAGTTTCAATGGGTATTCGGAAAGGAACGAGGTCTTTTCGAAAACTTCACAAGTCACCTTTGGACAAAGGTACGGGAATTAGTTATCGGTAATAACTCCAACTTCGTACAATGAAGCTTCTGGTTTGTAAACAGAACACGACACAGTGGTTAAATGATTTACTCTTTTATGTCAGTGAATTTAGGAATTCCTTCAATCATAGACTCTATCTCAGACTGCAGAGAAAATGTGAAGCATCTGTAGGCCAGCGGAATTATGGACGCGGACTGAACGTTGAACGAAAATACGCAACTTGGAGATCACAAAAATGTACTGGTCATTACCTTTGACTAGTTCGGCAGCAAAAGGACATACGCCTTTACCCTCTGATCATCCTAGTCGGCCCTCATTCGAAGAACACCGGGAGTTATTTGGTGCCGCAGTTGAGCCCGAAAGACCACAAGACATCCAAAGATTCTGTAAGCCGTACCGCTCTTTTCCGTTTCCGTTAATGACTTTATCCAAAGGCTTTGAGACGGGACGGTTATTGTTGTATGGTCACCGGTTATGCTGACGGCGCTTCTTTCAACCAGATGACTCTGGCTGATCTGCAAACATTTGGCTTGGTTGGTAGGGTTCCCAGAGTTATGATTCTGTCACATATTCCCTCCTTCATCTGAAGCCAGAGGAGTTCCGACACCCAAAGGTGTTATGCCACATGTTGCTTCCTCGCTTTACATGCCAACAGGAATGTCAGACTACTTACTGCGGAAATGTGTGGAGCATTGTTGGTCTCTTCGGAGGAGTCGACGTCCTCTCCGAACTGGATGGTGTCAATGCTCATAGATTATCAAATGGGTTGACTCTGACTCCAGATGCTCATACGATGTTTGATATGCTTTCTCTGTGGTTCGAGGAAGTGCCGGTGAGGGCAACAAAATACGGATGCTTGACTCCTGCTGACTTACCTTTCCTCCGTCTGATAAAGGGCCAAACATGGTTAGAACTTTGTATCCAGACCCAGCTTTTAATCGAGTTGTCATTTTTACATCCACCTCCCCCAATCTGGAACTGCCCAATCCCAAATACCTGCAGGCATGCCGAGTCGCTCATATGTCAGGTGCAGCTGGCTATCTGGATTTGTTTGACAGGAAGGTCGAGACGATCAAAGTTTTGGCCTGTGATGGCTTGTCCAAGTCTGTCACAAGGCTCTGTCAAGTAATTCTAGTATTTTCTACATCCTTGGTCCATTGTCTATTCTGTACAAGCGTCATTACTACATACATATTGGATATTACAAACCTTCTGTATTTAGAAGGCTGATTGCCTTAGATAGTAACCAGACACTCAGACTACATGCAGCTTAATAGTTATTGCTTCTAGCTTACCTTCCTAGTTAGGCCTTATATCTTTGTATATATACTGATACATCTCATACGAAATATTATCGAATTGATCCCCACTTTATTATATTCTAACAGGTTATGGGCCCCGACCATAACTAAATAGATATACCACTACCCTATCCTACCTCTTCGTGAATATGTCTTCAAAACTTGCTAAGCTGGGCGACGACTTCATGAAGGTCCCTAAACTGGAAGCCAGCGGTGTGAACTGGGTGGTCTACAAGGACCGTTTCGTATGGTCAATAGTGATTGGCACGGGTAACCTGTGGGTTTTTTGAGTCTCTGATGTAGTGGGATTATTGCCACGAATTTTCTGAAATTTTTGGCTCAAAAATTTCAGAAAATTCGTGGCAATAATCTTACTACATCAGAGACTCAAAAAACCCGCGGGTTACCCGTGCCAATCACTAATGGTCAATAGATGCGCATGGACTTCTCAAGCATGTGGATGGTTCCGAAAAAGAACCTGTATGCCAGGTGAAGCCCCGAATGGTCCCAAAGAAGGATTCCATGGGCAACGACACCTGTGAATAGTGATTGAAAGTCCGGTTAGGTCCGGTTATTTGATGCCCAAGGGCCCTAACCAAGACCCTAACTGGTTAGGCCTTTGATCCAAACCCAAAATAACCTAACTGGACTGCAAATAACTGGTTAACACTGGTTATAACCAGTTAACTAACCAGTTAGGGTTACAACTGGTTATAACTGGTTATAACCAGTTAAA
>Ga0307514_10005010_pt1 | contig 11987 bp, 22 predicted proteins | sample 16_EM_MG_FD_203088 | JGI IMG/M metagenome (GOLD analysis project Ga0307514, IMG submission 203088) | Populus trichocarpa ectomycorrhiza microbial communities from riparian zone in the Pacific Northwest, United States - 16_EM | ecosystem: Host-associated > Plants > Roots > Unclassified | place...
TGTTCTACCAAATTAGAAAAATTATCATTGATTAAGTGAAATTTTGACGAATGAAATAAATTATTGTTTTTAATAAATTCAACTGTTTTTTTATCTCATTCAAAAGCAATTATTTTGCCAGTTTCTAGTTTTTCTAATATAGCCTTTGTATGGCCTCCATTACCAAAGGTACAATCAATATAAATACCGTTTTTTTTTATATCAAAATGCTTGATAACCTCTTCCAACATTACTGGTACATGAATTTCACCAGTATTCATTTCAAAGTTTTAAGTTATTTTTTTTATCTCTTCTTTTTTTAGTTTTTTGCTATTATTAAGACCTTTATAATCTAAACAATGAGAACAAACTAAATGAAGCATTTTTAATGCTTGGCAACTAGAACATTTAATTAAAGGTTGACTGGAAAATTTTTTTTTAAATGCTAAGTTGCTGGGTCTTCTCCTAGTAAGTTTTGCTGTTTTTGAGGTTCTGCGTTGTGGAACTGCCATAATATATTATTTTATTTAATTTTTTATATTTTAGTAAGAGTTTAAATAAAGAGTTTAAATAATAATAATCAAAATTGTAGAGCTAAAAGTAGATAAAACTCAAAAATTTCCATGAGGCAAAATAGGTTTAGAAATTTATTTTAATACTAGTTTTGAATTTTGACTTAATCTGCAACAAAATTATTATTTAAGAATTTGTAAAAAAAATGAAAAAGAAGTTAAACATCAAATTCACCCTTTAACAACAAATTATTAATAATCGCTCCCGTAAGTATTTGTAAATCTTTGCTTTCTTATCTTCCTTTGAAATAAAAACAAAACAAGAAACTATTAAACTTTTTATTTTTAATTCCTATAAGGAATTTAACATCACATTAGAAGAAAATATTTTTGTCAATTTATTTAATAATCAACCATATTTTGATATTTGGCAATTATTCTTATTTTTTTGTAATCAATTCTCGGTAATTAAATCAATTAACTAATTCATACAAAATTCGTTGTAATATTCTTAATTGAGGAGGTTTATTTAGTTCTATTAATTGACTAATTTGTTTATCAGTTAAAAAAGTAAATTGTTTTATATATATTTGTGCTTGTTCGTCAGGTATATTACGAAAAAAATCATAAAACTCTTGTTCTTCTCCATTTAACCAAATTAACTTTTCGCCACTTTCACTTTTAGAAAATTTTTTGCCTTTTTTATCAACTAATAAAGGAAAATTAAAAGCAAAAGTTTTATTTTGCGGATTAGTATCATGAGGATAATAACTCCTAATCAATTTTAATCCAGTAGTCAAATTACCTCATTGGTCACTTCCTCCTAATTGACCTTGACAACCATATTTTTCATAAAGATAATAAAAATCATAAGCTTGCAAAAGTGAGTAACTAAAAGCTAAATAAGACAAACCGCTTTCTAATCTTTGTTTAACCCAATCTTTGGCTAATAAATAATTAATGCTAATGTTCCTACCAACTTGACTAATAAAATCAACAAAATTTAATTTTTCTAATCAATCTTGATTATTTAAAATTTGATATTTATTTTCTTGAAAAGTTCAAATATAACTTAGATATTTTTTTCATTGATTTTCCTTACTCTCTTGTTTATTTATTATTAATACTTGATAAATATTATTTAATAATTTTGGATTATCTTTATAGAATAATTCCAAAGGAGCAAATTGTGTTTTTTCTATTATGCGGGGTTCAATTAATATTCTGTTAAGTTGAGTTTTAATTTTTCCTTGATAACCAACTATTTTATTAGTTTCTAATTGGTTTCTTTCTTTTAATTTATCACTCGGGTCACCAATTTTACTAGTAGCACCACCTAAAACTAAAAGAACTTGAAATCCTTCTTTGACAAAACGAACAGTTTGAATAAGTAAAAATAAATGACCGATATGAAGACTTTCAGCAGTACAATCTATTCCTAAATAAACTATTCTTTCTTGGGAATTTAAACGATAAAAATTTTCTAAATTAGCATAATTAGTAATTATTCCGCGATTTTGTAAATCTTGAAAAAATATTTCTAAGTTACCAGCCATATATTTATTTTTATTCTTTATATTGGTTATATTTATTCAATTATAAGAGTTGCTCACGAAAAATCGACTTCTTTTACTATAAAGATTATAAAATAACTATAGTTTGGTATTTAATAATATAAGGTAATCTCCCATTATAGCAAGGGATTTTACCTATATATTTATTTACCTTTAGAATTGTTATATTTTTATACTTCATTTTTGTCTATAGATAAAAGACAAAATGCCGAATAAAACTTTAACAAATAATCCTAGCGGAGAAAATACTTTGGAAGTTCCGGTTGTTAACTTCTCTTTTAATAAACAACAACCAAAACAACCTAATAAAGAGTGAATAACCATTACTGGAATTGCTACTAGTCAAGTTAGAAATAAATCAACTAGTGATACACCAGCTTATATTTTTTTAAGAGCAAACAATAATAAACATAGTCTTAAAGAATGTGTTGAGAAGAAATGTAAGTCTTGTGAAATACCAGTAATATTTCGTATTAAAAAAGAATTTTGAGATAATGGTTCTTTAACTGATATTCAGAATAATTCTTTTACTCCTCAAAAAAGAAGTGAATATATTAAACCCCGAATAAAAAAAGGTAATAATTTACAACTAGGGGGATATTTTGCGGATACACATAAGCCAAGACCATCATTTACAGCTTATTCTTACCAAGTTTTATAACATGACTAAAAAACGAAGTAATTATATTTACAAGTTTGCGGGCAAAATAATAAACCGATGAAAGAGAATAAGTGATAAAAATAAGCCCTATTTTTACCAATTAGATATTGACAATGAAAACATTGACAAAATCTTTGTTTTTCAAAACAAACTACAACGAACCGAAATTTGACAAGATATTGAACAAAGTAATTATTTAGGTAAAAAATATGGTTTTTCTTGTAAAAACTATATGGGTAATTACGGCTTAATAGATTGACAAGAATTAAACTCTTATGAAAACAAGTAACGAAACTAAAACTAAAACCTACTGTTTTTCTTTATTTTGTCAATTTGCTACTGACAATAAAGAGGAATTAAAGCAACACGAACAACAACATGAATAAACTTAAACAAGGAAAAATAATCTGTATAACTTGTCAAAAACCAGCAACCATACCTTTAAAATCTCCCGAAGAAATTAAAAATTTTAAGAATTATAAAAAAGGCTTTAATTGTAGCTCCTGTGCCTTTAAATTTTGAGATGAAAAGATTAATAATGGAGAAACTATTCTTCGAAAAATAAGTAAAGATTTCCAAGAACAATATCGAGCCGAAAAAAACAGACAAACTAACCATGAATAAACTTAAAAAAACCATAAATAATCAACTACAATCCTTAGATAAACAATTAGAAAACATTCGTAATTGACAAATTGAACCAGATGAAGATATGTGAGATAGCGATTATTATTACGATTTACTAAACGAATTAAAAGAAATAGTAAATTTTTTAGAAGCTGATAAAGGCTTATTAGAAAATTTAGAAACTTGACAAAACTATAAAGATAATGAAGATGATGAGTAATGAAATTGAAATAGAAGTAATTTTAAAATTAGCTGAAATTATTAAAGAACAAGAGTAATTAATTAAAGAACAAGAGCAAGTAATAACAGTTTTAATAAATAGATTAGGAATAAAAGAAAATTAATAAAAAATTATGACCGAAACTAAAGTATTAGAAAAAGAAGTTAAAAAACACGACAAAAAATTCACTTTAATTAGTTTAGGAATTATTACTTTTTTCGTTTTAGTAATTATTTATTTACTCTATTGCGGGGGATATTTATTAACTTTTATACCTCCTAACTTAGTAGGAATAATTGCTACATTAATTTGTTTAAAAGAACATAAAGCAAGTGTTAAATGACAAAAAGCTAAGATTAAACAACTGAAAGAATATGATGAAAGAATTATTATTTAATCTCATAAAAAAGCTTCAAAAAGAAGATTTAAAATTTTATTTTGAAGATGAAAAGATAAAAAAACTAACAGAAATTAAAGAAAATATTATGAACACTAAAATTAAATCCCTAACAAACATTAAAATCATTCAAAAACAAGATAAATATCTCCATGATTATTACATCATTTTTAATAATGATAGCACTAATGAAGCTTATTTTTGTTGAGAAAAAAGTATAAAAATTGGTTGAGCCGAATTTCAGCAGAATTGAGCTAATATTAAAAGAATAGAATTTGAATATGAAGAATTAGAAAAAGGCAATAAAGTTGTTAATATTATTACTCATGACCAATCATTAGACGCTTTTATTTAAAACACTATGCCAATTAACGAATTAAAAGAACGAATACAAAAGCTAATCAGCAGAGCCGATAATTGAGCTAATCGTAGTAAAAATTTAAACCGATTACTTTATCAACAACTTTATGAAGTTATTGAGCTAGAAAGGTTAGAGAAATTAGAAGGAAAATTTTTAGCAGCCTATTTACTATGAAAAAGTATCATGAGGGCTAATTATCAAACTAACCTTTTGAATATATCTCCTCACGATAAAGAAAAGTTATTAGAAACCATTGAAGCAGAAATTAATTCTATTGAAAAAAGAAACCAAGCAGAAATCTCTCAGGAGTTAACTAATGAAGAATTATTGGAGCAATTAAGATTAAGAATTAAGCAAGGTGGACTAATAATTGCTAAGGATGGAGAAATTATTGAAAAAAATCATGCCAATTAAAGATGTAATAAAAAGACGTGCCTATCAACGGCAACTAATGGCAAAAAAAAGACTAACAGAAAATAATGTTAGACCTAGTTAGACCATGTTCACGTTGCGAAGAATTACAAGAAATAGCTACTAACCTAGATTTTTGATTATCTAAGGAAGAAGAAAAAATTAAACGATTAACTAAAGAAATTAACCGACTGGAAAAAGAAATTAAACACCATGAAACAGAAACAAAAAAATAACCAATTAAAAAAAGAAATTAATTTCAAATGTTCGGATTGTCAAACAATTTATCGATTATTAGAGATAAAATTAGGAAAAACTAATAGCAATTGTTATTGTTTAAGTGAGTGAAAAGAAATTTTATCCGAATATCATCATAAAGAAATGGTGAATTTTCTAAATGAAAAAGATAATGAAAGCGAAGATGATGAGTAAAAAGCATTGTTCAAAATAATCAACTAATCATGAAGAATAAAAACAGTAAACTAACTAGTTTCAAATTAATTCAAAAAAAATATGCCAACTGATTAAAAAATAAAGACTTATCCATTAATACTATTGATAATTACGTGCAAGCAGTTAATCGGTTTGGTAATAAACTTTTGACTACTACTAATTTAAGAAACTACGTCAAGAAAAATTTAAAAAAATATGCTCCTAGTACTTTAACTACTAGAATAAGAGCCTTAACCAAATATACTCAATATCAAAAAGCTAATATTAAATGAGAAAAAATAACCCGACTATTACCCAAATATCAACAAAGATTATTTCCTACTATTGATAAAAATGATGTTGAATTATTAAAGCGAACTCGTTATGAAGTAAACGATTGAATACATGAACGAAATAACTTAATTATTGATTTTCTAACTTATACTGGTGTGCGAGTTAGTGAATTAGTCAATATTAAACATAGTGATTATCAAAACCAACAAATAAAAATTCATGGTAAAGGAAATAAAGTAAGATTTGTTTGTATTCCGCCTTTTTTAGTTAAATATTTGAATAATTCTGATAATTATTTATTTACTAATGCCAAAGGTCAACCTCTAACTCGTATCTTTATTGCTAAAATTATTCAAACTAGAACCAGACAAGCCAAGATTAATAAAGTAGTTAGTCCCCATACTTTTAGACGTAGTTTTGCGACAAGATTAAACAATAAAAAGGCTAAATTAGCTACTATTCAAAAATTATTAGGTCATGCCAGTTTAGATACTACCATGACTTATATTCACAATGATTTTGACACACTTTATAAAGATTATAGTAAATTATGACAATAGATTATGTTAAGAAAAAAAATAAGTAGATTAGAAAAATCAAAAGCAAAACCAACTAATCCTATTGAAAATATTAGAATTAAAAAAGCTGAAAAAAAATAAGCTCAAGATAAAGTTTTAACTAAAAAAGAAAAAATATTATTAGGTTTAATCAAAAGTAGATTAGGAGTTGAGAAATTTTTGCACTAATAATTTTTACTAAAATTATAATATATAAATTACTAATAATTTAAAAATATTATGAATAAAAAACTAGTGTCGTTAAAAAAAGTGTCTAAGGGGCATAACAAAAAAAAAATAAATCTATCTGTTGATCTTTCTAAGAGGCTAGAAGAACATCTCAATTATTTAGAGATGATTAGTGATAAGCCTAAAGAATTTATTGTTAAAGAAGCTTTAATTCGCTACTTAGAGGATGAGGAAGATAGAAAAAAATGAGGAGGGAAAATCAAAAAGGTCAGAGGAGAAAGAACTTATACAACTAGTCAATTAAGTAAAAGTTTAAAACTTTAATTTAATTATAATATATAAAAAACCATGTTAAACTTAACTTTAAACTTACCTAAAGAAATGGCTATTTTTGAAAAAATTAGGTTAGGAAGATTTTATACTACTCAAAACATCTTCAACTATCCTCAATTTCAGGAATGATTTAACAAAGCTTTAAAAGAAAGTAACAACTTAGTTTTAGAACCTTTTGCTGGTTCTAACAATCTAATTAAAATGCTTCAAGATAAAGGATATGAATTTGATTTTGTATCTTATGACATAAATCCTAATTCTTCTGAGGTAAAAAAAAGAGATACTATTAAAGATTTTCCTCATGGTTATAAGCTAATTATAACCAATCCTCCTTATCTTGCTAAAAATTCTGCTAATCGTAAAAAAATTACTGGTGATTGGGGAAAATATGATGACTTGTATAAATTATGTTTAGAAAAAATGTTAACTCATTGCCAATATGTAGCAGCAATTGTTCCAGCTTCTTTTATTAATTCTGATTTATTTTTAAATAGATTACATTCTTATACTTTGTTAAACAGTCAAATGTTTACCGACACCGAAACTCCTGCTTGTTTAGTTTTATTTTCACCCCACAAATCTGATTTTATTTATCTTTATGAAAAAGATAGATACGTTGGGGAGTTGTATTCTCTCAAAAAAAAATTAACTAAAATTCTTACTAACTCTGTCTCAAAGAATATGGAAATTAGATTTAATGACAAAAATGGCAATATTGGTTTATGTGCTATTGATAATACTCGTGCTCCTTCGATTGCTTTTATTCCCTCTTGATTAGTTCCCAAAAAGAGGATAAAAACTAGTTCACGACATTTGACAAGAATATCCGTTAAAGAAGCAGTTAATTTAGATTTACTGAATGAAAAATTAGCTCAAATTAGAGAGTTTACTTGTGATTTTCTTTTAACTCCTTTTCGTGGCTTAAGAAAAGATGGTAAATTCCGTCGTCGTTTAGATTTTCAATTGGCGAGAAAAATTATTGAATCGTGTGTAATATGATAAATTGAAAAAAAGCTGTTAAAGAACAAATCAAAAAAAACTTGTTAGAATGTGAAAAGAAATTAGGTAGTAAAGAATACCAAGATAAAATCAAAAAATGATGTGATAAATTTGACTTTAAATTTGATGAGATTTTCGATAAAGCTAAAAGTGATTCATATTTTCGAGCCTTTTTTGCTAAAGATCCAAAAAAACAAAACATTTATGAAAAAATTCTTGCTAATTATATTAGTTCGTTTCCTTTCATTTCTAACTTTAAGAAGTTAAATAATGGTGGAAAAGGTGCTCTCTATATTGATCGAGGGGTTTTGAGGAAAGGCAGTGAATATCCCCACAACAAACCTGCTAAATCAGTTGACTTTTATTGAACTATCAAAGATAAAAGAGGAGAAACTATCGAATTTTATGTTTTTCATAAATATATTGAGGAAAGTGGTGGTGCTCAGGATAATCAATTCAAGGAAATTAAACACTGTATTGAAGTCGGAAGGAATGGAAGTCAGGAAACAAACAAGAGAATTATTTTTATTTGTGATGGTGATTACTTTATTGATAAAAAAATAAAAGAATTAAAGAACTTAAAAGGTAGCTGAAACTTTATTATTCTAAAGGGAGAAGATTTAGAAAAGTACTTTAGAAAATTTTAGTTTACTAAAATTCACTTTGTGTTCTTTTCTTTGCCAAAAACTCTTCAATCAAAGTCTTGGCAGTCATATCAGCAAAGAATAATAAATTTTTTTCATATCATCTTAATAATTTCTTTTGAAAATCTCAACTCTCCCTATCCCGCTTAATTCTCTGTTTACTTCTCATTCTTTGTTCAGAAGTAATACAGTATTCGGGTTTTTGTCTTAATAATTCTTTGTCTCGTTGTGATATTTCTTTATTGTTTTCACTAATGAAATAAAAATAGCTTTTATTCTTTGATTGACTACAATAAAGAACACAATCATTGAAAATTCATAGGGGTGTAGCTGAGTTTTTATGTTCAACTATTTTCAAGTCTTCGGGTTTCTTAAAAAAATTATCTCAATTATCATCTTCAAAAGTAGGAAAATCTTCTTTTAGTCTAACTATTTTTTGTAATTGAAGAACTTTATTACCTTTTTTTAGTTCTTTGATTCAATTTCAAACTAATCAATCATTAAAGTTTTTAGGGCGATTAGTTCAATATCATTTTTCTAAAAGTTTTAATTCTTCAAAAAAATGAGTAGTCAAAAACCAACAATTACGTCAACTATCATTCGGATTACCAGTAAATACTTTTTTAGGTTTGTTACCGAAAATAGAACCATCTTTTCTAGTAAGAGGAGCATTACGTCCTAAACTTTTCATCAATTCCATGTAATTACCTGGTTCATCTAGTTTTCAACCTTTACCTTTTTTAATTTTATCTCGAGAGGGAATACATTCATCAAAAATAGCAATTTCAATAGGTTCATTAATCAAAGTTTTTGGTGTATCTGAGTCAAACAAAGTTAAAAAATGACATCTTAAAACACCTGTCTTATCTTGGACATCTTTTTTGAAAGAAACTCCTTTGTAAGTTGAAGATCATAAAAGATTTCATTGACTTTTGTTTTTTAAATTTTTCTCTCCTTGTCAAATAATTTCGGCGAATTCTTGGATAAGATTTTTAAAATATTCTTTAGATTGTCTAACAGGCGCTTCTCATTCACGCATAATAAAAGCACCTTCAAATTTAGAATATTTGGTAATATTATAAAGAATAATAATCGCATCATTTTTACTTTTACAAGTTCCTCGATCGTGAATAATAAAAACTCATTCATTATCACTAGTAATTAATCTTCAAAAATTTCTAAACTGTTTTCTAAATCAATCTTTTTCACCATAAGGACAATCAATAATATTTAATTCTTTGGGAATAATAATTTGGTTATTTAATTCTTCGGTGTTGGATATTTCTTTAAGAGTTTCGTTAGATTTATTACTTGCTAGAGTAAAACTATTCAAAGGTGTATTATTTGTTGTTATTTCTTTATAATTGTCTAGGTTTTTATCAAAATTAGGTTCCTCATCACAATTATCACAAATCATGCCATTTTTACCCATTCTCCCCTCTTGTTCATCAGTTAGATGATGACAAAACGAACAAATAAATCCTTCCGTATTTCCTCCAATCATTATTTATCCAAATAATATTGATAAATTTTTTCTTTGATGTATTTTTTTAGATCCGAGCGTTGAGAAGTAGAAAAACTAAAGCTTGTTTCATCAACATGAATAGGGTGACCATCTTGTTTGGTACGTGCTGAATCTAAATAGTAAACATTAGCTATTCTTAATCTTTCTGCATTCCAAAATCAACCACTAAAATCATGTTCTCCTAAACAAGTGTCATATAAGGGAAATTCTCTTTCGAAAGCATTTTGAACATTAAGATACTTAATAATTTGGGTGTTTTCCGACTTATTTTTAAAAGTTATTTTATTATCTAAAAAGGAAGCGAGGTATATTGTGCCTTCTTCATATCTTAATTTAGTAAACTCGCTTAAATCTAATTCTCCTACTAGATTTGGTTCATTAAGATGTAATTCTTTTACTTGGTTTTTGTCCCAATGATTAGGATATTTTTTATTTACTCAGTCTTGGATATTTACCATATTAACTTATATATTAATATTTTAACACGACTGACCCCACTGAGAAATTAACTTCTTATAGAAGTTTTAAATAGTGACAATGCTATACATTAAGTTATTTCTCTACTTCAATAACTTGTAAATAACGAGAATTTCATTTGTTATTACTATAATTTTTTTGTAATTTAACTACAAATTCAAATTCATTTTCTTTCAAACAACCTAGAGAACATTTTCGACAAACGTTTATTGTTCCAATTCTAGTTCGTAAGTAAACCAAAAGATTTAAGTTAACAAAAGAAGGATTAATTTTCAAACAAGTTGGTAACTGACGAATTTCATATTGAGAAAGCAATTGTTTATCTTGTGAAGTAATAACAAACAACTTATAAGTTACTTTTTGATCATTGTTCTTTTGCTTAACCAACAAATAAGGTCTTATTCCAGTTAAATCATTGTGTTCATCACTATAACCAAGGTCAGTCCAAATAATCTTATTTACTGATCCTAATTTCATTTAATTTTCTATTTTTTCTATTACGTGAGAAGCAAATTGTTGATAATATTCAATCATTTCTCGGTTTCTTGGCATTTCTTTAATTCCTTTATTTTCTTTGTCCCAAGTAAAAGATCAAGCTGGATCTTCATGAACAAAGTCCTCTAATTGTTTGTTATTATAAGATTGAAAAGAATGATAAATTTTAGTAAGAAAATGTTGGTGGGAAGAATCTAATTTTTTTGGTACATCAAATTCTTTAACTAAAAAATGAAAACGACGATAAATGTCATAAACTATTCCTCCGTGTTCAAAAGCCATTAATGGATCAGAAAATAAATATTCTCCGTATTTAGCGCAATGAAGTATTTGAGTAATATGCAAAAGCTTGTTAAGGCGAAAATTCCCTAGGGTAGGCACTGAAATCCCATTAAGTTTAAGTGTTTGTTTATCGGAAACAAAATATTCTCTCCCAGTATCTAATGATAAGAAAAATTTAGCAACTTCTAGTGCTGAAATTATTTTTTTAGTATCTTTCATGTCTATATAACTAATTTTAACTTATTTATTACTATTTCTTTAATTACATAGAAATAGTAGAACTAATAAGTTAACTTCACGGTCAGGCTCTTTTCAATTTTCTTACCCAATAAAGATAAAAAACCAATAAGGCATCTCGTTGATGAATAGTAATAGGTTCATTAGCAAAATATCACTGTTTTTCGATAACCGTTAATTTAGTTATTTCATTGTCATAATACTTAATTAATACCTTGACTTCACGGTTAAGAATTGAATAACTTGCTAATTTATTAATATCAGCTAATCAACCAATTATTCCTTCCAAGCGTAATAACTCACGATAGTCTCGTTGAGCTCAAGCCATTTTTAGTTTGACGCCAGTTTCTCAAACCACCATTTTTACCTTTTCATTTTTGAGGAGATTATCCAGGTTTTTGCCTTGTTCGATGGCAGTTTTGCCCCAAATAGTGCCAATTTTTCACTCCTGACTACTGCGAAAAAGCAGATAGCCAGTTTCGGTAGTGCCCGAAGGATCCAATGCCAAGATAGTCATATATAGAAATCTTTTAGGCGATCCTCCTAGGTGTTGCTAGGTGTTGAGGTTGACCGTGTAGCCTTTTTTTGACTGCCCTCAATCCCATCATAAACGATTTATTAAGGAGCGGAGAACCCCAACTTCGCTTCACCTGAACTTGGGCTCAATAAGACCTTTCTGTAGACAGTTAAATTGACAGACCGTTTTTTCTTGGAAAAAACCTAGTCAATTTACTTATCAGAAAGATTTTTGCCCAAGTATTGAAGCGATTTGGTTCTCCCT
>Ga0307514_10005011_pt1 | contig 11984 bp, 11 predicted proteins | sample 16_EM_MG_FD_203088 | JGI IMG/M metagenome (GOLD analysis project Ga0307514, IMG submission 203088) | Populus trichocarpa ectomycorrhiza microbial communities from riparian zone in the Pacific Northwest, United States - 16_EM | ecosystem: Host-associated > Plants > Roots > Unclassified | place...
ATTTCTCCTAAATTATCAGTCCATTAATTGGTGTGTAAAATATATTTTGTAGAAGTTCTGTTATAATTATTTGTTTTACTTGTAATAAAAAGGGTTTTCAAGAACTTGTCCAAGCTAGAAATTAGATAAGTATTCTGACTTAGCCAAAGACAAGAAACAAACTTTTAATGAATCTTAACTGTTTTGACAGTTCACTCCTGCATATTTTTCAGATTTCTCCCGTGTATCTTAATTTTATCACCAAAGAACAATGGTTTCTAATTTGATAAGAAACTAGGTGGTCGTTTCAAGATTTACTCATAAAGTTTACTTTATTCCCCTTACTTTGCAACTTATTCATTTTCAGTACCTTCAGCTTTTTTTTAAATTCTTTTTCCGTCCAAAACTATATTTCTCGATCTATGAATATTTAAGTTAAGAATGAGAAAGTTACTAGATTTCAATAATAATAAAAAAATCATTAATTGATACTAATTATAATTATTAAAATAATTAATTTTAGCATCAATGAGTTTTATTCAATTAGAAAAGTTCCACTAGAGTTTTTTTTTTACCTTTAAATTGCTTGCGATGATAGATCTAACTTTAATATATATATATATATTTTACTATTTTCAAGTTTTTTAAAGACATAAATAAGTTTATTTTCGTTTTTTTTTTAATCAAAAACTAGTTAAAAATCCCGACTTTCTAGCGACCCTCTAGTCGTGAAATTTTGGCACAGCAGGTGATGTGCCACCTGTTTTTTTCTTCAAAATAAGTCTAGGGAGGATGATAAGAAGATAGATAAATAAATAATCAGGCGCCTTTGCATTGATTTGAGTTATTCTTGGTGATCTGTTTTTCATGCTCGTGTATGGTGATCTTACAGTGTCGAGGAAATGCTTTCGTCACCAAGTTAATCCTTATTCACGAAAGGAGAATCTAAATCAATTTACCTGCATTAAGTCCCATTGATTCTGATGACGAACTTGGAGATCACCCATGTTGTTTTGCAGAAGTAAAGTAAAGAAAGATGAGTCTGTATGATTTGCAGTGCCGAGCGTCAAGTCTGGTTCAGGACAAGCGGGATAGTTGTGACAATGATTCACATCCCATGCATTCTATGCTTGAAAGGTAGTCACTACGTACGACTTCTGAGTGCTTCTGATAAGAGTTCTGTCAGTACCTTTCTGATTTTGATCATGTGTCTGATGTACTCATTTGTCTCTTCTCTGAAAAACATGTTTAACATAAATCTAATAACAATCTCCTAGATAATTGAATGTATAGAGAGGAATTTGGAACTTGATGCCCATTTATCTGAATACATCAGGAAAAAAATTCAGGATCAGTTAGTTTACCATCCTGAAAATCAATTGCTACTGAATCCCCACACGCATCTGATTCATTTTGCCGATGGAATCCTCCCCACTGAAGAACTTCACCTGTTGGTTAGGGTCACATGAGTGCCACTCCATCTTCACTTCCTGGGGTTGCTCGTGGAATCGTTTCGTAGCTGCTAACATCTCATCCAGAACACTAACTGGAACTCCATGATTAACAACTTGAAAGAAACCCTATTCTTCTGATGCTTTGCGGGTCTCATTGACCACCTCAGGTCTCCAACAATTCTCCAACCCTTCAAAGTCTATGATTTGAACCTGAAGACTGCAAGTCTCGCATGATGATTTCTGGACATTCTCTGGTGGAAAAATAAACAGGGAATCTTGGTCACACTAGAGTCCACTAGTCCCTTGACACAAGTTTTTAATGCATCAAATGCCTTCACTTCCCTAACTCCATCGCCGAAGGACCCATCTTCAGGAATGGACTTTACAGCATTGGAACTCACGACTTCGATGATTGCAAAAGTGGATACTGATATTTTTCCCTGTGTAATTTTTTTTGATGTCAGAAGCGCGCGGATGGGGAATAGTGAGAGGGAGATGCATCTATTAAAATAGAGCAGCTAAGTTGCCATAATTCAAGAACGAAAGAAATGTTGAAACATGGAAATCAAAGACGACAAGAGACTCATTGTCGGAATCTCAGCTCTTAAGATTCGGGCTTGGAGGTCTAGAGCTGACTTGGTCCAATATGTATTGAGCTATCCAACTTATTTTTAGGACCTGCCATGGATGTAAATTTTAGAGTCCGAGGAGGAGGAAAAGAGACCCGGAGGACGGTGTCGTTAAGATTCCAGATTTCCACTAGCAGGTGTAAAACTAATCTAGTCCAATGGCATGTTTCGAGTTATTCAAGTCACTGTCAAAACTGTATCATACAAGTAAATTTAGGAGGTTGGAAGAGGAGGGAAGAGACCAGTACACCTCCAATTTGACTACTCACAAAAAAAATATAATTTTTACACATTATTTTCCACACAACCCTCGACTTCAATTAAAATTTTTATAAATTGAGATGTATACATTAACCATTCATATTAATAATAAAAAATAAAATTAAAACCCCATTTCCTACTTATGATTCTGTTTTTTAGTATTTGAAAAGGGGCATCCAATAAATAGCAGAAACTATCAAGAACAAACAAAAAATGAATACTAAGAATGCAAATCAGATAGCAACTTACCAGCATCCGATTCACTAACCCTTTCACAACATTCCTTTGCTACCCTTCTGTAACAACACAAACAAAATGAATCAATTCAAACAAAAGATTCAAACTTTAAGAAAATCCTTTTCTTAATTTTTCCAACTTTTGATTGGTGAAGTGTGTGAATGACTTGCCTTGGAAGAAGCTTGCGAATGAATAGAATAGAAACAGAACCCAAGAGAGCTCCAGCTCCCACTAGTACTGTCAAATACTTCAGTCTCTCCTCCATTGCTTTCTCTTAATTTTCTCTATTCTTCTGCTTCTCAGCCTCAGGGTTTGCCAAGCAGAACAAAGTAACAGTTGGGGTTTTTGATAAGACAACGGATGCAGGCAACAGGGTTTAAGTCTATCAAGCTCACCATGTTCCACCTCTAACAGCTAAGGCATAGAAATAAAACCAGGACTGCTCATGACTCCATTAAACATAGTTTTTAAACTCGGTTTAATTCAAGACTCGGGTTTTAGATTAGTCAAATTTCAACTCAACTTGTTAGATGAGATCGGATTTTAAAACTATACAAGTTAAGTGAGTTAATCTAGTTGGTCATAACAATTTAAAATAATGTTATTTTAAGTTTTTTTTTTAAAAAAAAAATTGATTTGATAAACTTCTAAATATAAAATCCAACTGGTGTAAATTCTCGATTAACGATTCACCGAATTGACTTGTATTAACTTCTATCATTTTGTTCTGATAGAGATTTAGAAAGGTCAATACATATTATTAATTTTTTCGAAGCAAACAAATCAATTTCTTACATGTCCTAATTTTTTAAACAATAATAATTTTACACGATTTGTGAAAGTTACAGAAACAATCAACAAATCTATATTCTAATTTAATATTATATTTTTAAATATAGTAAATAGGATCTACAAATATAATTAACTACTATGCTAAAAGAATTTGGCTGAATCACTTTGAATAGTGAACAAATATAAAAATTCAATTAAATAAAATATTAAAAAATGAAATTAATAAATAAATAAGTAAAATAATTTAAAATAAAAAAGAGTAATTAAAATAATGAGGACTATAATAAAAATTAATAGAAAATGAGAGAACATCTTTTAATTTTTCAATTGAAAAGAAAATAAAATAAAAAAAATAAAATAAACAAAGAGCAATTAAAAAAATAACAAAATATTCTTCCATATAAGTTATTTTTTCTTTTATTTTAAGAGTAGTTCTTCCATTTAATTGTTCACTTTTAAATTACAAAAATCAATTTGCCCTTGAACAAAAGAATACTGACTAATAGATTCATGTAAAAAGATTTTCTTACCCCTAATAGCAAGTTTAATATTTTTAAATAGGAAATACAAAATGATAAAAATACTATTTCAATAAATAATATTTATAATAGAGTATTCATGGAGAACATAATCCTTCAACTCATAAGTTAATTCTTCTAATACGTATACAAAATGTTTTTTTAATTGTTTTTATTAAAAAATATATTAAAATAATATTTTTTTTATTTTTAATATTAATATGGTAAAACAAAAAAACAATTAAAAAACAATTTTATATGTTTTGAAATAAAAAATAATTTGAAAGTCACTTAAAACCACGGTGAAACACGTTTAATCAAATCCCGTAGAACATGAGAAGAATCTAGACCCATCGTGGCGTGCAAGTCAAATTTTAATTCCGCACAGCACAGCTTTCAGATACCTTCACCACATTCTATAAATACCTCGTAAAACACGAGAAGAATCTGGACCCATCGTTGCGAGCAAGTAAAAAATTAATTAAAGCCCACCGCACCGCTTTGAGAAACCTTCACCACGTCCTATAAATACCCAACTCCCATCCAACTCCTCTCTCTTGTGATTTTGAATAACCTCTCTCTCTCCTCGAGCTTTGTTTCATTTTTCTTATTTTGCTAAGGTAATTTCTTCTTGAACACCTTTCGTTTCCTTTAATTATTCTCTCTATTCTCTTTAATTAACCTCTGTGGTTTTTTTTTTATCTGTCAAAGTCTGTATTATCAGAGAATTCATCTATGCTTGCCTTTTGGTTGATTGATTAATTGAATTGAACTGCTTAGGGTTTCTACAAGTTGTTGCTTGATTGGGTTTAAGCATCAAGAAATTCTTTATTTCTTCTGTTTTTGTTTTTATTTGAAGAGGATTTGTTCTTTATAATTGCTCTGTTTTGATGCTGGATTGTGCAATCTATGGAGGTGCTAATAATTTTCTTTACAAGTTAATTTGGATTAGTCGAAGACAGTCCTAAGATTAGTGTGTATTAATGATAGAAGTTTGATCTGTCTTTGTTTTATATCTTGAAAAAAAGAACATTTAAAAGATTTTGTTCACTTGAATTTGGGGATTAGGATGATTTCTTTTGCTTAATCTTGTTAGAGTTTTTTAAGTTCTTGCTTGATTAGAATCTGTTTTGATTTCTTTTTCTTAATCTTTTTAGGGTTTTTTTTAAATTGTTGCTTGTTTAGGGTCTGTTTTGATTTCTTTAAGTTTATCATTTTAGGGTTTTCGAAGTTCTTGCTTGATGAGGGTCTATTTAGATTTCTTTTGCTTAATCTTTTCAGCGTTTTTGTTATAGTTTAATTTTTTTCTTAAATCTTTTGATCTTGAATTACAGAGGTACTCATGATTTTTTTCTTTGGGTGTAACAGATGCAGATCTTTGTGAAGACTCTTACTGGCAAGACTATCACTTTGGAGGTTGAGAGTTCTGACACAATTGACAATGTGAAGACAAAGATCCAGGACAAGGAAGGGATCCCACCGGACCAGCAAAGGTTGATTTTTGCTGGAAAACAGCTTGAAGATGGAAGGACCCTTGCTGACTATAATATTCAGAAGGAATCTACTCTGCATTTGGTGCTCCGTCTGCGCGGTGGGATGCAGATTTTTGTCAAGACCTTGACAGGAAAGACAATTACTTTGGAGGTGGAAAGCTCAGATACCATTGATAATGTCAAGACAAAGATCCAAGATAAGGAGGGAATTCCACCAGATCAGCAGAGGCTCATCTTTGCTGGGAAACAACTTGAAGATGGTCGCACCCTTGCAGACTATAATATCCAGAAGGAATCAACTCTGCACTTGGTACTCCGTCTGCGTGGTGGGATGCAGATTTTTGTGAAAACCCTCACTGGAAAAACTATCACCTTGGAGGTGGAGAGCTCGGATACTATTGATAACGTCAAGACAAAGATCCAAGATAAGGAAGGGATCCCACCGGACCAGCAAAGGTTGATTTTTGCTGGAAAACAGCTGGAGGATGGTCGCACCCTTGCAGACTACAATATTCAGAAAGAATCGACTCTGCATTTGGTGCTCCGTCTGCGTGGTGGGATGCAGATTTTTGTCAAGACATTGACAGGAAAGACCATTACTCTCGAGGTGGAAAGCTCCGATACCATTGATAACGTGAAGACAAAGATCCAAGACAAGGAGGGGATCCCACCAGACCAGCAGAGGTTGATCTTTGCTGGTAAGCAGTTGGAAGATGGACGTACCCTGGCAGACTACAATATCCAAAAGGAGTCCACATTGCACCTTGTCCTCCGCCTTCGTGGTGGTTTCTGAGTCGTTATTCTGTGATTGATCCATCTCTTGTCAGTCTGTACTTACTTTTGCAAAGTTGTAGAACTGTTTCTGGTTGAATAAATGTTGAATTGGCCGGAACGAGCATTCTAGTCTCTTGATATACTCGGTGTCTCCAATGCATTTTAGCCCCAATATATAAATCGTTCTTCTTGTATTGATTTTTCTTCTTCCCTCGAAAAATATTTGCTAAATCACATCGTGACGAGGGTATAAATGCAAAGTAAACTTATTCTTCCTTGCTATACGCATAAAAATCTCACAAACCAGTGCTAAAAATTGCAACCGAAAATGAAATGATTGGGATTCAAACCCAAGGATAGCAGCATCTTGTTCCTCTGCCCTGTGCTGTCTCATTACCTGCTTCGCTTCCTATCCCTGTCATCACTCATTACAGATTTGTATAATAAGAAGCATTACTTGAGTACTGATAGCAATGTTATTAAATCTGGCTCATTGAGTTAATTTTTTTATAAAAAAAAAAATTTCTTTAAAAACACTTTTTTTTTTTTAAAAAAAAACAAGCTCTTAGTGACCTAAATCTTCTGAGAATTTACTTTATATAATTTCATCTGACTTTTTTAATATATAAAAAAAATCAAAACTGGCGTATTTTTTTTTTAAACCATGGCAGTTATTTAGATGGTTTCTAAATGGGCCTGGTTTATTCAAATTCGGCCACATTATCATCCCAATTTTCTGGATTTTAACCACCTCCCCCCGCTGAAGTTATTTGGGCCCATTACCCATTCAAAAAAAAATTGCCATGTTTATAAAAAATTTAAAATTCTCAAAAAATTCCGATATCTTAATCCACAAAATAAAAATTAAGAAGAACAAAAGGAGAGAATCTTTGTCCGAGCAAAGAAGAGAGGACGAGAGGAACAAGAAGAAGAAGAAGAAGAAGAAGACGCCAGCCCGATTTTCCAATGGACGCAGCGAAGAAAAAGGCACTGTTTCGATCCAAACTTAACGCCCAAAGGAAAGAGAAGAAAATCGATTCTCCTCTTGTTAGGTACACCCTATTTTGAAATTTCTTTAATTGATTCCATGTAGAGTTTGAATGTAGCAAATAATAGTATCTAAGCATGGGGGGTTAGTGTTTTAAGCTAGAATTTCAGCAGTTTCTAAGAAACTCGTTTTGATATTATGATTCTTTCTCTGGTTTCTGTTTATATTTTTGGATGGTGGGTTTGATGGGTTGGTGTTGCTGAAGTAGTTGTTGAAGTCAAAAAGACTGCAAAATGAGGTTGACGGAATACATGGGTTACCTTGTTTTACTTTTTTGAGTCATTTTCAAGTGAGGGTTTTGATCAAATGAAAAACAAAATGGTGTTATTTGATGTTTATGCTGATGTAACGAAATCGTGGGTTATGTGAGTATATAAAAAAGATGAACTTTTTTTGTACAAGTGTGGTGATGTCGGTTTTAGTTGTGATTGACATTGCGCTTTGGTGTATTATGGAGAAATGGTAGTTGGCTTTTCGGTGGATATGATGGAGAAACAGTGGAGATTCACTTGTGATTTATAATTTCAGCATTATGCTTTTTGTGTTATGATGTTTTGGTTATTTGTCTCTGAGAATTGAGACTTTCAGATGCACATTGTTTATTTTTTTAAAAAAAAAATCTTTTTATTTATACTCTCTTTTGTTTACTTAACAGAATGAAGTTTTTACCTATATTTCTTTCTTGTACAATATACAGGTACAATGAATTGGATCAACCAGTTTGTAGGGTTTGCGATGTTGTTTTGAAATCTGAATTCCAGTGGGATGCTCACCAAGCTTCTCGTAAACATATTGAGGTAATATAGAGATATCTCAATCCCCTTTTCTGTTACAAATGATTTTTGGATAACACTGTTGGGAAATTAGCCATAATTATAGACATAATAAATTTGGGATACCTCCTGCTTTATAGTGAGAATCTTCTGCTAGGTAAAAGATCTTCGACAATTGAACATGATCCTGTGCTCTTTAGTTAGAAGCTTGAAAACTCCTGAAAATGTGTCTTGGTTGTAGTTGAACTTCAACTTAAGCCATCTCAATAGCAATGTGAAATAAGTAACTCTGGCACTAGAGCGTTATTTCATTCTAATTGGGAAATTTGCCAATAGAAATTTCAAGGTAATAGTGATAGAAATACTTCAGCAAATACTTCTATATATGTATTGCATTCTGCTCCAAGGTATATAGCTACCATTCCTGCTTGAGGATGCATTTCGAATCACATGTGTTTCATTTTTCTGTGTTTCCAGACTGACCATACACTAACTGTTGGGTTATTTTGGACAGGCAATAAATAACATTAAAGCGAATGCAGCTCGATTAAAGAATGTTAACAATGCAAAATCTGAACCCTCTGCAGTGTCAACTGGATCCAAACATGCAGATAATGCTCAGCTACAAGTTGCAAAATCCGAGTCATTGACACAATTGCCCAGACCTCAGTCGGCACTTCCTCCAGATTTTTTTGATAATAAAGAGGCAAAGAGACAAAAAACTGGTACAATAGTACATTTTTTTCTTTTTTTGGTTCATTTAAATTCCTTAGGCAAAATAAATAAATAAATAAATCAAGTGGCCATTATGTCATGGATATGCTTTAATTTATTTTTGAAAATAGAAATAAAGAAAAATGATGCTTTAGTTTAATGATGAGAATAGTGGTACGATAGAAAATATCTTTTTGAATTTTATTGAGAAGCAATATTGACATAGTTTTGTAAAGTATCGCATCTTACTTCAAACAGCGTCATTGTTAAATGGCCCTGCAACTTTAAATGAATGAGAGCCATATTTACATTTCAGATGCAACTGAGGTCTTTGTGAAGGTCTGATATTTGTTTCCTAGCTGTCATTTCCTAGGAATTCCAGGCGAAATTACATAGGCTCTTTTAACATTTTCCTCCTGCATCATGTGTTGATATCTACAAATCTGTTTCCATTACTACCCCTTTCCTTAATTTCCTGCCACCTTTTAGGCACTTAAATTTTATCTTATGCATTATAGATTGTAACCATGCCCTCATTCCTCTCTTCCACCACATAACTCCCCCAAAGACATGATGTTTTCCCTCCTGACTACACCTGCTCCCTTTGCCTGTTTTAACAATCCCCTCTTCAACCTTTTTTTTCCCCTTGCATGCAGTAGTTGATCATTAAACTTCAGTCTAAAAATTGATAAAGATTTTACACATGAAGATAACCTTCAACCTACCACATGATAAATCACTCGCATAATGCTATCCATGCAAATTTCATTTTTTGGGCTCTTCATATACAGTAATTTTAGTTGCAGTAGCACCCTCTAATTGCTTTAGCTGATGAAGTCATTAACCTAAAATAGAAACTTTTGTTCCCCGTTTCCCTTCTTTGTCTATGCTAGTTTTCATCATGTTATTGTTGTTTCCATGTTTGCATAGAACCTGTGCTTCTGTCATTCTCAGCAACATGTTCAATGTGTTGTCCTTAAAAGTATTTGGCACTAGCTGTTGGATGAGTATGAACTTTATGACTAAAATATTGCATTTAGGTGCAGATGCTGTCAAGCCATCTGAGCTAGATTCATCTTTAAAGCCAGCCGGTTCTATTCAAACTAAGGCGACACGGTCTCTCTTGGAAGATGAGACTGGTGGATTGCCCAGTGGTAATCATCTGCAGACAAAAAATACTGAGGATGCTCGGGGGATTACAAACACACCCACACCCACACCCACTGAAATTTCTGACTCACAAGCCAAGCAAGGACAAGGAGCTCTTCCTGAAGGCTTCTTTGATAACAAGGAAGCTGATTTACGTGCTCGTGGTATTAAGCCTGTTAAGCCAGATGTCAAGTAAGTTGTCTAATATTGTATCTTATTTGTGGCAATCCTAGTTTCTTTAGACTGATGTTAAATGGGTCCCTTCTTCATTGCGATCTATTTCTTCTGATTCCTGAATATCAAGTTTACTATAGGCATATTCAGTTGATGGTGAGAGAGAGAAAAAGCACAAAATTTTCCATTTTATAGTGAACACAAAGAAACTAGTCACATGCAAAATATGAAGAAGAATGAGAATGGATGTTAAGAACCAATGGGAACTAATGAAACTATTGTTTTCAAAACGTAGTTTTCTTGGTGTCTGTTTATGCAGTGCAGATTTGAAATCTTTAACTGCTAGTTAAACCGAACTGCTGAGTCTCGATATCATGAGTGTACATAAATTTTTGACATTCTCAAACAGTGATCAGTTTTTATATCCTACATGATGAACTCTCTGTTACCCCACTCATTCTCAGTCTTGACCTTCTGGTCTTCTAAGAGGAGTATGCAAACCAGATGACTGTATGTGTGTTTCTTGGAGGGTGCCTTTTCTTCCTTTTTTTTCTTTGCAATAGTACCTCTCATGGAATTCTGTAGTACATTAGAAGTTTTTGTGTAGATATATATTTTGAGATGCCTTACAGTTTCCAGTATCTTGCATCTTCCTTCTGAACTTGCTGCATGCTATGTTTCCTCTTATAGCTCTTCAATGTGTTATTGATATTCTTTCCATTATATTTTTATATTATTTTGGGATGCAACGTACCCTTGTATTTATGTTAAATTCTGGTTAGTGATGAGTACAAGGAATTTGAAAAGCTGATCCAAGGAGACCTGCGAGAGGTGGATGACCGCTTGGAAGAAGAGGAGGTCTGGGCTTATCTATCTTAATACCAATCATTTTAGAATTAGTTCTATTTTCCTTTTAGACACTTGCCAACACAAGAAGCTCAAGTCCTTAATATGTTACATTGTAACTTCAGGTTGATGCAGCTGAAACTATCGAAGAAGCTGAAACATTGGAGCAGAAGTAAGCTCATTTTGGCCAAAATTCATTTTATTCTGTCCTCAATTACATCGTTGTTAAGTTTGGTTGCTAATTATTCCTGCTTCTGCATTCATTTTTTTTTTTATCTCTATTTTACCAGGGCATACAGAGAAAGAGTTGAATTGTTGAAAAAAAAGAAAATGGAGTTAATGGCTGCCAGGGCGTCCGAACGCAGCAAAGGTTCTGAGGTTGCTAGCAAAGAGTCTAGCCATGAAGATTCATCCAGCGACGATGACAGTGATGTAAATTTTGCAGTTGATTGGAGAGCTCAGCATTTATGAAACGACGTGGAGACATGACAAAATTTTCTGCTGGAGGGGACTGCTACATGCTCATCTTTGTATGGTCATTGTATGGATATTAGTATAGCCTACTTAGTCTTTCCAGATAAAGAGTCCAAAAATTTAACAGCTCTAACAGGGAGCAAAATTTTCCATATTTACTGTATTGTAAATTAGGTTTTTAAACAAACTATTTCAAATATGAATGCTTGTCATAAACTAAAACGGAAGAGAAGGCATGAAGCTTTGTTAGTCTTAGATGAATCATCATTTCAATTATCAGAGATGAATCTGTAAACTTTGAACCCTAACTCTCTCATCAATTGCAATTGAAAATAATCACGTTTATTTTTTCCTACTTTCCCATTTACTATATATAAAATTGCCGCAGACCATGCATGATCATGGATTACAAGCTGGCCGCCGAGTAAGATGAGTCGTTGCCTTGTCACGCTTCAACTTCTGAAGTTCCTAACTTGTGACAAAGGAAACTTGCTATGTGCTCAAACAATTAAATATTTTAGTGAATGGTGGCATGTATTTTCTTCAATTTAGCTGTACATCCAGTTGCTTCGGAGTTCAGAAATCTTGGATGATCAAGTTATCTAAGATTTCGTTAGCAAAGTGGTTTTGACCGAACGACCATGATCATGAACCTGAAGAAACCGGGCT
>Ga0307514_10005012_pt1 | contig 11983 bp, 16 predicted proteins | sample 16_EM_MG_FD_203088 | JGI IMG/M metagenome (GOLD analysis project Ga0307514, IMG submission 203088) | Populus trichocarpa ectomycorrhiza microbial communities from riparian zone in the Pacific Northwest, United States - 16_EM | ecosystem: Host-associated > Plants > Roots > Unclassified | place...
CTCAAATAACTACTAAAGAACAACGGATAACCCAATTAGATGGTTTAATGAAAGGAAGTGTGCTTATTTTTCAAAAACAACAACAAGTAATTGATCAATTAATCCAAACGTTAAACAAAGAAATAGACAAAAATGAAATCATAACTATACATAAATTAAAATTATCTATAGTTCTAATAAAAATAATTACCTTCCGAATTAATTTCAATATCTTTTAAATCGCTTCAATCAAGTAGTATTTTTTCTTTGTCGCGATTAAATTCACTTTCTCAATATTTTCCTAATTTGTTTTTAATATTTTCAAATCTTTTATTTTCTACACAACCATCAGAGTGATGACCACAAAGATAAAATTTTTGATAATTATTCTTCTCTAATGAAAGTATATCAAAAATAATTTTGCGATTAAGATTAACATAAGATTTTTTATCTAAACATTTATCATATCCAACGCATTTTTGATAAAAAAGGCTTTTAAATCGAGAAGTTATTTTTAACAATAATATTCTTTTCTTATTAACACTTATCACTAAATAACGTCTTTCTTTGGCTGGTTCTCCATCATCATCAATATAATCAGCACGAAAGCGAACAATAGTATTAGAAAATATTTTCATAAAATAATTAAATCTCCAACTCTTCTAATATATCTTCTAAAAAATCAGAATAATAATTTATTAATTTATTATTTATAGGCATTATCTGTAAATTACCTTGTTTATTACCTAATTTTCAAGCTGGATCTTCATGAGTTAAATTTTCTAAAGTATCGTTACTTTCAGAACGAAAACGAGTAAAAATTTTTTTAATATTTTTTTTATCATCATCTTCTAATTTAATTTCTTCTTTTGCTAAATTTCAATAAAGGTCTAAATAATTAATTCGAACAGTCTCCACCACTGCTCCGTGTTCAAAAGCTAACATTTGTTCCTTAAAAAGAGGTTTTTTATATTTAGCATAATAAAGCATTTGACATAAATGCAATATTTTGTTTAAACGAAAACTTCCTTCTCGAGGTATTGATTCTCAATTTTCTTTCGATTTCATTCAATTAATAGTAAAGTATTTCCTTTTCGAATCCAAAGAAAGTAGATAGTGAGATACATCAAGTGCTGAAACTATTTTTTTAGTATCTTTCATCATATACTAATTTTATCAATTATATCTAAGACGTGTGTGATTTTTTTTAATTAAATTTAATAATGATTTTTAATGATAGTTTTTAAGGTGTTTGTCTTAGGAATTGCAAAAAAAGTTATTTTTTGAATACTAAACTAATAACAACTTTTTAGAATTTAATCTTAAAATAAAAGAATATGAAAATAAATAAATGATGAGGCCTTTTGATAGGGTTAATAATAGGTTTGAGTTTTAATATTATTTACTATCTCGGTGAATGAGATTATAAGAAAATTCCTAATTGATTAAATATAGTAGATTTGCTGATATTAATAGCTAGTTTTACTTATGGTTGGTATTTAGAAGTAGAGAGAAAAAAGAATAAAGTTATTTAGTTTTAAACTCAGCTTTGAATTTGTCTTTGTAAAGTTCGATATATTCCTTGGTTAATTCTATTGTTTGATGAGAATTAATTAAACGTAAATAATAATTATTTCTAAAAATTATTGTTTTATATTATCATCATTATGTATAAAGACAAATTTATTAAAAAAATCTAATTTTCTTTTTTTAAAGTTGATAGTGACAAATTAACAATTTAATCTAAAAAATATAGTTATATAATATTCTAATAAATGCTAACTCAAAAAGAAAAAAATCAAAAAAAACAAAGCCATAATCGTAAATATAAAACCTTAATCAAAAATAATTTTAGAAAAATTGAAATTTATTTGAAAGAAAAAGATTTGCAAATAGAAAAAGTTAAAGAATTGTCATCAAAAGCACAAAGTTCATTAAATAAAGCAAGTAACAAAGGAGTAATTCACAAAAATAAAGCAGCAAGAAAAACCAAATCACTTCATTCTCTTATAAATAAATTAAACACTAATAAATAAATATTTGATGAAATATTGATATTTTTAAAAATAGTTTTTTTATATTGTTAGTTAGTAGTTAATATAGAATAATTTTTATAAAAAAGTAAATGAAAAATTTGGTTAATGATGAAAATAAAAAAGGAATAGAAATTATTGAAATAACTACGGAGAAAATTGTTTTTAAAGCTACTCATTTATGAAGTTTTTGCCTTAATGCTAGTAATGAGAAAAAAGTTCAGTATTATTCCTTGGAAAACAATTATTTTAATTGTCAAAAATTACAAAAATTAATTCCTGGTTATGATTTTTCGCAACTTACTTTTAAGGAATCAATTTTAAATATTGTTTCACCACAATTAAGAAATTATCAATTAGAAGATGTAAATTTTCTTAGTAAACTAAAAAATGGTGCAATTTTTAGTGAAATGCGAACCGGGAAAACTTCTGTTGCTCTGATGACCTTTAATCAGTGGCCGGTAAATAATCTTTTAATTATAGTTCCTGGAATTTTACAGCAACAATGGCAAAAATCGGTAGAGATTTGACTTAAAAAACCTGCTTATATTATTACTTATTTGGATAAGAATTGACGTTATGAATTTTATCAAAAAATTTTTCGAGAAAGCGAATGAATTATTATTGTTTCTAAGGATACTTTCAAAATTGACAGCAATTATTTTAAAAAATTAAAAAAAAGAAAATTTAATAACAAAGAATATTGTGTCATTATTGATGAAGCTCATTTTCTTCGCAACTATCAATCTCAACAAAGCAAAAGCATATATATTTTAAAAGATTCTTCTTACAAATTAGCGTTGACTGGTACTCCAGTTGTTAATCATCCTACTGATGTTTTTGGTATTTTGAAATTTCTTCAACCAGAAATTTATTCTTCTTACTGAAAATTTGCTGAAAGATATTTTTATATTCATAAATTTGATTTTTCAAAAGGGAAAAAAAAATTTCACATTCTCCAAGTAAAAAGTTTTAAAAACGATCAAAAGCAACAAGAATTGCAAAAAAAAATAAGTAATTTTTCAGTAAATAGAAGGCAAAAAGATGTTTTGCCATGATTACCTCTTATTATTTATCAAAAAGAATATTTAATTATGGAAGAAGAACAACAAAAAGTTTATCTTCAATGAAAAGAAAAATGGCAAAAATATCAACCACTAGAAGTATTAGCAAAATTAAAAACTTTGACTCTTTATCCACCAGCTTTGGAAATAAAAAATATTTTGGGAAGTAAGATTAATTACCTAGTTAGTTTTCTCCAAGAAAGAAAAAATGAAAGTGTAATTGTTTTTTCTACTCGCAGTGAAACTTTTTTAGAACCATTAGCGGAAATATTAAAAGAAAATAAAATAGAATCGGGCCTCATTATTGGTTCAACTAATTACCAAGAAAAAGAAAATTATATTAATAAATTTCAAGATGGAAAATTAAAAATTTTACTTTGCAATATTCAGAGCGGAGGATTAGGATTAAATCTAAGTAAAGCCGAGACAATTATTTTTGCTGATCGTAGTTATTCTCCTGCTGATAACGAACAAGCTGAAGCGCGTTTTCTACCTACTGATGATTCTGAATTACCTCGTGTTCGCCTAATAATTGACCTTATTTGTAAGGGAACTATTGATGAAAAAATTCTCCAATTATTAAAAAGAAAAGGTGATATAATTAAAATGATAAATACTAATCCTTATTATTTTTTTGACTAAGGAGTTTTTAACTACCATCACTTTTTTTTATTAAATTTAATATTTTATTTTTTTTACCAATCATGTAAACTTTTAAAAAATAAAATTCTGATATTTTTATAAATTTAATTGTCTTAAAATTTTATCTTGTAAGGAAAACATTATTTTTTTTTGCTTTGTTTCTTCATGGTCGTGGCCCGTTAGGTGTAATAATCCATGTAAGAATAAAAAATAAATTTCCTTTTCTAATGAATGACGTTTTTTTTCAGCTTGTTTATAAACTACTGGATAACAAATAAAAATATCTCCTAAATCTCGGGATTTGTCATCTGCCAATTCAATTTCGCTCTTATAAAAACGATAAAAAGGAAAAACTAGAACATCGGTTGGTTTATCAATTTTTCGGTATTGAGAGTTTAATTGTTGGCTTTTTCTTTTTCCAACCAAAAAAAGATTAACTAAATAAAAATTATTTTTTGAAACTGTTTTTAATATTTCTAGTAAATTTTTTTTACAAGTTTCAGAAAGATTGTATTTTTGATAAGAAAAAAAGATATTTAATTCTTTTGACAATTTTTTTAAAATATATCTATTTCACTATTTTTTTTTTGCTTATTTTCTCCTTTCATTCAACTTCAAATAATTTTTCGAAAATAAATTATTAGTAAAATAGTTGCTGTGATTAAAACAAAAAAAGCTATTTTACGTCTGGTTAATCACGGTTCTTCAATAGGTTTTTTTGGTTCCAGTACGTCTCTAATATTGATTTTATCAGTTAAAAAAAAATTAAATTGTACTTGAACATTTCGAATTTTTTTTATTGTAGAATTAGGATTATTTTTATCTTTTATTTGTAAGATTATTTTATCATCAGCAGACTTTAATTCTCAAGCAATGTCTTTACCGGTATTTCCAAATTGATTATTAAGAATATTTTTTTCAAAGAGTCAATTCATATTAGCATCACTTTCTTGTTTTTCAAGTTCTTCTCTAGTCACTTCACGTTTAACAAATCAATATTGAACATCATCTTTTTGATTTTCTTCATCTAATCCTCTATCATTTACAAAACTTAAAAAAATAGTTGCTGAATTGCTAGAATCAGCTTCTCCTAATTCACTAAAACGAATTGTTTTTATTTTTTCGTGATTTTTTAAAGTTATTTTTCATTTGCCATTTCACTTAACCCTTCCATCTTTAACTACCAGTCTATTTTTATTATCGGATTTTCTTATTTCAATTCATTCTTTTGGAATTTTCATAAAAGTTTATTTAGATTTTTTTTTTTTTGAATAATAAAATCCTTCTCTATATTTTCGTAAAGAAAAAGAAGAGGCTTTTTTTAAATTAATAAAAGAGATTTTAGGATCATTTACTGTTTTCATTCTTATCATATTAATAATATATACAAATTATAATGGCGGTCCTGACGAGAATCGAACTCGCGATCTCCTCTGTGACAGAGAGGTGTGTTAACCACTACACTACAGAACCTATTTAAACTTGGTACCCAAAGTCGGACTCGAACCGACACTCGATGGATCTTAAGTCCATTGCGTCTACCAATTGCGCGATTTGGGCAACTATTCAATCTGGCGGAGGCGGTAGGACTCGAACCCACAACAATCGGATCTGAAGGCCGATGCTCTAACCAATTGAACTACACCTCCCCATGTTTAAAAGTTAAAAACCTTGTTTGGATTCTGTAAGGCATGGTAAATTTTTTTCTTAATATTATCTTTTAATTTTGGTGACCCGTACGGGAATCAAACCCGTTGTGCATGCGTGAAAGGCATGTGTGTTAATCAATTCACCAACGGGCCTTACTAAGAATCTATAAACTGTTTTAATTGTAAAACACTTAGAAGTCCAGTAATGTTTTTAACCATTTTACCTTGCCGGAAAAGAAATAAGGTGGGAACTGAATTAACATTAAATTCTATTTTCTGAGAAAGTTTTGGAAATTTTTTTGCATCAATTTCTAACACTGCTAAATCTTTTCTTTCTAGTAGCAATTTTTCAATATTTTGGTTTAACTCTCGACAAGGAAGACATCAAGTAGTAAAAAATTTTACTAATATTAATTTATTTTGATTATCATGGAGGAACTTATTAAATTCCTCCTCCATAATTAAACTTTTCAACATAAAAATGAGGAATAAAAATTCCTCTCTTTTTATAAACCAGCTTCTTCTTCGTTTTCTTCGTTTTTACTGGAAGTATATCATCAATATCCTAATCCTGCTAATATCAAAACTAAAACAACTCCACTAATGTAAAATCCTAGTTCAAAACCTTTTACATCTAAATCAATTGGATCTTTTGTTGTTACAACAGTAGTACCATCTGTTAATTTTATTTCGCTGTCCTTAGGGATTGTAGAGCCTGGAAGAAATCATCCACTAGTATAATTAGGTCTAATTTTAGCATCCTTAAAATCTTTTTCATCTTTTCTCTTTATTTTTATCGCAACTTCATCACTAGATTCCCCATCTTTTTTTGTATCCGGATAATTTATAGTTGTAATTTTTTCTACTTTAATTACATACTCTGCATTATCTGTACCTTTAATAGTTTTAGTTTGTTCTTTAATTTTGTGTTTTATTGTATCTGACATATTCTATATTTATTCTATAATTATTATTTTACTATTATTTTTTTATTAATATTTTTTAATTTGGAGCGAATAAAGGGAATCGAACCCTCATCATTAGCTTGGAAGGCTAAGGTTCTACCGTTGAACTATATTCGCAATAGCAGAAATATTAATTTCTGCCGTTATATTTTTATTTTCTGCTTTTTTTAATCATCGTTTTTAAATCATCACTAAATTTAGCTTTAGGAACTCTTTTAGCCGGAATAGACATTTTTTTCTTAGTTTGTAAGTTCATAGCCATTCTCGCTGCTTGAGTAGCAGTTCAGAAAGAAAAATAACCTGGAAATCTAATTCTTTCACCTTTTATTAGAGCTTTTTTAGTTTCTTCTAAGTATTGAGTTAGAACTACTTCAATTTGATTTTTATTTAAAGAATATTTTTTAACTGAGTCAAAAATTCTGTCAGTCATACTTTTTTTACCAACGATGGATGATGTTATTTTTTTTGTTGTTGCTTTAGTTGCCATATTTATATATTTTAAACTTGGTGGTTTAGGGCAGGATCGAACTGCCGACCTTCTGATCTTCAATCAGACGCTCTAACCAACTGAGCTACCAAACCATTACTATTCATAAATTACTATCGCCCTTGGCTGATTTTCATAATCTTTAAAAATAGATACCTTAGCGTTAGGAAAGTAATCTATTATTAATTTTATAACATTTTTCTCTTGTTGATAACCTATTTCCAAGATTATTAAAAATTTTTTATTCAAAAAAAACTGAGATTGGCGAATAATCTCTTGATAAAAAAAAAATCCCTCATTATCTGCTAATAAAGCTTCTTTTGGTTGTTTTCTAGCAGTAACAGAAAGATTTTGGTATTCTTCATTACTAATATAAGGAGGATTGGAAACAATAATATCAAATTTTTCATTAATATCTATGTTACTAAATAAATCACTTTGAATAAATCTAATGTTTTTTAGTTGTTGATTTAACGCATTTTTTTTAGATATTTTTAAAGCTTTTTTATTAATATCAACGGCAGTAAAAATTCAATTTGATTTATTTTTAGCCAAGGAAACAACTATATTTCCACAACCAGTTCCAATATCAAGAACTTTTAATTTTTTTTCTTTATCTCAATATTCTTCCGAAATTTGTAAAGTTTTCTCTATTAATATTTCAGTATCTTTTTGAGGAATAAAAATACCTTTTTCTACATAAAAATTTAAGTTGTAAAAAGAAACATTATTAGTTAAATAGGGAACAGGATAATTTTTTTTTAAGTATTTATCTAATTTATCACAAATTAACAAATAATCATTAAAATTTAAAAATTTATCAAAAAAATTTAATCAAAATTTTTCAGAACTCACACAACAAAGAGAAATTAAGTCATTTTTTATATTTTCATTAGCAATATTTTGGTTTAATAAAGAAATTCCATAATTTCAACAGTCTTGATAAGAATATTTATTTTCTAAATCCATAAATTTTATTTCTTAATTAATTTTCTTAATTAATGATAATTAACCAGTTAATTATCATTAATTATTAACCGCTAATACTTTTATTAAACCAATAATAATCAAACTAAATTACTAACAAAAGTATTTAATAGTATTTAATAAAGTATGGTTATTCAGCTTTTATTCATTATTTAAAAGAGTTAATAAAATAATTCATATAAATTAATATATAATAATAAATACATTTACTAAATTCGCCTTTTGAAAGTCAATGAATTAAATTTTTATCTTTTTCTGAACGAAAATCGCCATTGCCATGAGAACTAGTATTAATATAATCTTGAAAATTTAACGGACCCTCAACATATTCAGGAGAATTAATTATCTCTTTTAACTTATTAAATAACTCAGTTTTTTCATTATCAGAATAATGATGATGATAATGAGGAAAATCATTATCATTTAAATTCTTTTTATCAGAATCATTTTTAGCAAATAGAAAAGCAATTATTCCTATAAATATAAAAGATAATAATAAAAAAAGTATTACTATTATTCTTGTTAATAATCTTTTTCTTTGTTTAATATTCATGTTATTTTAATAAAATTGGAGAGTTTAAGAGTTTATAAGAATAAGTTTACTAGTTTTTTGAGCAGAATATTATTTATTTATTAAAAAGAATATAGAAATAAAAAATAAAAGTTTAAGAAATGAAATAAGTATGGGATTGATTTTGTTTTTAATTTTGCTAGTAAAATATTTATTATTTAATTATAGGTTAGTTTATAAAAAAAATAAAATATGAAGTGTTTATTTTGTGAAATTATTAATAAAAAAGTTACTACTACTAATATTATTGAGGAAAATATAAATGCAATAGCAATCTTAGATATTTCGCCTGTTAGTGATGGTCATGTATTAATTATTTCTAAACAACATTTTACTAATATTAGTGAAGTAAATGAACAAACTTGAAGTAATTTTTTACCATTAATAAAAAACGTCATTAATAAACTAAAAACTTCTTTTCAACCAGGGGGATTCAACATTATTAGTAATATGAATGAAATTGCTTATCAAAGTATTTTTCATTTACATATTCACATTATTCCAAAATATAATAAAGAAAAAGGATTTATTTGAACTTCTAAGCCAGAATTGAAATACAATTTAGATGAAGTGATAAAAAAATTAAAGTAATTAGTAATGAATAACGAAAACATTGACGAAAAAAAAAATTTACCACAACAGAAAAGCCATTGACAAAAATATAAATTTTACTATTTAATTTTTGGTAGTTTTTTTGTAGCATTGTTGATTATTTTAATTAGTAATATCAAAAAAGAAAAATCAGAACAAAAAAATAACCATTCTTATATTAGTGATAAATTTACTATTCCTGACCTTCGCAAACAAAATAAAAATTGAGTTGATGAATCAATTTCTAACCAAAAAATCCGTGATGAGGTAAAAATATGAATTAATAGTTTTAAATATCTTCCTCCTTATCAAACAAAAGAAGGTTTAGAAGTTGATAAACATTCTCTTCTTTATGGTCCTACCGGCTCAGGAAAAAGTTTTTTAGCACAAAAATTTGCAGAAAATGAGTCAGCAGCTTTTTTTAAAGCTCAATTTGAAACTGAAACTTTTGTTGGTTCAAGTATCAGAAAACAAAGGGAAGTTTTTGATGAAGCTAAAATATTAGAAAAACAAGAACAAATAAAAGCCATCAACGAAAATAGAAAAAGTCGGCCAGTAGTAATTATCATGGATGAATTAGACTCTTTCGGGGTCAAAGATAAATTTGGCCATAATAATCATACCTTGCAAGAAGTTAATGGAATTTTGCGAATGTTTGATGATGTTCATAATAAAAATCTTAATATTATTTTTATTGGAATAACTAATTATCGTTATTTATTAGATGAAGCTCTTATTCGAAGTGGTAGATTAGGTCGACAAATCAAAATTGATTATCCTGAAGAAGAAGAAATTAATAAATTAATAAATTATTTAGAAAAAGTAGTGAAAAATGGTTATAAATATTCTGCTAATGAAGACAAATGGGAAATAGGTAAAAATTCGAAAGAAATGATTATTGAATGACCAAGTAATTTTTGGTCTGAAATTTCTCAACATAGCAAAGACATTAAAAAAAAATATACCAATGATAAAATTGGTTTTTCTTTACGAGAACTGCAATCATGCGTTAGTGAATGTTTAGCCATAAAAGCTGGTGAAAATGTTCAAAAAATTATTCCTAATAACGATGATTATCAAAAAAGGTTAGAAAAAATTATGGTTGACAAAAAAGCTTTTCAACAAGAAAAAATAGCTTCGCAAAGAATTTGGTTAGGAGTGCCTGATATAATTGAATCATAAAAACTATTTTATGAATAAAGAAGACAAATATAGTAAATTATTAGTTGATTCTGGATTATTTTTTTATGGTCATTCCAAAGGTAGTTTTATTTTGCCGTCTCACGGCTATGCTTTATGAAAAAATATTCAAAATTCTCTTGATAAAAAATTTGCTAAACACGGGATTAAAAATGTTCTTTTGCCCACTCTCATTCCTTTCGAATTACTAGAAAAAGAAAAACAACATATTGCTGGTTTTAGTCCCGAATGTTTTTATGTTGAAAAAATTGGTGAAAAAAAACTAGAAAACTCTCTTGTTTTGCGTCCAACCAGCGAAGTTTTGTTTTATGATTGATATCGACAAATCCTCCAAAGCTATCAACAATTGCCTTTTTTATATAATCAATGATGTTCAGTTTTTCGAGCCGAAAAAAACACTAATCCTTTTTTTCGCAACACCGAATTTTTGTGACAAGAAGGCCATACCTTACATAGCAATGAAAAAGAAGCGCGAGAATTAACTTTAAGTATTCTTACTGATTATCAAGATTATGCTGAAAATATTTTGGGTTTAGGAATAATTGTTGGTCGCAAAAGCGAAGGAGAGAAATTTGCCGGAGCGTTAGAAAGTTATACAGTTGAATGTTTACTTCCAGACGGACAATGTTTACAATTAGCCACTAGTCATTATTTTGGTGATAATTTTTGTCGATTAATGAATGTTAAATTTCAAAATAAAGATAATCAAATACAATATCCTTTTTCAACTTCTTGGGGAACTTCTACCAGAGCTATTGGAGCCGTTGTTAAAACTCATGCTGATAATTGAGGGTTAGTTTTACCTTTTGATATTGCTCCTATTCAAATTGCCTTTATTGTTATTGGTCAAAGTGAAGAATTAATTAACTATTATCAAGAAATATATAGCATGCTAAGTCCAATTTATCGTTGTCAACTATATAATAAAAATTCTCGATTTAATTTAAATATTTTACAAGCCGACAAAGAAGGATGTCCTTTCAAAATAATCTTAGGAAAAGAAGAAATGGAAAAATACCAAATTACCTTAGTAAGAAGAGACCATATAGAAAGAAAAATTACTATTGATTTAGAAATTAATGAATGAGAGAGAAAACTAATTCCTGCTTACGAAAAATATATGGAAAGTTTGAGTGAACTTTTAGATGATAAAACAAAAGAGCAAATGGTTAATTTCCAAGGAGAATCGATTCAGCATTTCAAAAAAAATCTTAAACAAGGTAAATTATGCGGTATTATTGGAAAAGAAAATGAAAAATTTCAAAAAAAACTTTCTCAAAAGAGTATTGAATTTCGTGATAATCACATGTTCCCAGAAAATAACTTAACTGAATTAAAAAATAAAATAAAAAATGGAGTAAAAGGCTTATTCCTTATTCCTTTTTGTAATGATTTAAATTGTGAAAAAAAAATGAAAGACCAAGTTATTTCTTACAGCATTCGCTACCTCCCTATTTTAGAAAAAAAGAATAAAAAAATCAAAAAGTGCCTTTTTTGTCAAAGTGATACTGAAATTGTTGCCTATTTAGGAAGATCTTACTAAAGTTATTATATAGAAATCATTAAACCAAAATAACTTATTCATATTTTTCAAAGGCTCTAAACTACCAAAAAATTTATTTTCTCCTAATCAAAGTTGCTCTAAATTTACTAAATGGCTTAAAAAAGACAGATCAGAAGAAAAACAATTTAATTTAACTAATGAAACCAAAGAAATTAAAGAGATCGTTAATTCTTGCCAAGATATTCTTTATGTTGATAATCCCTCTTTACCAAAAATAAAAGGACAAGATAAAGACAACTCAAATAAATTAG
>Ga0307514_10005014_pt1 | contig 11981 bp, 15 predicted proteins | sample 16_EM_MG_FD_203088 | JGI IMG/M metagenome (GOLD analysis project Ga0307514, IMG submission 203088) | Populus trichocarpa ectomycorrhiza microbial communities from riparian zone in the Pacific Northwest, United States - 16_EM | ecosystem: Host-associated > Plants > Roots > Unclassified | place...
CCATTTGGCAGACAACAAGATAATTATGACTGTGGGGCGAAAACGCGGAAATTAATATGAAATCGGGAATATTCATTAGTCTCACCGTTTTTAATTCTTGGGTACGTCTGCCAACGCGTCATTTTATGCTAGGGTTCAATGAACGTTCTGCACTCATTAGCAATCACGAATTCTCCTGCATGGCTCGAACCTGTGCACCCACCATTGGACGATAAGTGTTCGCCTTCTTTCTTTCTGCAATAATAATTTGGAGCAACGTTTTCAGTGCTGCTAAGTGTGTTTTCTCGCTGGCTCTGTCAGAATCTATCTTGCTCGATACCTCACACTGTGGGCACGAGTTTTCTGAGAGCAGAATAACGGTGCATGCCCATTTGAGGTTGCAGTTGACCTCATTCTGGGTAGTGTTAAATGCGCCAATGCACCGGGTTCGCCTCCAGTCCTGCTCGGTTCTACATCAAATCTTCCAGTTATTTTGTGCATGGTACAACAACAAATCTACAAGTTAAAAAAAAAGGTGGATATACGAATTTCTTCATGCGTGGAGCTTACTGGGGCGTCCTTTGTTTCGTTGAATTCCTCCATCTATTGGCGACTGGCTCTCTCAGATCTTGATCGCCGCCTAAGCATCTTGGTTATACTCTGCAAACTGCAATGCAGTATCTTGGTGATGAAACTCTCCTTTGGAAACACGGATCAGGTATCACTAGATGTTCATCCAGGATCAGTACTTGCGCGACGCAATCTATTAATCAGATGGCGCACAATATTCCATGGCTCCTCTAGCTATCGGCTCTGTTTCGACCTCTCCATACGATCCTTCGGTAAGTTCAGCGTTGTATATCTGTGATGGATGCTTTGCGGGATACGGGAAATATCTTCCCACATCTGTCGGCTGCCAAAACTGCTTGTGGATTGGGTTTGTTTTGTTGTACTTCCTTCCCAGCGTTCACTTGATATTATCGAGCGAATGAACTAGTGATTCGAATGAATTCTATATCTCTACTTTAATCTGCAAGATACAAAAAAAGGTCTGTGCAAGTGATTCTTTAAAATGAGTTTCGTACGTTTACTGATGTCCACCTTCCACTCCAGGATGTGTTCCCCTTCCCCCCAAAAAGACCTTGAAGACGAATACCACGACTACCCCAACCGTCACAATTTTGGTGGCAGGCCACACATAATCATCTAGCAATCTATCCGCCATCGTGTAGATCCACTCCATTGGATCGTCTTGCTCTTCATCCACGTTCTCACCGCCCGCACCTCCCCCATCACCCCTTGGTAGGAAAAAAGGGTCAAGGATAGACCCTGTCAACGAAAGGAGGAGATCAGTCGAGCCCGATGGCAAAAGAAGCGGTGGACTTGCATAGAGTTTCCTCCCACCGATTGATCCTCCCCCGCAACCGGTTTTCTGCTGGACCAAGAACTGGCCATTCTACCACGGGTATGCGTAAATAATGCCTGAGACCTATCATCGTGGCCACACTGCCGCGGAGAAAGACGAAAACAGTCGTCGGTTCAGAACGACCTTCGGGAGGAGTGGTCTGCTCTTCCACTGATGCGTTTCTCCACCATTCAGTAACTTTCCTGAAGAGCTCGGATGCGCGAGCCCCCAAGTTAAGCATATTGTGGTAATTGTTCCAAAGAAAGTCGGTCAAGTCTCTATTTGGCCCTGATACTTGGATGCACAGCCCCTCGGTTTGCAATACGAGGAAGCTCGTAAGTAAACTGATTTATTCTGTTGTTCTAACAATTGTTAAATAGGTTGTCCTCGGCAGTTTGGGTGGCCCAAAAAATTTTGCACCTATTCCCGGAGGTGACACGGTTAGTTACTCGGGTCTTCTGATTTTTCTTACTCGCAAACACGCTAGTGTATAAAGAGAAAGTATGTCTCTTGTCTGAACACAATCTTTTGTGCTACTCTGAAGATAATTGCATTTCCAGAGTATGACGAGTATGACAAGGGCAGGAATTTTGCTGATTTCAACCTTATAAAAACACGTTTTTTTGCCGTTGAACACTAGACACTCCAGGCCTACTAGAGCCGGCTCTGGGCTCTGAAAGACGGTGTGGGATCACCGTTAGCTTACCAACGAGTTCGAGGTGAAATGGGAGTGACTGTCGGCAGAAGTATAAAGGAAAGTAAGGCAGTACAGAAGACAGGATGTCACTGGGCTGTTGGTGCAGGGTTCAGCATCGCATCTAATCTCATGTTCAAATTTTGCCCCTCATGAGTAATCAGTGACATGTATTGCTAGACGCTCGTCTTAATTTCATATAAGGGCTTAACGGAGGTTATATACAATCATGATCAAATTCGATCAGAACATTCGCGTGGCAGCAAATCACGATGATCCATATAGCAATCTTTTGAATTGTTCCACTGAAATTCAAGATCTAACAACGCAAGTCGAGTGCGAGAAACGGTACCCACACTAAATAAGTGACAGAATATTAAACAAAGTTACAGAATAAACATTTCCTATTTCCAACTCAGTGAGCAACTAATTCGACTCCCATCTTTTTTTTCATTACCTCTTTATATGACCAGCGAGTTATACCAATCATCAGCACCTGACAACTAAAGGATGTGCTCACTTCTTAGCCTTCTTCTGCCTTCTATCAGCCTGAGAACTGGGAGCAGAGGGGTGGACCACAGTAAGGGAAGAAGCTAACCTGGGAGTAGCAGTGGCGGAAGGAGATGGAGAGCGGATACGTTTTGCTGGTGAATTTCGAGAGGATGCCTGACCAGAAGAAGGTATTATCAAAGGTGATGATTGGTTAGATCCCTCAAACCACTCCATAGAAGCTGGGTGTTGTGTTAATAGAGGTAACATCCGTCTCACAGAGGCAACACCGTAGGCCCGAGAGCGATTAGCAAAGATGGCATTTTTGGAGCGGCTAATCATCCTCTGAATTATTGCTTTGTCTGCATCTGAGATGTTGGCATAAGCGCTGAGCCCATGGAAATCGATTTGATAACGAGGTGCCTCTAAGTCATTCTTTTGGGACCGGAGTTTCTTGGTTTGTGGCGACGGCTTGGAGACACTCATACCTTGATGGTCTGTCAATGCATAATAATGCACGGCAGCAATGTACGGCAGTTTGGTGTCTTGCGAAAAGATGGAGAGATGCTCGGCCGATTGGATTGAGACGGTGAGAGGGTTCATCGACTCTCCTATTTTGTCCTGATCGAGGTTGGCAGAAATTGTTTCCGGAGATACACCACCGAGATGAGGAAAGCAGACAGGGGTCATGCGATCTGTAAGCTCCTGATTGAGCTGACAGGCAATTGCTGTCCCACGTAGCCAATATGCCCAGGCGTATGCATTTTGCATCGGGGAAGTGTCGTTTGCCTGTCCGTAATGTGAGAAATGGAAATAACCACCCTTGAATGCGTCTTCGAATGTTTTATTTGCTGAGGCAGTGCTCAGCTGGGCACGGTTAGCAGGGATAGAGTAACGAAGTTCCTCCCACGCCTCGTCCGTAAGGAGTGCCTTGTAGTAGTCTGTAACCGTCACTGGTGTCTGGTATTTGAGTTCACAGACAACTGCTTTCGGTAGACGGTTAATCGCACAGTCCATCGCAGAAATGCTGAGCGCGCGGCCGATCACCTCTCCGGTAGCGCCTTGCGCTGCGAGGCCATGATCGATATATTTCTATAACAGACTCCATAATTTCATGTATGGTTCCCCATCTACAAAGGTGTAGTGCATGATTTGTGCAGAAGCTTCTGCAATCAAAGGCTCCGGAGAGTATCCAGTTACGATTGTATGTAAGTCCTTATGAACGGAGTAAAGCATGCGGAGGTGATTGCGAACTAACTCCTCTTCGTATTGCCTGGCATCGACTGTCGCAGGATAGAGGCTAAGTTGGAGTCGTGCGGAAAGAACTGCAATCGATGAGGCATCGAGATCTGCTGGGGTCTCTCGCCTTGGAGGCCAAGGTCGGCCAGAGAGCTTCTCCTGAATGATAGACAAAATATTCTTGCTGACATCATTGCCCGCCTCTTTCTTACGGGAGCAGTAGGTTGCATAGAATCTACAGAGTTGAACAAGAATTTCAGATGATGATACAATCAAGTCAGTCCAACCTACAGTGGTCGCCCAAATCTTGCGGTAAATTCCAAAGAACCGACGGATTCTAAGGTTTCTCGACCGGGAAGAAGGGGATTGGCAATTAGATCAACATCAAAAGGAAGTTCCGTAAACGGTGTCGGAAGAGAAATTATTTTACCTCCTTCACGCAAGGAAGGCGCAGTTTTTTCGTTTCTGTCGAAGGGGCAAGGCTACTAATAGGGCTTGCCGTCGACATACAGATGACTCCAAAACTGCATAAGACCAGCCCACTCAACACCGACTTGAAGCGTGAGTACAAGCTATGCACCGTCTGCTTGTCTTTATTTTTTCGAGGAGTGTACAAGCCGTGGACCTCGTCGAGAGAAATGAGAATGGGACAGCATTGGGTCGGCCAATTGGAACAGCGCCGTTTCAAGTCGGCCGTAAGCTGGTCAATATGTTTCCCGCAGTCGGCATCAGAATTGTGCTCAGCATGAAGAACAACTCGGTCATAGAACTCTGATCTCAGTGACTGCTCTCTAAAGAACTCGTAAAAAGTTCTGGCCATCCTCTCGTATGTCATCATTCCGTTTTCAGGGAAAAGTTCCCGGCTTTGATGGAGCACCATTATAAACAGAGACGATAGGAATTTTCTCAGGTACTGTTTGACTGCTACTTCTTTGTCTGCGCTTGGCGCATGCAGAAGGTGATCACGGACTCTGTCGTCGGGAAGAGGATATGCTTGAGCAAATGCGTTTGGTCAGCCGCCTACGTTCCGAATCCATGCGACGCACCAAATGAATTTTTCCCGAGCTCTTCCCGTAGGCACATAGGGAAGAGAATTCGTTCTCTGGCAGTCTCATCCACAGTCTTGGATTTGCCTGTTCCAGACGATTGGACAATGGGGATGATTTTAGCATAACTGTAAATTGGTGAAAGATTGTGAAGCTCGTCTACAGCTTTTAGGAGAATTCTGTGAGCATCGCCGAGGTAAGTACGGTCCCAGGCGTTGATTACGGCTAGACAACAAATCTGAGTACCAATACAATGGCCGACTTATTGACAGACGTACCATTTTCTAGAGCATAAGGCATCAGTAAAATGTAAGTATCACAATGAGACAAAGGAAACACACGAAGTTCTATAGGAACGCCTTGGGCTACATTCGGCAGTTTTGGATTTTTGACCTTTGCTGTTACATTGCTTAAACACGAACACTAATGGACAGTCCGAAAGGCACATACTAAGGTTGATGAGATCAGTCCAATCACCCATTTCCACACCACTTCGTACCGCTTCCTTCCACTTGTTCAGCTGTTCTTCATTGAAATCGTTAACCTTGTCCACTGCTTCCCGCCAGGTTAATTGCCCGAAAACCTTGCTCATCACGGATGATGACGCAAGTTTCTCTGTGAGCGGGAGCAGAGCCGTCACAAGAAGTACTTTCCAAGACTCTATCGTGTCCTTCTTCATTTGACCCGACCAGTCATACGCTTTGGAACATCGGTTCATTTCCTGAGCCAGTGGGTCCCGTTCGTCATCTCCTAGGTACAGTGTTGAAGAGTCGAAAACAGATGTAGGAAGACCACCTGGATTAGCCTGCATGTCGACATCGCCGTCTGTCATCGTGGTTTCAGCCGACGTTTCGCAAATACAGTCAAACTGCCAAGACAGAAATTTGTTTAATCAAATTGTTACGACCTGACCGTGACCAATACCTTCCTAAATCCTATATGTGTTGGTGTGGTGCAGTGCGGTGGCGGGTGGGGTGTTGAGTACTGGTATCAACGTATGAGGTGATCGTTTCTTTCGGCATCTTCGACTTACAAGGAGTAGTAGTATTCTTCAAAAAGGGGACCCACAGTCGCCATCATCAATAGCGATTAAGCAAGAGGCAGTACACGGATAGAAAAATAACCGACAGGTATCTAGAGCGAGAAAGGCAAATCGAAAGACCAGGTTCAACAAAGCTACTGTCCAAAGAGGAAGAAGGTCATTGAGACGTCATAGTAAGTCTTCTGCTTTATTTTCGATGAAGCAAAGGAGATAACCAAAAGGTACGCGACTTCAAGAACGACGGAACCGAGAAAAAAAGCCCGGTTTCGTTGTCGTGATTCTTCCAGTACCTCGAGCCTTACGTCGTCCGAAACAGACAGTGCACCCTGCAAAGAGGAGCATAAGAAGAGCCACGAAAGTCATCCAGAAAGCTGATGGCAGACGTTGGCATACAAACATCCGGGAACATTGTCAAGTGATGCATGAAAGCAAAATAAACATAAGAAAATGTGATGTCAAAAAAAATATTATTGCGCACCCGGAGCCGTTCGAGTCCTTGCGCCCACACCAAGGTCGTTCATTTCAGATTTGACAAGACCATAGAGAGCGATGTCGATGGCGAATGCTATCAGCGTTAATGTCGCAGCCACAAATGATAGCAGTGACGCAACGAGCATCATTGTAAGGTGTGTGGAGAGGCTGAAGAGTAGAGCAATCAACGTGACGATTGTGGCTATGGAGCACATTTATAATTAGGAGGAAACTTCATCAAAGGAGTCCTCACCAACTGGGTGAACAGCCAAACCCGAAGTCCATGACGAGTGGATGGTGGCCGTTTGACTGCTGCCCGAACTGCTAATACTAAAACTGTAGCCATAACCTAGTTTGTCCAAAGGAAGGTGATAAGCCATCGTTCTGAAGATTTGGGTTTACACGAACCAGTCTTCAAGCAAGTACGATCACCCGCACTGCTGTACGAACAAGGTGCCCTGGAGTTGCATCACCAGTCAACGATTTGCACATCTCGTGGATATATAGCTCATGATCTTACCAAATGCCTAGCTATGAAGCGGAATGAGTAATTGAATAGTCCATAGATAAAGGAAAAGCATACCCGAAGCTCCTGAACCCCCGTTGTCCCTGTCTGCGAAACTGATGTCGGAAAATGAACCCGGGTTATGTCAAGTGCTGGAAGGTACGGCAGCGATATTGACACTAAGAAATTAAGAACAAGCGCGCAGACGAGGAAAATGACTCCTGGGATGCAGAATGCACGGGACATGGTGGTTCTTGGCAAAACGAGGTAAAGGGTTTACTTTATATGACACGATTCCCATTTTTGTCGTTGAAAGTTCGATTCGCACGCCCCCAATCTCTAAATAGATATCTGGGTATCCTTGAACGGCCACGGCGCATCATGGTCGATAATAGACTCGACGAAAAATTCTTCAAGGTCACACTGCGAGAAAAAGATCCGATTTTTTACCAAGGCTTAAACAGGATTATTCAGATAATTTTTGAGCAGCTTTGTAGAGACATAAGAATTACACTACAAGAGGATATGTTGCAGAAAAGAGGCACTCACAACAGATGTACTCTCAATTTTTTATATGAGAAGATAGACATTATTGTGATTTACTCATTTATTGATCCAATTTCATCCTCGATGATTTAAAAAGCCTGACCATCCCAATCGGAATCAAGTTTGGATCCACGACTTCAAGACTGCCGAATTTCTTCACCACATCTTCTCCATACATGTTTACAACCCACTTCCCATACCAATCCAATATATAACCATCCTGCCCACCAGGCCAGTGCCTCGTCAGCTCGCGCATCTCTGGCGTTAATGTGACTTCGTGCAAGCGGGGAGACTTGAGCATGTCACCATACGACTGTACCCAATCGGCGAGCCATGACTCGCGAAGCGAAGTGTACTCGTCGAAAGACATGAATTCTACATCCTGGTACAGGTATCCCTTTCTTGCGCGCCGTGTATCGGTGTCGAGATCCCAGGCTTCTCTCATCGATGCATAAACCTTAAAATCGTACACTATGCGCTTCTTGAACTTTTGGTCGCCAACAGCTTTATCTTCATGGAAAATCTGGTCTACATCCATCATATCGTCATCTGGCATTGCCAAAGGTTTCCCCTGCCTCTTCAATGCGAAAAACTCTAAGCTGGTGTTCCTAAGCTCGAGCCCTCCCCTAGATATAGGGAAGTAGAAATATCCCTCCGGGAGATCCTTCGTGTCGAAACTGTCCTCAATCCTCTTCCTCAGATATCCGACGGCTCCACCCTCAGCCAACTCTGGAAACAACTCACGTTGAATGTGAGCAAGAGTGTCGATTATATCGATGATGTGCTCCTTTACAACGCAATTCGAAGGAAGACCGCCAAAGTTCCTCACAAAGAAATCCATGTACTTGTTGTAAGCATTGACCCATCCAAAGATAGACTTGGTGTTAACAAGTTGGCGGCTCATCTCCTTGATATGCAAATCGACGTCCTTCTGATCTATAACAAAACGAGCGCGCTCGGTGTCAAACCTAAGGAAACCCCAACGTATATCGCCTGGTGGCAAACGAGCAACGGCGTCGTTTGTAGAACCGACATACGCAGATCCCGTCTTTTGCTTGTTGATTTTCAACCCTATAAGGGTTGCACATTTGTTAATTTCGTCCCATCCATCAGCAACTCTTTTTGAGTCCGCATCCCAAATCCATAAGTCGTCATGCATCCTGTAGAGATAGAGGCCATCGGCACGCCGATTAACTGCGAAGTCCATGATAAACATAATGGCTTCTCCACAGATCACACTGAGTGAATAGCTGATTGGAGTTCCGCGCTTTCGAACACGCGCTTCGGTCTCTCCAGGAAAGCGGATAGGGGCAGCGAGGAAGGCCTTGAAAAATTCTAACCATGTATTCGACATGCCCATGAACTCAAAGACGGTAAGAATGGATGTATGCGGCAGAGAAGGCCCAAACCACTCCAAATCCGAGCGGACAGTCGCATGAGAACCGTGGACTGCTTGATTGAGATAGCATTCTGTAGTCATGATATGCAGCAATTCACGTTTGATTACTGCTGGTGAGATTTCGTTCTTCTGAATTTGGGGTGCGTCGACTAAGTCATCGTATACAGTAGGATTAGCAGCGTGCTCGTGTAGTTGAGTCATAAAAAATTTTGCACGGCGGGTATGATTGCGCTGCGTATTGATTGATCCGACACCTTGATCACCTCGCAATTGTTCCGCCCAACGGTTTGTGTCCTTGCCTGACGAACGCGCTGCTCGTACCCAAGCTTTGCTATCAAAGATACGTCGCAGGGCGGCCTTAAATTTGACCTGCCACGCGACCCCTATGTGATGGAGAAGGAGCGCATCTACGATCTCAGGATCTGTGAATGCCCTAGAGCAATAAATGAGATTTTGGTAGCTGATTTCCACAATAAGACATACCTGTACTTTCCATTTAGATGGCGCCGAAATTCGACAAGAATACCCTCCTTTGGCCACGACCATGATTTAATGTTAGCCATGCGCATGCTCAGCACACTGGCGACTTCGTTCAAAACGGTAGGATTTTCCTGAAACGCCTTCAACGTGGTCCTTTTCTCCTCGTCCATAAGGCCAGAGGCAAGAAGACCCGCAATTGCATTGTGAACGTCAGCTACGCAGATTGCTCGGCGTCTCAGCCAGTAACCGAAGTCCTTGATTTCCTTTCGCAACTTCTCCAAACTCATCCCTGCCTCCTCTGATTCAAACAAACTCCCTAAGTAATCTTTGAGCTTCTCGGTGTCGACAGGGTGGTCATCGAATACGATGGAATCAACTTTTCTTTTTGTTCGTACATTTCTTTCCTACCAACTTGAACGAAGCTCGACTCGTCCGTCGCACCAGAGTTCGACTCACTGTCAAGGTCTCCATCCCCTGATGGACCTTGATATGCTACAGCGCTAGAATCGCCGCTAGCCAACCACTCATTGAAGAGCATTCTGAAAAGCCGAGCAGCATCAAATCTCATAGCAGTATGGCGAATGTGCTGCTCGAGAGTTTCTGACCACCCTTGTGCTATATCGCGGCTAAAACTGGGATCCTTTCTGGCTTGTTGCAACCAGAAGTCGAGGTCATCCAACTGAAGCTTCGCGCCAACCTTTCCTTCTGTGACCGAGCCAGATCCGGTCCAAGATTTTATTGCCTTGGTGAGGATCTCTACCTTCTTTATGACATCGCTTGTCTCGCCGATAGCTTTAGCCGTGTCTAGGACCTTGGCATGCTCCTTATAGGCGAGACGTTGAGTCTCAAGTTCTTGCAACTTGATTTCAGTGATAAACTGGATGGTTTGTCCAAACGACGATTTGGCTTTGCTAGCATTGGGAGTGGAAGCAGCCATGTTTTTACTGATGGTTGCAAAGAGACGAGAAGGCCAAGCAGATTGTGATCGGATAAGTAAGAGGGGCCTCACAGGTCATCAGACCACATGAGTTATTCATTACTTTTCTTTCAGTAGAGTAACGTTCCACCCAAGGTAAATGGCAATGACTGACAGAGTCCATCCAAGGATAAGTTGAGTCTCGAGGTACCAGATAGAAATTCGAGCAAGTTGGTGGATACAATCAATATGACAAATCAGATTGTCTGCTTGATCCTGCACCTATCTTGTCCCTATGAGCATACGAGCGCCTCGAAAGGGCGAAAACTATGAGCTCAGTGTTGATCTAAATAGCGAATATCGCGAAAAGAGGAAAGATGCTATCAAGCGGGTCATTGCCTCTATGACCGTTGGAAAAGGTATGTGGAAGTTTGAACTCTCTTTCACAGCATACGTTGATTCAAGGCGTCAGATGTCAGTGGACTCTTCCCAGACGTTCTCAAGAACATGCAAACGGAAGATCTTGAGCAGAAGAAGCTTGTATATCTATATCTTATGAACTATGCAAAAACACAGCCCGAACTCGTCATTCTTGCTGTCAACACTTTCGTAAAAGATACGGACGATCCAAACCCGCTTGTTCGAGCACTCGCCATACGTACCATGGGGTGTTTACGCGCAGAGAAAATCATCGACTACCTCTGTGACCCCTTGCAAAAATGCCTTCGGGACGAAAACCCTTACGTGCGGAAAACAGCTGCTATCTGCGTGGCAAAGCTCTACGATCTTAAGCCCGAATTGGTTCTAGATAACGGATTCTTGGATCAGTTGTTGGAAATGGTTGCTGATAGTAATCCTATGGTACGGTTGCCTTTTTCTAGCTTCATCCTATGTACTGACATGTTCGTAATAGGTTGTTGCAAATACTGTCGCTGCCTTGACGGATATTCACGTCTCCTCCATGTCACAAGGCGCTTCGAAATCTGAGCCAAGCTATTTCAATATAACAACTTCCATCCTGAACAAATTACTCATCGCCCTCAACGAATGTTCGGAATGGGGACGTGTGGCCATTTTAAACGCGCTGGCCCGCTACCACGCTCACGATGATAAGGAGAGTGAACACATTTGCGAGCGTGTGGTACCTCAATTCCAACATGTTAATGGCAGTGTAGTCCTTGCTGCGGTCAAGGTGCGCGTGCTTCCTTCGATGTCTTCAATTTTATTCAAACTTTTAAAGGTTATCATGATCCATTTGCGAAAAGTCAGGCGGGAGGATCTCACCAAACAACTGGTTCGGAAGATGGCCCCTCCGTTGGTCACTCTGTTGTCATCTCCCCCTGAGGTACAGTGGGTCGCTCTCCGAAATATCAACCTTCTCCTTCAAAAGCGACCCGACATCCTCTCAAACGAGATGAGAGTATTTTTCTGCAAATACAACGATCCTTTGTATGTGAAGATAGAAAAACTGGATATCATGGTCCGGCTGGCGTCGGAAGATAATGTTGATGCATTACTGAGTGAACTTAAAGAGTGAGAAAACAGTTGCTTCGCTTGGTTGTTGCTTGACTGATTCGCGAACAGGTATGCATCAGAAGTCGACGTGGATTTTGTAAGGAAGAGTATCAAGGCCATTGGTCAAGCTGCCGTCAAAATTGACGCAGCTGCAGAAAGATGTGTCAATGTACTGTTAGACCTAATTGGAACTCGGGTCAGTTATGTCGTACAAGAAGCAGTGGTAGTGATGAAGGTGAAATTACCTGTAACTTT
>Ga0307514_10005015_pt1 | contig 11981 bp, 11 predicted proteins | sample 16_EM_MG_FD_203088 | JGI IMG/M metagenome (GOLD analysis project Ga0307514, IMG submission 203088) | Populus trichocarpa ectomycorrhiza microbial communities from riparian zone in the Pacific Northwest, United States - 16_EM | ecosystem: Host-associated > Plants > Roots > Unclassified | place...
CGAGTTGGCGCATTATTATTTGAAGCGCGCATTTATTTTTGCAACGATATTTATTTTTTATACCGGCGTTCTTGTCTTTTTTATCGACCGACTGGGAAAGATTTCTTGATGAACTCGACAATCGTCGCAACGGCAAGATCGAGCGCGCCGAGATACTCCAAACGCACTGACAAGCGCGGCTTTACGTTGCTGGAGCTTTTGGTTGTCCTTGTCATCATCGGCTTATTGGCCGGCATCGTCGGCCCGCGCCTTTTCGGCAACGTCAGCAAATCCGAGGTCACCACAGCCAAGGCCCAGATCGACATCCTGGGCAAGGCGCTCGATCAGTTCCGGCTCGACGTTGGCCGCTATCCCAGCAGCCAGGAGGGCCTGATGGTTCTGGTGGCTCCTGTACCCGGTGAGGCCCGCTGGCGCGGCCCCTATCTGCGCAAGGACGTCCCGCCCGATCCCTGGGGCCAGCCCTACCAATACAAGTACCCCGGCAGCAAGCAGACCGACGACTTCGACCTCTATTCCTTCGGCCCCGACAAGGCGCCCGGCGGCAGCGGCGACAACGCGGACATCGGGCGCTGAGGCGCGGGCATTGCATGGCAACCTTCAAGGTGCGCGGAATGACCGCCCAGGGGGAATTGCAGCTGCGCCTGGTCAGCGCGGGCAGCCGCATCGAGGCCGAGCAATCGGCCCGTCAGGGCGGCTTGATGCGTGTGCTGGACGTGCAAGCGGAAGGATTGCGCTTTTTTTCTTCGTTCGGGGCGAGGAGAAGCGGCTTCGATCTTTCCCTCTTCGCCCACGAACTCGTCGCGCTGCTGGGCGCGGGCCTTTCGCTGATTGAAACCCTCGAAACCCTGGCCGAGCGCCAGGAGCACGCGGCAGGCGCCGGCTCGGTGCTCGACGACCTGGTGCGCCGCATGCAGGAAGGGCAGTCTTTCTCGAGCGCACTCAAGAATTTCCCTGCCATCTTTCCGGAACTCATCATTGCCTCCATTGCGGCCAGCGAGCACACGGGCGAGATGGTGCCCGCCTTGCAGCGCTACCTGCGCTACCACGAGCAGCTTGGCGTCATCCGGCAGAAGATCATCAGTGCCTCGCTTTATCCGGCCATGCTTTGCGCGGTGGGTTCGGCGGTCGCGTTGTTCCTGCTGTGCTTCCTGGTGCCGCGCTTCAGCCGCGTGTACGAAGGCATGGAGGACAAGCTGCCGTTGGCCTCGCGCTGGCTCATGCACTGGGGAAGCTTTGCCAGCGAACACTGGCTGCTGATCGCCGGGCTCCTTGTCGCCTTGGCTGCCGCGCTGCCCATGATGCTGGCCCGCCCGGGCGCACGCGCCTGGATGGGCGCGGCCCTGCAGAGCAATCGATGGCTCGGCGGGCGCATCAAGCTGATGCAGTTGGCGCGCTTCTACCGTTCGCTCGGTCTTTTGCTGAGCGGCGGCATTCCTGTCACCAAGGCCATGCACATGGCGCAGGGGCTGTTGCCGTTGCGGCTGCAGCCTGCGGCCCTGTCCGCGACGCTGGAGGTCACCCAGGGCCGCAGTCTCAGCGACAGCCTTCACGCGGCCGCATTGACCACCCCTGTCGCGCTGCGGTTGCTCCGGGCGGGCGAGCGCAACGGCCAGATGGCCGAAATGCTCGAACAGACCGCGGCCTTTCACGACAAGGAAATTGCGCACTGGATCGATCGCTTCGCGCGCCTGTTCGAGCCCGTGCTGATGCTCGTCATCGGCCTGGCCATCGGCGGCATCGTGATCCTGCTGTACCTGCCGATCTTCGAATTGGCAGGGAGCCTGGGATGAACGCCATCGTGCAGCCGGTACCCGGTTGGCTCACCCCCACCCTGCTGAATGAGGCTGCCACCGCAGCATCGGCCGAGGGCGAACCCGTCCTGGTGTCGCTCCAGCGCTTGAGTTCGCGCTCCCCCGAAGATGTACTGGATGCCGTTGGCCGCCATACAGGCCTGCCCGCGGTTTCCCTGCCTGAACTGGAGGCGATGGCGCCGGATTTCTCGCTGGTGAGCTACGGCGAGTGCCTGGAGCGCGAATGCCTCCAGATGACCGATGCGCGGGGCGTGCGCCACTTCGTAAGCGGCAACCCGCTCGATGCTGCGCTCTACACCTGGGCCGCACACAAGATCCCGGGCTACTTCCGGTTGGCGTTCTCCCACCCGCTCGAACTCAAGGCCATGCTGTCGCGCCTCGAGGCGCACCAACAAGCCATCTCGCAGGTCATCCGCCTCGAGCAGGGCGCGATCTCTCGAGCGAATGGCGCCGAGAGCGAAGAGATTTCGCTGCGCTCGATTGCCCGCGACGAAAGCCAGGTGGTCCGGCTCGTGAACTCCACGCTCTACGACGCGCACAAAAGCGGCGCCAGCGACATCCATTTCGAGAACACGCCGCTGGGCCTGGTCATCAAGTACCGCATCGACGGTGTGCTGGGCGCCGCGCGGCAGCTGCCGGACGTGAGCCTGGCCGAACAGGTGATCTCCCGCGTGAAGGTGATGGCGGAGCTCGACATCGGCGAGAAGCGCGTTCCCCAGGATGGCCGCTTCGCGGTGAACATTGCGGGGCGGGAGATCGACTTCCGCGTGTCGGTGATGCCCGGCCTCTTCGGCGAAGACGCCGTGCTGCGGATTCTCGACAAGCAGTCGCTGACCGCCGAGCTGGCACAGCTGAGCCTCGATCTGCTGGGCATCGAGGCAAGCGCCCAGCAGACCATCCGCAGGCTGGCGAGCCAGCCCTACGGCATGCTGCTGGTCACGGGCCCTACGGGCTCGGGCAAGACGACGACGCTCTATGCCACGCTCAGCGAGATCAACCATGGCGACGACAAGATCATCACGATCGAGGACCCGGTGGAGTACCAGTTGCCTGGCGTGCTGCAGATTCCCGTCAACGAGCGGAAGGGGCTCACCTTCGCCAAGGGCCTGCGCTCCATCTTGCGCCATGACCCCGATCGCATCCTGGTGGGCGAGATCCGCGACCGGGAAACTGCGGAGATCGCCGTGCAGGCGGCCCTCACCGGGCATCTGGTCTTCACGACCGTGCACGCCAACAACGTCTTCGACGTGTTGAGCCGATTCCGGCACATGGGCGTCGACGCCTACAGCTTCGTCACCGCATTGAACGGCGTCGTTGCGCAGCGGCTGGTGCGCCTGAATTGCCCGCACTGCCTGGAGGCCTGTGAGCCTGACGACGGGTTGTTGCAGGCGTCCGGCATCGCGCGCGGCGTGCTTGCCGGGCATTTGCTCCAACGGGGCAGGGGCTGCGCCCATTGCCGTGGCACTGGCTACAAGGGGCGCCGTGCCTTGACCGAGGTTCTGGTGCTGAACGACGAAATGAGGGAACTGATTCTTCAGCAAGCACCTATCGCCCGCCTCAAGGAGGTGGCGCGGGTCCACGGCATGGCCTCGATGCGGCAGGAGGCGCTGGAGGCGGTCAAGCGGGGGCAGACCACCCTGCAGGAGATCAATCGTGTCACGTTCGTGGAGTAGTGCGTGGAGCACTCGCCGCCGGTACAGAGTGCATCTGGCCGCCGACGCGCTGATGGCCTGCGAGGTGCAGGTGCAGCGCGGCGCGCGCCGTGTCGTCCGCAAGGAACGGTTCGCCTTTGCCGCCGGTGAGCGTGCGGCCGCCCTGCAATCGCTGCGTGAATGGATGGGAGCGGCCGGATGGCGCGCGTCGCAGGAATGGGTGCTGGGGGTATCCGATGCCCGCTACCTGCTTCTCCAATGGACGCCAGACCTGGCCGACAGGAAGCTGCGAGAGGCATTTGCCGCGGCGCTGTTCGAGCAGCAGTTCAAGCAAGGCTCCGGCGCCTATGCCATGCGCTTTGCCAAAAGCGCTTATGGCCGCGCACAGCTGGTCGCGTTCGTTTCCAACGATCTGCTCGCAGAGCTCGAAATGCATGCGCAAACGTCGGCGATCCGGCTGGCGAGCGTGGCTCCCAGCGTTGCGACGGTCTGGGACCGATTCCGTTCCGTGCTCGAAAAGGAAAGCGGCGCACTGTGCGTGATCGATGGCGACCGGCAAGTCGTGCTTCATCACGCGCAAGGCGATGTGGAGGCGGTGGCACTGCGTCCCTTCGATGCAGCACACATCGAGGCACTGCCCGCGATGCGCGCAGACGAGGACCGGTTGCGGATTTTCTCGTCCACACCGGTCCGGGACGGCAGCCTGTCGCTCGCAGATGGCGAGGGCTTCCTCACGACCCGGGACACAGCCTACGCCTTTGCCCTGTGTGGGGTGTTCTGATGGAGATGAAACTGGAATTCGCACCGAGGTCGCCTTGGAGAAAGACCACCGCAGTGCTTCTCGTGATCGGCGTGGCTTGCAGTGGCTATGCGCTGGCAATGCGCCACAAGCTGCTCGAGCGCCGGGATGCCCTTGTGGCGCAGCTCGACACACAGCAGCGGGCGAGCGCTAGAACACGGCCGGTGCATTCATCGCCGGCCCGCAAAGAAGCCCTGGACGAGACGGAGCGGTTGGTTTCCAGCCTGCAGCGCCCGTGGGAGCCAATGCTGAACGCGCTGCAAGCCTCGCTAAGGGACGACGTGGTGGTCAGCCGCGTGCAGCCGGAAACCGATGTGTTCCGGTTGCGCATATCTGGCCAGGCGGACAGCAGCCAGGCTTTTGTGGAGTTCGTGCAGCGCTTGCGCGGCGATGCTTCCTGGCGCGCTGTGGAGCCGCTGTCCGAGGCGAAGCAGGCGGACAACGCGGTTCCCGGCGGCAAGCCCGTGGCATTCCAGTTGGCGGCCGAATGGAATCGGCCGTGACCGTTCGCGGAATTCGCTTCGACGCGCTCATCGGGCGCTTGCGCTGGGGTGCGCGCCTGGCGTGGGAAGGCGTCGCCTGGCCGGAGTTCCTTGCGGTTGCCGCCCTTGTTCTTGGCGCTGGCGTTGAGTTCTGGGTGAACAAGCCATTGCATCAGGAGCTTCGCGAACTCCGCGCCTACACGGCAACGGCAAAGGTGGATTCCCCGGCGGAACCGGCGATGGCCCCGGCGCGCGCAGGCGCGGATCTGGTCGCAGGGTTCATGGCCTTTCTCCCGGCGACTGAAATGCGGGAGCAGCAGATGCAGACGCTGCACAGCCTGGCAAGCGAAAGCGGGGTCGCGCTCTCCAGGGTGGAGTACGGGCACGGCAGGCTGGAGCATCTGCCCGGCCAGCGAATGACGATGCAGCTCTCCGTGTCCGCCGAGTACGGACCGTATCGGAAGTTCTTGCATGACCTGCTGGTTGCCATGCCGAACCTCGGCATCGATCGCGTGACGATGGAAAGAGCGCCCGGGCCAGGGGACAGGCTCAACATCCGCCTTGAAACCAGCCTCTATTACCGAGTTGCGGACCCCGGGAGCGCACGATGAAGGCGCTGTCTTTGTCCAAGCCGTTGCAGGCGGCCTTGCTGTTGACCGCTGCGCTGACGGCGATTGCCTTGTTGAAGCCCGACGCGCTGGACACACCGGCCGCAACCCCATCGCAGGTGCATGCCTCGCAGGATCGGACGAGCACCTCGCCAGGTCCGGGAGCGCCCTGGGTCCGCCCGGCGGGCGAGGAATGGCGGCCGTCGGACGCCGAACAGAGGCGTGCGGCCGAAGCGGCAGCCGCTGCGGCGGCTCCCGCGGTGCCTCCGGCGCCGCCCATGCCCCCTCCAAAGCCAACGGCACCCGACCCCGCGCTGACCTACCTCGGCCGCATCGACCAGGACGGGCGCAGCTACGTCTTCCTGGGCAAAGGGGCCGATCCGCAGGTGGTCGAGATCGGCAGCCTGGTCGATCCGCAGTGGAGAGTCGAAAAGGCCAGCGCCACGCAGATCGAGCTTCGCTACCTTCCCCTGAATGAGATTCGCATGATCCCTGTGACTGCGGTGCAATGAAAAAGAACATGTCGGCTCCCTTCGTATCGCCCAGGCTGGTTGTGCTCCCTCTGCTGATCGGGCTCCTGTCGGGATGCGCCGCCTACCTGGAGGAGCGGCGCGCCGACCAGCTCCTGGCCGAAGGCAACAACGACGCCGCGCTGGTCATGCTGAGCCAATTGGCGAAGACCGATCCGACCGGGTACCGCTTGAAATACCTCCAGGTCAGAGATGGCGTGCTGCGCGACATGCTGCAAAAAGCGCGGCGTCTTGCCGCGGAGAGAAAGACCGCGGGTGCTGAAGAAGGCTATCGGGCGATGCTTCGCATCGATCCTCAGAACGAGGCGGCGCTCGCCGGCCTGGCCACGCTGGAACGCGACGCCCGCGAATCCGAACAGATGGGCCAGGCGAATGCGGCCCTGAAGAATGGCGACTCCACGGCGGCGATGCGCTCGCTCCGGTCCGTCCTGTCCGAGAACTCGTCACAGCCCGAGGCGCAGAGGCTCCTCCAAGGCATCGATCTGGAGAGAAACCGCGGCCTCACCGCCGATCCGGTGCTGTCCGAGGCCCTCAAGAAGCCCGTGACCCTGGAGCTCAGGGACGTCGGCATCCAGATGGTGCTGGAGATCCTGTCGCGCACCTCGGGTGTCAACTTTGTGGTCGACAAGGACGTGAAGAGCGACATCAAGACCACGATCTTCGCGAAGAACACCTCGGTCGAAGACGCGCTGAACCTCGTGCTGCGCACAAGCCAGCTCAACAAGAAGATCCTCAACGAGTCGACCCTGCTGATCTACGCCGACACCGACGAAAAGAAAAGGCGCTACGAAGACCTGGTGATGCGCACCTTCTATCTGAAGAACGCCGATCCCAAGAAGATGCAGGAGATGGTGAAGGCGCTGATCAATCCGAAGTCGCTCTATGTGGACGACCGGTTCAAGATGATGGTGGTGCGCGACAACCTCGACGTCATCGCGGCGATCGAGCGCCTGGTGGCCACCTACGACATCGCCGATCCGGAGGTGCTGCTGGAAGTCGAGATCCTGGAGGTCAACTCCAATGGCCTGCTCAATGCAGGCGTTCAGTATCCGGACCGGCTGGGCGTCAGCGTCCTTGGCAAGGCCGGCTTGGCGGGGCAGTTGAGCGTCAATGAAATCAGGAATCTCAACCGCGACAATTTCCAGCTGTTCCTGCCCGACCCCTTGCTGGTGCTGAACCTGAAGCAGACCAGCAGCGACGCGAAGACCCTGGCCAACCCCCGCATCCGCGTCACGAACCGGCAGAAGGCCAAGGTCCTGATCGGCGACAAGGTGCCCGTGATCACCACCACGATCAACCAGACCTCCAGTGCCTCGACAGAGTCGATCAGCTACCTCGACGTGGGCCTGAAGCTCGAGGTGATTCCAGAGATCCACGTGAACAGCGAGGTGACGATTGCGATCGACCTCGAGGTGAGCAACGTGGTCAAGGAAATCCGCTCGACCACCGGACTGCTGGCCTACCAGATCGGCACGCGCAACGCGAGCACGATGCTGCGTTTGCGCGACGGCGAAACGCAGGTTCTGGCAGGGCTCTTGAAGGACGAGCAGAACAACAACTCAGCGGGCATTCCTGGCCTTGGGACCGTGCCGGGCGTCGGTCGTCTTTTCTCGAACCAGACCAATACCAATGGGCGTTCGGAGATCGTCCTGCTGATCACGCCGCGGATCGTGCGTGCCATGCCGACGCCGCCCGCGTACGTCATCGAATTCCCCTCGGGCACGGCCGAGAACGCCTCTGTCCGGCCCATGCGGCTGACGCCCACTGGCCAATACAGTGGAAGCGACGCACAGTTGACGCAGAATCCCGGCCTGCCCGGAATGCCCGGGGGACCAACGCCTGGCGGTTTGTCGGCGGCCCCGGCAATTCCTGCCGTGGAGTTGCGTGTTCCCGATCGCGTGCAACTGGGCGCCGACTTCAATGTCACGGTCAGCCATGCAGCGCCCTACGAGTCGATCGAATTCGATCTTGTCGTGGACCAGCCGGGTGTCGAGTTGGCCCGGCCAGCCAAGGAAGCGGGGAGGGCTTCAGTGCAAACGGCGCAGGCCGACCAGGTCATTCATGTGAGCGGAGGAAAGCGGACGCAACCGGGTGCGGTGGTTGCCGTGATCGCGATGAAGGTCGACCGGATGCCGACGTCGCCTGTCAGCATCTCCGTGCAGAACCTTCGGGTGAAAGGAGCAGATGGCTCCGATCTCCCTGCCGCAGTCACCTTGCCCAAGCTGTTCACGGTGCATCGATGAATGCGGCCCGCGGATTCACGCTGATCGAGATGATGGTCACCGTGGTGCTGGTGGGCATCCTGGCGTCCGTTGTCGTGCCGCTCACCGAGATGTCCATCCAACGGGGAAAGGAGCAGGAGCTGCGCATCGCGCTGCGCGAAGTGCGCAGCGCCATCGACGCCTACAAGCGCGCGGGGGACGAGGGGCGCATCTACCGCTCGGCAACGACCACGGGCTATCCGGAAACGCTGGATGTGCTGGTTCAGGGGACGCCCGACCTCAAGGACCCGGGGCGCCGGAAGATCTTCTTCCTGCGCCGTGTGCCGCGCGATCCGATGAACGCGGACATGAAGCTCGCGCCGACAGCCACCTGGGGCAAGCGCGCCTATTCGAGCGAGGCCGACCGCCCCAAGGAAGGCGACGACGTGTACGACGTTTATTCGCTCAGCAAACGAGCGGGCTTGAACGGCGTGCCGTACACGCAATGGTGAACATGATGAACAGAGGCCGCGGCTTCACGCTGATCGAGTTACTGGTGGTGATGGCCATCGTTTCGGCTTTGCTCAGCATCGTGGTACCGCGCTATATGCACAAGGTCGACGTCGCGAAGGAAGTCGCGCTGAAAGAGAACCTGGTCGCGTTGCGCCTCGCGCTCGATCAGCATTACAGCGACAAGGGCGCATACCCCGAGAAGCTTGCGGATCTGGTCGCCCAGCGCTATTTGAGAGCGCTCCCGGTGGATCCCGTCACCGAGCGCCGGGATTCCTGGATTCCTTCCATCCGCGAAGAGGAGGGTGGCAGGAAGGTTGTTCACGACGTGCACAGCGGCGCCGCCGGAAATGCATTGGATGGCACGGTGTTCAAGTCCTGGTAGCCGCACCGGCCCGCGGCATCGCCAGCAAGGGGTGGGCTACCTCTTCATGTTGCTGGTGGTGTTTCTGTTGTCGCTGGGCATTGGAAAGGCGATGGACGTCTATTCGGCGAGTGCGCAAAGAGAGCGCGAGGCTGAACTCGTCCATGTGGGCTCTCTGTACCGTGAGGCCATCAAGGACTACTACCTGAGTGCACCCAACGGGCAGCATCGCTATCCCGTGCAGCTCGAAGACCTCCTGAAGGATTCGCGGCATCTGGTGACGCGCCGCTATCTGCGGCAGCTCTATCAAGATCCGATGACCGCCAAGGCATTCACGCCACTTCTGGCGCCTCAGGGCGGTATCTGGGGGGTGGCGAGCACTTCTTCGAGCCAGCCGATCCGAACAGCGACGCCTGCCGGCGTGGTTTTGAAGCAGCCGCAGGCGCAGCGCTATTCGGACTGGCAGTTTGTCTACGATGGAACTTGAAATGCAGTGGCGTGGTCAGTCGCGACAAAGAAGCGCAGCTCAAAGGCGCGGCCGATTTCCGTGTCGTGTTACGTGGTACGTGATCCCCCACGTAACGTAGCAACGGCCAAAAGCTGGGGTGCCTGTGACGAACGGCGCTGGTTCTGTCGCACGCATGAATTGCTAAAAGGCCTTTCGAATCAATGGTTTGCGATCAATCGCAAGAAGCTTCTCCGGAATGGAAGGGCAGTGGCATGCATGTTGCCACTTGTGACCATCCAATCAACGAGGAGGCCTCATACATGACCGCGTCGCAGACATCGATTCCATCCACTTCCGGAGCCGTCAACAACGACGTTGCACCGGTGGTCATCGCCCAAGCTACGGTGACCCCCATCGCTCCGATGGGATCGTCCACAGTGCCGCCGGTCGCCTCCTCCGGGCCGTCCAGCATCGGATCGCTCTCCAATGCCACTCCCGGCACCGCGCTGATTCGCGACGGCGTCCGGATTCCCGTGGACGGCAGCCACGCCCTTCTCACCGGCGACCGCGTGCTGGTACCCGAAGGTGGCCAGGCCGAGGTGCTGTTTCCTGGTTCGCCTTCCAACAAGGCGCCGTTGGCCGGCGTCTTTACCGGCGGCACAGACGCAACGCTCGGATCGACCAAGCTGCCGGGCGGCCTCGAGCAGGTGAACGTCGACGTTGCCTCGGGCGACCTCAAGATCACGCCGCCCGACAACGATGCCGACGCGGCAGCTGTTGCCGTCACGAAGGCGCACACCGGTGCAGCCGGTATCGGCCTGGGTGAATTCGCCCTCGGCGCACTCGGCGCAGTCGCGCTCGGCGCGGCATTGGGCGGTGGTGGCGGCAGCGACGGAGGAACGGTTCCGTTCTTCCTTGGCAGCGGCGCAGGTACGGGGGGCGGTCTTGACGACGGCGATAGCGATAGCGACAGTGATGCGGACGCTGATGCTGATGCTGATGCTGATGCTGATGCTGATGCTGACGCCGACGCCGACGCCGACGCCGACGCCGATGCCGATGCCGATGCCGATGCCGATGCCGATGCCGATGCCGATGCCGACGCCGATGCCGATGCCGATGCCGACGCCGATGCCGATGCCGATGCCGATGCAGACGCGGATGCTGATGCTGATGCTGACGCCGATGCCGACGCCGACGCCGATGCCGATGCCGATGCCGACGCCGATGCCGATGCCGATGCAGACGCGGATGCTGATGCTGATGCTGATGCTGACGCCGATGCCGATGCCGATGCTGACGCTGACGCTGATGCTGATGCTGATGCGGATGCTGATGCGGATGCGGATGCGGATGCGGATGCGGATGCCGATGCCGATGCCGATGCCGATGCGGACGCTGACGCCGATGCGGACGCCGACGCCGATGCGGATGCGGATGCGGATGCGGATGCGGACGCCGATGCCGATGCCGATGCCGATGCAGACGCCGATGCAGACGCCGATGCAGACGCCGATGCAGACGCCGATGCCGATGCGGACGCCGATGCCGACGCAGACGCAGACGGCGATCACCTGCTCGATCCGGGCGATGACCTCACCGGCGGTTTGATCGGCTCGACCGACGACAACCTGGGCCTGGGTGGTTCACTCACGCCGGTGCCGGGCGTCATCGACGGCACGACCGACCTGGTCGATGACATCGTGTCTCCGATCCTGGGCGAAGAGTTCACGCGGGACGATCCGAACCAGTTCGATCCGGTGGACGACTTCACTGAAACCGTGGTCGACAGCGTGGACGGCGTGGCAGGTCCCATCGTCGACGCCCTGCTGGGCGAAGGCGCCACCGATGCACTGGTCGGCCAGGTCGACCACGTCACCGATGCACTTCAGAATGGCCTGGACAACCTGGTCGGCGAGAACGGCATCCTGAGCGGTGCGACCACGGCGCTCGGCCTCGATGGCGTCATTGACGACCTCGTGGGCGACGGCGGTGTGGTCGGCGACCTCGTCGAAGGCGTGCTTGGCCAGGACAGCCTCCTCAGCGGCCTGATGGACGAAGGCGGACTGGTGGGTGGGCTCCTCGCCGAAGACGGCCTGGTCGGCAACCTCCTGGGTGAAGACAGCGCCGTCGGCGGGCTGCTCGGCAACGCGCTGAGCGACGAAGGCATCGTTGGCGGACTCCTGGGCGACGACGGCGTGCTGGGCGGGCTGCTTGGCGGCCCGCTGGGCGAAGAGGGCCTGCTCGGTGGATTGCTCGGCGGCGACGGCGCGCTCGGTGGCCTCCTTGGCGACGGCTTGGTCGGTGGCCTGCTGGGCGGAGAGGGCACGCTGGCCGGCCTGCTGGGCAGCGAAGGCCTGACGGGCGGCTTGCTGGGCCAGGACGGCGTGGTGGACAACCTGCTCGGCACGAACGGCGTCGTGGGCGGCCTGATTGAAGGCAGCCCGCTCGGTGGCCTGCTGGGCGGCGAAGACGGCCTGCTCGGTGGCCTGACCGACGGCCTGCTGGGTGGCGACGGCCTGCTGGGCAACGTGCTTGGCGACGACGGCGTGCTTGGCGGTCTGTTGAGTGAAGAC
>Ga0307514_10005016_pt1 | contig 11980 bp, 8 predicted proteins | sample 16_EM_MG_FD_203088 | JGI IMG/M metagenome (GOLD analysis project Ga0307514, IMG submission 203088) | Populus trichocarpa ectomycorrhiza microbial communities from riparian zone in the Pacific Northwest, United States - 16_EM | ecosystem: Host-associated > Plants > Roots > Unclassified | place...
TCGACAGGACGGTTCTAAAGCCGGTGCCGGTCCAGCGACATCGAGAGGTGTTTAGCGAGGGGCTCAAGGTGCAAAGGGTACGATATCAAATGCATGTACTCCGAAAATATAAGGAGTAGTAGCCACTCGTCAAACTACTCACCCGCCTTAGCCACGAAGTGTTACGCTTGCCTTCGAGTCCTGTTGGGGGCCTTTAGGGGTCGAAATGCAACTGGGGCAAGCAAGGGCAGGGACTGCAGCTCGAGGTTTGGGTTGAGACCATTGGCATTCTACCGGATGGCCGTCTGTGGCCGGAACTATCGACAACACAGACGAAAGACCTGCAAAAGTGGCAGGGAGATAGTCATGCAGGAGACGGTGCAGCCACTCGGCGGGGTGGTGCATCGTAGTATTGGATGCGGAACTGAGGTGGATGACAGGAGTGGCGGGAGAAGACAGTTGAAGGTGATTGACCTCGATGAGGGGCAAGTAGAGGAGTGGTCAGATGGGAGCAGGATAGACGGCAGAGCAGCGGCAGCAACGCGAACGAGAGGAGAATACCTGGGAATGATGGCAACAGTAGCAGACGCAGAGGAATTGGGGGTCTCGCTGGCATGGGAGGAACATGATGTGGTGGCATTAGACAGCAAAGGCGTGATCCAGCGAATAGAGGGGTTGGTGCTCCAGCAACCACGGTCATGGGTCGAAGAGCGGTTATGTGCGCAAATGATAGAGCGACCACGGACGCTGATGTGGGTGAAAGGCCATGACGGGGTGCGAGGGAACGAAAAGGCGGATGAAAGTGCAAAGAGGGAGGTGAGAAGAGGTAAGCGGATGCACAAGCCTGACATCGTCACACCTGCAGGCATCCGGCAAGCCTACAGATTGCATGGAGGAACACCGGCACATCTGGGATAGTCAAGATGGGCGGTCCGGGGATTGACGTACATGGTGACAGACAAGGGCCCGCAGGCGCAGTGGATGAAGGAGATGGGAAAACTTGAAGATGCCTCCTGTGTCTGCGACGGGTGGACACCGCAGAATGCTGCACACCTGTATGAGTGCCCGTGGGTAGGGGATGGGAAGGGGAGGACGAGGGAGATGATATGGAAGGACGAGAAGTGGTGTGAGGACTTGGCGAGGTTCGTTATGTGAGTGAGAGGGTAGATAGAGTAGATAGGGGCAGGGACAGGCCCGGAAGAAGACAGCTGGCAACAGCGCGCCGCAGTCCTTTATTGTCTTGGCGACAGCGCAGGTATAGAGTCTGGGCACGAGAACACGTCATAGTCTAGATAGGCTAAATACGATTAATGACTCCCATAAAAATAAAAAATAAAAACCACCCTGCTAATCCACGCACTCCCAGCACAGGCTTCACTGGCACCACCACGCTTCACTGCACGCGGTACCTTTCACTGCCAGCTCCGTTCCAGTTCACCAATCTACTCTTCCGCAGCTACCGGTATTCCACGCTCCCTCAGCTCCACTATGCTAATCCACGCACTCCCAGTACTGGCTTCACGACTCGACGCACCCATCCGGCACCAACCAACTGCACCGGCACCAACCCACTGCACCGGCACCACCCCACTGCACCGGCACCCTTCACTACACCCGGCACCCTCACTACACCCGGTACCCTTCACTGCACCCGGCACTCTTCACTACACCCGACACCCTTCACTGCCGACTCCGCTCCAGTCTACCACTCTACTCTACAGGTATCTTCCGTAGCTATTTCACATTCCCCAATTCCACTGTTATCCCAGCACTAGCTTCTATTCTATGCACTCACCAGGCACCACCCCACTGCACCAGCACCTCCACTGTACGCGACACCCTCTACTGTACCTGACACCTTTCACTGCCGGCTCCGCTCCGGTTCACCACTCTACTCTACTCTACAGGTATCTCCCGTAGCTATTCCTGCTCCCTCAATTCCACTCTGCTAATCCTGCGCTCCCAGCCCTGATCTCCATTCCCTATACGTTTCCAGCTCTGGCTTCCTTACCCTACTAACCAGCAACGAGAATAGTTTGCCTACCGGGCGTTCAATGCCCACGGTGCCTCAAAAGGCACTAGGGATGCCAGTCCCCAGTGGTGGGTCGCCCCAGCACCACTCCCCAATTGCCTACGTCCTGGCACCATCCCTTGTGAGTCCCGCCCCGGCGACCATATCAATAGCCTTTGCTTCAGCGATACTCTTGCCAGGCGCCGTACCCTCATGGTCCAGTCTCGGGCCCGCCCCAGCGCCAGTCCTCCATACCCAGGGTACCATTAGGACAAATGATTGTTCCGCAGTTCACGATAGGCACATCCCTCGTTCCCAGTGCATGCTTGTTCCCTATTAGCAGAAGCAATTTTATTGACATATATAAAGCTTGATATCGCTCTCCAGTTCATATGGCCTACCACCCCCACTCCAATTCCGTGCTTGGTATGTATGACTATTGGTATAACTGACTACCTGTTCACTCTCCAGAATACCACAGGCGATATCAGAATAAATATAGCTGCCAACATGGATGTGAACAAGCTTGCTGATATCCATGGAATTCAGCCCGCCGTCAGTATATATAGGGCAGTCTTTCCAACGGGCCAGGGTCCGTGCTGGTCTGAAACAGCCTGGGGCGGTCCAGCAATGAGGCGGTCTATTCCCAGTTTTTTTTTTTTTTTGAGTCTATACGCCTTTCCCCCGGCCTATTTCCAGTTGTGTGTATTGATTTTTTTGATTATGCAATTCTAGATCTTAGTCGTTGTCCTTGTCTAGATCCTGCTGCTTGTGTTGTGCATATCTATTGTTGCGGTCCACTGGTACTGTAGATCCGATGTATACATATATGTATATATGTAAAATGTGTCGACCTCTCATTGTGTTAATAATTCGGTGTTGGCACGTTGCTTATCATTCTGTTTTTTTTAGAGTCTATACGTCTTTTCCCCTAAGGGAGCCTTAGTGGAATGATTGGCTAACGAACGGGAAAGAGGTGTGGGATATCGTGAGGGTGTGCAAGAACCCGTTTGGGATGCGAGAACGGTGTGGCACGTTAACGGACAAGGAGGGGAAGAGCTATGAGACGGCGGAAGAAAAGCGGAGGGCATTCATAGCGCAAAATTTGATCACAAACCCAGCGGCAGCACGGGCAGTAGTGGGACAGCAACCCCGGCAGCCACCGAGCGCAGACACGATGGTGAAATTGAGACACGCATTGAAGAAGACGAGGAATGGCAGTGCACCAGGACCCGATGGCATCAGCTGGAAGTTACTCAAAATGATTTCGGGTACTGCCCTGGGGCGAGCGGTGTTGGAGGATGTCGGACAGGTCGCTGAGACAGCACGAGTGACAAGAATGCCTGAGAAATGGAGAGATATGAAGATGGTGATGATACCGAAGCCGGGTAAGGATCACACAGTGGTGAAAGGGTGGAGGCCGATTGTATTAGCCAACACAGTGGGCAAGCTAGCCGAGAAGCTGGTCGCATTGGAGCTACAAAATCACGAGGAATTATGGCCTGAGCGGGCGTTTGCAGGGAGGAAAGGCAGAGGGGCAATGGATAGTGTGATGTTGATGGCATATATCGCGGAACAACACCCGGTGGGAGTGATAGTAGGGAGGGACGCACAATCCGCCTTCAACACAGTCCGGAGGGAGCATGTACGAACGATACTAGAGGGCCACCCATGGCTACAGGAATGGGTCGATGACTGGCTAGCTCCGAGGCAGTTCGAGATGGAGGTGGATGGTCAGGCGATTGGGAAAGCGAAAATGACAGGCGGCACACCACAAGGTAGCCCACTATCGCCAGTTTTATTCACGGTATATATGTCAAGCGTGGTATGGGACGCGGAGCGAAGACTACAGCAGAGGGACGGGGAGCGGGAGCTGCGCTCGGAACGAAAAGTCAGCTACTGGCCACTATCATTTATTGACGATGTCAATGGCGTTAAAGTTGGGGGGGAGAAAGAGCTAGACAGAGCGCTGGAAGCGGCGGCGAGAGTGGCAGGGGTGAGGTGGGATCATGACAAAGACTGGAAGGGCAACAAGGGTAGACACCTGGGGGTTGTCATGCAAGACCAACGGCGGCATCAGAAATATAGGTGTCAGAAGGCAAAGGCAGCGTGGGATGTAGTACGGCGGCTGAGTAAGCTACCAGCGAGAGGAAAGAGAGCGATACTCACGCAACAACTGCTCCCTATCCTGACATACGGGTGCGAGTTATACCCGATACCTAGTGAGCAACAGCGCCGGCTAGCCTATGAGATGTATCGATGGGTGGTAGGAGCATACCCCGGAAGTAGGAGAGATAAGGTGCAAGCTTTGGTAGGACTTGACGAGATTGGGGGGATAATGCGAAATAAGAGGATCCGGTGGGCAGCGTCAGTCTCTGCCAGGTACTTACCCGATCTGAGAGGGGTGGCAGAACCCATACTGCGGGAAGTGTTGGAAGAAGACGTCGAGCTGCGGTGGATGGGGGACGCACGGCCACTAAGCAAGGGAGTGGAAGTCCGGGAGCTAGTCGAGCGCGAAGTAGAAGAGTGGTCAGACGGTAGTAGGATCGATGGGAGTGCAGCGGGAGCAACGAGGACAGAGGGCTTCTATCTGGGAGAATGGGCTACGGTGGCGGACTCGGAAGAAGTGGGAGTCCTACAGGCATGGGGAAAAAGTGATGTTGTGGCGCTAGACAGCCAAGGTGTGATCACGCGGATCAATAACCTACAACATGACAGACCCAGGTCGTGGATAGAGGAAGCCCTGGCGGCAAAAATGAAGGAACGTCCCAGAGTATTGATGTGGGTCAAGGGACACAGTGGAGTGGCAGGCAACGAGGAAGCCGACAGGACAGCAAGGAGAGAGGCAGAAATAGGACAGCGAATGCAAAAGACGACGATCGCTACGCCAGCGGGTATCAAACAAGGTTTCCCAGTATACCCAAAGGCACCGATACATATGGGGTGGTCTCCGAGGGCGATTAAAGGTCTAGTGTACATGGTAACAGACAAAGGACCTCAGCGGCAATGGCTGTGGGAGATTGGCAAGAGCGAGGAGCAGTGGTGTGTGTGTGATGGGTGGACGGCGCAGAATGCAGCACATCTGATGGAGTGCTCATGGGTAGGGGATGGGAAGGGTAGGACACATACGGAGTTATGGAAAGATGAGGAGTGGTGTGAGGCGGTGGCGGATTTCATTTTGTGAGAATCTATCATATTTGTAGATAGCGGAGAGGGCAGGGACTGGCCCGAGTAGTGGAGAGAAGCCACCCAGTCCGCCGGGAGCCGCAGTCCATCGCCATATTCTATATAGGATGAATGCGATTAATGATTCTTTAAAAAAAAAATCCAGCAACAGGAGTGTCATGCAGGGTTTTTCAGGGTCATTCAAATGATGTCAATGCAGTTGTGTTCTCACCAGATGGAAAGTTGGTTGCCTGCGCATCAAGAGATTGCACAGCAGCAACAGGAAGGTCATGCCGGGTTTTTCAGGGTCATTCACATAATGTCAATGCAGTTGTATTCTCACCAGACGGAAAGCTAGTTGCCTCTGCATCATACGACAACACAGTCAGGCTATGGAATCGAGCAACAGGAGAGCCATGTAGGGTTTTTCAGAGTCATTCAGATGATGTCAAAGCAGTTGCGTTCTCGCCAGATGGAAAGCTAGTTGCCTCGGCATCATATGACAAAACAATCAGGCTATGGGATGTTACCCAAAAGACGATGATAGAAGAAATATATACAGGACAATATGTATTTCGTCTAAACTTCACTGATCGGACACAACTAGATACAGATCGGGGGACGTTCACTCTTACATCCCAGCTTCCCAGCACTGCCACACAAGCGACCTTGCTTTCTTCAATCTATGTTGCCAGTAATGGGTGGGTGATCTGGAACGATAAGAGAGTCCTATACCTGCCTATCGATTATCGCCCATCCACCGCTACAGTTAAAGACAATATTCTAGTAATGGGTCACGAATCCGGCGGTGTTACCTTCCTGCACTTCAATCCTACAGCTTTTCCTCTTTAGCTTCTACTCTGTCAGCTACACTTCAGTTGTTATTTCTATTCGAGGTATGTAAAGACGTCGACCCCCGTGAATCACTGTCAGCCTTTTGTATGCAGTCGCAGAGCTAGGCTCGCATAAGTATTTAAATATATGCTAATTCATAAAGCTGAGCACCAGGAAGACCGATCAAGTTAGAGCAGAACTGTTGGATAAGTGACCAATATATCGAGGGTAAGGTAGCGGATGATACAGGGTATTGGATATCTCTTAGGGCATGTAGTTTAACAGACGGTCATGTACCAGCTAATATACATACTGTACGTACGTACATACTTTAGGAGTGTCTTGTCACAATTGTAGTAATAGATGCTAGAAGTTCCATAGCGCACTAGGGTTGAAAAAATGAATGCGCTCCACATACACTAGCTGTTACTTCATACGGTAGTATAGCGTACAGGTCCAAGTTACCGATATCTCCGAAATAGGATATCCCTATTCCGGACACCTCGCATCCTGTAGTTTTCAAATTCATTTCTCTACATTAGAGCCGAAGAGCACTGTACTCACTTGGAGGAACTCCCGGATCTGTTTGCTATAGTCCTGCAAAGTATACTATGAAGCATTGGATGCAGGTCTGATACACACGACCATACATGTGACAATATCCCCATGGCCTTGTTCCGGCTCTAAGGGCACGTTTTCTGATGAGAGGAACAAAATATGCGAATCTCGCTTATGCGCTTATGTTATAATTTAAACTTTCGCGCTAGCATTAATTTAAGCGACCACATGCACATAGATATTTTTATAGTCAATGATTTTGCTCTCGGTGCATTCCCGCGCAGTGCTGCCTGTGGGCGCTGTTGAGTGGCAGCATTGTATGGGGATGCGAGGCATATTGGGGAGTGCTGCTACCATGTAAGGTAGCATTAGTACAAGTATACGAGACGTTTGCCGCTCGCTACGCTCGCGGAAGCCCTGGGGGCAAGGGCGACACACCTACTAAAATCACACGGTTGGGTCGTGGTCCATCCCTGCTTCGTTTTTGCACTCGAATCACCAGAGCTACCTAGTTATAATAAATTAAATCAGAGGCCTAAAGCCCATAGCCATTGCCGTTGTGTGTTAGAATGAGTAATCCCAAGACGTGGGATAAGATTGGAAGCTCTGTAAAGAAGAAGGGGCTTATATACTGTGCTGTCTTCTGGACTATGTTATGTGATTCTTTATTCTTCAGTCTTTAGTCTTCGAATGAACTCTCTACTGCGAACAGCATATTCTATCGTTGTCCTTTGTCTGTCACTATATAGACCAAACCTTTGATAGCCTTGGGAGACCATCGCCTATGTGGCCGCATCTTGGTGTCGCTCTGGGATACATCGGATGTGCTTGTCTGATGCCTGCCAGTATCGCGATGTCTGGGTTGTGCAATCTGTGGGATTTACCCTGAACCCTCACCAAATCACGGGAAAGACAAGGAAGAAAGGGCCTAACACCCAAATTGGCGAAAACCTGATAGAAGGGCGGATTAGGGAAAAACCTGGTAGAATATCAGCTATATATACGCGACTGGATCGCACATCATGTTTTTCATTCTTATCGTACAGCATTCAGATTCTCCGAGAAGCGCAATTAGTTAGCTGTCCAGTATACTAAGCTTCGAACATATCCTTATACATCTTTCTCCTCTAAATTCGGTCACCATGTCTTCCCCTCATAGCCTTGTAATTCCTACACAATCTCCATCCCATCTCTACTTCCTGCTTCGCTCTCCCGTCTGCTGCTTCATTCCTGGCAATCCCCTGGTGTCCCTTCACCTGTCAGAATTACAAGAGTATGAGGTGAAATCGTGGTAGTAACTGGAGATTCAACTCAAGAGAGAAAGAACATATTCGTGAAATGTCAATCTTCTGCTCGCTATAGTATACTGAATACTATGGGAGAAGTGCTCTAAGGAACTATACCTATCCACGAAAACTCCCTCCTTATATCCTTCGTATATTCCACAACTGGCCATTCTGGGCTTCCCTGTCATACCCTTGGAGTTCCCCTTTTGGCCATTCTGGATGACCGGCAGTGCTCGTGATCCCACATGATTTATTTCTGCTTATGTCAGGAGCACGGGTTGCGAGTGTATTGGGATTCATTAATCGTATTGAGCCTATCTAGACTATGACGATGTTGCGAGGGTATTTCCTACATCCCCCACATCAATTTCCTGGGCCTCGTCTGCAACTGTGATTTCAGTGTTGCTTCTATTCTGTTCTGGCCTGCCCGGGAAGCCATACAATTCTTTGGGGGACTGATCTACAGGGGAATAACGGCCCGCCCGGGAGTGCAGAACTAATATTCTTCGATTCCCCGGCAGGCTGGAAGTAGTACCAGCCTCCCCGGGAATGTGATTACCAAATGTAGGAATTTCGGAAGTAATGATTATGGTGCGAGGACATAGAAATATTAACACATCCATTAACTTTTTTTTTTTTTGAAAATCCGTACTCTATGACGACTATGATGAGAGACCGCACCTACAAGTAGGTTATTGGCATTTGATTCTCGTATGTCGTGTAAGTGCTGATCCCGGGACGGAGTAAACCGCCATCCAGTGCCCTCATGTCGGCGGATTTTTCCGGACAGATATTCAAATACAGCTCGCTGCGCTTGACAGACATTTCTCCCTGGTGATTCCGACTCTCGAGGCTTACCCTTCTGTGAGTGATTGTTATCCAGCTAACTACCACCAGAAAAGCAATCGCAACAAGAAATCCGGTAACGCAGTTGGTTTGCTGAAACTCATCTCCGAGCCCCTGCCTTCCAGTTATGGAATTGTTGGTCAAGTAGCTCGACTCCCAAATACATGATAAGCGCCGAAACGGGAGAGTGCACAAGTCTTGAACAGTGTGTTAATAAGAGGCATTCAAGAACGGCAGTACGGTTGGAGTGACACTGCTCACGAGAGGGATATGCATCACAAGCTGGTCGCCAGAAGGGTGGTGAACAAGGTGACACGGCGAGGATTGATAGAAGAGCAGCCTCGAACTGATGTGTAACTGCAAGTTGGAGAAGGTTGAGGGGCACCCGAATTGGTGGCAGACACTGGTTTCCCGAGACGTTGGGGGAGGGTCGTGCCAACCAGACCATGCATTTCAAATTTCTATTTTGGGAAAGATAGCAGACTGGATGTTATCTACAATAGTTAGATACAATTCTTGGACGGAAGAGCTACTGGTTTTGAGCAAACTGTCCATTCACGTGACCAACGTACTTTTTGTCGACACGAGTAGGTCATCACATCGACGACCCAACCGCTTCCTTGTTTATTTTGTCTACTTTCTCTTTATTGCGAGCGTAATTATTTCCACAGAAAGTTTTTTACCCGTATGCATTTAAAAGACCCGCTACCGTTAGCATAGTCACTAGGATAGTCAGATAGTACCCACGGCTTAGCGTTAGATGGCTAGATTAGCATTAGATAGTAACTCTATATACTACCAGGTAGAGTGGTCGCGATCCAGCCATTCGCAAACCAACAAGTAAATCTCCTTAAGCTATAAATAAGCACAGACAATTAGGAATTAAAAAAAAAAAACAGAAAAATCCACCCAAGTCCTATAACTCCTTCATCAACCTTACCAACACCCTCTCCGTAAATTCCCACAATAAGCTACTATCCTGCACAAACCAAGCCGCTCCAGTCCACCATGTTCCCCTCTTTCCCTGGAGCCCATACATCCTCCGGTAAAACCCGCCCTCAATATCTGCCCGCTCCACTGTCAATTCAAAAGGACTATGAACAGCAAACGCTACAAACTCCGGCTTTTCCTTTGCACCAGTAATGACCTTATTCCGCCTCAGCTGGGCCACCGTGTCAAGGATATCCTTCTTTGCATCCCTCTGGCTGACCCTCGTTGTGGAGGCATACTTCAACGCCGTCAACCCCGGAACAATTGTGGCGTAGAGTCCATAGAGACCAGGTAGCTTAGGGAGGCCGTACTTATTTGCAGGGTTGACATTGGCAAAGTTTGTATTGCTAGGAATACCAACGTTCTTCAATATCCCAGTGAGGTACGACACCCATTTAAACCTCCCAAAGATAGATTTCTCCGTGGCGTCAAGGTTGAATGGGGCGAGGGTTTCTAACGTGGGAGGGATTGTGATGAGGATCTGTTTTGCGCGGATAACCTTTCCGTTAGGAGAGTTGCCGGTTCTGATAGTGACTGAGAGGTAGCCGTCTTTGTCCCTTTTGTTGCGGTCGGCGCAGGAGACGCGAGAGTTGAATAAGACGCTATTCTTCGCGAGCAGTTCCACCGTGGCCTTCTCGTATATCTCGCTGTTGTCACCTCGGGCTGTGGTCAGGAAGCCGTTTTGTATGTTCATCAGGACGTCCAAACCGAAGATCTGCATCATGTAAATTGTTGGTAAAGTTAAGATATCCCCGAGCCCTTGGCCGATCCCAAAGGCGATCTGCACCATAGCTTGGAGGCCATTCTTCTCCACAAATTCGCCAAAAGGGATAAGTAGTTCTTCGGGTACTGGGTTTGGTAGATCAAAGCCCCCTTTGAGGTACCCGTACTTGGACAAGATATATGCATACGCTTGCATTGCAGCACGACTGTCCTCTGGCGGAGGAGGGACAAAAGACTCAGCCAGTTGCCCAGCAGCAAAGTTAACGTTTGTTGTTGGTATTTCCCCCTCAGCAGAAAAGAGATGCCTTTTCGCCAACTCGATGTTGAAATGTCCAAAGTATTTCTTCACAACATCCGTGTCATGAAATACCTCCACGCCAATGTCAATCCGTCCCCCTGTGGCAGGGTCATGGTATGTTTCCGTATGTCCACCCAAACGGTCGGTGGCCTCAACCACAATCACCGAGTGACCTTGGTCGATAAGCTTGATTGCAGCATAAGTGCCTGTTGAACCCCCACCGATAATAGCGACGTCGCGGGTGATGATGTTGAGGCCGTCATGTTGGCCATGGTTAAGGCTGGTGCTGCCTGGAAATATGCCAATAAGAGCAGCGGTAAATGCTAGTTGCAAGCCTGTAAATATGGAACGCATGTTGAACATTGGACAAGAGGCAAGACGAGTGATGGAATTTGGGCCGGAGGAAAAATGAATGAGACCTACGAGCCTTTATATACATAGAAAATGGGACAGAGAAGTGACCCCGAGAAAACGAAAGTCATTTATTCAGCGTAGGTATTCTCTGGGTGTGCCTGTCTCAGTAACGACTTACTGTTCTCGTTCCCAGTCTCTTAGGCTGTCTCTCCGCTGAAAGCTTTTGTCTCCATATGATGAGACAGGGGTTCTTAACGACTAGATCTCGTTCCCAGACTCTTAGGTTATCTGCGCTAAAGCTATCTTCGGCTAAGACTCAGGGTACATGCGCTAACTGCAGATCTTGTATTGCACTAATCTATATACCGTATGTACGGTACGGTAGTTCCAACGAAAGTCAAGCTAGACTACCGTATTAACTCGAGTTATTCGGTAGCGTCTGATTTTCAGTGGCGTGTGATCTACTGTGAACTTGACCAAATATCGATTGGTTTTTTCCCTGATATAGCTTAACCTGGAGTGAATCTCAGCTATATAAAAACTGTGGGAGGACAATGCATATGTCTGTGACCTCAAGCCTGACCCACACCCTTAAACCAGATCAGGCCTCAACCAAGCGACATTTGGTCAAGTTCACGGGTGGGGCTTAGAAAGGACGCTACCGAATAACTCGTGTTAATACGGTAGTACTCCGTAGGTGCCGAGGGGTTGTCTGGTTCATGGACCAGGTTTCTAAGAGCAAGCTATAAGCTAGATAACCGAGAGACTTGATTAGGTACGGAGTACCCCCCTTCATAAACCATGTTTGTTACACGAACCCCAGGCTTGTTTATGAATCAGCATCAGATGAGGAAGAGATAGAACAAGAAAATGAAGATGAAGAGCATATTCAGGGCCTCTTTGGAGTGCATGACACCACTGCTGCCCACCAGTATC
>Ga0307514_10005017_pt1 | contig 11980 bp, 13 predicted proteins | sample 16_EM_MG_FD_203088 | JGI IMG/M metagenome (GOLD analysis project Ga0307514, IMG submission 203088) | Populus trichocarpa ectomycorrhiza microbial communities from riparian zone in the Pacific Northwest, United States - 16_EM | ecosystem: Host-associated > Plants > Roots > Unclassified | place...
TGTAGAACAGGGAATAATTTTCTGCAGGTGGATGATCCGGTCCGAAACAGCTGCATAATATGAGCTGTCCGGTATAGCGAGAGTAGATTTGCCTGCCTGAAATCTTGTAGAGTCCCACACCCTTAGCGCGTCCGGTATAGCAGGGGATCCGGTATAGCGAGATCCGTTATAGCGGGGGCTAACTGTATGCGGAGCTGCGTGTTCTCCAAGTTAATATTCTCGCTAAGTTATGATATAGGGTACCCTATGACAAGTAGATCAGGGCTGCATCCACCCCTAACCTGGGGCAAAGCCCCACTGTCCCTGGTTTCACATGCACCAATCAGGGATTTTTCGTCCCTAGTTTTATCCTTATGCAGTACCCAAATGCTACCCCAGGATTTTCTGCCCAGACTTGGGTATTTGCATAACGCTAAAATCACCCCGCTTCCCCCCTGGGTAATTCCAGGCTCTAGGGGGAAACGTGGACGGGGCATGGGCAGTATGGATTATGATATATCTGCTCAGCTCTCCTCTGCTCGGGTGGTGATGGTGGTGATGGTGGTCAAACTCAACAAGTGTTCAGGCCTAAAAGAGCTGTCGAGCCCGTGGATAAGTAATGTAAGCGTGGGTGACTGCCAGATGCAAGAATTGAGTCTTGTGAATAATCCCGTGTTCAAACTACACCAACCTCTGGTAGCCTCCTAAGGCTCCCTTCGGGGGAAAGGCGTATAGACTCCAAAAAAAAAAAAAAAAAAAAACCTCTGGTAGCCCCGCCTCATAGCCTAAGGCTCCCTTCGGGGGAAAGGCGTATAGACTCAAAAACAAAACAAAAAAAACCTCTGGTAGTTCGCCTCATAGCCTAAGGCTCCCTCCAGGGGAAAGGCGTATAGACTCAAAAAAAAACCTCCAGTAGTCCGCCTCATAGGCTAAGGTTCCCTTCGGGGGAAAGGTGTATAGACTTAAAAAAATAAATAAATAAAAGCTCTGGCAGTATAGGAGGGGGAGGACACTCGAAGGGGTGAGACGAGACCCAGAGTGATGCCGGAAGTGCTAGAATGAGTAATCCTAAGACGTGGTATAACGTGGGGTAATGGGGATATGTGGGGTACTGTGAGATGAGATTGGAAGAAGAAGGGGCTTATATACCAAGCTGATTTCCGACTATGTTATGTTTTTCTGATTCTCTAGTCTTTAGTCTTAGAATGAATTCTCTCCTCCATTGGAACATCAAGTGAAGATGCCCTCGAATCATTGTACTGCGAACAATAGAGCAATACAACTATCTCGTGCTGATAATATACGCTGCGAACAGCATATTCATAGGAAGGTGGCAAGGTTCTAAGGCGTTAGTCTTTTCCGTTTCTGTGCAACTTAGCAAGAAGGGGTGATACCTAGACTGAATACGAGTAATGATTTCCACCGCCCTGTTGTGTGGCCACAGGTATTCGGTAGTCTGGTTGGAAGGGGTCGACTAGATATTCAGGATAATTGGAAGGACATAGGACAGACATGGCTCAGTTTGTGTATATATGACCTAACTTACTAGTATGTACCTACCCTAGCAATGGGCTATAGTTTCTCGCCAGGTTGCAAAACCTCTCCTAAGAGTCTCTCTTGTTTGTCTACTTGATTTTTTCTTTTTAGTATTCCTAAGACCTGCACACATAAAAAACTCCATAATTATCCCAATTATTTCTCTTGGTTTGAGTGTGCTATCATAGGGTCAGAGACAAGCGACAATAAAATACTTCACAACTATCAGACTGGGCATGAGATTAATCTAGTATAGGAATAGCACGGAAATATACACAGGAGATTATTTTCTGCCAGGTGAGACCTCCGTGGGTGATAGCCATTCCAGAAAGCACTTCCGATTTCCAGTCCGAATTAATACTCCTGTCCGCCCCCTCCAGGGGATAGATAATATGCTGAGAGGCTGACCGACCCTTAAGTAACTCCGGGGTCAGATGTGGTGCTTACTTACTGGCACAAGACAAAACTCCTTCTATCTGATAACCACATCCTTCTTCACGATGCCTCCATTGCTCAATGCGCAATCAACCATAACCGGATAACTGTCCACCGATCGGAGCCCACCGCATCAAATAGTATCTTCACTCTTCTAGAATGTGCCCACCAGTCATTCGCCCACTCTTTTCTATTGTAACAAAACCATATATTGTACCCTGACCACAATTACTATCATGCATACTTAAACCTTACTTCATCGTCTGACTCACGCTGTCTCCACTATAAAGATATACTCAGTTCAATAAGGTCCACAACAACATGTTCCTCTTCTTCTATCCCAGATGAAACCTCTTTCTCAGCCCGTCCTCGCTCTAGTACTGGACTAACAATGTCATAAACCAAATGATTGATGCTAGCTTCTTTAATACCCGGCCTCTGTAGGAGAACCTTAAAACATTTATTAGCACTGCTATCGAACAAACTCTAACCACCTTATCTCTTTATATACGTGCTCCAGCATCGGTATCTCTTCTAATGAACGGAGTCGGAAACCTGATCTCGTGCCCAGCCTCTAATTTATTAATCGAGCTTCGGGGATAGATCTGAAACCTAGCCTGTCCTCTACTTGTTCGATACTCATATTGGGATATGGCGTAGGTATTCCAATTTGGCTTTCGCTTCTTGTTGCTGTGATAGAGTACTCCATTCATACTTGTATTCCATTCATACTTATATTCCATTCATACTTATATTCTTGATGCCAATAAGCAGGGATGCGACAATCACTATGCGGCTCAATAGGTAAGTAAAACCTTCTGCCGAATGCAACTACTACTGACTTAATCTTAATTTGAGCAATTAATTAGGTACTTCGGATTCAAAATTCACGCGGTGGTATGCTGTAGGACTTTTTAAATTCGGCATTGGAAAATCGTGTAAAGTCGCCTTTACGACTCGAGACCAACTCCAAGAGTGCCGATCCAACCACACGCCAACTGCATCACGGCCACGTTCCATACCCCAAATTCCAGAAGAGTACGACTCCCCCCGGCGGCTCACACCTTCAGCGGCTGAGCACTCCTCCTTCGACTCCATTCTGCCTCTCCACCTCTCCCTACCGACACCACCACAATCACCCCACCATCAACAACAATGACCTCCCTCTGGTCCACTGACACTATTCGGGACGTCGCCGAATCCGTCGGAATCACCTCCCTTCCCCCCGAGGTATCCTCCAACCTCGCCATGGACGTCGAATACAGGATCCACCAAGTCCTCCAAGAAGCGCTCAAGTTCATGAAACACGCCAAACGGACTGTGCTCACTACCGCAGACATCTCCCACGCCTTAAAAGTCCTAGATGTTGAGCCTCTGTACGGATATGATACCACCCGCCCTATACGGTTCGGGGAAGCTGGCCTTGGCCCTGGGCAGTTTATGTTTTATGTCGAAGATGATGAGGTGGATTTTGAGAAGTTGGTAAACGCTGCGTTGCCGAAAGTGCCGAGGGAGGTTTCTATGACTGGTATGGCTTTGCATCCCCCTCCCCAACTTCGGGGGTGCCCCGTTGTACTGGCGGGCTAATGCTCTTTCCAGCTCATTGGCTAGCCATCGAAGGCGTCCAACCCGCCATTCCGCAAAACCCCACCCCGACAGAATCCCGCTCCGAAACCACCGCCAAAGGAAGCACAACCAATCACTCTGTGGCTGCCCTCGGGTCCGGCGACTCCGCTGCCGTAAAGCCTCTTGTCAAACACATTCTCTCCAAAGAACTCCAGCTCTACTTTGAAAAAGTCTGCGAAGCCGTTCTGAACGAGCGCGATGAATATTTACGGTCCGCAGCATTCGCCAGTTTGCGACATGACCCCGGATTGCACCAATTGCTACCGTATTTCGTCCAATTTGTTAGTGAGAAAGTTACGCATGGATTGAAGAACCTATTTACGTTGGATATGATGATGCAGTTTACATGGGCAGTGTTGGAAAATGAACATTTGTTTATTGATCCATACGTATGAGTCGCCCCCTTCGAGGCGGTGTGAGCATCATTGCAACAGAATGCTCACTGTATATGCCTCTATAGGTTTCATCTGTGGTTCCTCCAGTCCTCACCTGCCTCATAGGAAAACGCCTAGGTGATCCTAATGCGAACCAAGGTCCTAATCCCGCACACTTCGAGCTCCGTGACCTGTCTGCATCTTTAATAGCACTTTTATGCAAACGATTCGGTGACTCTACACATGCATTGAAACCCCGCCTCACTCGAACCTGCCTGAAGGCCTTCCTTGATCCATCGAAGCCTCCAGGAACGCACTACGGCGCTATCAAGGGTCTCCACGCCATAGGAGGCAAAGAAACTGTCTGGGTGCTCATCATCCCCAATCTCAAGCTCTACGAAACCATCTTGAAAGAGGGATTGGGGTCAGAGGATGAGACAAAGAGGATAGAATCAGAAATGGTCTTGAAGGCCATTGTAGCAGGCCTGAAGAGTCTGGAGGAGGTGGTAGTGGGCGCTAATGGAAGCGGGCCAGATGAGATGGAGGTTACAAATGGGGATGGAGGGGAGGAGATAGGGGATGCCTTGAGAAAGCGGCTGTCAGATAGGATTGGTGAGGTAGTGGCAGGGGAAGTGTGTAAGTTGGGGAGGAAGGGATTGGCTTTCGCAATCCTAGATTATGGGGCTCAGGGCGTGAGTTTTTGGTAGGGTTTGTGCGACGACTAGATTTTGCGCTCTAGTTTCTTTTGTTTTCCATTTCACCAATACTGTCTATTCTTTATCTGGGGTCCTGTACTTTTACGAAACGGAGTTTTTTTTTTGTTTCGATTTGCGCTCTTTTCAGCCAGTTCTGGAGTCATCCCGCTCCATGTGAAGCCGGTAAGTATCGTTATCTGACCTGTTAGTGCCATTTTGCTGTCAATGTCGTGGCTAGAATTCGTTGTGAGGGCAGTTGCACAAATCTCTTCCCGTCTTACCCTGAAATTATATCGCAGACTGCTGAAAAAAAAAACCTCTCCCTGGCGGCCACGTGCAGTCATGATGACAAGCGGTCCCTAATGCTCTATTTACAGCAACACGTGATATGTTCAACCATTGTTATCAGGACCCTAATCTAGCAATATGGAATCAATTACGCTCTACAACATGGTAACCCCACATCTCACTAAAATAGACCCAATATCCAATATTCCACACCTTTAGTATGACCACCCCGACCTTCTACCCCCCTGTAGGCCAGACCAATGAGCCCACGGCTACTTGTAGGCCTCGGTCATGCATTTATATCGATGCTAAATGGATGGGGGTGCAAGGTGGCAAAACGGTGGGTCAACTAGGGGGGCACTATCCTCCGCAAAATGACCAATCCTGAGCACTCTCATTGAATTCACCAATTCACCCCCATCTACACCCTCACTGTCTTACCCCATAATGATACCCTTCTCATCACAATCCCAAAGGTTACCCTCGTGCGTCGTATGAGGTTGATATGCCAGCATGGTAAGCAGAGTGTGCGGGTGTTGATAGAGCCTGGGCTGGGCACGTTGCTGTTGTTTGGGTTGTTGGGGGTTCGAAACACACTGGAAAAATCCCCGACCAAAACGCGGGGTCTACCAATGCTTGGACACGAACATAGAGCCATGCTTGGGAACGCCCTTCGCCGTGGTTTTGACAAGCTCAATCAGTTACTAATTAGGTCTTCTTGCTTACAATTGGATTAGATGAATGATGTACTTAACCTCCTTCTGACGGAGTGGATATGCTTGCTGGACCCACATTTGTGCCAACCAGAATAGACCCACATTTGAAATCCTGGTCTCAGAAGTACCACAGGATCGAAGTGCACTTGATGTTGATAGGTGGTTAAAGTATACTATCAAGGTAGGTTTTTCCACGCAAACTTTGCAATAATCTACCACGCTCTGATCGAGTGTTTTTTCCATCTCAGGTGGAATTTATTGGTGCACTCAAGTAAGTACATACTTGGATCAGTCTACAAACAGCTACACTATCGAGTTCTTCCAGAGGTGTTTATTTTAAATACGAATTTCTAAACGACGTGATGAAATCAATGCCGACGCCTACTTTGTAACAATAACCAGCCCAAGTATGGTGTTTTTTAAGACTAAGACTAGAGAATCAGAAAAACATATCATAGTCGGAAATCAGCTCGGTATATAAGCCCCTTCTTCTTTACAAAGCTTCTAATCTCATCCTACGGTATCCCACGTTGTATCCCACGTTACCCCACATATCCCACATTATCCCACATTATCCCACGTCTTAGGATTACTCATTCTAACACTTCCGGTACCACTCCGGGCCTCGTCTCAACCCTTCGAGTGTCCTCCCCCTCCTATACTGCCAGGGGGCTTTTTTTTTTTGGCTTTTCCCCGAGGGGAGCCTTAGGCTATGAGGTGGACTACCAGAGGTTGGTGTAGTTTGAACACGGGATTATTCACAAGGCTCAATTCTTGCATCTGGCAGTCACCCACGCTTAAATTACTTGTCCATGGGCTCGACAGCTCGACAGCTCTTTTAGGTCTGAACACTTGCTGAGTTTGACCACCATCACCACCATCACCACCCAGGCGGGGGAGAGCTGAGCAGATATATCATAATCCATACCACCCATGCCCCGTCCACGTTTCCCCACAGAGCCTGGAATTACCTAGCGGGGAAGTGGGGTGATTTTAGCGTTATGCAAATACCCAAGTCTGGCCATCTCTGTATGATTGGGAAATGTGGTTTAAAGGAGGGCACGTAACCAGGTGCTCGGGTTTTGGAAACACGAATGGTTTCACGGGTAATAAGTAGGGAAGCTCAAACCAAATAGATCGAGATTTTTTTTTTTTTTTTGAATCTATACGTCTTTCCCCATAGATCGAGAGTAGGTAGCCTGGTTCTGAATAGATATGCAGTTGGGTATACACTGCACGCATATGGAATGTTAATCGATATTGTACTCTACATAATTATCGCAATTTTGTCGTATATATACTCGCAATTTTGTAACCAGACCACAAAAGTCAACCAGACTACGCCGAAAACGGTTCGAGGCTAGTTGAAACCTTGAACCTGATGTCCCGGTAAGGTACATACTGGTAGGTCTGCTTGCCTGGTTGCACGACCTCTCGATTTTGACATCGGGGAAACATAGCCGGACTTGGATAGTTAGTTACACGGGGATTTAATGCCTGCTTCCCCAGCTCCAGTAGAGTACCTACCGAGGGGTACATAGTGGGCAGAGATCGACCCCAGGGAAGGAAAATCCGATGGGCGGGGTGCTAGATATTGCTATACAGGAATACCCACGAGCCCCGCCACCAAAATACGTACTTTTCACCTAAATCACCCTCGCTATAGCGGATTTTTGCTTATACCGGACCAGACAGCGGAATATAGAGAAGGTACTACTATCTACATATAATTTACCCTTGCTATAACGGAATCCTTAAGTAGATACATGCGGGGAAAAGGCCCGTTCTAGCCTTCCTCCTCTCCCAACAACGACTATGAGCTGGAACCTGATTAAAACCACCCATGCAAAGTCAGTTGATGTTGGCTGTTCAGTTAGTAACCTTTGAGAGAGAAAGCACAATGGTCTGAAGGCTTAAAACTATGCCCGAGACTTCAAATGTATTGCGCATGGTAGCAGGGTGCTGGAGAGAGGATATCGGCAGTGCTTCAACGTATTTGGCCAAGATTGTAAGTGCATAGAGAGCCCCAGGAATAGTCAGAGGGGGGTGAAGGATCAAGTATAGGTACTACCTATTCTTCATACCTCAAAGTCTAAGAAATGTCTTCCAGTTTTCAATTTCTCCCTTGCATAGTTGGGATCTTGTTGCTTTTTACAGATCTGGTGCTTTTCTAATATGATGAATCTTTAGTGTTCAAACATATGGAAGTTCCACGATTTTCCTCCTTTAGTAACTTCTGTCTTGTGCCCCCGTATTATTTTATATCGGGGCCTTGCTATAGCGGACAGAAAGGGCCAGGTTTTGATCGTCTAGTATAGCAAAGTTAGATGGTCCTATGAGGCAGAGAGGTGCTAGGTAGATAGTGTATTGGGTTTAAAAAATTATAATTGGGAGCAGTACCTGACCGCAGAGGAAGAGGTTCAAGGTTAGGATCTCTGCAACCAAGGTTGAGGATATCCTGGTCAAATGCGGGTGGGTATAAGGGAACCCGAAAGCAGGTGAGATCACAACATAAGTGGTCCGATTATCACGACACAAACACTGAAAATAGAGATTATTCAGATCCAAGGGGCAGGGCCAAATCTATCACAGCGAACCTCCCCTGTCACCAGCCTCATCATCACTCATAGCAGTGGCCCCTTCACCCCCCGTAGAAGTAGCGACCTGCATCTCCCCTTGCTTCCAATTCATATCGTATTGGACTCATGATGGCATACACAAAGAATAGTCTTCAATTGCAACATGTCTCACTAGCTGATGATAAACAATTTCCTTGATCTTTGGGATATCAGTCCTTCGATTGCTTGCTCTAGCATATTCTCAAAATTAATTGCATCTCAGCCTCATATTCAAATATAATTGCTTATACTTGGTAGCAATTTTCCCTGAGGATTGTTGTGTGATAGATTCTATCACCCCGTGCAAGACCTGGACCCTATATATATATGACTTACTTACAAGGATCCGGCCAGCTTTAGACTGCTGCTCCAACGGCTCGATGACGTATCACAAAACTAGCCAGGTGAGTGTGTAACCGGACTACATATATATGAGTGGTACATCTGAGGAAAGACCTGTGGTGCGTACAAAAGTTTGCAGTTATCTGATTAACGGATTTGGTGGGCCACACAAGTGGCACCAAGACTACCAACCACTTTGCTATACCGGGTGGTCAAAATCCCATCAGGTTTAACATCGGATCTAATTTTGCAATGTTACGCGGGTATCCACAACCACAACATTGTTGAAGGAGTAGAACATACAAAGCTAATCTCCAGAATGTTTCGGCAAATAGTCTGAAATTCAATGAAAATGCTGTTATCTACAACCGTGATCCCAGTATTCTCCCAGTCTCTACTATTATCCAAGCCAGACTTCCTGAAAGTCTACAACAGCCTTTTACTTGCTTGAGCCAAAACCTCAAGTTCTGAGTCCGCAATCGCTGATGAACTTACACCTCCAAAGAATCCCACCATTCCGGAAGCTATTTCCCGATCTCGATACATTTTTTCAGAGTATTTCGGTTTCTACACTCTTTTCCCCATACACAACACTAAATACAGGTCTTTGACATGGGGTATACCCCGAGTGAAAGTGAATAAAAGAGGACATTTCTTGGAGATTGATGTACTCAGACCGTCCGGCGTTGTTGCGGTGTCTATATACAGTTTCCAAAACATTGATTTCGCTCGACAATCAATTGAAATTCATAGGATGGGTTTTTAAATTTTTCAACAATCTTCCGTAGGTGATGCAATTCCTCGAGGTCCTGTGGCGATGTGGTTTATGCTAGGGCTAGAAAGTATCACTAGCATGAGGCATTGGTCGTGGTAAGTGAGAGCCTACCTTGTGGCTTTTCAAAGTATTGATGAGCTCCACGATATCCCATGGTGTCGCGAGACGTGCAAGACATGCATTGCAGCTACACTAACCCACGAGCAGTAACCAACACCCAAAACCACCAGAAGCAGTAATATTTAAAGGCTCGTGCACTGCACTGGCCATATGTGCACTCATACGAGAGGTTGGTGTCTTGATACGTGTACTGAGAGTGCACTCATACGAGAGGTTGGTGTCTTGATCATGATACTGAAAGTGCACTCATACGAGAGGTTGGTGTCCACAATATAGATAGATCAAAGTACTGGTAGGTACTGGTAATACCACAACTTCCAAAACACCAGTAATACCACATCCACAATCATGCCTCCAAAACGCAAACTTACCACCACAAAACGCACCACCCAAAAACGCCAGCCTTTAGGTGATTTATCCAATTTGTAGCTGGAGCCAGAAGTGTACACGCCATTAGAGCGACTCGAGTATGATGCAGACTCACTACTTCCACAGCAGCCAACTTCCCCAATCGAGTGGTTTAGTGTCTTCTTCAACTTGGATATTTGGAAGGTTCTGTGTGATGACACAAATGCATATTATATCTCCAAACATACAGATGGATCCAAGGACCCGGGATGGAGGCCAGTTACCATTGGGGAGTTGAGGATATGGATAGGGCTTGTGATATATATAGGTATTGTCAAGTGCCCAAGTGTTAGAGACTATTGGGCAGGCACTACATGGCAGATACCTATGGACTTGATGGGATTCAATCGATTCCTGCAAATCCAGAAATATATCCATATATCGCTACTGTCACCAGCATCTCCTCCGGCATGGTATATGAAGCTTGAGCCTATGGCAACTATGCTAGCGAATTCCTTCAGATCAGCATACCTGCCATCAACTAATTGTTCAATTGATGAAATGATGGTACAGTTTGCAGGGTGCTCAATCCATAAGGTGAAGATGCCAAGGAAGCCAATTGATGAAGGGTATAAGATTTTCGCTATATGTGATCATGGTTATACCTATGGCTTCGAGTTTTATTCTAGAGAGGATGGAGCTTCAGGTACTATTGGTTTGCCAGCTTCAATGCTTCTCCAGCCGCCAATGCTAGCTCTACCAGCTTGAGCTCTACCAATATTGCCGCTACTGATGCTCCCGCCACCAGTGCTCCTACCGCCGATGGGCACGAGATCACCGCCGATGCTCCCACTGCCGATGCTCCCACCGCCAATGCTCCCACCGCCAATACTCCTGCCACCAGTGCTCCTGCTGCCAATACTCCCATCAATGTCCCAACCAATGTCCCTGCCAATTTCGCGATATCTAACGGCAACGTCACAAACATGCCTCTGGCTTGCAAAGCTATTACCATATGAAAAGTATCAATTTAGCATATATTTTGATAGCTTCTTCAGCAATACTGCATTTTTTGCAACTCTCCGGGAGTTGGGTATTGGTGCTTGTGGTACTGCACGAAGGTTACAAGTTCCAGTTGAACTTCAGGAATATGACGATGCAAATGGCAAAGCTGCTGAGTGTGGTGACCTGGCTTTAGTTCCTCGGGATAATGTACTATGTGCATGTTGGCAAGATAATGCTGGAGTATTCATGTTGACTACCATTCATGACCTGAATGATGGTACAGTCAAGAATCGAAAGCGACCAAAGAAGGGAAATCATGCTGTTAGCCAGGTATTTGGTAGTAGTCGACGCAAGCTACTTACAATTCCCCAGATGATTGATGATTTCAACAGTCATATAGGAGGGGTAGACATTGCTGATCAGCTGCGATCAAACTACTATACGCAGCTGCCAACTCGACGTTCATAGCTACCATTGTTCTATTGGTTATTAGATACTTCATTAATCAATAGTTACATTCTGAATCATATGTATGATCCTTTTCTATCACATAAGACATTTAGACTTGAGGTAGCAGAGGCACTATGGAAACCTATGGAGTCAGATCATATTCATATTGTGGTTAAGGGCGAGTCTCAAAGGCTATGTAAAGCTACAGGTTGTACATGTCGTACACAATATATATGTACTTATTACAGACTTCCCTATTGTGTATTATGTACATAGATGACAATAAAAAGAACTACAATCGCTGCCGTCTCTAATAATGAAGCTCAGAAACGTGCTGACTTCCAACAGTCTCGGCTCCTATGCCAGACTAGCCTGGTTGGCACAACACCCTCATTATAACGGGGGTCTTCCACAGCCGTTAATAGTTAAATGCGTAGGATACTTGATTCAACACTTTAGACTGCAAGGTTGATACTTCTCTGCAATAACTTCAATTATACGGGAATAACTTTAAGCTGGGAGTTCTTCAGTTTCTGCGTGATGTCTTTTTAGGTCCACTGTTGGCGCTTTGGGCTCCTATTAATATAGGCGTCCTTTTACCCACATTGCCTCCTGCTATAGATAGCTTTTCTACGAGTGTGAGTCAGGCTGCTCTTCTAGCTAGCCCTCTTGG
>Ga0307514_10005018_pt1 | contig 11977 bp, 13 predicted proteins | sample 16_EM_MG_FD_203088 | JGI IMG/M metagenome (GOLD analysis project Ga0307514, IMG submission 203088) | Populus trichocarpa ectomycorrhiza microbial communities from riparian zone in the Pacific Northwest, United States - 16_EM | ecosystem: Host-associated > Plants > Roots > Unclassified | place...
CCCGCCAAGGTGCTATATAGGCAGTAATATACGTAGGACGCCCCCTTCTGCAAAGGATATTTTTAAAAAGCAAAAAAAAACGATCGAGAAAAGAAACCCACGCATAGCGATTAAAACACAAATATATCCAACCTGCATACGATAGTACTTGAAACGTATAACCAGATGGGATGGGGACACTAATTACGCAAGTCCAATCAGAGAACAGTCCCAGATAACCTCAGTCTCATCTTCTATGTGTTCCCCCTTGATTTGCCCTTATCTGTATACTTCGAGGTACTCCCTACCTCCCCGTCACTCGAGGCCCCACCCACACTATACCGATCCGCTTCCATCTCCGCATCCCTCAGCGTATCAAACATCGGGGTTTCGACTGTCAGATCCTCCAACTCATTATCATCAAACTCTGCCTCTTCCATCCTCCTTTCCTTCCCCTTTCTCTTCCCCGCACCATTCAGCCTCCCATACTTCATCGCCCTCGACCTCCTCTTTCTAGCGCAACAAATCACCGTCCCCCAAATCACCGCCGCCGTAGCCACAAATATCAACGCGATCCACCCAGAGTGGTAATACGCCTCCCACCTCGCCTTGTCGAGTTTCTCCTTCTCAGTCTGCTCGTGAAGGGTGGAATTTGGTGTTCCGCCAACAGATGTTTCTGGGACTTTTTCACCTCCGATGCGTGAGTCTGTTGGGGAACCTCCAATCTCGCCGATATCGACTCCCAGGAAACGGTCCAGCATGTCTCGTGTACGCCGGGGAAAGTCAAATGGTACCATGTGGGAGGCATTGTAGAAGAGGACGTAGGTGAGGTTCCGAGCACTCTGGTAGATCCCTGCGGCTTCGCCTTCAAAGACCCAGTCGTGCCGGGGGGCCCAGACACCAGGGCTGGTTTCGAAGCCTTTGCCACCAGACCATTCCATGTTGTGGATCAGCTCTTCAGTACCGATGTGGTTACAAATTAGATCCTGGTCTCCGGAGAAGAGGATGATGGGCATTTTTCCGAGGAGCTTCGGGAGGAGGGTTACCGAGGGTGCGGAGTTCCTTGCATGGAATGAGGAGCTGACAACACCAGCACATTCAGTCCAGCCGGACCTCTTATCCGGGCTGACGTTCAATGCAGCGGTAACGTCCCTTCGGCGGAGGTAGGGTGTCATTTGCTTGAGGTCTGGTGGCCAATTCATTCCACAGGAGGGGAAGGAATCCTTGAGGCGGACGTCATACATGTTCCAGCAGACGTCTTTCCCATCCTTGGTTTCCTTAGTATCTTCAAGGATAGTCTGGAGAATTTTCTCACACTCTTTTATGTCAACGTGAATTCCGTCATTTTCAATAATTGTCTTGCATTGGGCCACAAGGGAATCTAACTTGTTACCGAGGGTTGACCCTTTCTTGACGATGCCGTGCTTGTAGGCATATGTAACATAGGCCTCGTACTGCGGGAGAGGATCTATCCACCCGTTTCCAATGAGAAGGCCTTTGATGTTCCATTTGATGCTTGACGAGGGAAGAGCGTTACGGTTGATAATAGCCTGGGCAATATATGGGATATGCTGCCCTGCATAGGACTCTCCAGATATGTAAATCTAGGAACAGAGGGTCAGCTTCGTTGAACAATTTGGGAGTATACTGGTTTGAGTTTACATCGTCTCTTTCATACTCTGGAAAGATCTTGAAAAATTTCGTCAAGAATCGAATGAAGTGATCGGCCATCTGCACTTCTGTTAGCATGTTACTCAGTCCCAAGTCAACTAACCCCTCAAACTCACCTCAGGCAGCTCATGTAAGTAAGCATTGCCATCTACGAAACTGAATCCCGTCCCAACCGGTTGATCCACGAACAGCAGATTCGCAAATTCATGCCAGCTCCCCTTGTTCTCAACCAGTTTCTGATCTTCCGTTATTCTGTACGGCCCAACCTCCATCAACGCGCCATCCATAGATGAACAACCTGGGCCTCCATTCAGCCAAATCACAGTTCGCTCCTTCTCCGCAATATGTTTGTTTTTGATATGCCAAAAGAATAAATTCCCATTATGTTCGGAGTCGATCTCGATGTGCCTGGGTTTAAGCGACGGATGTTGTCAGTAAGGATAATGAAGCAACGGCAATCCCAACTTACCCAGCATGCATCTTAGGAAGCGGGCCATCAGGCTGCCCTGGGAGTGATCTCACAAAGAAATCGCCGGTTGTCTTCTCTCTAGGTAAAATGCCCACGGCTGCTGCCGCCGCAGCAGCAAATGCTAATCCGCCAAAGATTGCTACAGTGAGCAAGGCTGCGAAACGCATATCGAGAAGTGAATGCTTGTAACAATGCACACAGAAAAAAAAACAAGAAAATCGAAGAAAGGGAACGGACTGAAGAGGTCAATAACTCTGACCGTCCTCAAGATGCTTATCAGCCTGTGGGGTATTGAGGTTGTTTATGGGGAATTGGGCAATGTGCGAGGAAATGGGCGTCGTAAGAGGTGTCCCTAACTTTTGGCTTAGCGCGAACTATTGATATGTTTATTTATTTGTGGAGGGGTAAGCATCGAGTGTGGCGTAGGTACGGTAGTACTTTATATATAATTTCCGCCCACTGCCCTTGAAAAAACGATAGGTAATACCGTATATTCGGCTGAAGGTGGAGAATAAAATGTACAGTATTACTGCACAAAAGCTTGCTTGATGTTGATGTATTTATTGGTGTAAAAAAGGGATTATTCCAGCCTGTCTTACTGATCCAAGTATTTTATTATGTCCCGAGTTGAAAGCTGGTCGATGTCGTCCGCTTTTCGTGGTGAGCGCTACACAACTTATTCTATTCAGCTCTATTCACGGCGCCCCACCACATGGACTAGTCCAGGACCAGTAGCTAATCTAGTATCAGTTTACCGCACAACTTTCAAACCCGCTCTTTTAGGTAGCTTTAGGTTGGTTCATATTGTCCATTTTACATGCAGTGGGTATAGTTCTCTAACAATACTTTTCCCTACAACAGCATCTCTTCCTCCTTGTACTCCACTGCCGTAGCCTCGGACAGTAATAAGGTAGATTGCCCTAGTATTTCTTCGTCACATTCTTGCAGTGTTGGCTGATGATAGGTGCCCATACTTTGAGGGCAAACCTCAAGGGTATCTCCTGAATCCTGGAACCACGAAAGGTCGTGCTGTGAGAAATCGAGCGCATCATCAGTTGGTGTATTGGGTCCTTCATGCCCCAGAATCATCTCATTGTTTTCATAGTAAGATGGCCACAGACTTTCTTGGGCCTGATATAGAAGATCACTTTCTCCTGTTGCTTCTGACTCCCCTTGTTCTGGGCATTTGGATAACTCAAAGGATTGCGTAATGGCATGCAGAATCTCCTCCGCTCCTACACCCCAGTTTAAGAGGCTGGCAACTTGAATTCTCCAGCCAGGATTATGCACTCTGCTCCTGGCAAGTCTCCATAGAGCTGACCCCACTCCCCAGGTATCATTGGAAGTCTCAAAGTCGTTAGCATGGACACCATTGGATAGAAAGTGTACCGGAGTACCAGGCTTGATATCTTTTCCTTCAAATTCACGCTCCTAGTGATCCTCTGGACATGGCTAAAGCTTTCAGAAATAGAAGGGATTTGTTGCGTAGAATGCCAAAGGGACTTTGATTTAAGGTTGTCAGAAATGGAGCCAGATACTTGGGGCTCAACACTTTGACGTACCTCGAGATATCCCGGGGAAAAAATGCAAGGGGCAGCAAGTGCCAAACTTTGTGTCAGAAGAGACGAAAATGTGGAGTCCAGCAGGGATAGAAAATCAAGCACAGTGTGCTTGTTCCTTCTCGACTCCAAGCGAGTCTCAACTACGACATCGCAGGATTTAATAGGTATAGAACGAAAGAAAGCAGCTAAACTAAGCCTAGAGAGGCAAGCTGTGGGGAGATGCACTGCAATCTGGCCCTCGACGGCGGATGGTGACCAAGCAGCATTATAAACATCCGCTCGAGTAAGCTTCACTGATAGCGGACCCAATCAGTTCATCCTAAACCTATTGAAAACATTTCAACTGGAGGAATACGAATAATATCATCCCGAGTATCAGGTGCACCTGGAAGTTCGAGAGAAACAGAAAATAGTAATTGAGCCCATAGCTATTTATGAGACTTTAATCAGTATCAAAAGTGATTATGTCAAGAAAACTGGGGTACTTACGTTGGATTTTGATACAGCCCGGGCGAATAGTTCCATGAACCTGTCGTTCTGGATAATATGTCCATTCCAACTAAGCTTCATGCTGACCTAAAGCGGATGGCGTGTTAATAGGTGAGAAACATTTCAGAAGAGTGTGGAAGAGCACACTTAGCCCACTCCCTCGAATAACTGTCAGTTCCTTCCATGCCTCTGGGGGAACATTGTCTGGCAACTCGAGCTTGATGGAGGAAGCAAGCTCCAGAGAGACACCAGGCTCACTACGGAAAATCGTTGGAAAAGAAATGTCCAAAGAGTAGGTCATAGTGCAAACATGCGAGAGTTTTTTTTTTTTTGAGTCTACCATGGGATAACATACTTAGTCGTGGAGGAATGCCAAGTCTTCAGGGGTTCATGTAGACTGGTTACACAGGAGCTATCGGCGCGCCAAGGGTTGATCCACGATGATTCATCGTGACAACAATCGCGTCTTCCCACGAGTCATACACGATGCTGAAACGGAAACGGAGCACTACGAGCGATAGAGCACTACCAGATACACACCTTATTCCGCACTCACCCACAATACAGAAATTGCTCTTGAAGTCGTCAAAAAACACTCTCTGCGAAATAGTTATCAACTGGCTCGACAATCCCAAGCTCGGCGCCCCTCATCCTCCACCGGAGGGCCCTGATGACGACGATGAAGACACAGAAGGGGAATTGAGTGTGGAGGGACTAAAAGGAGTCTATGAGAAGATGAAGGCCTCAACTTCGGTGACAAGAAAGGCTATCGTAGAGCGGATTGTGGGACGGGACTGGGTAGACTTTTGCTCTGCAACCTCATTCTGCGACTGGATGCTAATGGTGCTCTGTATCACAGAATAAAGGATTAAACTTATGGCAGATTGCGCAACTAGAGTGCCGGTGTGAGTGACTGCAAGCTCGGTTATGTCAGAAGCTTTATGCTCACTCTTGAAGGTACAAAGGTGTCGCCGACAACGCCATAGTACATAAGTGGACAGCGGGGCGACTACTACTGCAGGGCTCGACTGATTCAGAAACTGGTAAGATGCAATGTTTTGTTAGATCCAAGCTTACATCTACTTATTACTCGAATGTGTGCAGCTCTTCCAAGGTTCCAGGCGTCTTCATTCATTTATAATCTCCAGACAATAATAAAACCGATGATCAGAAGTGTCAGTGCCTCTATCCAGTCCCGCCCCTTTTTCTGCGTGAGAAAGCCAGCTCATAAAAGATTTAGCATTGCCACACATTCAAATACACAGAGCTATCACTTATTATAATACGCATCCAGTTACACGAATCGGCCGCTAATGCTGAGGCCTATGCCGGGTTGCCCCCTTCTAAAAGAATAATCTTTTGTGCATTCCCTGAGAACACGCCTTTCATCTTCTGGAGCACGGGAGTTAAGGACCCCTTGAGGGCGATACTGCTTGACGTAGGAGAAAACACACACGAAATCTCCGAGGGGCGCTGACATTGGATTAATAGTCTCTAGCACCTGCAATGTCCCGCCCAGGCCAGCGCTTTGAGCTCAAATCCACATCACTTACGGCAAAATCCCTCTCAACAATGGTTCACATGAGGAGCTCTGCAAGAAGTTCGCATGCTCTCGGAGCGTGGAGTTTATACGCGGATAACAAGATCGACAAATCACCTTTAGACAGTGGCTTTGATGCTCTGAGTGAGGGAAAAGATAGCGAGTCAGAAGACACAATGGCAGAAGCTGAGCGGGCAAGGTCTAAACGGCGTAAGATAGCTGAGGGCAGGTTCGGGACTAGTGGCGTAGATGGGGATGGGAAAGGCATAGAGAAGCTCGAGGTTACCATCAAGGATAAAATGCCAGCATGTGATGATTGGGGACCAGAAGATGAGAACAGGTCATTCAGGCCAACGGTAACGGTTACGTTTGAGGGTGCGCATATATTCGCGGGAATAAGGAAGATGGTGGGGGTGGGGATCATCGATGGGCTGGCCATGCCAAGTTGGATGACAGGAGAAGACGGAGTCAATGTGGCCGTGGTGAAAGACCGCAGGGTCTTGAAGAGGGCTGATAGATGGTATTAACTGTTTTAGTTTTCTTTTTGGCCTTGGAGGGCCTATGCGCTGCGCTGAATTGTGCTTAACATAACTTGAAATTCCCAATCTCCTACAGCAGTCTTTTAAGACTGGCTGATGAGACGACAAAAGGTTAAGCTCCAGTGATAGTAAACTTGGTGAGCTCGTTGAGCTTTAGGCAGTGGGGGGACCTCACTGTTCCAGTAGTCACGTGCTAGACACGAGTCTGGTTAGTATGTCATGCATATGTATCCTATCATACACACAGTCGTAAGGCCATACTGCTTCACATACAGTGATATTGCGTTATAAGAAATGGAACTCCAGTCCCGTCGAAATTTGTATGAGAAAATAAGAAACTCATAAGGCTTCGCTTAGTAATACATAGAGTTTCTTATAACGTCGCAGTCAAGTGAAGGTATATAGTCCGGCAATTACCCCAAGCAATGATATTGAGGAAGTTGAAGAGGAGATTCACAATTGTATTCGTATTGCCCATCCTGGTTTTCCTCGAGCTAGCCTTCCTGAATTTATTGATTCGGTGGATGAAGTGGTGGAGAGCAGAAGGAGCAATGTGAGCAGATAGAGGGAAAATATTGGGGGTCTTCAAGGTATGGCTCGCCGGACACAGAATCAGACAGTCATTACGGAATCCCCCCCCCATTTCTTAGTTTTGTGTAAATATCTCGTTACAAGAAACCTCGAAACTCCATGGTGGTCCCGAGCAGTTTCTTATAATGCGACATCACTGTATGCGATGCCTGCTGGGGAACTGCCCGGGACGCTGCATTCCCCCATCGCCCACAAGCTTTTGATTGCTTTCACCTTCGCACATTTTTGCTGAAACTCCCTTCCTCAATGCTCGGCTCTCCACTCCCACTACCCGTAGCAGTATTTCTATTGCCACTCTGTTTCTTCTCCCCAATCATGCTAGAAACAACCTTCACCCTTGCTTTTCCACGCCTCAAACTATCCTCTACTTCCTCCACACTTTCCTCGTCATTCGCAGTCGGAGGTGAGGATACGATCTTCTCCAGCTGGAGAATCTGCTTTATTAATCTTGGGTTGGTGATGGGCGCTGGCGCTGGCGCTGTTGGGGCATGGGCTGCTGCACCCACGCCAGATGGTGGTATCCGCGCTTTCCAAACAGAGACGCGGCCTTGTAGTTGTCCCAGCTCGAAGAATTTGTCGAATCCTTTCTCTAGTCCGAATAGGCGCCCTTCAATTAGACCGGCCCTCTCACCGTCGCGGAGGCCTTCATTGTAGCCCTCGTCATAGTAACTGGGATATTTTGTGATTAGCGATATGGCGATAAGAAATGACGGGGTGAAAGTGGGGGGGGGTGATGCGCACTGTTCTTCGAGGGACAGCAAAGGGTCGAAAATATCGTCAACTGTTTCCATTGCTACTGGTATATCGTCGCTAAATTGTGATAGTCTCATGCCAAGACCCCTCTGAAATTGTGACGACAGCGGGAGGATTTGTTTGGTGACTCAGTTGGACCCCCACGTTCGTTAGTCTCCCCCGCATCTCTTCAACCCCCCGCCTAACTCCTTCCTCTGTAGTATCTTTGAGCACTACAGGAACTTCGTAGTTTGAACCCCCAAGGTACTCACTCTCGTAATCACATCAACCAAACAATGCATTACCCTCAACTCCCTAACCATAAAGCACACAATCTAATTATACGGTACCCACAACAGAAATTACTGAAAGTTCAAACCAAGAGATGCGACTTTTTATATTTCCACCAGTCTTTTGATATTGTTATAAGGGGATGGGTTTTTTTAAGGGCCTTCCTTTATTGTACTCTGGATCGAGACTAGAAACAACCCAGCTCCTCCCCCCCCCAAATCTTGCAAAGAAATGTGTCTACTCACTACATTATGTACCAAGCCTTTCCCTCAAGACAGTCAGCGTTCGTGGCACTTGGAGGCAGTGTAATACCAATTGGTCGTTAGCGAAAACAGTAATCGATCGATACAGAAAACCCTCAAGCACGAATATCTAATTTTCGTGTCGAGCTCTTCGAGGGCGCTATCCCCTCGCTGAATTCTCCGAGTGCTCCCCCCCCCCAAACCCCCGCTATATTCTCCACCCGTTCTGTTTTTCCCGCACAAAATAACTGAAGGAGTGGATCCAATAGGATGGATCAAAGGACTGACCGTAAAACATCTTAACCTACAATGAGCAGCATAAATGCAGTTTCCGTTGACGTGAAAAATAGCAGCATTATTCATTTATTGTGTTTATCAATAGTTGGGTAAATTGCACCGATAACAACACCTCTGCGTAGCAAACATAACACAACGTCAACCTTATCGCTTCGCCTGCGGCACCTTTCTGCTCACCTCCGGTGGCTCCCCCGCAAATCGTATAGGCGTCATCCCATTCCCCGTCCACAGCCCCGGCATTGGACTGGGAATCTGTGGTGGTGGGACTACCCTCGTCGGCGTCGGTGCAGGTAACGGTGTACTCGGTGGCCCATTCAAGGCAATCGGCCTCACCGCCAGCGGTGGTGTCGGAGGGGCCTGAGCTACAGCCTGTTGTGCAGCTGGGGGAGCTGCATGCTGCGTTATGCTCCGCCTATCACCGCTCCTCAACTGCCTCACGGCTGGGGGGGATGCCTGGACCTGTACAGGCTGTAGTGTCTTCATGGAAGTCTCTACATCTACCTTTGGGGCCTTCTCATGCTCCCCCCCAACACCACTGCCACCACTAATTCTCATATTCCCCACCCCAGCAACTAAATCCCCCTCCAATACCCTCGCCTCAGCCATTCTCTCTAAACACCACCCTTTCACCCTTTCCCTCCACTGCCCAAGAAGCTTCGCAAGGTCATTATAGAATTTCCTCCCCGTATCTAAATTCTGTACAATCTCCCGATATTTGAAATATCCGTTTTCGAGTGCTTGTAACGCCGCTTCACGTTCCTTTGTTGTTGTATCTGTTTTCTGACAAGCGAGGAACGCGGTATTTGATTCTCTCAAGCGAGACTCGAGTTGTGACTGTTCCAGAGATTCATTTTGTAGGAGGGTTCGTTCAGGAGAGTACCGTGTTGACAGGCGAGTTTCAAAAAGGGTTTCAAAATGGAATGGCTCGATCTTGGTGTGGGGCGAGGTTCGCTCAAGGTGTGCTGTTTCTTGGAGGATATCGGTTGTGATATCGTCCGTCCTCGCTTTCTCCCTCACAGCCTCAATCTTCCTTCTCCGCCTGCTCTCCAGCCTACTAACCTCATTCAAGCAATTTCTCAACCTTGCCACTTCCCTCTCCAGCCTCGGCGTCATCTTCACTCGCTGTGTGTTGGGAACGAATGCCTCTACTTCGCCTAAATCCGACCCCAGTACCCGCAATACGGCCTGATGTTCTTTTACTTTCCCCTTAACGAGGTTATCAGATTTCTCTGCGCTCTTGATATACCCACCATATTCTTCTAGCTCTTTATATAACTGGGGAATCGCTACCCGGGATACAGGTCGTGTCCATCTAGCAGTGCCATGTTTCTCTCGTAGCAGCCGGTCAGCAGATTCTTCCGAGGAAAGTATCTCCACTGCCTCCTGGTACATAGCCACATTACTCGCTTTCAACTTTGCAATATCATCAATCGACTGGCGAATGCGAGCAAGACCATCCTGTGACCTGATCTCCTCTGCATGGGCAACCAAGCCCGAGGGGAGACCTAGAGGCTTTTCTAAAGCTTGTAAAGAGCCGGGTAAATTGAGGGATTGAAGTAAGTCATGGAGTTTTGTTGTGAGTGCTTCGAGTTCACCAGTGAGCTCGTTGTTGATGAGCCTGTCCCGTTTCTCAGCATAAATAGAAGCTGCGAGGTGGACTGCAAAAGGGACAAGTTTGGCAAAGAGCGGAACACCATAGAGACCAGTTTCGGTGAGGTTTGTTTGCGCTTCGGTGATTTCTTTTGGGACAGTAGATTTGGCCATGACGGCCTTTTGTATTGGCGGTAATGCAGATGCCGGTGGTACCGGAGCTAGAGGATATTCCATCAATATATAAGTGATGCCTTGTGGGGATCGTAACTTACATAGATATATCATGTCATTATCTTTATTTGTTTTTCTCAAATTCTCCACCAACTTGGACTGAAATCCCGTAAGATCCGCCAGGTAGGCCTTTGTCAAATACTTCCCCTCCACCACTGCATTTTTCACATGTGCCAGAGCTGCTTCCAACCTAGCAATCTCCTCCCCATATTTAGACCTCTCGAGGCAATCACAAGCTGCGCTATACTGCGCAGCAGCAGCCATATGATACCGTTTCGCCGAGATCCTATGTATCCACTCCGCTGAAATCGCATTACTCTTCACCCCACATTCCTCCGCTGTCTTATAGAACTCTCCCACCTGCTCCGCAAGCCGGGCAATAATTATATCTCGATTCTCAGCCAAAACTGCCTTTTGCCAGAAACATTCCTGCGCCTGGGCGAGCATTAACTGCTCGAGGGCTGCGAGGGTCATGGTATCCATGTCCTCCGGTGGGGGGGATCGCAACTCGGGTATTACCTCTTCTATTAGGTGTTTTATCACGCCAGCTGCGCAGGCAAAATAGTTGTAGGCGGTTTTGAGGCCCTCAGTGGTTGTTCGAGTACAGGAGCAGGCGAGTTTGGAGTAAAGGGAAGCGAGGTTATAGAGGACGTTGGCCCATTCGAATTGTAGATTGTTTTGGGTAACTGGTTAGATTAGCATCTAGTCAGATCCACATCATAATCTTTTATTACATAGGAACATACCTGGTCTCTGCGTATTATACCCCAACGCCATGTACCATGTAAAATCCGCCCCAATCTATCTCACTTCCGTTAGCAACAACTTTTCATCCCCACTCTATTCCCCACATGTACCTACATACATCAATCGGAAACTTCCCCATAATCCATCTCAACTGCGCTGCATACTTCCCCAACTTGAGCAATCCGCTAACATGCGGCTCAACCACATTGATCGCATCTGTCCTTAGTCTTTCAATCACCTCCAGGTCATTCTTAAACATATCTGGGTGCTGGTCATATTTTGAGCTAATGTAGGTTTTTATAGCGGTGGAGAGAGAGAGGGGGGTAGATCTCCGGAAGGGGATATCGAAGATATTCCTGTGCGGTATGTTAGCTCAGCTGGGCATGAGGGAGCTGAGGGTACGTACGCAGCCATAGTGTTTGTGTGAATGATGGTATGCCGTACCGTTAAGCGTTCTGCTGCTTGCCGCCCCCAGGCACCGTCAGAGATCAGCTTGCTTGTGTTTGTTGCCTCTCGGCGTTATTGCCAAGATCCCACGTGGTACAGCTCAGGGTAATAAGGACTGGATATTCTCAGGATAAATATGTAAAAGAGGTAAAATAAAAAGATGCGCACAGAGTTTATCTGAGCTGGTGTAGCCAGAATAAACCAGGGAGTAATTATCGATATTCCGGTTCTCTAAGTAGGGTCCAGAAAGACTTTTGCACCAAGGTTTGACCAAGACGCTTTGCCGACGACTAGACTACACACTTACAGATCCCTATACAATCCCCTCTCCCAAATCCACTTCTTCACTTTGTCAGATAACATACTTCTCAACACTTCACCATCCTCATTCATAATTGCCTGCCTCACCAACGTCGAGCTAACTGGTACTTCCAGTCCATCGCCCTAAATAACCTCAGCAGTTAGCACCTAGCGATTCCTCATCACCATTCGTACTCACGACCATTTGCACCCTCTCCCCCCACTGCCTCGGACCCCCCGCCCCCGCCCGTGTTCCC
>Ga0307514_10005019_pt1 | contig 11976 bp, 19 predicted proteins | sample 16_EM_MG_FD_203088 | JGI IMG/M metagenome (GOLD analysis project Ga0307514, IMG submission 203088) | Populus trichocarpa ectomycorrhiza microbial communities from riparian zone in the Pacific Northwest, United States - 16_EM | ecosystem: Host-associated > Plants > Roots > Unclassified | place...
TTTTGTGAAAGAACCTTGTGGGTTCTTTCATAAATTGCCTAGAAATGTGACCACACTTTACCCAACCATATACTCAATGGGCTCTTTGAGAGTTTGTTGTAAAATTTGGTAAATTGAGAGTTTATTGAGAGTACATTGAAAAAAACCCAGTGGGTATGTAGCTGAGCATATTCTGAACAATTTATGAAAGAACCCACAGGTTTCTTTCAAAATTTGCCTGATGGGCACATTGATGGGCTTTTTCTGATCTCATTCTCAATTAACCCAGTGATCTCATTGAGATCAAAGTGGTGGGCTTTTTTTGAAAAAGCTCTCAATTTGCCCACTGGGTAAAGTGTGGGTTAATTGTTTAAAATCTCTCAAAAAACCCTCAATTTACCCACTGGGTAAAACCCCCTCTGCCCCCAGTGTTAGGGATCCTCAGGTCTTGGTACCTTGGATTCAAATGTTGTTGGATGTCGATATAAGTCGCCACAATGAGGTGGCTGATCTTCACTGGGAAGTGAATAGGTGTCAGGGTCAAGTTCGGACCACACTGAGGGATGCCTACACAAGGCTCTTTGAGGACAACCTATCAGCACTAGACACTGACGTTACACAGACGGTCAGAGGAGAGGACAGATGAGAGCGACCTTGCTCAAGGTCGAGAGGTACAGAGAGAAGCAGGAGATAGGGAGGGGATCACTGTGTTCTGGTCACTTAGTCACACAGACAGAAGTGGTTGTTGATCACCAATGATATCAAATCTGGGAGGGACAGGCACTACCTAGGGCTACCTATATACTAATCCTAAGAGTGACGGTCACGATGTGACATAGTGACGGATGACTGATCATGTTCTAATAATAGACCTTCCATCGGTTTCCATTGGTTTCCATGGGAAAGATTGGTAAGGAGCGTGTGAACTCGCATCCTGTGATTGGCTGGAGACGGAGTTCCGTCGGTCCATGTGGGGCTTGACCTGACTCATCCTCGGACAGAGTGGGGCTGGTCCGTGCGTTCCCATTGGAGGATATAAGGGTGACCTGATTGGTGGGGAACCTTCAGTCTTTCAGACATCTTCACATCTACTCCTCATCATCTCTACAAATGGCCTCTTCTTCTATTCATACCGCTGTTCGTGCCCGTCGTACGACCCGAGAGGGGACCCCCTTTGACTTTGACTTCAACATCGAGAATCATATGGTAAGTGTTGTCCTCGTCGTTGGAGCTGACGTCGATGACTAATACTTATCTTGAAGTACGCTTTGAATGATGGGGTCACTCCCTACTCGTCAGGGGCATCATTCTTTGAGCGGTCCAACACTGCTGATCCGACCTCTACCTTTGAGGATCTTGCCGACGCCGATGCCATCAGGGCGATAGGGAGAGTTGGTCGTCGTAAGGCCAAAAGGATGATCTTTAATCATCCTTACCAACGTTCCTTCTTGATGAGGGGGCTTCGTCGTCGTCGTCTCTTGGTTGGTGAAGACGAACCTATCTTGGACCAAGCAATGCAATACACGGCAGGGATCACGGCGATGGTGGCCGATGATCTTTGCAAGGTAGTGGAGGGTGTTGACAGTATCAACGCCGAGATTGGTGGGACGATGGCGACGGTAATCCAGGAGGTGGATGATCAGGTGGACGTAGTGATGGAGGACCTGGCGGATCATGAAGACCGGATCAAACATCTCGAGACCGATCATCCTGTGCTGGTCGATCGTCTATCTGACGTTTCAGATCGTATGGAAGAGGTGGAAGGCAAGGTAGTCGACCACAACGATCGAATCAACCAGTTGGATGTTGAGAACCAGGCATTGAGGGGTCAGGTGAGGACCTTGTTCGAGAGGATGGAGGTGGTAGAAGAGAGATCGAGGCAACTCCTTCTCTTCAGGGCAACGTTACAGCATGGTCCTGCTAACCCTGTCATAGTAGAGGACGATGTTGAGGAGTTGTGGGCCGGAGAGGAGGTGATGGGAGGGGAACACGTTCCAATCCCAGGGATGCTCGTGCCAATCGAGGATGACGTTGGGGATGAGTACATCCCGGCAGAGGAGGCAGCGAGGATGGATCCAGTCCCAACGTACGAGGAGGCTCTCAACCAGTAATCTAGTAACATCAGAATATGAGAGACCTTTTGTTGTGTTTTCTGTGGTGGTACATGTGATCGTGAGAGGAATGGATATCGATAAGAGAAAGCAAATGAATGTGGGTTGGAGTTGGTCTGTTTTTGTTGGGCGCCTGGGACTTTGGAGAAAAGAGGACGGAAATCGTAACAATAGGTTGAATGAGAGGGTTAGGGAACTTGAGTCAAGGTCAGCCATTTTGGATACGAATTTGAGAGTCCAGGAGGACTCTTTGAATCACTTCATTGATGATCATTGGCTTCCTCTCCAGATCATGCTCATCAACTTGCATGAACGTATACCCCTCCCCTGCTCTCACTGTGCCGAGAGAGTTGGGGATCGATCTTCCCCAATCCTCCCTTCCCCCGAATGCTCTCCCTTTACCCCCCTCTCATCCTCTCCCATCCCAACGCGCCTTAGAGTCGTCAATGGCTTCATTGTCACTTCATCATCGTCAGGATCAAGCAGTTCCCCTCCCCCGCTTGAGTCCATCACCCCCTCCTCCGATGGGTCGTATGGCCCCTTCATCAGGGAGGAAGGGTCGCTTGGAGAGGATGAAGGGTTCCTCACCATATCAGCGGTGCAAGCCCTCGAGGAAGGAAACCCATAAGAAGATGTGGGCTCAATTCCAGATTCGTCAGTATCTGGATATGAATGGTTTGGATGGGGTGATTGATCGATGGGGGAAGTACTTGGATCACTATGGTTGGGAGGTTGACCATGATGTTCTAGGGTGTCGGGATTGCTGGTCTGATCATGGTATTTTAGAATATTGTCATAGGAGTATTTACTCCCCTTCTCATCCTCTTCATATTTGTCCTGACTATTCTGATTGTTCTTGTGATTCTTAAATGTACTTTTTATGTTACGAATTTCTTTAACAATATTATTTATTTTTGAAGTCCAATATTGGATTCATGACACCATGTACTAGTATTCGTCGGGAATGAATGTCTTGCTTTGTTTCGATGATGAGTGATCATGAGAAAGGAGGCTTGAATGAAGGAAAGTGAAGGAGTCAGGCTGAAAATTAAAGTTTAAAACTGTCAGTGAAAGTAGGTTCCTGACAGTATGAAGCGCAACTTTCTGTGTGCTATAGATACAAATCAATAACCTGATTTTCCACATACCAGGATCCTCCTCCATGGGGAAGGAAACACCAAACACTCACAGAAGTCAAATGCCTATTTATGATGAGCACCTTGCACACACTGAGATGAAAATCCAACTCAAACGCCACTTTGGGACATTTGACCGGTCAACTGCTGGGTGTCCTTCCCCTGTCACCCCATTCCACCCAGGCTGGCAACATTGGAGGGACACCCCAACTCCCCATGACCCCATCCATATCCCACAGCTATCTAGGCACCTCGTCCACTCCAAACATCCCCAATAGTATATTCTTACTCTACACATCTGAAGTATGATATGTTGCTGGGTATGCATGAAAAATTTACACTAAAAACTTATTTGCAGGGGTTCCCCCTTCACTTCCTACTGGATAAGCCGTGAGAAAAAAATGTCACTGAAAACCCCAAAAGCCATGGCCAAATAGCAACAGATCACCAAGGCTTTACCAGGCCAGTGGCCGGCCAATGGCCGGCACAACACTGGTGGATCCTATCGCACAGTATTTTTTGACATATCAGACACAGCAGCTGTCAACCCCAAAACAAAAAAAAAGTTGATGAAGACAAGGTTTTCCGGAACAGCTGTAATTAAAATCACACAACTCGGCTCAACCCATCACATGAGCTCGCTGACACTCGACAGATTTTTCACTGGACTTCAAGGAGTTGCATTGGAAAACTTCAAAAGAAAAATACATCTAAAATGCCCATGACGAGCCCATAAACCGAGTACTTGATGTCTAATGACATCAGTAAACATAAAGGAGGTGAGGGAAGGGGGAACCCGCGTGCCCACTAACAACTGCCGACCGAACAAATCACATGTACGTCTCACGCAACCTACGCACAATATAATCCTCTGTCGTCACCGGATCGTACTTCTTGGGATTCCCAGGTCCGGAGCAATGAGGCAAACAAGAAATCTTCGCGTTGAAGTTCGGGTTACAGAAGAAAGCTATCGATTGACGCTTGGGAGTGAGCGCTTGGAACTCGTTGATCGGTTGAGAAGGAGGGGCAACGACACGGTGGAGTGTTGAACGTAAGACATCGTTGCTCCAGCGAGCGAGAAGATCGGCAGCGTTGACGACGATCGTGCCGGGCTACGAGGAATAGGCGAGTATGGGTGAGTCACCTTTGAGATCTCGTGGAGAAATGCTTACGATTGGAGGTGCTGGCGCGAATCGCTTCGTGGTGGGATTTTGAACTTCGAGTCCGCCGACCTGGAGGAGGACATGAACACTTCATCAATCATTCAAGCGAAGCTGTCCTCACCGAGTCCTGGAAAAGTAAAGTCAAAGTGCCTCGAGATAACCATGAGGATTTCGCAGGTTCAAACAGGAGACTTAGGCGGTTTACTCACCATAATCCGTGTGGGCACCAGCACGAGCTTGTCCATCCTTGCGTAATATTTCTGTCTTAACGCTCGGATAGTTCAGCAAACGCAGGTTATGATCTTGCGCGTCGATTTTGTCTTGGAAAAAGTTTTCTTGTAAATCAAATCCAAGGGCGATGGCTCGCATTACGCGGACGTGTAATTCGTGGCACGTCTGTAAGTTACAAACTTCAGAAAACGGGTGGCAAACGGAAGGGGTAAACTCACCTGATAAAAATCGAGCATAAACGACTTGAACCCGGGCACGTCTGACTCCTGAGGCCACATGTTCTTCCACGTACTGTTCCAGTCACGACCAATCTCCATCGTCTCCTTGTAGTCCGGGGCAGACGCTCGAAGTCGCGCGATTTCGGCCTCATCCTGTGAGTTTGTCACGCGTTCTCGCCCTTGCTGTACGTAACCCCGGTTCGAACGCGGGTCCTCCCATGCGAGTGCTTGCTAGAAACGATCCAGCACACGAGTCCGTTTTAACCACAAGCCCCTTGTCGCAACGCATAATTGCATGCTGACCTTTTTTTCGAGTGGGAGTTGGAAAAATTCGTCGCTCTAAACGTAGTCCCTTGAGCGATAAATCTCCGAGTAACTGGTCAACGTACTCTCCGGAAGGCTTCTCGCACGACATTTTCGCTGATACCGTGGTTTCCCAAATACACAAAGCCCGTGCTTTTAAAGCCGTCAACGACCTGGCGGGAGGTTTCGCGTCTTTGTTCGAAGGATAAAGAGCCAAAATTCGCGAAGTCGACGATAGGGATTCCGGAGGTGTCTACATTCCCGCTGGACAGGGTACCCAACGATCGGGAGGTGACGGAGGGACGGAATAACGTTTTAGATACGGCAACTCTCGCACAATGCAACATTGTTTGGGAGGTTGCTTTGAGAGGAGGAAGTGCAAGTTGTTAGATAACTTATCAAGGTGGGCGTCTGACAAAACTCGCACACGCGCGTGATCGCACCTGCCATTCCGTTCTCTCCTTTCTCCCCGTCAAACTTGTTTGTTTCGACTGCCCCCCCCCCCAATGAGCAAAAAACAAGAAATAAAATCGATCCGGATACGAATCAATAACCATCAATCCAAATTCCCCCCTCCCACTCACAGCGCATGGGGAACCAAACGAAGGCACCCATTACCATCGGAGGATCGTATGATCGGTGGACCAGGCCTCGCACACATATCAGAAACAATGTCTGGTGGACAGGGAAGGAACTCCAACCCTCCTCTGACCTCTTCCACACCTATACGTCTTTTTAGTGCCCTCGTGGTTTCTTCGCGATCACCATCCAAAACCTCCAGACAAAAAACCAAACGGAACGATTTGACCTCATACATGCCCCGCAACACCCCGAATAAAACATTTTTAAAAAGGCCTACGTCGGGGACATCCTTGTCCCCGATTATGATGACGACATCAGAGAACACGGGTGATGTGATGGTCGACAACAGACCGCTCAGGAAGTCGAGAGCACGGTTGGAATAGCGCGCAGGAAAACTTGTGACAGTGATCTCGATGGACCGGAGTGACTTGTTTCTTGACAGATCAAAGTCTTGTAACGAGGGTTCGTTAGCTCCTGTGGGTTAACTCGTTCAGATAAAAACCTCTGAGAATGGCCAACCCTCACCAGGTGGTCCAACGGGGTACCGTATGCGTAATGTTTCGAGGGTGTCGGCACAGGAGTCTAGAATGAAGCGTGTGCCATCTGCGCCACACAGGTCCACGGAACGGAATCGGAAGCCGCCACTTAGTTTGGATAGTTCTTTCAAAAAACCTTCCCCGCGAAACGAGGTTAGCGTCAGCCGCCCCCGCAGCGAAGGTACTGAGTTCGTAATAGACGCCAGGGCTGGTGGTGACGATTGGGATTGCAAGGCACCGTAATAGATGAGCTTGAGATCATCAAGGTTTGGGAACAGTCCGAGGAAGTGTAGGAGTAGGTGGTAATCACCATTCGGCGTTTTGAGGGCGAGATAGCGTAGTGCAGACGTAAATTGCCCGAAATATAGTTGTGCCTGCGGGACAAACGCTTCGAGGTCCAGACCGTCGATTCCGAGCTCCTGGACGTTCGTGAACGCGGAGAAGTAAGCCAAACTCCGGGCGTTGAAAATCCTCGGCGAAAACCAAAATTCTAATAAGGGATTGCGCAGGATTCGGAGCCGTCTGACGAGTGGATGCAACCCCATCTCATTCAGTTGCTGAAGCGGCTCAAGCTTGTCATGCGCAGGATTCGAAATACGTCCTATCAGGGTGAGAGTGTGATGGAGGTGAGGCAGAATCGCGATGTACCAAGAACGACAGGTCAAGGAACATGCTTTCAGAGTCGGTGTGTCGAGCTGGACATGAATAAAAATTTCTTCGAAGAGCTCTTGCGGTAACTCCATTGCGCATGGACGTGGGGTGTATGTCTCTGGGCCACCACGCTCGAAGACCTTGCTGATGTGGGCTTTGGCTTGATACCAGACGAAGCTCCCCAGGAGCTCAATCACTTAGTCGGAACCACGCGGTCAGATAAAATACTAAGGTAACCACCCTGACGCGCACCTGCGACTAGAATCGAAATGGGACTCCAAACGGATACTCTCCTACTTTCCGCGGGTGACATCGAGGTCATAGCGAGAACGTAAGATCGCCTTACCCGCCACAATTGTAGACCATAATGGCCAACCCCTAACGTCGACGTTTACATCAATATTAAGGGCTGACCACTTGGCCTCGTCATAAACACTACGTCGCTGGTGAAGAAACCCACATCTTCGTTAACAGGGTGGCCCCACGACCCTCTTCGTCTGCCCACCGTACATGCTAACGCCGCTACAGCAGTAGAACTTCTCACCAACAAACTCTGGCACCGGAGCAAGGCCAAAACCAAGTGGTGTTTCTCCAGCGGTGTTCTCCATAGCGGTGTTCTCCATACCATCTAATAACGATTCTATGATCTGACATATTCGGCGTAACTACCCCTTGCCACCGACACACATGCATGCTACCACACACACGGCTCTCGGACGTGGTCAATAGTCCAAGAGCGGCGAGGAGGTTCTATGGTAGCTCCATTGCGGACGGGCGTGAGGTGGTGATGTCCCTGGACTGCCACGCTCGGACATTGTGGCAATGTGAGTTTTATTTCGGCCACAAACAACGTTCCCCAGGGCCCGAACCTTTTGGAACCATGGCGGTCAGGTGAAATCCTTTAGCGGTCGCTCCGACGCGCACCGGTTATGAGGGTCGAAACAGGACATCCAACAGATCCATCGTAACCACGGCAAGGGTATGAAACCGCGGCACCGCAGTTGGACGCGGGGTGCGCAAGCAAGTCGAAAAGTCCCGAACTTCCCTCGATATCGGCATCCTCTGCTCATCCCAAACGACAAGCAACACAGGTGTGTTCGTGGCCCATGGAATCCTGGGATCTTGATCATATCACAGATGACTGAAATATCGATCGGCGTCCGGGATATGCAGCCCTCGGTTCCGACGGGGTGATGACGAACACGGCAGACTGTGATTCCTGGGCGCTGTGCTTGAACTTCCGCGCTTTTCATTTCTTCTCTGCCACCACCTACAGTGCATAGACCAACCACCTGGACTAGCGATGAAGGCATCGGTGGACCTCAAAGAAAAGACGAACAAGTCGAGAAAGAGTCTGATGGCGACCACGGTTCTTGTTGATGCATCCGTCGCCACCTGCAACGAATGGCTCAGCGTTGTCACAGATTATGTCGGCCCACAGCTGAACTACATCTCTGGAAAGTTCTTGGATCATCAGGTGAGCGACACAAGGTCTCCCGATGACCCCGTTTGTCGATCCTGTACGTGGGCTTTTAGCTTCGAGTTGCTTTCGTCACGTATGGATTATCATCAACGCGCCCGAGTCCCATCCTTTGCAAACGGTACTTTAGCGAACTTGATGTTCTCAAGAGAGATAGTGTGGAGATTCCGGAGCTTGTTGGGCTAGGTCAGGTCAGTAATGAGGAATCACAAAGAGACGGGACGGCGATGTTGGATGCTTTTGCTTGCGCTCTGGAGGTGCGCCCACCCCACATATCCCCCTGCCTAGTACTCACCGGTTACTCTATGTCACAGATGTTTGATTTACTGGATGCAACTCCAAGCCCAAACTCCACTCACATCCTCCGCAATAGCATACCCATCTGATAACACACGACACCCCGCTTGGAACGTCAACCCGGAATTTGATCACCTCTCATGGAACAATCTACCGCAAGAACTGCGGAAAGTTCGTACACCGTACGCGCCCATTGTCAAAGCTCCACTTGCCTGACTATGATCAATGTGCGACAGAGGGATATCCATTATTCGAGTTTCCTCATCCGACCTCTTCCACAGCTGGAAAGGTTTCACGCTGCGGTATGTGAAACATATCACTCACTCCTTCGACAAATAAGTTGAATCCTCCGTCGGAAAGGTTTGCCCTCGTCGTGAAACCTCTCCTCCCTGGTTCGAGGTCCGTCCTCACCACAAGTGTCTGTTGTGGGTCCCAGCTGATCGTGAGTTTGACCGTATCTGCTTGTTCCAACCCACTAATCGCTTCCTTAGCGGCAGAGACCATCGTGGCAATTCTAAGTTCCCCGACACCGCCCACAGATTTCTCCCCCCAAGAGTACCAACGCCTCATCGAGAAGTACCTCGTCCTGAGCCAAGAGAACGATCGACTGGTCAAGGCAATCAGGTCCGGGAACCAGGTCGACATTGACCATATCAGACAAGTCCTCCAAACGGACTTCCCACTCTTCGTCCGATTGCAGGACTACTTCGTCCGCCTACGCGCCGCAGATTCGAAGTTAGTTGAACAGTCGTCCTTCGTTCCTGAAGATCCTGTATTGGGAGATGATGGGATCCCGTCACGTTCGGTCGATGTTGACATGGGAGGGGATCCTAAGATGAAACTTGCGTCAGAATGTGATCTTGGTACCATGTCGATGTTCTCTGGTACGGGGACGGGTGTGTTTGCCGAGAGACCACCCGCTGTTCCCAACCAGGGACCTTTTGGAATTCGGTTCTCAGACTTGCCCCCTCGTGTCATCTCGCAGATGCTGTCAACTCACACAGACGTCGTTATCTCGAGTTGTAGGTACCCTCTTTGTATATCTCTCCGCGCATATGCTTATTGCTCGTTTGTAGCCTCGTGGCGGGGGTTATTTACTTGGGCCGGTTTCGAGCATAGCAGCAGAGCGAAAAAATTCATGAGGGTACCGATGGTTGGTCTGAGTGCTACAAACGGGAAAGATCTGTACGTCGAACAATATGAAATCCACACGCGCATCCTAATATCCTATGCTCGTAGACGAGCGGATACATGGCCACAACACATGATCCTCCTCCCATCGGGAACAAAGCGCGTGAACGAAGCCGCCTTGCAGGAGTGGATAAAACGTTACGATCCTATGTGGTGTCAGTTTGTGCCCCACCATAGTAAGGGAGGGAACGACGCCGTCATGAATGACCTGGTGTACCGACAGCTCGTTCAGCGATTGATAGACCAATGCCTTGTGAGTCACCCGTTTTTCTTTGTTCCTCCGGCGAATTTCTAACTGTCCTCTGCCAGTACGCCGTAGCTTCATGGGATGTCCCAAACTGCCCTGGTCTCTGGAACACACTCCTGCTCTTACCCTGCAGCACGTCCGGGTTAATCGGAGCCGTCTTCTCAAGCGTCGGAAAGCCCGAACTTCCGTTACCGTCGGGATCAAACTCTCTCGCATGTCCAACTTCACTCTTCGAGGGCCCAGTACAACTGGACATATTAAATACAGAACTCCGATCCTTCTGCCCGTTCAACGATCCGATACAGATCGTAGGAAGGGATCAAACCTATGTCTACGACGAGCCGTTTGCCAGTTGTGGAATGACTTCCGGGTCTTCGGATTCCATGACGGAATCGGGATCGAGTGGACGACAGAGTCAAATCGGGAGTCCGGAAGCTTGCAAGACCCTTGGACAACAAGAGTCGGCTTATACGCAGCCCGATGTCCCTCAACTTGTGGAACCTAGGATATATCCCGAGGAGACCGAACCGTCGCAACAGACTTTTGCGTTCGATTTCGATTTCGATGGTGGGGCTTGGGTCTCGACTGACTCTTACGCCCAGTTGGGAAATAATCTCCCCAAGGACCAGCTAGATTGGACAATACAGGGACTCGGTTTCCCTGAACTATTTGCTTGAGGTTTGCCGGTTTTTTTACGATACACCTCTGCCCCTCTTGACTACGTGCACTAAGTGTTGTATCATATACTGTGTACATCCTTTGTATCATCACTCTCGTACCACACCTAATCACACCATTCAGATCGGACATCAACGCACCAGAACGACGAACTGAGCGGAGCAGCGAGAACATATATCATGCAAAAAACTAACAAAATGAATTAGATGTTGACGGTGAAATCACCCATCCTATGCGATGCTACGTATCCGGTCAAATATGACCAGGGTGTGTGCGGGTGTGGCGAAGATGGAAATCACAATCTCTTCAACGCTTTTTTCCTGTTCGCGCCAGCAGTATCCTTCGCGGTTCTCTTCACAGCTTTGGTAGTAGCATTCGTGGTTGCTTTTCCTGTGATGTTGGCGTCGGCGGTTCCCAGAGGCGACGGGTGACGGTCCTTCTGCTTATCACCGTCGGCAGTAAGAGAGTCATTACTTGTAGCAGCAGGAAGAGTATTGGAGGGGGATGCCTTGAGAGGTTGGATAGATTGTGTCGTTGGCGTAGCATTCTTTGATTGAGTTGTGGTAGATGGGATGGTGAGGGTAGGCGTGGTGATTGATTCGACAGATGGCTGGGGGTGGGGCGTGGCCTTTGTCGATTTCGAGGTCGATGGGGTGGTAGAATCGGATTTTGATGGCGTATCAAACTCCGGTGGCCGGACCTGCGTGGTGAAAAAATGATGCCGTTGGAGTGAATTTGCCATCATGGCACGCAGAAAAACGCTCCACGTACAGCAGGTGTAGCGTGAACGCTCGTTATAAGTTTTGCACGCGAGCAATAGCTATCGTAGTTCTCCAAGAGGAGCTTCCCGGCCTCCTCATCCAAGGCAGATTCGGGATTTGGATAGATCAAGAGACACTTGACTGTCACAAGGATATGAGCAATGCCAAAGGATGACTGCCAATCCTTCTTCAAAGTGTTGACACAAATCTCGCCGGCAGAGGAGACGTTTGGGTGGAAAATCTTTGTAGCGAACCAACCTGAGATGGAAATGTCAGCCTCACGTGCCCGCATGGAAGACGAAGGAAGTGACCGACATTTCGGTGGAGCGGCAGGAAATTCGCTCGTGAAGCTGAATTTGACCTTGAAATAGCCACCAGCATACGGTGTACCCTCTGTAAACGAGATGATGTC
>Ga0307514_10005020_pt1 | contig 11973 bp, 7 predicted proteins | sample 16_EM_MG_FD_203088 | JGI IMG/M metagenome (GOLD analysis project Ga0307514, IMG submission 203088) | Populus trichocarpa ectomycorrhiza microbial communities from riparian zone in the Pacific Northwest, United States - 16_EM | ecosystem: Host-associated > Plants > Roots > Unclassified | place...
TCACGTCACTGTACGGAGATCCCGGTTTGAATCTCTTGGTCATTCCATCAGTAAAATTGCCCGCAAAAACTTCCACTTAAGCGAATTGCCTTTTTTCTTTGAAATTCTATATATTCCGTCGGTATATACCGACCGAAGTATTCTGTCAGTATATACCTACGAAATTACAAACAAAAAAGTGTCCATCGGTAATTATCACCGCAAATTACCGACAGAATTATTTTGTCGGTAATTCTGTTGGTTTTAATTGAATTTCTGGTAGTGAGTGTCCTCGTCCTATCAAAGGTCTAATCCCGGTCGTATCACCTGACATATTGAATGATCAAAATCAGCATACTCTTAGCAAGCAACCATATAATCATTATCATACACATCCCAATAATACACATGTTCACATTCAAGTGTTCCACACATTATACAATCATATAATGAACATCATTATATCAAGACACTTCTCTTTATTTTAAACGTGGCCACTCATAGGCATCCTAGTGTTTAATTCTTGAGTTTTATAGTGACTTAGATCAGAACGACGACGAAGTAGTCACAAGCATCAAATCATTTCTGTTATGGAATTCCTCAACAAACTAAGTCACTGTTATCACAGAAAACCGCCAGCAAAAACTGGGTCGTTGGTGACATAGAAATTGTTAACAAAAAATGGTTCGCTGGTGACATAGAAATCATCAACAAAACTACTTTCACGGCTGACGTTTGGAATCGTTAGCGAATACATTCAGTGTTGATTCGAAAATCATCAATGAAAACTGAGTCGTTGCCGACTCAGAAATCATCAACGAAATTGCTTCCTCGGCTGATGCTTGGATTTGTCAGCGCACACAAAATCAAGGCATTATCATGGTGTGATTTTCATTTGAGCTGCAGCATGCCTCTAAGGCTTAACAACAACACAATTCTGTGCATACCATCATTTCATCACATTTTCACATAGTTCCTTCAATTATAATGTAAAAGTCAAGGCATTAACATACACATGAAATTTTGTTCTTGGTTCTAGCACATTTTTAGGAGTTTAACAAGGTCATTATTCATGCATTTCCTCATTTCATTACACAATCTAATCATCCCTTCCACTTGGCCGACCTCCTCTAAGTCTACACATTCAACACCATTCTTTTTCATTCATTTTTCTTTTGTAAGAATCTGCACATGTTTTCATTTGTTCATTATTCTACTTAGGTTCATCCCACTTAGTTGCCTAATCTTGAGTTATAATGTAAGGGCCTTGAACTCTTATTTTTTTGAATTCTTTCCCTTCTCTTCTGCTCAAAATTTGGGATAACAACTAGCCAAGGGAAAGATGTTGGTCTTACCTCACATTTTTAACAGTCTTAGTGAAGGTTTTGGTGGTTTCTTCTTCTTCTTCCTTTAGGTTTTCTTCTCTTCTTCTTCTGCTTGTTCCAACCGGCCTTTTAGGCTCTCTCTTCTTCCATGTTTTTTATTTTCTCTTCTTTTTCCCAACTCTCTACTCACTCTACACTCAAGGGGGTTTGCATGCTATTTGGTTTGGTTTTTTTTCTTCGGAAGGAGAGTTAACTACAGTCATGGCTGCTGCTGTTTCTAGGGAGAGGTCTAGGCTCCTTCTTCTTCCATGTTTTCGGTCACTTCTCTTTTCCTCCAACTCTCCTTTCTTCTCAAACGTTCAAGGAAGGCATATACAGCTGGGTTGCTAGGTTTTTCTTTAGGAAAGAGAGATTGTTACAACTGGAGCTGTAGCCGGTTTTAAGGGAGAGGAAGAGTCATCTCTTTTTCTCCCCCTTGTATTTATACCACTCATAAATGTGATAGGGTGTTTAAGGGGCTAGTTTTTGATGTTCTTATCCTTCTTTTAGATTATCTTAGAGCTGGTTACTACCCTACAATTCCCACCTAGGATAGGCCGGTTTTCCTTCCCCATTTTCCACCTAGAGCAGGCTGGTTTGTTCTCCTTAATTCTTGTTTAGCTTAAGTCAACCTTTTACTTATATTTTTTATCAGGTTTTACAGTTGCAATGAATTGTTAAGGCACGTACGTCCACCATTACCAAGTAGACACTTAGATATGAGTTTGGTATTTCACGATTCTGAACCCTAACCAATAGCCATAGGTTGATGCATGAGGCATTAATCCATATTCAAAAATACAAATGCATGTGCGATAAAAAAAATGAAAGCATAAAAGAACTTATGTTGGTAATAAAAATGATAGACAAAAAATAGTAAACATTTAAAGCATAAAAAGAATAAAAACATACAGACTAATAGAAAATAAAACACAACAATCAGAAAAACAAATAAAGCTTAGTCCACGGAGTTCCTAGTGGAGTGGTCATTTTATCGCACGTGTGCGACGTCGCAGTGATAGTCCTCCCAGAGCAGGATTAGCGTGAAAGGGTATGGGTGCAAAGAAACAAGCAATTATTGCCCTTTATCAATGAAACTAAAGAAATGTGAGTCACCACTTAGTATTATGGTCACTAGAAAACCTATTGGTCTGCAAGAATCTGAGTAAGGGGATAGGTTTTGAGTAAGGGGGACGTATCACCCCTAAAACACCTTACCTAGGGTAAACTGCATTTCTATTTATCTGAAAAAACTAAGGTTGTTGTGTTTTCTAAATGTTGGTCTATCTAAAGTTTTAAAAAAATCTTCCTTGGTAAGGAGGTTCTTATCTTATCAAGTTAAAACTTAGTTATTATAAAGTCAACACATGAAAAAAAAGAGAAAAACTATCTTTTTATTTAATACCAGAAATGCATCTTACGTATAAGTTCATAATATCTTATATTAAACAAAATAATTTTTTTGGTAAAAAGATTTAGAACATATGAAATAAATGATAAAAAAACTCTTTTATTTAACTTCAGAAATATATCTTACATATAAGTTCGTAATCTTAGATATTGAATGAAACAAAATAATTTATTTTTTGTATTTTTTGAAACATAGGTTAAATTTCATGGATTCAATAAACTGGTTATTAAATTCAAATGCATGTAAATATATTCTTTTTTGAATTCTGTATGAAAATACTAAAGCGCACCATATATTTTATATTTTAAGTAAGATATGATTTACTTTTTTTTTTGTATTTTTGAGAGATTTAGCCATATGCACACAAACAAAATACTTATTTTTAAGATTACTTATTTTTCTTTTAAGGTTATTTTTTATTTATTTATTTTTTGTATTTTTGTAAGGCCATGTTTGCAAGACCCATTTTTTCTTGAAATAAAACTAAACAAAATAGACCTAAAAGGTATTTGCCAAACATACCCTTAAACCAATAAAAAAAAGGCAAAACAAACAAGGTATAAAAGACTGAACCAGTTTTGACTTGTCCAGGTTGACTCAATTTGGTCGACCCGACTGGGTTGACCTAAAAATAAACCAAAACAAAGACCCAAAATCAAAACAGATTAAACATAACAAAAACATAAAACTCAAAAATTTCTTAAGAAAAACATATCAAACACAAAAAAAATGAACACCAAGAACATTCAAACTTAAACCCAGCAATATGCAAATCTAAACCAGATCAAATGTCAAGCAATAAAAGGGAAGATTTTATGCGCAATCCAACATAGATTAAGAATAAAGTGTCAGTTTGTCTCGATTATCACTCAAAAGCCATAATTTTGACATGAATGGGTTTCAGTGCAAAATCGAAACCCTAAGATTACAATCCATAAAACAAAACATGTTATTAATGCCTGAAAGTCCTATATTATTTACTAATAATGATATACGAATTTGCAAAAACCAGAATTCAATCAAAACGAACTCTAAAACTAGTACACATGATAATATTCATTGGATGAACGCGAAGAACATGAACCTGGAATTGCCTAGAAAACCAAGAAACACTACCAAACATAGAGAACGCCTTTTAAGCCTACAAACCAGACCATTCTGACCTCAACAAACCACATTATCACGACCAAACATATTTGAATAAAAAAGAACTAATAAAAAAATCATCATAAATATGCAAAAAAATCCAAGTTTCAAAATGGTCAACCTAAAACAGCCTGCATTTTATGCAATTTGGATCCAAACCAAACATTTTAACATTTACACAAGACTCAAGCAAAACTCAGGAGGCAAGAACATGCTTTAAAAAGCCTTAAAAACCCAGAAATTCGATGCAACAATATCATACTCAAACCCCCCCAACAAATGCATCTAGAAATATAATAAGTTAAAAACATTAATCCAACACACATTCTAAGCTGCAAATACATAAACTTGTGATGGTTATAACCTAGAAAATAAACTTAAACAACAAGAAAGTGCAGACCTAAAAAGACATTAAAATAACTTAATAAATAGGCTAAAAATAACCAAAACAAAATCAAATCTTAACAAAACAACATCTAAGACACACTAAACTATCAAATAACAGTTACAACATGGATTAAAATGAAGGGGAGGGGGTGTGCTCATTAAGTTTCACCCCCTTATCAAAGGTTGAAGACTTACCTAATCAATGAGAGCAATGGATTTCCTTTAGATTCCTTGCTGGTTTCCACTGGATTTCTAGCTTCTATTCGAGCTCCAAATGACCAATAACCTCTTCCTTTCTTCCTTGATACCTCCTTTCTTTCTTTCCCTTTGTTTCTATTATAAAAAACTCTAGAGATTGTTCTCTAATTTTTTCCTTTTTTTTCTTTTTCCAAATCTCCTCTTCCTTTTTGCTTGTCCTCTATTTTCTATTTTATGGCCTTTCATGTGCAAGAGGTTACAAAACCATCTTCCCCTTGGTGGTATTCTAAAACTAGCATGTAAAGGATTCTCTTCTCCATTTTGTTAGAGATTCATTTTCACCTCTTTCATGTTAGTTTTCCCTATCTCTAGGTCCCTAACAACCTTTGGAAGCTTCTAGAAAGAGTTGAAAAAAGAGAGCTAAAACTGATCCAAAAATGGCTGACTGGGGGTGCATCTTCTTCAATTTAACTGTGGCAAAAGAGAAGTTATTTGTAATAACCCGACTTTTTCAAAGCCAAAATCGGTGGTGAAATTTTTTTTAGGTCACCAGGTTCTCGATGCTTTTCATAATATCATTATGCGAATTTATAAATGCATTTCATTCATTAGCAATGCACAATCCACATAGAATAATGTAAATCAATATCCCATAAAAAGTGACAGTACACATTCATCTCTTAGTGTAGTGCAATACTCAAGTTATTTCACAATACACCATTCTCATAAAAGAGAATACCACATACATATGTTCATAATATCATATTTACACATTCATACATTCAAATCCATGTTCCATTATAATTATCGATATAAGTCATTTCAAAAGTGTTGAATGGAAACTATTCAACTAGTATGTTCATTCTTACAAAATACATAACACCCATATCATGCAAATATATAGTTCTTTTCAAAATGTGTGATCGTACAGATTTCCTTACACACCTTGTTGGTGTGATGCCCTTGTTACAACACAAGATAATTTCAAGCATTATAAGCAATTGAAAACATAGTAATAGATAATTAAAGCAATATTAACGTTTGCTTTTCATTAATGGCCCGAAAGAGTATAATTCTTTCATTTTTCCCATACTTATGTAATGTCGCCTTTATTATTTTGTCTATTACTGAGACTAATTGCAATACTCAAATCTGGTCATCCATCTTAGATGACATTAACTGAAACTAACCTTTGAATGTAACCCAGTCATCACTTTAGGATTCTTTTAGCTGAAGTTAGTCGTCAAACGCAACTCGGCCATTCTTCTAGAATGCCATTAGCCGAAGCTAATCATCAATCACAACTCGGTCATCCGTTTTGGATGCCATTAGCCAAAACTAATCATTAATCACAACCCAACCATCCATCTCGGATGCCATTAGCTGAAGCTAATAATTAAACATAACCTTACCATCCCTCTAAGATGCCATTAGCTAAAGCAAATCATCAATCACAACCCGATCATCCATCTCGGATGCCATTAGCTGAAGCTAATCATCAAATGCAACCCAATCATCTATCTTGGGAGCCATTAGTCGAAGCTAATCATCAATCACAACTCAGTCATCCGTCTCAGATGCCATTAGCCGAAGCTAATCACCAATTTAGTCAAACATTTCATAGATGGTTTATGTAATCACCATAACATAATAATATATTCTTCGTAATGCTCATTCAAACAATCCATAATAGTTTAACATTCATTACATCATAATAGTAGATCCTTCGTAATACTCATTCAAACATTCCGTAACAGTTTAACATTCATATAACACCACAATAGATCTTTTGAATTACTCATATAACCATTCCGTAACAGTTTATCATTCAGTATAACATAACAATAGATCCTTCATAATACTCAACAAACATTCCATAACAGTTTAGCATTTACTATAATATAATAATAGATCCTTTGTAATACTCATACAAACATTCTATAGTAGCTTAGCATTCATTATAGCATAACAATAGGTCCTTCATAATACTCACACAAGCACTTTATAACAGTTTAACATTCACTATATCACAATAATAGATCATTCGTAATACTCATTCAAACATTTCATAACAGTTTAGTATTCACTATAGCACGATACTTAGTCTTTCATAATGAATTCACTTCAGAAACTAACGTTATGCTAGAAAGGGGTAGAAGTCACCTACATACTTCTCATGTGGGGTGTCCTTGTCCAGTCACAGGTCCGATCCTGGTCGCACCACCTAACACATCAATGATCACAAATTAGCATAATTGCATTTGGTAATCATATAATGCGTCACTATATATATTCCAAGAATTCACATGTTCGTATTCAAGTGTTCCACATATTACACAATTATACCATGAAATCGTTACAAGCATTTAAGTCATTTCTGAAATGGAAATCTATTGTAGATAATCAGCAGTGAAACTTATTTTGTTGGTGACACAGGATTCGACAACAAAAATTGATTTATTGGTGACACAGGATTTGACAGTGAAATCTAGTCCTACGGCTGATGCATGAAATCATCAACGTACTTAATCTACTGCTTACTCAAAAATCGTAGATGAAAATTAAGTCGTTGCCAACCTAGAAATCATCAACGCAACCCAGTTCTATGGTTGATGCTGAAATCATCAGCACACATAGGCTACTACTGACATAAAAATCGTTGACGAAAACTGAGTCGTTACCAATTCAAAAATCATCAGCACACATAGGCTACTGCTGACATAGAAATCGTTGATGAAAACTAAGTTGCTGCTGACTCAGAAATCCTCAACGTAACCTAGTTTCTATGGTTGATGCTAGAATGGTCAGCGCATGTCATTCGTTGTTGACTTAGAAATCATAGATGAAAATTGTGTCGCTTTCAACCCAGAAATCATCAACGCAAACTAAGTCACTGCCGATTCAGAAATCGCCAGCGACAAATTGAGTCATTTATAGTTTTTCCTTCTCCCTAGACTATGCATAAGGTTTACGCTGCGCCTTTTCCCCTAGACATATCCCAACCCAACTAAACATAAAATGTCACCAATCACTCTCCATTCATCATACATTATCAAGCAATACAAAAGCAACATTTCTAAATGTACATTTACCAAGATTTCTCCTAATTCATCACTTCCAAAACCAACACCTAGGATTGTTACAATCATACATTTCTATATTCTCAATTGTATCATGGCCAAGCACCAACATAACTAATACAATTCTACAACACATAAGGGTTTTATTTCCATTTCATCTCATGTTATTCTAAATGTGTTATATCATGCATGGTTTCCATCATGATTTTCCCTCTTCTTTGATCGGACATTGTTGTCCATTTTCTCTCTAGTTTACACATGCAATTCTTTATTTTTATCACAAGTATATTCACAATAGCATGCTACAATTATAACTTCATTCACTTGGTTCATAACCATGCAATTTCGCCAATTACATGACAGATTCAAAGCATTAACTTCAACATGAATTCTGTTTCGGCTCAAAGATCCTTCTAAGGGTTCAACAGGGTCACAATGTTGTGCATTACATCATTCTAACACATTTTCACACAATCTCTTCAAACACATGCAGAAATCACGTCATTCACACTAGCATAATTTCTATTTTGGTTCCAGCATAATCTAAGACTCTAACAAGGTCACAATTCATGCATTTCATCACATTAAATTTGTATTCTATTTAGCCCTCACTAAGATCGACCCTCTTCCTAAATTTATGCATTCAAATTTATCCATTTTTTTGTTAAATGTTTTGGAGTTAGGTCCCCCATCAGCTCTATTTTCATGCATTCTCTAGTCTAGTTTTCCTTAATTATAGGTGTAAGAATCTTAGGCCATTTCTCTTAAAGTTTTCTCCCCTTTTTCTATCCAGAAGTTTCAAGGAATAAATAAGGAGGTGCTATTCTTCCCTTACCTCACGATTATGGACAGTCCTAGTGTAAGATTAGGTGGTTTGTTCTTTTTCTTCTGTTCGGTTTCTTCCTTCCCTCTCCTGTTGTCCAACCGGCCCTCTAGGCTCCTCTTTCTACCATGTTTTTGGTTTTCTCTCCTTCTCCTAACTCACTTCTCACTCAATGCTCAAAGAAGGTGGTATGCAGGCTGGTTGGGTTTGGTTTTCTCCTTAAGGAAGGGTGTGAGTGTTACAACAATGGCTGCTGTCGATTTTGGAAAAAGGCTTGGGCTCCTTCTCCTTCCATGGCTTCGACCACCACTGTTTCTCCCCATGTCTCCCTTCTTCTACCACGTTCAAGGGTGGTGCATGCAACTGGGTTTACTAGTTTTGCTTTGTAAAGAGATATTGTTGCAGCCAAAGCTGTTTTGGGGGGAGAGGAAAGGTTATTCTTTGTTCTTTGCTGTATTTATACCTCTTTTAAATGTGAAGAGGTGTTTGAAAGGTTGGTTACCCATGTTCTTATCCTTATTTGGTTCATCCTAGGGCTAGTCAAATCCTTCATAGTTTCCATTTAGAACAGGCTAGTTCTGCTCCCTCACATTTCCCCTTAGAGCAAACCAGTCTGCTACCTCTAACTCCCTCTTATCATAGGCCGACCTAATTTTTATTTTTATCGGGTTTTACATTATTGAAACAAAATAAGCCATGAAAATTGTAGAGGGGATGTTTTTGCTTCAACTAGAATCAAACCACACTCTATTTGGAGACTTATAGCTCTTTTGCCATTGATTTAAAGTTAGATGAAAAACTGTCAAAATTTCTGAATCAGTCAAAGTTGACTTGGGACAAGAAGTTGAGGACTTCCACATGGCAGGTGGGGTACAAACATCCAACAAGGATGGCACTACCATGAAGAGGGGAAACTCCTCTATCAATCAGTGGTGGTTGCAGCCTAGGAGGTGGTCTGAGTTGCCACGTTCAGTCGCCTGAAGGTGTCAACTCAATTAGCTTTCTCAATTGGGAATAAAGGCAGATGACTTCGTCTTATTTAAACCCAACATATTAGGGTTCCCTAATTGAGATTTTGGTCAATCTTTAATTTGGTTCTTGTTTTTAATTTATGCAATCATACCCCTAAGAAATTTCAAATTGCCTCTTCTGATTTGAGCGCCTTTTTCAAATTGATTCTTGGTTTCTAATTTGTTCAATTTGATCCCTAATAAATGTTGAACTTTCAATTTCTTTCAAATTAGCCCTTGTTTTAATCAAATTTATTCCCTAAAATTGCGCGCTTTTACAAGTTGGTCTTTGGTCATGAAAATTTTCGATTTTGACCCTCCAACAACCTTCAAACTTTTAATTTCTTTCAATTGAACCCTTGATTGCACCATTTAGGTTCTTCAAAATTTCAAATGAGTCTCTATTCTTCCAATCTTTATGAATTAACTTGAATTAAGCCTTAAAACTTAATTTTCCATCAACTAAGTCCTTGATTGAATCCTTAAAACTCGTTAGAAGTAATTAAACTCAATCAATTCTTTTAATTTTTGCCAAATTGACTTTTAAACTTAATTTTGCTTCAATTAACTCCTTAATTAAGTCAATTTAACCCATTAAAAGTTTAATTAAGTTCATAAACTTAATTAATTCTTCTAATTTTGGTCAAATGGGATTTCAACCTTAAACTTTGTCTCAAATCAAGTCTTTCTTCAGTCTGTCTAGTCAAAATGACCCAATATGATTATTCTTCTAGCTTCTTGATCTTTTGTGGTTTATGGCTTGTCTCCTAAAAAACATTGTGTGAAAAAAAATAATAAAATAAGTAAAGGTATATATTTATAAAAACAATTTTAGGGATCAAAAATTAGGTTATGACAATGGTCCCGGTAACTATAATTACTCATCTGGCCAAAATCATCACCATATCTTTCCCCTTCAAACCAACGATTATGGTTCTATCCAAAACGTTCCCTGTATCCCATGGATACATCTTTAAAATCAACATCACTCATGTCTGCATTATCATACACAAACTTATCCACATCAGTGTTAACTCGCTTAATAGCCCTATTAACGTTAAATTCTCTTCGCTTAGGCCTATTTTGAACCTCACCATGATCATTAGCACATTGCCTCTCCAACCTATCTCCAAATTCAGTGGTCATCTGATTCATTGTCTTCTCTTTATGGTGCTATATTGTTGCTTGCCTCCAACATCTTTGAATTTAAAAAATGATTAGTTGACAAATAATATATATTCCTCACTTACTCCCTCATGTATTTACACTCCTCTCATGTTTCACTCAATTATAGACTTTTCACTCAAATATGCTCGCTATGTCTTTTTCCTTTCGTCTCACCTTTCTTCAGCTCTTGCAGAACTAAAATCAACACAAAATATAATAGCCTTAGCAGTGTATCCAAATATGTGCATATGACTCAATAATCAATAAAACATATGAAAATAAGCAAACATGAAACAACGATTACAATTTCTCTAGTAACAAATGAATTTGTACGAAAAATTGATGTTTTTGTAGAAGTAAGAGAAAAAAGATGCAAAGGTTATAAAAAAAATAAATGACTACTAAATATATCAATTATGATGTTATTATACTGTTGGAATTGAAAAATAATAGAATCAAAACAAGTTTGAATTACTGACATGAATTAGACCCGTTAGGACAAGTTCTAATCCTGAATTTAGTTCCTATAGAAAACAAACTTCAAATGACCTCAAATTTGATATAGGGTGTGCTTAGAACCTTAAAACATAGTGCATAAAATTTGACCTAAAATTTGAGAACGTTCTAAATTTATTTGACCTAAAATTCTCTTTTAATATGAATCGAACCTATTACAACAAGTTTTAATTCTGATCTTCGTTACTATAGCAAACGATCTCCAAATGAGCTTAAATTTTATATGGGGTATGATTAGAACTCCTAGAAATATTATATAAAATTAGACAATTTTTTAATTGATTTGGATCAAATTCTCTCTTGTTTGTGTACAGTGGCAAATTTGACAAAAATGACTTTCGGATTTCCTCTTTTTTTTTAATCTTTATGCTACTAATATATTTTGAGACAACAATAAACTAAAATAAAATATTTTTTAAGAAACCCTAAACGCAAACTACTAAACTCTAGACATAAAATAATTGAAAATCGAATCAAAGACAATTAAAGCTAAGGTAGCTAAAACTAACAAGAAAAAAATAAAGGATATAACTTGATTTTGGAGTCTAACTCCGATACTAACTGATATAGACCTTTTGATCACATGGTCAAACAACCTCATACGAAGTAGATAACAACCCGAAAAGCCGAAAATCAATTTTGATAGAATCCTGACCCAGAGTAACCTTGTACCTAAGAACCAAAGATATTGGAAAAAGACTTAGACAATAACCTTGTATTTAAAAACTCTAAGTATGTGAATGACGCTACAAAACCGGTTAATCCTTGATAAGTAAGTATGTGATCTTTTTTCTTAGAAAGAAAGGTTGTTTTACAACAAACAAACAAAAAGAAAATTCATGTTTTTTCTTCCACTTGTTGCCCAAATTTAGAGCTAAAAAAAACATAATAT
>Ga0307514_10005021_pt1 | contig 11972 bp, 11 predicted proteins | sample 16_EM_MG_FD_203088 | JGI IMG/M metagenome (GOLD analysis project Ga0307514, IMG submission 203088) | Populus trichocarpa ectomycorrhiza microbial communities from riparian zone in the Pacific Northwest, United States - 16_EM | ecosystem: Host-associated > Plants > Roots > Unclassified | place...
CGAAATCAATAAAACATTGCTTCAGAAGCCTCGAGCTCGACTTCAGAACTATCTACAGCATTTGCAAACCGAGAACTAAAACTATTCAATAAATAACTCGAGTCGGACTGACCGTTTGCAAATGGAACTTCAATAATCAGATCAGACAAGTCAGAATCTGACGACGAGCTCGAATACGGGTATTCCTCAGCCCACGGATCGGTTTCAGGGACAGAGGCAAAAATGTCCTCAGCAGAAGTCTGCGATGACGAGGCAGTCGAAAGGAAATCTGAGGAAGAAAAATCTATCGTGGGCAACACAAGAGACTGCGCTGGGTCCACGAATTCGCAATCTTCATAGTCAAGGTTACCCACAGAAACACTGCCGCTGTGAGAATTGTCTTCATCAGAAGAATCTTCCCTTGAAACTTCGTTATCCCAGACTTCCTCAAGTGCACACCACCCAGTTCCACTCTCTCCGATGATTCCTCTCACCTTAACCTTCGTCCAGCCTTTAAATTCCAGTTTTAAGACGGTACATACTCCTTCTGCTTCCAATTCATCCTTGGATGTTTGACGACGACGGCTCAAACTCTGGGAATAAGCCGAACAAGAAACTCCGCCACGAGACCACACATTTGCTTGGTCGAGACGAGTGAAAAGAGTCGACACTCGCAGGGCGTGTGTAGAGTGAGAAGCATGCAATGAACTGAGATAAGATAACGGAGGAAGGAGAGTCGGCTCATCCAGCCCAGCGCTGGGCGGTAGATTATGTGACAATGACATCCGCAAACTTGGGGTCGGGGCAAGCGGAATCAGGAGGTAGGAAGTGACAGGTGCGACATCTGCCACAGGAAAGTAGAGGTTGAATTCCTGTTGCAATGTGGTTTCTTCGTTACTCTCCACTGCAATTGGAGAAAGTGTTTTGTTGATCTCTCGAGTAGGCTGTAGCATCGCCTTTGACTTTTTGATGCTTTTGGGCTTTTTGGAGGTAATTGAATGCATGCGGGCTTGTTCTTTCTTCATCTCGACATGCCAGTCAACTTCATACAACGCTCTGGCAGCGACAGGAACGTTCTCGGCTAGGTGTTGGAATATTGGGCGACTGGTGCTGAAAGACCTGGCTGTTCCAAGGCCTATTTGTATAACTCCTCCGCAACGAGGCGGGGATAGAAGTGGAGGGCGGGGTAAAAACATGGTGGCTCGACGCTGCAAAGCATTGCTTTTTAGCGAGGCCCGGGCGGCAAAAGAGAGACCGCTTTGAATGGAGCCGCCACGATGATGCGCATTGTGCAATGACCGGGCAGAAGTATGCTGAGCCTGCGCAAAATGGGTTGGAATGCGAAATCCTGGTGTAGTCAACTGGGTGAAGAGCCTTTGGAAGACATTCTTGGACGCAGCGAACAAGCGATGGGACGGATTGCGTGGTCGAATAGATTCAAGAGAGTTAATCGTTGTTTGGTGCAATACGCGAGTGGCACCCAAAAGGCTGCTAGATATATGCAGGGATCTGGACGTAGTACCGGTTGTAACCACTCCAGGTCCATTGTGCCCTCTATAATAAATCCCCTTCCGGGTAACATTCCGCACCCCCTGAGATGCGTAGTGCATCATCCTGAGGTGGCAAAACTTTGCCTTCCAAATTCTGATGACTTACAGGTATGGATTTGTGGATGAAGTTGTAAGTCAATGAGTACTTGGGCAATGGGCATGTCGCAGCCAAGTCGCAGCCGGCCGCTGGGACTCGCAATCTAACACTACACGTGATTTTGGTTCTTGGCATTTGCCCAAGCAACTTTGCAATTTTGCTCCATTCGCGATGAGGATCGAAAAGTGTTATTTTTGCTCAACGAGCGTATACCCAGGACATGGTTAATTATGACAATTTGCTTTAGGTCTAGTCACCTTACTTTTGTTGCAGGCTCAGCGTTCGTCCGTAATGATGCCAAAGTATTTCGCTTTTGCACCTCTAAGTGAGTCGCTGTCTTCCTATAAGATCTATCTCATGCGATTTTCTTTGTTTTCAGATGTCATAAAAATTTCAAGTCAGTTCTTGAATCAGATCCTCATGTGCCTTCAATCCCAATTGCTTTTGCAGGATGAAACGCAACCCTCGTAAAGTGCGGTGGACGAAGGCATTTAGAAAGGCAGCGGGGAAGGAGATGACCATTGTCAGTCAGACCATTAATTTCGCTATGTTTTATCTGACTTCACCATGCTTAGGATTCTACCATTGATTTTGAGAAGCGAAGAAACGTGCCAGTCAGATACGACAGAGAATTAGTCCAGACAACAGTTAAAGCTATGCAAAGGATTGGAGAGATCAAGGCACGAAGAGAGAGAGCATTTTTCAAGCATAGGTATGGCAGGCTCTTTCCCCGAACTTTCTCGATGATCCCAATTTGGCCTTTTAGAATGGCTGCAAGTCGAGACAAACAAAGAGCACACCGCAAAAAGACTCTTGAAGCTACCAAATCCTCTGTTAAGCTCCGGGAACCCATATCCACTGAGGTACCGAAGGAGATAATTAAAGTGGCCATCAAAGCAAAAAGCGCACTTTTGCCAGGAGAGGGTCGCTCTATGGGTATGGAGTTGGACTGAGCTCCTTCTAAAGTATCTCATTTCCATCGTAAATATGTATGCTAGTATAAGTACAATTGTGTTGCGCGTGGTTGTGATGACTGATGCATGATGGTCCGTTGGCTATTTTCTACGTGCTACTTGGATCACCGTTTGTATTTGGCTTCGTTCTCGTGTCTGACATTCGGGTCCAGTGTGTTATGAAGACCTTGTAGCGTCTTGCTGACGGCTTCAGTTGCGCCTATCATAGGCTTCAAGACTGCAATCGGCACAGCTCGAATAACAGATCGTACAGGACCCTGAAAAGAAAATAAGACATAGCAAGGAAAGATAAATGACTGAAATAACTCACCTCGTTTCCAGATCTCTCGTAAACCTCCATCGGCACTGCTAAGATCGTTTGAGCCGCAGAACTAAGATTCCTTCTCAAGCTCTTATAAGCAACCTGCACGCCCTCCGTGATATCAGCAGGCTGCTGCGCGTATTTTGATCTTAGATCCAGAACCTCTTCTTCTTCAACGTCATCATTCTCAAAAACGAGATCATTCTCGGGGGCGGTTTGCAAAGTTTCAGCGGTAATCGGCACTTCGAAATTCCCTCCGAGAATTCCTTCTGCCTGTTCGAGGATAACTTGTGTGCCTGTAGCCAACTTTGCACCCATCTTGACGGCTTCAATGGCAGTGGACTTGACGAAGGCCTTGGTACCTTTCTGAATACCGCGCACAATCCTTCCATCCTTCTTGTACTGCGCAATGGGTAAAAGTATGAGGTCCGCCACTCCAGATCCCACGTTCACCATCGAACGTATAGGTGAAACACCAGATATTACTTCTGCGAGCTGCGTTGCCTTAACGTCCGGTGTCCAAAGGTCGTTCAACATCTCAAATAGCTTACCCCAACCAGTAATCTAAAGTGAATCGTTGGTTATCTGTAGTTTCGTTTTGCCAACATAGCAAGACTTACGCCAGACAATGTAATATGTCGCAGAGTCATTTCGGCGCCATCGAAGTGGAAGAAGTTCATGAGTTCAATGGTTTTTCCTTGTTTCAAAGCCCGGTAATCCACACGTCGAGGTTTGTAGTCCAGTTTCAGGTCGATTGGGAAAATCTCCGCGTACTCTGTCACAAAAATAAGAATGGAACATTTTGCGAAATTCAAGCCTACGTACGAATATATGCTTCTTGAGTGTCCGACGAATTAGGGTTCAACGCAGCTGGGTCCTTGAAGTTGAAAAACTTCTTCATGAAGTCAACAGCATCTTGGTCGACGTATAGTCTTAGAGGAAGCAATTTGGCCTATAATGAGTTAGAGAGGTACTAAAGAACCAGTAATTCAGGTTACCTTGAATCGGGCTTCTTCTGATGGATGACCAGGAACAGGTCGAACACCCCTTATTTCAACCCTCACCATGTCTGAATCAGTCTCTCTTACATTTCCCTTTGAATCCGACCTCAACTGCGTTAAAAACTTCTTCCAAGTCGAGGTCTTGATGTGGTCCAATATCTCCACATCTCGCACAGTGACGAACGTTCTTGAAACAAGCGAATCATCGTCATAAAATCTGTCAAACTCAGCACGGAACCCATGCAACGAAAATTCAATGCTCGGACCCCTCGAGCGCGTCAATCGCTTCCCGTGAACGCGTATCGATGGAACGCGGGGTTTGCTGGAATTGAACGTTGGCAGGGACTGCCATGAAGTTGTCTCCACATCGTCTTTCAGTTCTCTGTCAATGGCAGCGATCAATGCCGCAGGCTCCCCTAGAGCAACTTCGTCATCATCTAGGCCAATGTGAATCGAATTGAAAAGGAATGCGCTAGTGTCATCGAGAGAGGAGTCTTCGACATGACCCTTTGCAACCAACTGTCTGATTTTCGCAAGCCTCTTGCGCATTTCCTTCACTTCTTCTTCGATTGTTTTGCGCGTTCTTGCCCAGTCATAGCCGTCATACAAAAAAATGTTCAAATTTCCATCAAATATCCGCACCCTGATTTTGGAATCACTCAGGCTGTAAAAGACAGGAGTCAGCCAAAATCTACGCATTTAAATGGCCAGTGACATACTCAGAAGAGTGTGAAGTTGTCTCAGGAGGGATACTGAGGAAATAATCTTCGACAATATCCAGGCCTTGAGGATCAAGAATCTTGATGGTTTCTCCACCCACTCTTGAAATAATAGTCGGGTCGTCCGAAACCTGCGCAGCAATTTCTTCCTTTTCGAAGTCATCTACATCGTCATCACGAATTTCGCGCAGGCCTGCAGCAGCTCCGAAAGAATCGTCAAGGTAGTACACGTTTGTTGGCAAATCGTCATAGATCATATCTGGAGCTGGACCGATCTCGGGCATTCTCTTGAATGTAAGGTCGTCCACGGAAGCTGATCAAAACAAATGAAGTATCAGACACTAGTAGGGAAAACCATAGGGAACCTACACAAGGGGTTGGGTTCCACACTGCGAGATGAGTTGATAACAGAATATCCTCGATCCGGAGGCTCCGTACTGCATCAGAGGATAACTACATTGAGTAGATTGAGCAGACAAGCAGCTGACTGACCTGTTGTCGACTGATTTTCCTAATGTCCCGAAGTTCGAGAAAAGGCAACCAACTACGGTGAGAGTGTCCGCACACACATGTATTCGTAAAGCAATTCGATGAACGTCGACCTAGAACAGAAATAAACTATGAACCATTTGAACAAAACCGAACAAACCTTCCATTCTGGAGAACTAGTTAAGTGATTGATAATGAAAGTGTCTATGTCTGACACCTCGGCGAAAAGAGCATATCCCGATGCCTAGAAAGCTCAGCGAACAAACAGACGCAAAAACAATTGTGTGGCTTACCGTCCATACTGCCACACCTCTTAAGGAACGGTTTGAATGAGCGTCCCGCCGTCCACCGTCGTCTAATGCGAGCAAAGAGACAGATGAAGCATTAATGTGGAACGAAGAGTCGCGAGAGTCCCCAACTACGTCAGTAGAGAACTCCAGCTCTTGCAGGTGTGCTACCAAACTTCCCGAATGATTTGGGGCAAAAAGTTGTATTGAACCATCCATTATTTTGACAGAAATCCTTGTCCGATCACTGGGTATGACGGAATCAAAGGTCTGTAAAAAAAATCGGATCAATTCAAATTGACGGACGGAGAGAACAAGCGTACTCCCGGAGGATTCTTCCCAAAGTCAATCAGATCGACAATCCAGTTGAGATCTGGGAAGAAGGTATATGTGAAACCACACATCGTCAGCTTAACTCGGGTCTCCTTGGTATTGCATTCGGGGGCAGTCGATGTGGCGAACGTGAGCTTGACTATTGACTTCGGTGCAGCGGTCTATACGTTGTAAGAAGATTTTCGAACCAGAAGAGAACAACAACAAACAAGTGGATGTGGAGAAGTTAGACTAAAAATTTCTTTTGTGGTTTGATCTTTCGCAGTGTTTGTGGCTGTGATGTCCAAGACTCCAACAGTTAGAACAGTCTGTTGCTGGAAAAAAGAGGTATGAGCAACATAAACCGAACATCACTGTAGGGAATACAGCACCTTTCCATTGGGATTAAGCTCCAACAAAATGTCGAGATCTGACGCTTTCAAGTCAAAGGGACAACAGCGGAAATCATCGTCACGCCGCGGCACGCCAATCCGAATGAAGACTACAAGGAATCGTTAGATGGTCATATGTGATAAACAACCTATGACAGCTTCACCTTCTGTAGTCATTAATTTGATTACTGACTCCTCGGATTCCGCCACGCTGCTGTTGAGGCTCTCAGCACGCGATTTTGCAAAGAAAAGACTTCCAATCAGATTCGTCTCACGACTATCGTTGTCAGGCTCTCCAATATCATTGGTGTCGGCAGACATGCGCTCGAGAAACTGAGCGACATCATCGGCGAAATATTGCAAGCCATCGAAATGAGACTTCGAAAGATCCACATGAATAGAGGGTATATTAATGCTCAAGGCCACGACGGGGATTGTCTTCAGCGAAGCCGCGTTTAGTTGCATCAGAACACATGGTCGTAAGGGTGTTAGCTTTTTATCACATTCATAAGAATCTTCTTCACGGTTGTCCATGAGAGACCCGATCGAAGCAAAGGCTGTAGCAGAATTCGCCCCGACAAGGGAAGAGGCGAGGACCGCTCTCCGGAAATGTACCTTCAATTGATCTGAATCACCAAGATGGCGAGTTGAAAGATCGTCATGGGTCGCAAACCTCGCATGGTGCTCCGTGGGTGTTGATCCGACCGTCGTTTTTATATCATGAATGTCGATCACGATGATTCCTGACCTTTCGTTGCTTAGAGGTGGAGGAGGACATCGGAGCGACAGTCTTATGACGGCAACGTTGACTGTCAAACGTGATATTCGATCATCCTGTACAAAAAATAACACTGAGAAGCTGCGATATCCACAAGGGTATGACGCACCAAACCAGCTTCCGGATCGGGTGATTTCTTCCTTTCTAGAGCAGTGTGATCGTATACCGGCTCGCTAAATGGTGACTCGACAACGTTTGAAAAACCTGTCCTCTGAACGGGAGGAGAGTCGTCAACAGTGTCATCCGAGATATCCGAGCGATCATCATCTGTGTTTGTCTCGAGTGACAAAATTTCATCGAAGAATGAAAGAATTCCTCCGGGATGAACAAGTGTGGCCAAGTCCAGTCGTACATGCAGTGGGGCTATTTGAATATCCATCTCGTCAAAGACCCTGTGTTTGCCTTCGATCGACGTCACAGCACGACTTCCTCGGAAGTGAATACCTGTGTTCGAAGTCCCAAAATCCGACTTTGCTGACCGAGTACGCCAGTGAGATAGTTTTCCACCGGTATTATGATTCCTCCCATCAGTCCAGTTCGTAAAATCTATAGTTGGGAAGGTTGGATAAGCACTCCCAATTTCTGGATGCAAATGCTGGTTAGCATACTGAGCCGGGAGATAACGATCGGTTATAACGAGAGGGAAAGCTTTCAGATTAGACGGTGTTTGGTCAGAAGTAAAGGAAAGTATAGACAAGTCGGCCAGATTGATATTGACATGCGTCGTTGACTCTAGAACTTTTTCCCCTGTCGAGGTGGTGCTAACTTTGACTGAGCCTACTAAGGTATCGAGATGAATGCGAGTATAACCACGTTCCAATTCAGGTGGCACATGGGGTCGCTCAAAATAATCCGCCATGTCTACGGGGTACGTATTTTTGACAAAGGATGTGGAGTCGAGGATGAGTACCAAGCCTCGAGCACAGAGTGTCACTTTTACAGAAGGCAACTCCGGTTTGTCCATGGCCTTGAATGTGGAGTCCGTACATTGTGAGTCGCGAGGGACCAACGCTTCGCTCAAGCGGAGTAAACCAGCGATTTGCCAAGGTCGTATAACACATGCAACCACGCTCATGGATATTTCAATACGAAGCTCTTCTGCAGATGACGTCTCTGCGTCCTCCGGCGATAAAAAGGGATCATCCGCACTGTCTGTGTGAGTGGGTGACGGGGTAGTGAGCTTCGCCGTGACGGGCTGGGACCCAAAAGATACCATCTTCTCTTCACGGTTTTGCAAGGTAGAGGTTGATTGGGGAGGACTAGAAGCGGGTGTGGATGAGCGACTGCGCACAGGTTTTTGAATGGGTTCTTCGTTCTTGCCCGACTCCATGGAGAGCGCACTCATGTACATGCTGCTCGTAACAGAGTCCAAAAGAGAGTCTGGTCGAGGTGGCAGGACTGTTAGTGATCGTGACATGGCTAATCGAGTCTCTTCATCAAAAGAAGAGTTAGAAGAAACTCGGGAAAGTGTTCCTGTTTGAGATGATTCGTCCACAGGGTTCAGCTTTCTTGAAGTAACCCGACGATTCATGTCACCCAGATGTGTCGCCGATAATGAAATGCCTACAAAAGACAAAGTTCTGCACTCCCTTTCTGCGTGTGTACTTGAAGCGGTCCGGGAATTCGCCTTGTTATCAGTCTGGTATCGCATTTCTTGAAGAGATAATGTCAAACAGATATTATCCTCATGAACCAAGCTAATCTTAATATCATGGGCGTCAAATTCGAACCTAGCCAGAAGATTTTCAATTAGGGACGCAAAGACCGAAACCCCAACCGGATCATGATCGGGTCTATACAGATGATTATCCATCTTTTGCGGGACATCCATTGCCCCCGGAATAGGGTCAATTTCGTGCACACTTGAGTGAGGCGCAGTCTCTTGGTAGATGGATCGCCAATGAGCGTCTTCTTCTATAGAAGAAAGATCTTCTTGCATGAACGAGTCTGCAACTGATGTAACAGACTCTGCAAAATCTGCCCCTGGCGTAGGGGTGTGATCCTTTGGTGAAATGACGTGAAAGACAAGATGTGCCGAGGTCAATGTAAGTCCAACAATTGAGGCCAAAGGATTGGGCCATGGAATACGGGCTTTGACAGCAGATATGGATCCTTCCTTTAGAGACAAAGGAAGGCCGTCCAGATAGACATTTATAGCCTATTATGAATAATTAAAGATCTGGCAGAGGGAGTAGAAAGAGCCACGCCCACCTGCGGATCCAGCTCAAGTTGACTAACTTGAACATAACCCGATCCTATTTGAGAGTCTATTTGGTGACGGTCAAGTTGTCCGGGTTTCAAGAGATGCCCAAGAAACTTCTTCAATACAAAAGAAATGAATCGACCTTGTATGGCTGCTGGTACGGCAATGTTTATAGTCGGAAGAGTTGGAAGCCAGGATGTGAACCAAGACATAATCCGTAATGTCAGATTGTCTATCTAGAGTGACGGGTCAGAAAGCATGTCAACGAAGGATGAGTGTTCTTGTAGTTGAAGAATGCGATGTTGAGAGCTGCAGCTGAGCTGCCTGAGCAGATCCAGACCAATACATAGACTCACGTGGTTGCTGTATTTACGGTCCGAAACCGGAATATAAATATTAGTTTACCCTTGAAAGTTGACTCCATGCAGCCTTCTGTAAGTAGAAGCAGGAAGGAGACAAGTCGGGTGTCCAACATCTGGGTATGTCTGTTCCCTTTCCTTCCAGGTCGTTTTTGTCTGAATCCACCTACATAGGGCAACTGCACAAGAAGCATAATGACTTAATTATTGTGAAAGTGCTTCTCATCTGAACTTCTTGTCTCTTTTCCAAACCCAACAGCGTTGATGTCATACTTCTCTGGGCCCCAGTGGGACTTGTACCAGACAAGGGGAAATCTCTCCTATTTGTGCTTCGAATGGCTGTCCCTGAGAGACGAAGTTGTTGCTCGGTTGAATGAAGGGTGTGGATGGTTCATGTAGTATGGCAGTCAAGGCGTTGTAGAAGTAACGGATTTGTCTTCAGGTGCACTGGGGTCTCCAACGTTGGTTTCGGTAACTTTCCTTAAGTTTCGTGCAGAAACGAGAGCGGAATAGTCGAGAAAGCTTGATGAACCTGTCAGGACTCAGTAAGCTGTGAAATGTTGTCCAGAGTCGGAATGCCAAAGGAGTTCCTCTGAGTTAACTGTTACAAGAGGCAAGTGCAGTAGAGATCACATTGGACAAGACGACTGCGGAGACGTTGTTTCATCAGCTAGGCAACTCAATGTCTGTGACACCAGGATGGTTGTAAGCATCCTTTATTTGGTGCAAGGGGGGAAGAACTTCAATGCAAACGATGAAAAGTCATTGACAGCAATCATATTGACCTGGCGTCCCATAAGTATTGAACTCCAATCAGACTAGAACAACGGCTTCTGTTGTTCAGAGAGACATGGGACAACAAGAATAGAGCACACACACATCATGGATTAGCGCCCGGGCCGTGATATGCCAGTGGGAGTACGATCATTATGTTTCGTATCATATTCCTTTGATCATGATGTCGCAACCAACTTCATTGACAACCCTCAAAAACTTCAAATTTGAAAGAATTCTGCATGAGGACCCAACTACGCACTCCTTGGCTCTTTTAGGAACACTCCCGGCCTCTCAAATTGCAGGTGAAATTGTGCAAGCCATTGTTCGAGTGGAAAAGACAGCGCTCAATTCCAACGACGCCTCACGTTTCTTTGGAGAAGACGGGTTGATAATAAAGTTTAGGCTTGAAGAAAGCACTGACATAGTATGGATTTCTATGATTTCTTATATCAGGCCTGGCGCTTGACTCTCACCCGAAGTATACATGGCTCTTTGGTTGGTTTGGCGATGATAGGGAACGAGATATTAAAATCAACATCATCTGCCCTGCAACAGAGATTCATATCCGTAAGGTGAATGCGTTTTCTTCCGTCGAGATTTTCTCTCACATATTCGTCTTGATAACAGTACACGCGACAAGAGCAGATAATTGTCCATGAAACCCCGGACTTGTACAAAATACACGTGAAGCCCTACATAGACGCGTTCCCTCCCTCTAGGACCAAATGGCAAGTTCTCTATCCTTTTCTGTCCATAATTCAATTACAAGGGATCCTTACAGGGTTGAGAACATATTGACGGGCATTTCTGAGCAGAACAAAATTCTGTACTCATGTCCAGACTTTGTTATCCTTCCAGATATGAAGTGGGATCTGGAGACAGTGTCATCCCTTTACTTGGTTGCCCTTGTAAAGGACCACTCGATTAGGAGTCTTCGCGACCTCCACTATCGTCACCTTGACATTCTGAGGGGTATCCGACGCGAAGCCTCCCGCGTCGTCACAGAAAAGTGGGGATTGCCACCAGGCTCTCTAAGGATGTATATCCACTATCAACCAAGCTACTGTGCGCCTTTCCGTGGCTTTCTATCACAGATTTTCATGAGTCCGCATTGTAGACCACTTCCATGTTCACATCGTCAACGCAAACTACGTAGGAGGACTACTTGGCATGACGGTTGGCCAAGCCCATCTTCTCGACGATGTCATTTCTATAGTAAGTCTTTACCTTCTTTGTTAATTTTCTGTTTAACTAATGTGCTTCAGTTGGAGCTCGATTCTCCGCAAGGCCCAAGTACCTTCCAAAAAATGACTCTAACTTATGGACTGGGCGATCAACACGGCCTTTATAATTCTCTCCGTCCATCCGCAGGGGGCATCTTCCATCCACTTTGAGTTACACGTACGAGATGAGTCACCTCGGTGTGTGCCAACATGCGGCCAACCTAGATACCAACTCTAGGTTTGACCAATGACCTCCAATGAGCAGCCTTTTATGACACTTGCACTTGAAAAAATACACTATACATACCCAAATGCTATGGTGTGGAAGGGAACTACGTCAACTTTGACTCATAGCAACAGTATAAGGTTTAAACTTTGATTTACGGTTAAGCTTCATTCACGCCATCGGACTCAGTCATAGAACAGTGAATTGCTCTGCCAACACGTTGCAATTAAGCGCCGAAGCTGATGACATAAGGGGGGGGGGGGGGGGGTTGTGTTTGTTAGTCAACGCCATACCCATTACCAGAA
>Ga0307514_10005022_pt1 | contig 11971 bp, 6 predicted proteins | sample 16_EM_MG_FD_203088 | JGI IMG/M metagenome (GOLD analysis project Ga0307514, IMG submission 203088) | Populus trichocarpa ectomycorrhiza microbial communities from riparian zone in the Pacific Northwest, United States - 16_EM | ecosystem: Host-associated > Plants > Roots > Unclassified | place...
AGTTTTGTTTTGAGAATTTTTATTTTTCCATGTCATTAATTTATTGATTTATATTATTTATCTCTCTCATTTTATTTAGATCACTCATTGATTATAATATTGTTAACTAAGTTTATCATATTTTAATTTTATTTAATTTTTTAATTAAAATTATCAATATATAATTAGTTGGAAAAATTACTTTATCATTTTATAATTCTAATTTCCAATTTAAGTTTGTATTGTATTTTTCACGTATTAGAAAAATATATTTTCAACAATCTTCGTAATGATTATGTTCGACATGCCCACGTCTTTTCCCATGATAGGAGGACACTCTCTCCCAGTCCAACGTTAAAGAAAAAATATGAATGTTTCAGAAAGTTTTTTTTAATGAAAACGAGCATGATTCTCTATTTAATTGTTAAATTTAGTCAAGATTTGACAAACGTATTCTACCGACCATGATGAAGGTAGATGAGGTCAAGAATACCCTCAAATTAAGTCCAAAAGATATTATTTAGGATTTTGCTTTAGTTTTCTAGTTATTGTTTTTTATTGATTTTCTAGTTAGATTTTAATTTGATTTAATTTTAATTAACCTTGTTTTATAATATATTGAAATAGTTTTTTTTAAAAAAATAAATAAGAATTATTGAATTTTAAAACATGTCGAAACAAATTTTGTTTCTACCTAAAAATATCTATAACCTTAGAATTTAAGAAAATATAATTTCTATATTTTACCTTAAGCTGCATCATCACCCACCAAGCAATCTAGCCAAAATTACAATTGGAGCTCGTAAAGGGGATCGAGACGTGATTGAGATGGGAAAATGGGAAAGAGTAGTTAAAAACTTAAAATGGAGGATGGTTCAGACAGCATTTGCAAAAGGACTTTTTGGGCCTCCAATCCCACACGAGCAAGATGCAAGGAAGAACAGGAATTGGTGGCCGTAAGCATCAAACACAGAGAGAGAGAGAGAGAGAGAGAGAGAGAGAGAGAAGTGGAATCCTCGAGATACTTTTGCCCACTATCACTAAGGACATTGTTGTTGTGCACTCCAAGAGATCCGTATCACGTGTTTCTGTCTCTCAGTATCTCCATTTATCATCATCAGATTCTTGAATCTTTCGTCACAGAAAAAACAAAGGTGACGCTGCGTCTCAAATCTTGGCCCCTCCGGCTCCTTCAACAGTTACCCCCAGCGCTAATGAAAATAAGAAAAATGCTATTTTTACCATTAAGTGTTGTTTATGTGTTTGACAGTAATTATTTTTAAAATGTTTTTTATTTAAAAATATATATATATATAATATTTTTTTATTTTTTAAAAAATTATTTTTAATATCAGTACATCAAACAAATTTAAAAACATGAAAAAGTTTAAATTTCACCTCATCTCCATTTCAAATATAGTACCAAACAGAGGCTAAGATCCATTTGTTTTCATTGGCAGTGTTGTATGGTGTATGTTTTATTCTAAAGTGTTTTGGTTAATTAACACATGAAACACACACCAAGCCACTAAGGCAGCTCCTTTCAATCTTCCGCCTTCACTATTCAAGATTCCCGGTGTTGCTAAAAAGCTTGTTTCTTTGCAAATGCGCCTCTTATGGAGTGGTGATGTTGAGAGGAGCAAAATTGCAAAGTTGTATGGAAAACGTCGGCTTGATGCAAGTCTAGAGGTGGATTAGGAGTGGGTTTTATTTGGACCAAAAATAAAGTTTTCAAATGTTCCTAGTTTTGTATGGATTTCATAAAACACACACCAAGCCACTAAGGCAGTTCTTTTCAACCTTCCTCTTTCACTATTCAAGATTCCTGGTGTTGCTAAAAAGCTTGTTTCTTTGCAAATGCCTCTTATGGAGTGGTGATGTTGAGAGGAGCAAAATTGCAAAGTTGTATGGAACACTTCGGCTTGGTGCAAGTCTAGAGGTGGATTAGGAGTGGGTTTTATTTGGACCAAAACTAAAGTTTTGATTTTCAAGTGGATTTTGGAGGTTGAGTGGCTCGAGCTTTTTCGGGGGGGCTAGAATTTATCCTGCCCAAATACAAGGTAGAATTTTGTGGAGGTCTTCCTATTTTTTCAGGAGAACTCTCCATGGTTTGGCATGGTGTAATAACTCAACCGTTAGTGGCCATAACCCATGCTCATAAGTTTGATGTAACAGCTGCCGATCCACTATAGGAACAGGCCATTCAGTACATTTCTCATGCCATTAAGTAAGCTTTAGAGCTCAGTTGTTCTCATGCTAATGCTTAGCCAGGTGGATTGCGTTCTTGAATTGGATTCAACGAAAGCAGTTGCTGGGCTTCAAAATGATACAGGAGTGGGGCTAAACATTAGTTTAAAAGTGATCCAAACCCAAATTAAGTTTTGTTTCTTGTTTCAAAACTACTTTAACACAGTTTTATCATGGAAGCAGGAATAGACCAGGAAGGAAACAACATGAACAAAATGGATTTAGATGATCGCGGAGAAATAGAATAGATGTTGCCAAATCTGTCTTCAATCTGGGCTAAGACCAGTTTGTAGGCCAGCAAATCTGACTCCGAACTCTAAAGTGACACCCACCAGGCACCAAGTAGCTATTTGAGCACCAAGTTTCATTTCCGAAAGAGGCCTTTTATTTAGGTCCAGTCAAGAAGTTTGCACCACAAGTGGGTCAAACACTGTACCGTTCGTAAAGTGGGCTTGTCTTGTGTTCTGGGTGTTGAGGTGGGCTAGGATACTTAATTGGGTCTTCGATCCAATTTGCTGCGAAGAAGTCGTACTTTTCCAATGTGTACGCCCTGACCTTGTTTGCTCGCCATGCCAGAGCGACCTTGCTGAGAAAGACAAAACCCAGGAAAGAGCCGAAGACTGGTGGTTTCTGGGTTGGATCAGAGTTTATTAGTCCAATAATTTATCTATCTAGTCAGTGGATAGCTAGAAGCCATGATCCTTGTTAAAAAGCATCTCACCCCTCCCCATCCACACATACATACACTCGTTGAAAGGTAACCAGAGTACCTTATCATTCACCTAAAGTGCCAAACACTAAAATTCCAGTCTCTGAAAAATTGTTAGGTTTAGGTTTCCAAGATATACCCAGAGCCAGATCTTGATATCTCTTGACAGATGGTTGATAGCAACCTAATTTTAAATGAAAACAATTTTCGGGGCATGGCTGCACCTAAGAATGGAGAGCATTGTCCCTTTCTTTCTGCCCATAAAAAGGGACACTTGAGGCCTGAAAGTCATTTGGCACTGCGAATGTTAGCTACAGCTGCAATCTTACATGACCCCACACAAAAGAAATCTGTATTCACTGGGCACGGTAGAAAAAGGAGCCCGTCTACCCTACCTCAGGACCCCATTGCTCCCAATAAAATTCTGCTGTTGTTTACTGACTTTTTTTGGCTTTTCTTTCGATGTTTTCCATGTTATGTTTTAACATATACTATCATATGCATTCACTGTATATACTAGTATATTTTTTTGCTAGTGACAATATACTAGTAGAACATACAGTAAAATAAAATATTTAGTGCTAGTTTAGCAGTAGTGCAGTACACTACGCGGTGAAACTTGCGTTTCGCCAGCAAAAAAACCAAAAATAATGTTTTTGCTAGGGTGCAGCGCCTTGACAAATGGTGCCTTATTCTCTCTTATTTCTTAGTTAAAAGGAATCATTTTGTATATTTTTTCGCTGCAGAAAAATTGTATGCTTGATTTAATTTTAGCTAGAAATAAGAGCTAAGCTTATTTCATGAGGTTGTAAATGTTAAATAATATATTTATCTTGTTTTATTTATTAAGAATAGAATAATATTTTTAGCTTAATTTATATATAAGCTTTTTGTATTTAGATTAAAGTAAAAACAATAATGTAAATCAATTGAAAAGAATTATAGTCTCTTTTCCTCTTTCCTTTAATGTTCGTATTTGTTTTTATATTAATTGAATTGTTTTAACAGTTAATAACAGATAAATTAAATGCATGGTTGTCTAAAGGGCTCGATAGTATGATGCTTGGCGTTTCCTGGGATGTTGACACATAATGGCAGACACAGGTAGTCTAGCCCAAACAACCTATTGGATACTCATCCTGTGGAGCAAAACATTATCAACTCGTCTGCTCTGATATTCATCAGCAAAACCAATATATCGTTAGGATAGAAGGGTCTGTCCATTACAATTATACCACTCACGAATAGAATGTGCCTCCCCTGCCAAATTGTAGATAGATCGAAGTATCCCATCCCTCAACTCTCATTTCCATGGAATTATGATCTCAGTGATTGGACCCACTCCATAAATCTTTCAGCTCAGCCTTTTGTTATTGTTCTTTTATGTATTCTCTTCTTTTCCTTCCGAGTTCAACAGATTTTAACTCTAGACTCCAACTTGTTCTCACCCCACTCTCTCTTGAGTCACCAGGAAATACAAATGCCCAACAATGGTGTCGTGCCTCGTTGCCCTTGCCCTATTAATTTTCAAGGGCTGTTCGATAATATTCGCACTAAATAAGCAATTAGTTTTCCATGCACGACAAAAGTTCGGAAGATATGTATCCATGTTTCTCATACCTAATAGCACTGTTTTGAAATTATTTCCTCTAAATTGAGGCCCCTCAAAACTTAATGATATCGTCTTGTCTAGCTTCGAGCTTTGAAATTATGTGAACGTAGGTTGGCCTTCGGAGGAAATTATTGAAAGCCTGTTGTGCACATGTCTTCGGATGCTTTTTACGTGAAATTTGTCTTAAAAGAAGTTTGTACAAGCCAAACTAGCTTTCTAACAAAAACAATACAGGTTTTTATTTAATAGCCGCGTCGAACTAAAATTTGATTAACGCGTTCTACGGGTACAGTTGCCTATCAGTTGTTGTTTTAAAATCATACCCGCATTAGACCTAGAAGATATGTTTTGGATTTTTATTTATTTTTAGTTTTTATTTTTTAAAAACTGAAAATCTTAGGGTGGTCAGATAGTAACTAGTAACTATTTGTAATTCTTTAAAACTCCTATATATCTCTCACTCCAACTTGTTTTAGGGAAGGGAGGTCCGACAATTCTTTTTTCTTTCCCAAAAAAAAAGCAAAAATAAGAAATTTAAATAAAAATAATACAAAAAGAGAGAAAATAAGATTTCTATCTCCTTCTTGTATGTAGTAACTAATAAAATATTATTGGTTATTCTTTAAACATCATAAAATTTTTCTTTATAATTAGTTTTTAAAATTTTATTTGATTTGAGCTCTATTAATTAGATTGGTTTAGCTACTATTTAAATATTTTTATGTTATTTTTTAGAATAATTAATTAAGAATTATTGACATTTAGAATTTATTAAAATCATATTCTTTCTACAACTTAATTAGTTGTAATTTAAGGACTTGTGAAACTCTGATTTCTTCCTTTTTCTTGAATATCTCACACTCCTCGTGTTGTAATGTGATAGATTTGGAAGACTAGTTCCGATGCCAAATTTATATAATGAATACCTCTTATTTGTTAAACGTTCCATCAAGTTTGAAGAGAGAAATACACTACAGACACTCAACACTGTGAATTATAAGATTATGTCCTAATGCATGCATTTCTTCGATAGTTGATTGTTCGGGTAATCACTCTCCTCAAATGTGATGCTGAAATACTTCATCTTGACAAATCTGCCAAAGTAGCTGACGATCACCATCAGTGGTAGCTCGCTGTTAAGTAATGTTGTTATGATCCAATAATTGTTGATTGGCATGTCGGCAACACGATCAAATTCAGTCTGGGAACTAATAACTTCTGTCAACGCTTGACAAATTTTGGCTACATGACTATCGACAGACAACACGGCAACGTTGTCTAATAAGTAACAGCTTAATTATAAACGGGGCAATGACTATCACGACCACAAATATGATCACCAAAGGAAAATTGTGTTATTCTTGAAAAGAAAAAGGCTGCAATGGAAAAGCTGGATGTGACAAGCTAGTGGATTGTGCAATGCGGTACAGCAAAATCAGGTTCGATTCAAAGAATTGAATATAAAGGAGCAATGCACAAGATAGACAAATTTCCGCATTTCTGTGAATAGCTTCGAGCCATGACTACGTTATCCAAGGAAATAACAAGCTGGGTCAGGTGAGTATTTCGACATTATGCTGGTGTATTTGTTTAGTATTAACAGCTTGAATTAACCAAAAAAAAAAACAGCTTGAAAAAACCAAGGCTTTCACAAGGTCAAAAGCGTGTGTGACGGTGAATGCTAGAAGTTTAAAGATGGTGTCTACAAAGGAAAGTAAAGAAGAGATTCACTGGAACCAATTACCAGAGCTCTCTATTTTATGATCATTCATCCATATCTTATCATTGTCTTTTTCCTTCTTTTCCTTTCCGAGTTGAAATACACTACAGTCCATTGCTTCTAACTATCAAAAGCAAAGAACAAAGCAGCAGCAAAGACATTACAAACAAAATCAAAAGATTTTGTCCCCCAATTTCAGCATTTTCTTTGCCTTTCAACTCTTTCCCTTTTAGTGCTTGATTTTTTTTTATTGGAGCTAATTGCATCTAAATCCCCCTTTAATCTCCCCTTGTGACTTCTTTATTTGGTTAATGCGGCTTGTTCTTGTACTTTCTGTTCGGATCTTCTTTTTCTAGATTAATCCTCCCCTCCCCTCAAGCCCCGAGTCCACTGCACGGTGGAGAAAATGAACTGAGGGAAGGTAACATACTACAGCTTGAAGTGCTCCCCTTTTCCTTGATAGATCTTCCAGGACGATTAGCACATGCAAGAAGATAAACTTGGAAAAACATACGAGTGTAACATGCTTTGATTTAGTACAAAATCTTCGAAGTATCGCCATGTATTGAATGGCAATTACCAGATCTACGCCTGTCCATGGCATGGTCAAGATGACCCAAAACGGCTAATAACCTTGTACATGATATATTAGTTCCTTGCTTCACGGTACATTAAAATATTTGGATTCAATAATTTAGAGAGTCTAGCAGCTGGTTGAGCAATTCAGTAAGAAATCTAGAGAGTTGTGTTAATTAAGATCGAGAATAAAGCCAAGTCATGATTCCCTTTAGTTTAAAGCGGTAGAAAGCACATGCAAGCCTTCTTGACCGAGAGTGATGACTTGTATCAAAATTCTATATTCGTGTAATGCGTTTCAAATTATGATTGGAATGAAAAGGAATAAAAAATAGTATCTTTTCGATCCAACCGTAGTTTTAACCGCGGCATCACCACGTAGATAAATTCTATATACTTGAAGTTTTAGCATGTTTCGGATAATATTACTCGGACCCCCATTGCCTGTCTTTATCAGAGTAGTTAGCTCTGTTCGTCCATTGACTCTGCCCCGTTAGATTGGACTCTTCTAGCTTCAATATGCTAAAATTTGGAGCATGAGCTTTTGCCTCAATGAGCGTATAACTCAAGCTGCCATGAATAATAATATCATCCTCTCTTTATGGTTTTTAACTAGCTATTTTATAGACGCTTCTTAGTTTGTATATATTTTTTTAACATGTAGATTTCTATGATATGCTTTTATATATAAAAAATTTTTAAGTAGAAATAAAAAAATTTATGCATGCATCTAATTAAATAAACCGATAACTATTTATACAACAAAAACATTATTAAGCTTGATCTCTATCTAATCAGAGTTAATCAGTCAAACATGTAACCGTGGTTATACACTCAACTGGATTCAATAATTTTTTTATTTATAATTTTTTATCTAAAACATACACTTATAAAATCAAGAATCAATAAAATATCAAAGTGATTGGGAAAAAAAATCAAATCAAACCAGAACAAATTATATTGCTCAATTAGTAATCAACCAAATATTAAGTGATAAAATTAATAGGAAAAAAAAGAAATTGTAATGGATAAAAATAAAAATAAAGAAAAAAAGAAATTTTTTTAAGGGGTAGACAACTCCGCCTTTTAATACTTTGAAAAAAAATTACAGGCAACGCATCACCTGCACTGCTCAGATTTCAGCTATCTTTGGTCACCAGTAAATTAGTTTGGTCTATTTCAGACTAAGAGAAGCTCGTTTTTAACCATATTTTAACCAAAAACATATTCTAAACACCTTTTAAAACATATTCAAAGTCTCTAACAACTTAGAAATTAGCTTTGAAATCCACAATCAACTTGAAAACAAAAAATTCATTTTGGGTTAAGATCTATCATTCCATATAGGTTTAAGAGGGAAAAACACCTTATATGAACTTTTTTTATCAAAAGAAGTCAATTGACACCAAAACCACCTGTTTTCGTGGTTGAAAGCAGTCTCAACAGGAATTCTCTCTCTACCACTGAAACCCGACTGCTTTCTTTCATTTCTCAAACCAAGAATCAGAAAATAAAGTTTAGGATAAAAGTTAAATTTCAACTCGAAAACATTGTTGCAATGATTTGTTACTTAATGAATAATGATGTGGGAAACAATATTTTCTCCATATCTTTTAGAGTTTTTTAATTAGACCATGACACGAGAGGATGAAAGAGAGGCTCAAGCTTTCATACTCACACTTGAATAGTGATGATAAATTTATTAAAATAATATATTTTTTTAAAAATATATTTTTAATATTAGTATATTAAAATGATTCAAAAATATATAAAAAAAATTTAAAGCATGTGATCTAGGCAGGCAGCCCCAAGTGATCTGTGTATTACTGAAATAAAATTATATACTCAGTATTTACTATACACATTCAATACTTTTTGCAAGTTGAGAAAGAAAATGAAAGCTGTGAACCTGTAATTAGAAAGATAAGGTTATTTAGCTATATGCTTTGCGTGAATCAGCAGCAGAACAGGAAAGAGCAGGTATCTACTATCTAGGTTAGAGGCATAGGAGAAAGTGCTTGTAATAAGAAAATCAGAATGGACGGTGTGGTTACAGCTGCGAGGTGCAAGCTGGTAACTAACTCTCTCGGCAGTCTGATTCTATGGGTAACATATCAAACACTAGTCACTCGAAAAATGAGCTCTGCCGAAGAGGTCAAACACCAAAATGTTACTGCTACTGGTCACAAAAAATCGAAAATCCCTGATATTCTCAGTGGCCGACAACATGTTCCGATCTTCACATGCAAACAAAAACCCTACTTGTGTGTATTTTCAATTTCCCATTTCCCTCCTCCTAGCTCCCATTTCCCTCCCTCCAAGCTTTCGTCTAGTAATCTTCCCTCCATAGTACATCCATTCATTTTTTTATGCATTAAATAGGTGCAGACAACACTGAAATGTACAGGAGATTGTCGATGTCAAACTTAGTGAAAGTGAGCAGTTTTTATTTTTATCTTTTTATACAGATGAAATAGACTACTTAATGAATAAGTTCATACGAGATGTTTTATTTATAGAATATGAGACAATAAAGGGCCTAATGAAGTGGGGGGAAAGAGGTCAGATTACTACCAGAACTCTTCCTCATCGGCTCTCTTTTTTTTCTTTTTTTTGTTCTGTTCTGTTCTTCATTTCCGGTAAAATGCCAACTATCTCTGCTTCCAATTCCCAGTACCCAATCAATATTTCAGCGTTCTAAGCATTGGTCTGAGCTGGAAAAGCAGAGATGGCAGGCAATTTAACTTGAACATTGAAAAAGCACAAGACTTATTAACCGTACAAGAGGTAGTCCATTAGGGAAAAACAGGAATTTTAAGGCACTAGCGAGGAATGCTGAGAAAAATCTGAAGTTGTTGCGTTGTTTAGACTCTGCAGTGCCCTACTCTTCTTGGACAGAGGCTTGGGTGATGAAGACACGGATGATGCCACAGACCATGAATCATTTGAGCTGTCTGAGCTAAAAGACACATCAACCACACCGCTAGGACTGCCTGGAAGTGAACAAAACTTGCGTTTGTTTGAGAGAAGCTTAAAATGGTCTCTTAGAGCAAATTCCATTAAGAACTTGCTGCAATCCTCTACCTTGTCCTGTTTTAGACATAATCAAGATTCAGTAAAAGTTCATATATAATGACATTTTCTGTTTCATTGTGGACAGAATGGAATTCAATAAAATTAGAGAGTAAAACCACTAACTTTATCGATTCCAAGACTGCTCAACAGCTGGCTTTGGTATTCTGCTGCAAGACTGGGTTCTATGTTATCAATACCATAGAGCATCGTGGCAGCGGCCATTACAGAAGGAACATAAGGCATAGACCTAGAATCTGCATGTATTCATTCAAGAAACATAATGTAAGTAAAAAATTGAGAGCAAATTAAATGAAAGAATTCTAATCTATCAGCGAGGTAAAGGAAGGATATTGACAACTTGCCTGCCAAGATAGAGAGGACCATGCGCTCACACCTCTTGAGAAATTCCAAACAAAGATAGTGTTCTAGGCCAAGCCTTCTAGTGATGTAATCAAGAAACGATATTGGGGTTACTGGATTCATCTTCCATTTAAGAGTAGAAAGCACCAGGATCTCCATTCTCTGGATAGTTTTGGCCTCGAACACGTATTTACTGTCCTCCACCTAAAGAAGTCAAACAACATACACACATTTATGAGCAAATCGGGCAAACAAATTAATCACAAGCATTTAACAAATGAGCCTGCAGATTTATATCAGATCGAATACACATCTACCTGAAAATCCAATAGAAGGGGCACTTGGGTCTCCTCCACTTTGGCAGCAAGTGAGAGGCAAGACACAGCTGCAAGTTGGGCCATCCATGGCTTCTCTTTCTGAAGGTGGACACTGAATAAAAACCTATCAAGATAGTTCACTGCCAAAACTGCAGTTAGAGCGGTGAAAGAGAAGTGTTCATTGACCTTTAGAATCCACTCTACAGCCTCACAGCGAGCCCTAGCCAAAGATGGGTTGGTTTCTAAGTCTTTGCACAGCTGATTTTGCTCCTCCTTGGCAAACAAAGAGGAAAGCTCCTCATCTTCCCAGCTTAAGTCTTGTTCTAGAAATATTGGAAAAGTGTTTAGTTTATTGCTATTGTTGCTACAATAACTCTCTCCTTCTAGTTCATCTTGAAAACAGTCCTCTCTAACTTCTTCCACCCAATTCTCTTCAGAACAATAGAGAGCATCATAAAGTAATGTAGGGTTTTGTTGGTATTGTTGTTGGTCTTGTACCGCACTCGTTTCTGGGTTATACATTGATGCCATCTTCTTCCAGGAAGAAGGGGTGCAGATCTTGGTTCATTGCAGGCAAGAATAGAAAGACATGAGCAGGGTAGAGAGACAAGAAGAGCTAGCTTGAGCCATCTCTCTTACTCTCTCGGTGTGAAGTAAAGAGCGAGAAGGGAGGGGACTGACCAGTGACCTAAAAGTTGTGTTTTATTTGAGGGTATCGAGCTGGTGGGTCTTGTTTTATCAGGATTTCTCGGGTCTATCGTCCCAGACCGGAATCATGTGGGCCATGTAGAGCAATTACTCGACACGTCACACAATTTTACCTCGGTTTTGCCTGGCCCCACGGTTTGAAATTTATTGGCCCCCTTGCAGTGTGGTTTTGCTCTCCCGTCAGTCATCATGCCGAAACCAACACATGTAACTTTAATGTTTTGTTTTTAGGCTTTAGGTTGTGTTTGGTTAGAGAAAAAAAAATTGATGTTAAGTAATAAATGTTAATAATGTAACAAAATAGTTGAAAGAAAAGGAGTTAAAAGCATACTTAAAAAAAATCTGAGCTGGTGGTATGATAGGTGGACTGGAGACTTGGCCCGGCCAGCTTTCAGTAAAATAAAAGAAAGTTCATCCTATATGGTCCGTCTACTTGTAGCTCGGTTCATCCCATCAAGACTAGTTATTTTTTTAAAAAAAAAAAACAATATTATTTTGGTTATTTAGAAAAATGGGTTAAACTCTGTATCAAATTAAAATGATGTTTTTCCATGTAATTGTAAAAATTATATTGTTTTGGTGAAAAAATAAAATCATAATTTCAATTAAATGCAATAAAAAAAATTGTATAAAATATCTTGAACCACCTCGCTTGAGTTACCACTTGA
>Ga0307514_10005023_pt1 | contig 11971 bp, 9 predicted proteins | sample 16_EM_MG_FD_203088 | JGI IMG/M metagenome (GOLD analysis project Ga0307514, IMG submission 203088) | Populus trichocarpa ectomycorrhiza microbial communities from riparian zone in the Pacific Northwest, United States - 16_EM | ecosystem: Host-associated > Plants > Roots > Unclassified | place...
CGGCGCTGAGCTTTTCGCTGGCCACGCCGCATGCCGCGCTGGCCGCCAAACCCAGCGAGCCGCTGATTTTCTCGGCCCACGACAACTCTGCCTTCGACACCCATGCCTTCGATGTCAACAAGGCCGGCATGGTGGTAGGTTTCTATTTCGACGCCAGCTACAAGGCCTATGGCTTCGTGCGCTCCGCCGACGGCAGCTACACCGACCTGAAGGACCCCGACGCGCCGACGGCCACCTTCCCGCGCAGCATCAACGACAAGGGCGTGGTGGTCGGCCAATCCACCATCGATGGCTGGGCCCAGGGCTGGTACTACAACATCGCCAAGGACAAGTTCCAGCCGGTGCGCGTGCCGGCCGCACGGGCGACCTTTGCCGAAAGCATCAACAACCACGGCGTGATCGCCGGCTATACCTATTTCTACCCCGACCCCACCAAGCCGACCTACTTCACCGTCTCTGGCTTCACGCTGAAGAACGGCACGTACACCCTCTACTCCGCCCCTGGCGCCATCTACACCTACATCCGCAGCATCAACGACAAGGGTGACTTTGCCGGCATGTACACCGAGGCCGGCACCTACGCCAACCACAGCTTCGTGCAGAAGGCCGATGGCAGCTTCACCATCGTCGACGCGAAGAACTCGATCAACCACGCCGCCACCATCTACGGCCTGAGCAAGAAGGGCGACAGCGTGGGCACCTGCTCCGATGCGAGCTTCAACAACTGGGGTTGCTACTACACGGCCGCCACGGGCGCAGTGAGCGAGTTCAGCGCCGGCACGCTGGGCAGCACCTCGCCCTGGTCCATCAAGTACAGCCAGGTCGTGGGCTTCGGCTATGACGCCAGCACCGGCAAGAACCGCGGCTTCGTGATCCGCAAGGCAGACGCAACGGGCCAGGACTGAGGTACTTCGACGCTTGGCCAGCGGTGGGCCACCCTGCCGGCAGCCTCGCGCTGCGGCGGCAGCGCGGCGGTCAACGGTAAAGTAGCCCATCGCTTGTCATTCGCGGCCGGCGTGCGATCTGCACGCCGGCCTTTTGTCCTAGTCGCCACCCGCCTCAACGCCCGCCTCACCCATGCGCCTCCTGACCTCCTGCAGCTTGCTGGCCACCGCAGCCCTGGTGGCCGCCTGCGCAACGCCAACCGGCCCTGCCGGCAACACCGGCGTGCTCGCGCCCAATGCCAACCTCGTGGTGCAAGGCATCCCGCCGGTGCCGATGGCGCTGGTCAATAGCGTGCAGCGCTACACCGAGTTCCGTGGCACCAGCTTCGTGGACTGGCACCCGAACCAGCGCGAGATGCTGGTGGCGCACCGGCTGGCCGGTGCCAGCGTGCCGCAGCTGTTCCGCCTCAGCGGGCCGATGGCCGACCTGGAGCCGTTGACCGAAGGCAACGAGCCCGTCACGCGCGGCAGCTACGACCCGCGCGACGGCCACTACCTCGTCTTCCAGCGCAGCAGCGGCGGCAGCGAGGCCGACCAGCTCTACCGGCTGGACCTGGACACCCGCCTGGTCACGCCGATTGCCGAGCCCAACGAGCGGCATGCGATCAACGTCTGGCTGCATGGCGAAGAGCGCGCGCCGGGCGCCGCCTCCAAGCCGCCGGCACGGCTGGTCTCCAGCTCGGTGCCACTGGACCGCACCGCCGAAGGCGGCAAGCGCGCCAGCGTCGACACCACGATCTGGCTGACCGACCCGCTCAAGCCCGAGGAGCGCCGCAAGCTGGCCGAGCTGCCCGGCGGCGGCTGGGAGGCGACCGCCGTCTCGCCGGACGACAGGCAGCTCGCGCTGACCCGCTACATCTCCGCCAATGAGTCGGAGATCTGGCTGCTGGACATGGCCTCCGGCCAGCGCCGCCAGTTGCTGCCTGCGCCCGGCGCCACCGCCGCCAAGGCCAGCTACACGCCGGCCGCCTTCCAGCCCGACGGCAAGGGCCTGATCTTCACCAGTGACCGCGACGGCGAGTTCCAGGAGCTGATGCGGCTGGACCTGGCCAGCGGCGCCGTGACGCGTGCCAGCCGCCACATCCACTGGGACGTGAGCGTCAGCAGCCAGACCGAAGACGGCACGCTGCTGGCCGTGCTGGCCAATGAAGACGGCATGGGCACGCTGCACCTGTTCGACGGCCGCACCGTGAGCGAAGTGCCGCAGCCCAAGCTGCCCGAAGGCACGGTCGCCCAGCTGCATTTCCATCCGGCCACGCGCGAGCTGGCCTTTGCAGTCAACAACTCGGCCGGCCCGGGCCAGCTCTACAGCCTGAACCCGGCCAGCGGCCAGGTGCAGCAGTGGACCCAGGCCTTTGCGCCCGAGGGCCTGGATGCCAGCAAGTTCGCGCGCCAGCAGATCGTGCGCTGGAAGAGCTTCGACGGGCTGGGAATTTCCGGCCTGATCACGCGCGCGCCCGCCGCCCGTTTCCCCGGCAAGCGGCCGGTGCTGATCGACATCCACGGCGGCCCCGAAGGCCAGTCCGAGTTCGGCTTCAACGGCCGGGCCAACTACTTCATCGATGAGCTGGGCGTGACGCTGATCCGCCCCAACGTGCGCGGCTCCAGCGGCTACGGCAAGACCTTCCTGGCGCTGGACAATGGCTTCAAGCGCGAGGACTCGGTCAAGGACATCGGCGCGCTGCTGGACTGGATCGCCACCCAGCCCGACCTGGACGCCAGCCGCGTGCTGGTCACCGGCGGCAGCTACGGCGGCTACATGAGCCTGGCGGTGGCAACGAACTACTCGGACCGCATTGCCGGCAACATCGACGTGGTCGGCATCTCGCACTTCGTGACCTTCCTGAACAACACCGAGAGCTACCGCCGCGACCTGCGCCGGGTGGAATACGGCGACGAGCGCGACCCCGCGATGAAGGCCCACCTGGAACAGATCTCGCCGCTGACGAATGCCGCGAAGATCCACAAGCCGATCTTTGTCATCCAGGGAAAGAACGACCCGCGCGTGCCCTACACCGAGGCCGAGCAGATCGTCGCCAAGGTGCGCGCCAACGGCACGCCCGTCTGGTACCTGCGCGCCGAGAACGAAGGCCACGGCTTCCGCCGCAAGGAAAACGCCGACTACCAGTTCTACGCGATGGTGCTGTTCATGCAGCAGACGCTGCTCAAGCCGCAGCCCTGAAGCGACGGCCGGCAAAGCCCACCACACGGCCACTCGGGGCCGTTTTTCCCCACCGCACGGCCCTTCGGGGCCGTTTTTCACGGCCAGCCTGCGGGTTGTCCCTCATCGCCCCGCCACGTCACGGCCGTGTCGCAAGCCCCGTCCATGCTGCCGAATGCCGCGCAGGGCTGGGGGAAAGTCCGAGCGCGGCGGGGCGCCGGCCGCGGCGATAGTGCGCTCCGATTCTTCCGCCTTCCCACCACACCGAGGAGCTCGAAGCATGGCCGGACATGGACGCACGAAACGCTGGGCGCTGGGCGCCGCCGCCTTGTTGGCGGTGATGGGCGTGGCCCATCTGGCGGGAGCCACCAACTACGCGCTGTGGGTCAACGGCCGCACCGGCGGCGGCCAGCTCGGCAACTATGCCGACTTCACCTACTGGGGCCCGGCTAGCACCGCTGCCGGCGTCAACAAGAAGTCGGTCAACTGGGACGGCTACAACCACATCTCGGACCAGAACTACCTGGTGCGCAACGCGCTGGACTGCTATTGCACCGGCAGCAACTGGTGCTACGTGGCGGCGCACAGCGCGGGCGACCTGATGATGGGCTACACGCTGGCGATGTACGGCGGCTCGACCCGCAACGTGAAGAACGCCACGCCCGCGGCCGACGGCACCTGCAGCAACGCGGGCAGCAGCACCCAGACCGGCTGGAACATCAAGTGGATCGACATTGCCGGCGGCGCGGCCGGTGGCTCCGAGCTGGCCAATGCCGGTGACTGGGCGCTCAGCGAGCCGCTGGTCTCGGACCTGAAGACTGCCACCGCGCGGGCCATGTACGACCACAACAGCACCCGCAGCAAGTGGTTCTACATGTACGCCGGCGCCAGCGGCACGCTGTATTCCGCCGTGCTGCCGGGGCAGGACGACGAAGCCATTGCCTACCACTCCAGCGGCGGCATCTCGGGGACAGGCGGGCAGTCGCTGTGCAACCCTGCGGACTGGTTCTGCAACGACCTGAACCTCGGCACCGCGGCCAACGAAGGCGGCAGCACCAAGTGGAGCTACCACTCGGTGAGCTTCCGCGACAACAACGAGGCCTACAACCACTACACCAACGGCAACTGGGCCGGCATCACCTCGCTGATGCGCCAGGACATGGTGACCAACGCCCAGTAAGGCCGAGCCGAGATGAATCGACGGCGCATGATCGCGGCGCTGGCGGCCACCGGGTTGCTGGGCACGGGCTGGTGGCTGGCCGCCGGCAGCGCCACGCCTGAGCCAGCGCCCACCACCGTCGCCATGGCTGCGCCCGCCGTCGCGCCGCCAGGCTCAGCGCCTGCGCCTGCCGCCGGCCTGGGCCCGCGCCGCGTGCGCGACCCGGCCGAGCTCGCGGCCCAGCGCGCGCTGTGGCAGCAGCGCCTGCAGCGCGCCCGCGAGGTGCGGGACGCGTATGCCGCGGCCACGCGCTATCCGCCCGAATCCCGCCCCGCCGCCGAACATGGCGACCAGTTGCACCCCGGCCGGCCGGTGCAGGAAACCATGCCCTTGCGCATGCCAGGCGCGCCGGCCAGGGACGGTTTCCAGCTGCGCAGCTCACAAGACCGCATCTACCTGCAGGGCGACGAAGCCGTGCGGCTCAGCGTGGCCGCGGTGGACGACGCCGGCCAGCCGCTGCCATTGGCCGTGACCCGCGCCATCGCCCACGAAGCAGCGCAAGGTCAGCAGCGCGCCAGCCGCTACGGACAGGTCGACGTGAGCTTCCGTGACGACGGCCAGAACGGCGACACGCAGGCCGGCGACGGCGAGCTGACGCTGCGCTGGCAGCCGGCCACGCAAGGCTTTGCCGAGCTGGACGGGCTGATCCGCATCGAGCTGTCGCTGCAGTCCGGCGAGCAGGCGGGTTATGCGTATTTCGACGTGATCTACACGCCTGCCGCACCCGCCACCTGGCTGCCCGGCGCGCGCGAGGCGGTGCAGGACGGCTCGCTGAATTTGCTGCTGAAGCTGCAGGTGCAGCAGGCCGGCCGCTACGTGATCAGCGGCCGGGTGGACGACGCCAACGGCAAGCCGTTTGCGCTGGTGGGCTTCAACGACACACTGGCCGCGGGCACGCGCGAACTGGCGCTGCCGGTCTTCGGCAAGCTGCTGCGCGACGGCCAGCCGGCCTTCCCGTTGACGCTGCGCGACGTGACCGGCTTCCTGCTGCACGAAGACCGTTTCCCGGACCGCGCGCTGCTGGCCGCGCGCGAAGGCAAGGTCTACACCACGCGCGCCCACGTGCTGGCCGAGTTCTCCAGTGCCGAATGGCAGAGCGAGGAACGCCGCCGTTACCTGACCGAATACGACAAGGACGTGGCCCAGGCCGAGGCTCAGCTGCGCCAGCTGAGCGAGCCGGCGACAGTGGCTGGCCCCTGAGCCAGCGACAGCGGCTCGGCCAGCACGCCATCGTCCAAACGCTGCGGGCATTCGCGCACGATCTCCACGATCAGCTCGCGCGCGACCGCCGGCGCGAAGTGCTGGCCCAGGCGCGCGGTGCGGCTGCCGCGCTGCGGGATCCACGCGGTCAGCATGTCGGCCTGCACGGCATAGAAGCCGACGTGGCTGCGGCCGTCCACGTCGGCACTGGTGGAGAACACGCGCCGCTGGGCAATCGATTCGAGGGGCAGATCAGGCTTCATCGGAGGGGCCCACAGTGGCTTTGGATGCCTGCACAACTGCAATCTCCAGACCACATCGCGCAACACCCGCTGCCAGGGCCTGACGCAGGCCGAACCGGTCTGAAACTGCGAGCTGTGCGCAATGCAGTGCGCAAGAACTTGCGCACGGTGTGAAGAAACTTGCGGGCTTGGACGGGGTGCTCAATGCGGCGTGCAGGCCGCCGCCGGCTCGCTCGCCGGCAGCACGGCCACCACGTCCACCCGCTTGTCCACCGCGCACAGCGACACATAGCCCACCGCCCCCGGCGTGGCGGCCACGAAGCGCAGCACCGCCTCTTCCGAGGCCAGCACCGGCGGCGGCAACACGCCGTGGAAGTATTGGTCGTTCCAGTAGGACTGCAGGTCCTGCGGCGTGCGCCTGAACAGCCACAGCGAGAAGTCGCGCCGCAGCGGATGCGAGGCCGGCAGGTTGATCGCGACGATGGGCGTGCGGTCGTCCCACAGCTCGCGCTTGCGGCCGTAGATGCCCAGCAGCTCGGCACGGCCCAACGCCGTGGGCGCACCCGGCAGCTTGCCGACCACGACCGCGATGCCGCCTTCGGCTGCGCGCGCTGGCGCACCGGCAAGCGACAGCCAGAGCAACAGCAGCAGGGCGGCGGCAAGGCGCATGGGCGGTGCCGTCAGAACGCCAGCGTCAGCGAGGACAGCAGGCCTGCAGGCTGGCCCACCACCCGCGCCGAGAGCTGCACCCACTCGATCTTGAAGGTCCAGTGGTCGACGCCCTTGTAGACCGCACCGATCAGCGTCGAGCGGCTGGACCAGCCATCCACGTCGCGCCGGTAGTACTCCTGCCGGCCGGTCAGCCACCAGCGCCCCGCCACCGGCAACGCGCCCTGCAGGAACCAGCCGCGTTCGCCGCCTTGCCCGCCAGGGCTGCGCCGATGCATGGCCTCCATGCTCAGCTCGGCACGGCCCAGCGTCCATGCGGCATCCACGCCCGCCAGCAGGAATTCATTGCCCGGCGTCTCGCGCTCGAAGAAGCGGCTGAGCGAAACGCCCATCTTGAAGTCCGGGTTCAGCGAGGTGGACAGCCGGCCGCCAAACGCGGAGTCGAACGGATGCGTCCACGGGCTGGGCCGCCATTCGCCGCCGTTGGAGGCATAGAGCTGGTAGTCCAGCCATTGATCGGCCATGGGCAGGCTGCCAAAGGCCATCAGGCCGGTCACGCTGGTGGGGAACGCGGCCTGCGAGATCAGCGGGCGCAGCACGGTCCAGGTCTGCGGGTCGGAATGGTCCTGGTTCCAGTGGCCGATGGGCGTGAGGAACTTGCCGGCGCGAAAGCTCAGCGCGTCGGTCGCGCGGTAATCGGCATAGACGCGCTCCAGCGCCACGTAGGCCGAGGCCGCGGCACCGTACTGCGCGCCGCTGCCGGACGGCAGCTGGGCAATGTTCTGCAGGTCGATCTCACCGAGCAGCTTCCAGTCCGCCGCAGGCTCCCACCAGGCAATGGCGCTGAGGTGGCTGAGGTTGAAGCGCGCGCGCCGGCTGAACTGGGTGTTGTTCACGTCGCCCGGGTTGTCGGGCAATTCGGTGTCGCCCAAGGGGGCGAGGAACTGACCGGTGGCATAGCCGGACACGGTGAGGCCTGGCGCCAGTTGCCAGCCCACCGGCGGCGCATCGGGCAGCGTCTCGGGCTGCGGCTGCTCCTGCAGCAGGGTTTGCGCCTGCGTGGATGCGGGCGCCGCCAAGCCCAGCATCACCGCGAACAAAGGCGAAAAGAGGCCGATGCACAATCGCCGGCACCGCGCAGACAGACCACGTTGCGGTGCTTCAGGCGGCCTTGCCAGCGGTGGCGTGAAACTTGCGCCTGCAGCCCGTTCGTCTTGCATGATCATGTGCTTGTCCATTGTCCGTGAGGCGCATGCCGCAACCTTCATGCCGCCTGATTTTTCTCTCCGCCCAGCCGCTGCGCTCCCGCTGTCTTGACGCTACGCCGAACTTTGCTGCTGGCCTTCCTGCTGCTGGCCTGGGTGCCCAGCGCCGCGCTGTCCTGGCTGAGCTTCAGCCGCACGCGCAGCGCGATGACGGCGCAAATCGAGCGCAGCCTCGCGGCCCAGGCCGGCACGCTGCAGACCGACATCGACACCATGCTGTTCGAGCGCTTCCAGAACGCGCTGGTGTGGAGCCGCTCGGAGCTGATGCAGGACCTGGCGCTGGGTGATGTGGACAAGCGCGTGAGCAACTACCTGGTGGGCCTGCAGCGCGGCTACGGCGAGGTCTACACCAGCCTGGACTGCCAGCGCGACGACGGCCAGGTGCTGGCCAGCGCAAGCGCCCAGCGCATCGGCCGGCAGGCTGCGCCCTTGTCACCCGAGCAGCTCTCGGTGCAGGCCCGCCTGCCAGGCGGCTTTGCACAGCTTTACCTGGCCGCGCCGACAAACGATGGCCGCGCCGAACTCGTCATCGACACGCCCGTGACCCAGGCCTATGCGCAGCCCGGCGCAGCGGCCATGCAGATGCGGCTGAACTTCGATCCGCGCCAGATCGACCGCTTGCTGGACACGGCCGCTGCGGGCCGTCGCGAGATCGTCGTGGTCGACGCGCAAGGCCGCTGGGTGGCCGCCTCGGCAGGCCTGCGTGGCAGCGACTGGCCCAGCGCCGCCGGCCGCCAGTGGGCGCGCCAGGCGGCCGCTTCCAGCGAGGCCCAGCTGCAGCTGCCGCAAGGCGCGATGCTGGCCGGCCGCAGCCACTCGCAGGCCCGGCCGGGCTTTGCCGGCACCGGCTGGACCACACTGGTGCTGGAGCCGCTGGATGCGGCGCTGCAGCCTGTCGTGGAGATGGCCTGGATCTTCGTCGGCCTGCTGCTGGCGGTGCTGCTGGCGGCGCTGGTGGCCTCGACCTGGATCGCCTCGGCCATCGCCCGGCCGATTGCGCTGCTGACCGCCCGGACACAGCGCCGCACCGCAGCGCCCGATGAAGCGCCGGTGCGCTCGCGCATTGCCGAGCTGGACACGCTGGGCCGCGCCTATGCGGACATGACGCGCCAGCTCGACAGCTCGCGCCAGGAGCTGGTGCGCACCTCGAAGATGGCGATGCTGGGCGAGCTGGCCGCCGTGCTGGGCCACGAGGTGCGCACGCCGCTGGGCATCCTGCGCTCGTCGGCCCAGGTGCTCAAGCGCGACCCTCAGCTGGGCGACGAGGCACGCGAGCTGATGGGCTTCATCGACTCCGAAACCCAGCGCCTGAACACCCTCGTGACGACCCTGCTGGACACCGCCCGCCCGCGCCTGCCGCACTTCGCGCGCTGCGACCTGCACGCGCTGCTGCAGCGCTGCGTGCAGATGCACGCACTGAAGCAGGCGGACAGCGCCCAGGCCAAGGTCACGCTGTCGCTGCTGGCCACGCAGGCAGAGATCGAGGCCGACGAGGAACAACTGATGCAAGCCGTGTTCAACCTGCTGAGCAACGCCGCGCAAGCCGCGGGCGCGGAAGGCCAGGTGCTGCTGTCCACCGCGGACGATGGCGACGGCGTGACGCTGAGCTGCGGCGACGACGGACCCGGCATTCCGCCCGCGCTGGCCGAGCGCATCTTCGATCCCTTTGTGTCCGGCCGCGAAGGCGGCATCGGGCTGGGACTGGCCGTCGTGCGACAGGTCGTGCACGCGCATCGCGGCAGCATGGTCGTGGGCACCAGCACGCTGGGCGGCGCGGCCTTCACGCTGCGGCTGCCGCGGGTGCGGGCAGCCTTGCCGGGAGACCTCGCATGAAACACCTTCGCTCGAACACCGCGCCGCGGGCCGAGCGCCGGGCCGCTCCCAAGCCGGCCCGCATCCCCTCGGGGGATCGGACGCGGTATGCCGCGGACGAGGGGCAGACATGACACCTTCAACCGTGTTGATCGTCGATGACGAGGCGCACATGCGCCGCGTGCTGGAGATCATGCTGCGCCAGCTGGGCCACCGCGCGCTGGTCGCGGTGGACGGCAGGCAGGCACTGGAGCTGCTGGAACACGAGCATGTGGACCTGATCCTGACCGACCTGCGCATGCCGGTGCTGGACGGCATCGGCCTGCTGGAGGAAATGACCGCGCGCCAGCTCAGCGTGCCGACCATCGTGATGACCGCGCAAGGCTCGATCGAGACGGCGGTCAAGGCGCTGAAGCTGGGCGCGCACGACTACCTGCTGCGGCCGGTGGACCTGGACGTGCTGGAGCTGGCGATGCAGCGCGTGCTGTCGCGCGAGAAGCTGCGCGTGCAGCACGACTTCCTGCGCGAACAGGCCGGCCGGCCGGTGAGTGGCTTCTTCGGCCGCAGCGCGGCCATGGCCAGCGTGTTCGAGCAGATCCGCCAGGTGGGGCCGACCCGCGCCTCAGTGCTGATCACCGGCGAAACCGGCACCGGCAAGGAAGTCGCCGCGCACGCGATCCACCAGGCCTCGGACCGGGCCGGCGAACTCTTCGTCGCGGTCAATTGCGCGGCGCTGCCAGCCGACATGGTCGAGGCCGAACTGTTTGGCTACGAGAAGGGTTCGTTCACCGGGGCGGCCAAGGACAGGGTCGGCAAGTTCGAGCTGTCCTCGCGCGGCACGATCTTCCTCGACGAGATCACCGAGATGCCGATTGCGCTGCAGTCCAAGCTGCTGCGCGTGCTGCAGGAAGGCAGCGTGGAGCGGCTGGGCAGCAACCACAGCATGGCGCTGGACCTGCGCGTGATCGCAGCCTGCAACCGCGACCCGCGCGAAGCCATCCGCGCAGGCCGGCTGCGCGAGGACCTGTACTACCGGCTCAATGTGTTTTCGCTGGCCCTGCCGCCGCTGCGCGAACGGACCGAGGACATCGAAGGCCTGGTCGGCCACCTCGCGGCGCGCCAGGGCCGGCGCATCAGCGTGTCGCCGGAGGCGCTGGCGTGCCTGCAGGGCTACGCCTGGCCAGGCAATGTGCGCGAGCTGGACAACGTGGTCCAGCGCGCGCTGGTGCTGGGCCGCGGCGACCCGCTCGAAGTCCAACACCTGCCGGCGGACCTGACGCGACCCATTGCGGCGCCGAGCGCGCCCACGGCCGACGAGCCACTCGGCGACACGCTGGACCTGCGCAGCGCGGTCGAAGCGCTGGAGCAGCGGCTGATTGCGCGTGCGCTGCTGCAGACGCACGACAACAAGCGCCAGGCCGCTGCGAAGCTGGGCATCAGCGAGCGGGCGCTCTGGTACAAGCTCGGCCGCGGCAAGTCGGCGCAAGCGGATCCAACAGACTGAGCGGACTAGGGATGGGCAGCCGGCACGGCGTGGACATACTCGCGGCGCCTGTTGTCGCACAAAGGTCACAAAACCCTGCGGCGCGGACAAGTCCACGATGCCAGCGCATCGCCCACCCGGCGGCGCGCGAGCATCGATTCCAACTCACGAGGTTCGCCATGCTCCGTTTCGTTTCTCCCGCCCTGCGCCTGACCCACCTGGCCGCCGCCCTGATGCTGGCCACGCCGCTGCTGGCCACCACCGCGCAGGCCGCCCCCGCCGCCGCCACGGCCCAATCCCAGACCTGGATCACGCTCGGCGAGCAAGCCTTCGGCCTGCTGCGCAAGATAGACCCGGACGTGCGCAGCCAAGCCCAGCGCGAATGGATCATGCAGACGCCCAAGCCCGGCAGCCACAGCGCCGCGCTGCAGGAAAGCCGCGAGCTGGTGCATGTGGTGCACATCGACAACGCGCTGCTGCCCGCACTGAGCGAAGCCATCCACACCGACACGCACCGCTGCGCCGGTTTCGTGGCCCACGCCTCGCGCGCCGAGGCCTTCAGCGCGCTGAACTCCCAGCAGGAAGCGCAAAGCCTGGCCCGCCAGGTCGTGGTGCCGAGCTACGCGATCGACAACCAGGACCAGGTCGCGCCGATGATCACGCAGGTGCAGGACAGCCAGATCCTGTCGACCATCCAGACCCTCTCGGACTTCCAGAACCGCTACTACACCAGCACCTACGGCGTGGCCGCCTCGGACAAGATCATGGCCATGTGGAAGGCCCTGGCCGGCACCCGCAGCGACATCACGGTCGAGCAGTTCACGCACGCCGGCTGGCCGCAGAAGTCGGTCATCCTGACGATAAAGGGCACCGCCAAGCCCAAGGAAATCGTCGTGATGGGCGCCCACCTGGACTCCATCGTCTCCGGCAAGGTGACCAACGAGACCCGCGCGCCCGGCGCCGACGACGACGCTTC
>Ga0307514_10005025_pt1 | contig 11967 bp, 10 predicted proteins | sample 16_EM_MG_FD_203088 | JGI IMG/M metagenome (GOLD analysis project Ga0307514, IMG submission 203088) | Populus trichocarpa ectomycorrhiza microbial communities from riparian zone in the Pacific Northwest, United States - 16_EM | ecosystem: Host-associated > Plants > Roots > Unclassified | place...
GTTAAAAAAGGAAAACTTACGTTGTTTAAAGCTTCCCTATACGATATTAATAAAGCCATTGAGGCAAAAGATCTGAAAGAACGCCCCCTCGAAGAGATTGTTCCCGAACAGTATCATGAGTTTCTCCTGCTGTTCAATAAGGTGCTGGCAGATCGGCTACCACCACATCGACCTGGAATTGATCATGAAGTCCGCTTGAAGGATGGAGAAACACCAACGTGGGGACCATTGTATTCGATGTCAAGAGCGGAGTTAATCGTCTTGAAAGAATGGCTGGAGGAGAATATGTCAAAGGGGTTTATTCGACAATCATCATCGCCCTTTGCAGCTCCGGTATTGTTTGCAAAGAAACCCGGAGGAGGGCTACGGTTTTGTATTGATTACCGAGACATTAATAGTAAGACAATAAAGAATCGATACCCCCTCCCGCTGATAAAGGAAACTTTGAACCTTTTAGGGAAAGCCCGGATATATACGAAGCTAGATGTTAGAGGAGCATATAATTTACTCCGGGTTAAGGAAGGGGATGAGCATAAGTTAGCGTTCCGGACGAGGTATGGACTGTATGAACCTACGGTGATGCAGTTTGGTACAACAAATGCACCAGCGGATTTCCAAGGCTATATCAACAATGCTATTAGAGAGGCCTTGGATGATTTTGCGTCAGCATATTTGGACGATGTTCTGATATATAGCGATTCCGAGGAAGAACATGTTGGCCATGTTAAATGGATCATGCAACGCTTGCTAGAGGCCGGGCTGTATTTGAAGCCAGAGAAATGCGAGTTTCATAAGGAAACAGTGAGGTATTTGGGATTGATTATATCAACCAAAGGGATTTCTATGGACGAGGATAAGGTTGAAACCATACGGAATTGGAGTAAGGAAAAGAAGACGAAAAATAGACGGTTAAATAATCTCTTTGAAGTACAACAATTCCTGGGGTTTTGCAATTATTATCAACGGTTCATCCCTAAGTATTCTGAGAAAGCAGAACCACTAACGAGACTTACGAAAAAAGACGAGCCGTTTGTATGGGAATCAGAACAACAGCTCGCTTTCGAGATGATGGTAACCGCGTTTACTACAGCACCGGCACTTCGACATTTTGATCATGAGAGAGAGGTAATCATTGAGACTGATGCTTCCGATTATGTGTCCGCAGGAGTACTGTCACAACGAGATGACGAAGGAGTGTTACACCCTGTGGCGTATTACTCAAAGAAACATTCACCGGCAGAGTGCAACTATGATATTTATGATAAGGAATTAATGGCAATTATTAAGGCACTTGAAGAATGGAGACCTGAGTGTGAAGGTGCTGCATACCCTTTACAGCTGATAACTGATCATAAGAATCTCGAATATTTCATGACAAAGAAACTCTTGAATCGACGACAAGCACGATGGTCCGAATTTCTGACACGGTTTGACTATGAGATTGTTTACCGACCAGGGAAATCGAATGGAAAGGCTGATGCTTTAACGAGGAGGCTGGGAGACCTCCCTGAGGGGGGGGATGAAAGATTGAAAAATATGGAACAAGTGGTTTTAAAACCGCATAATCTTCCGGAACAATTGAGGATATCGGCCAATGAGATGCCTGGACAGGAAGTTCCCTTGATATCCGATTTGTTTGCTCAAGCTTATAGTGATGATCCGCTGCCTAATAAAATATTAGAAGCTATAAAGCACAAAGGTAGCCTGAAGGAGATTACGGTAGCAGAATGTACGGAACAGGAGGGACAAGTATGGTACAGAGGAAAACGTTACGTTCCGGAGGGAGACCAGTTACGGTTAAGATTGATACAGGAACATCACGATACCGCGTTGGCAGGACATCCAGGGCGAGCAAAAACTTTCGATCTTCTGGATAGAAAGTATTATTGGAAGGATATGCGAAAACAGGTGGATCAGTATGTACGGAATTGCCATAGCTGCCAATGATCGAGGACCTCGAGACATGCAACGTTTGGAGTTCTTCGCCCACTCTCGGTGCCGGAGAAGCCATGGGAAGATATTTCAATGGATTTTGTGGTAGGGTTACCTAAGTGTGAAGGATTCGATGCAGTTTGGGTAGTGGTGGATCGGCTTTCAAAAATGCGCCATTTTATCCCATGCCATACAACAATAGATGCGGTAGGGTTAGCTAAGTTGTTTCTTCGAGAAATCGTACGCCTTCATGGGTTGCCAAAGTCTGTTGTTTCGGACCGAGGACCTCAGTTTGCTTCGACCTTCTGGGGACAGATATGCAGCCGGTTAGGAATAGAGCGACGGATGTCTACAGCATTTCATCCACAGACAGATGGTCAAACTGAACGAATGAATGCAGGAATGGAACAGTACCTCCGTGTATTCGTTAACCATCAACAGGATGATTGGGTGCAGTGGTTACCCCTCGCTGAGTTTGCTGCTAATAACGGAGTATCCGAGTCAACTAAGTGTACCCCCTTTTTTGCAGTTCAGGGCATGGATCCACGAATGTCATTCGCTGGAGAACCTACACAGGAACGGGATCAACGACGCTGGGAGGCAGATCAGGTCCAAGCTGCGATGCAACAGATTCATGAACACTTGAGAGTGGAGATGAGATGGAGCCAAGCAGTACAAGAAGAAGGTGCAAATAGAGGACGTATCCCCGGACCGAATATTCAGGTTGGATCTAAGGTGTGGTTGGATGCACGCAATATACGAACTACTCGTCCGACTCGGAAATTAGATTGGAAACGTTTGGGACCTTTTCGAGTACAGAAGCAGGTGTCCCCTTATGCTTATGAGTTAGAGCTACCTACGTCAATACGGATTCATCGGGTACAACCAGTTTCCCTTTTAGATCCGGTGGTTGAAGATCCGTTAGAAGGGCAGGTGGTACCCCCTCCGCCTCCTGTTGAAGTCGATGGCGAAGAAGAGTATCAAGTAGCCGGGGTTGAAGACCGCCGAATATATCGAAATCAGTTACAGTATCTCGTTCAATGGACGGGTTATGATTCTGTTACTTGGGAACCAGCGAAGTATGTTGACGGGTTACAAGCAGTGGAGGAATTTCATCAACGATACCCCGGGAAGCCTGGACCGTTGGAAAATGCTCTCGGAGGACCTCGAGCCTAAGGGGGGGATACTGTCACGGTGCAGACAGGTAGAAGAATACTTAGGGATAATGGGGGGAGATTCCTGGTGGTGTCGAAGGAATTGTGTTACGGAAGGGCGGAGACGTTGGAAGACGCGGAGTGAGCGGTAAGAGGGTGCCGGTATAATTTAGTAAGATAAAGAAGTGGTCTGAGGTGTTGCGACGTCAGGAGAGGTGGCGTGGTTGTTACGATAAGGAATGGTGGAGTGGTGTGTAAGATCATGGGATAAGATTCAGACGGTACATCGAAGCATGAGGAATGGTTCGAGGGTGGCGGACGGATTGTATATAAAGAGAGTGTTGTTGGCGTTGGAGGATTTCCTTTTCTTCTCTCTTTACTCGTTCTCTTGTATAGCAAAGCAAGTTACGACTTTGAAACAGTTTCGACTCTTGTCTTGTCTTGATTCCCTCGAAACGAACCTCGAGCCTCTTGTTCTGTTTTCAGTATAACATTAGTGTTACCAATATCACCTACGCCCGACCCCGCCCGTTACAATTCCGGGCTTGGTGATCATAGTTGGGTTGAAGATGACTCACATATCTTCAGAACATTATATTACAGGGATATTTCCAAATGTATCCAGTTAGTTTTGGCACATCTCCCATTTCAGGCAAACCTCGATTTAGAACTGGTGCGCCTCACTGACTCAGGCGTCGAATTAATAGTCAGATGAACACAGGCGATTGGTGGTGGGAACCCATAATCAACTCCTGACTGGAGCGATGATTGTGCCAGTCATATGTACATTGGACAAGAGCCACTTAACTAGTTTTGCAGGTGACCAACATGCCTGGCCATGTTGCCTCACAATTGGTCATATTCGAAGGATATCTGCCGCACTACTCCCAAACGAGTCTAGACTCTTGTCGAACTGATCCCATGTCCCCTGCGAGGTGCCGAAAATATTGACGAAGCCTATCATTCCGTAGTTCAAACTGTGCTGTTTCAACTTAGGCATCTTGACATTACTGGCCCTGGCTTGAAATGGGATTGTGCAGAGTGATTCCAGCGACACTGTTACCCTCTACTGGATGCCCGGGTCGGAGAATATCTGGAACAAGTCATGATAGCTTATCTCTCATTTAGCTCATACCAAGTGTGTAAAATTCCTAAAGGTGCACCAATGGTGTATTCATCTTTTCAACCACTCAATAACTCAAGAGAGCAGGACATTTACTCAGAGTTGCTGGAGGGCCATAATCTTGATGCTCTTCACACTCTAGGTGTCCACCCAATCCACAACTAGTTCTGGCAACACCCTCTCTGCAATGTCTATTGGCTTTGGCAGCCTCATGATTTTCATCAGCATGTCCTGGGGTTAGTTAAAGACTTATTGCGCTGGCTGCCCAAATACCTGAAAGCTAGAAATGTCAAGTATCAATTTGACAATCTATTAACATCGGTGCCACGATATCCCGGCCTCCAGAAGTTGACTAAACCATTCTATTCATTGACAAGCGGCACCTTGTATTGTAAAGTGATCAGTGGAATACTCTGAACACTGCCAGCGAAATGCGCTCCAATTCTTGCCTGTTCCCAGAATGCCGGGAAAACTGCAGCGGAAGACACCCCTGATGGCATTGTAATGGCAGTCGTGTGTGCATTATGTGAATCCTCCGTACTTGTTAGCCAACAAAACCACTCAGATCTATCTCTTAAACCAATAGACGAGGCACTCAAGTGATTTTACCTGAAGACGAGTATTGTCCAAGATCAGAAAATGTCTAAGTCTGCAAAGGCCACAGTGGATGACCCGTTGTGAATGGAATCCCAACAGTTACGCGACCACAAGATATATAAGATTCGTGCTGCAATTGAAACCCTTGTACATGGGGCTGAAAAGGTTTCCACAAAAAAACGTAGGCAATTTCAGGCGCGCCAGAACAGTGCCCGACAAGTGGCAACCACGTGGTCAGATGCTGATTGTCAGAGGGTAATGAAGCAATTGGAGCGGAAAATCCATCAGTGAACACCTGCTAAACGCAAAATTTTCAATAAATTATTCCAACTTGATCAGCAACAACCATTGCAAAAAGTCGGAACTAGGGCAACCGGTCCCAGAAGAAGATTCAACAAAGTACATGCCGTAGTGAAAACTGCCGCTGAAGACGTGGCTTAAGAGGCATCAATGATCAGTGCCAACATGTGACTGCGATTTCAGATCCGCCTATACAATGGTAAGTCAGCACCCACCAGCTAAAGCATGGCTGATACGGCGCGGGTCACTAACCACCTGGAGAGAGAGATTTATGGCATCATCTGGAATGAACAGAAGTGGTGCAAGAAGGAATTCTGAATCCGCTTGATCAAGTTTGAATCTTGGTGGGACACAATTGATGTTCTGATGCTCCGGAAAACCATAGAACAGCGCAGAATTAGTGTTAGCAACAGGTCCAGATAACATGCCATCAGTCCAGGTTTTGGCCAGCAGTTTCGTACAGTTCAGTTCGTTATCTGGCCAAAATCAGACCAGCTTTGACTTGGTGGGTTTGATACCCGGACCGGATATACACCCTTGGGTTTTCAGCTGGGTTGGAACCGAACCGCGGTTCCAACTCAACGGTTCCTACACCTTTGCATCCAATTAAGTATTTGAGCCCTCATCGTATCCCGACATGATCAGTATGTAGATTGTGCACTTCTGGCCGCTCTGGCAGCTCCCACTTTCTGATTTGTGATACGACTGATATTTGTTGAGTGGCTGCGAAAAGAGGGCAAATAATTCGTGAAATTAGTGGGTATTCAATAGCGACACAAAGAATAATGGTCAGATCACATATCTGACATTGTCAGCTGAACAGCATGTAGAACTGCCAAATCTACGTACTGATCATATCGTGATACGATCCGAACTCAAATACCGAATTGGACACAATGTTGTGAGGTTGGAATGCTGAATTTGTGGTGGTAAAAGTTTTGTGCTGTAACACCCGGTGCCACAGTCCGGTTTCAGATGGAACCGGACCAGGAGCCGACCCACGAATTTGGACCCATTCCTAACTCTACGCATAATACATTTCGGATATTCAACGATGCACCCTGTGACCCATATAGGAGAGTCAATGTGGCGACTGGGTTCCAGTGGCAATGTTACCACTTATATTTCTGAACAGCTACATATCACCATTGTGAAAGAGGTATATCGATCTAACAACAAAGTCAATTACATTCGCCAGATGCTGAAGAACAATAACCGGTGTACCGGTCTTCACTCTATCGAGGAGTCACTGTCATATCTTGCTCTCCAAGGCTGGTAGGATATTGACTATGCAAAAGTTTCAACCTACTATCCACTACTGATAAACGGCAAACTACACGGCGAGTCCATCTGTTACGTCTCTAAACGATTGACGATGAGCCCATTATTTGCCCTGTATCACAGCAGTAATATCATGTAAGAGAAACACATGTCCGCACAGTGTGTAGAAGTATCAAATTAACCTCACTCTGAGATGCATCAGAAGGCTTCGGAGTTCCCAACTTTGTGCAGCTATGCCATGTGGAAATTGAAGAGGACTACAGGCATGAAGTTAGTGGACTTGTGCTCCGATATGATCAGAATGTACTCCTTGATAGTATATTATTCAAACTCCAGAATTAGTTGTTGTATTACTATCAACCATTTCACAACCCTATTTCTGTTGAGCATCTGTGACTTGATTGCAAGGTAGAATATACCAATGCCAACCAAGAGATCATGCTTGAGGCTAGTAGCATCTGGGACCAGTATATGCAAAGTGACAAGAATGGCCTCGATAACACCTTCCAAGGATGAATTTCTTCTTTCCCTGTATTATACTTCAGCTGGACTCCCCCAAATCAGATCATCCAATTTCAGGAGAGCCTGCCAGCCAGGGAAGCATTATCGACCGTTTCTAAAAGATGCCAGATAACTCAATGATGGGTATTACGTCCTCAAGCTAATGAATATGCTGTGGTGATTTCAACAACGTACAAAGATCTTCATGGTTGGGCTGATTTCGTTGACTGGTTCATCCGGGTTGTCAAACAAACTAATAAGATGCATATTGTCCCAGTTGGAGCAATAGTTGGACCAGCACATTTGTGCAGGAGAATGCTGAATCATGTGGCATCAATAGCGCATGGCTTGTGAATAATCATGTCGATTCAGATACCAAATGGACTGTATATTAATTAGATTAGACTGCCTGATTCAGGTGTTTAGCTGTGAGATAGTTTATCAAATTTTACTATTCCATATCAACATTATATATTATCACTCCCAGAGTGTCTGGCTCCAGATGCACCGGAATCATCTTGGAGACGAGTGTTGTAGTTCCAGTGGCTCCGAAATTTTACCAACTTAAAGGCATGATTTAAAAGCATTCTGAAGATGACTTCATACTCTTTTGAATATTGTTGTATTCTATTCGGCTACTTCAGAAGCGTTGAGGAGCACATGAAAGTACTCTCAGAGTACATGAGAAGTGCATCGTTTTGCATTCAGCATGTTCAGGACCTGCTGGGAGTTTCAGGAAGGATCGGGGTGGCTGTTCGGAATAGATGAGTTGTTGAGTTTTAACTTCTGAACAATTTTACATTTTGCTGATGTTGCAGAGACTATTGTCACGGCGCTGAACGATGCTGAGGTACTTGGGGATAATGAGGGAGGTACGGAGCAAGGGTGGAGGAAGTGTGTTGCAGACATGCGGAGATGTTGGGAGACCCGGAGAATGCGGCACGATTGTAGCAGTATGATTTATTATGACAAGGAAGTACGCTGAGGTGTTGTGGCGTCGGATGATATGCCGTGGTTGTGTTGATAAGGAGTATTGTTGATTGTGTGTAAGATCATGGGATGAGAATCCGATAGTACATTGGTAGTGTTAGAAATAGGTCCAGGTAACCCGCCAGCGGTCCGGGTTTGGACCGGATAAAGGGTTCAGTTCAGTTCCAGACCCGACCAATAAACAGAACCGCTCCGTCTTGGCATGGTTAGTACCCGGACCGGACATAAACCCGTGGTTTTTTTGAATGGGTCTATGATACTGCAGAGCCTCATTTTCGCGAACTGAGTACTTTGTCTCCAATTAAGTATTTGAGTTGAGATCGTATCACAATATAATATATACGTAAAAGATGCAGTTTTAGAAGCTCTTTCACCTCCCATTCTCCAAGTTGCGATCCGATCACCAATTGTTGTGTTGCTGTGAAATAACGCCGAAAGTAATGGGATAGGTAAATCCACTGAACAAATAGTGATCGGATCGCAAATTGGACAATGGGAGGTGAACGAGCATCTCACACTGCATCTTGTACGTTTAGATTATATTGTGATACAATTTCAACTCAAATACTTAATTGGAGCCAAACATCTGATTTTGCAAAAAGGTGGAACTGCCCAAAAAACCACGGGTTTGGTGCGGTTCAGTTTTTTGATGGGGTAAAACCCGTTGCAAGGGTTCCGATTCGGTTCCAACCCGGACCCAGAACCGAACTGCCCATGTGGAACCATTGCTAACACTATGTAACATCGGAGCATGGGGAATGACTGGAGGGTGGCAGACTAATTGTATATAAAGAGAGCGGTGCCGGGGTTGGAGGATTTCTCTTTGGTCTCTCTTTACTCGTTCTCTTGTATAGCAAAGCAAGTTACGACTTTGAAACAGTTCCACCTTTGTCTTGTCTTGATTTCCTCAATACACATTTCAAGTGCTCTCTGTCTTGTTTGCGATATCACATTCACGTTACCAATATCACTTACGTGTGACCCTGTCCGTTACACTAGAACAAGACCTATTACAACGTACCTGATAGTGAATGTGTCTAAATCCCTCTACAGTGTGGAAGTATTGTTCTGCACCTTGCTCCATTTCTTGTTGGGTTTCCCTCGGACCAAACCACCATTGGGTACACGTTTGCGACAACTGGGTTCACAAGTTACTCCGACTTACTGAATTTGTGATCCATCAGCACCCACATTGATCCCCATATTCGAATGGTTTAGTATGACAGGCAGTCCACTTCACGAATGAATTCGTTCGATGTTGCTGGAACCCCTGGCCTTGTATTCAAACCAGAACCTTTGAATGCCGTCGAGAATTTAGAGGTGGTACTTGGAGAAACGTCCAAGGGAGAACTCTTGCAAGCATATTTTTGGCAACAGTCTGACATTCCCTCACCTTGGAATACTTATTGGACGGACACAGCCAGCGAGAGCGGCAGTCTGGATATCAACGTTGGAGTGTTTGGACAATATTGGACTAAGTATCGAGCGCTGCATTGGGGCCTGTTAACAGATTGTGATCCCAAGGAACCTTATGATTGCGATGGACATAATTGCCCAGCAGCACTATCGACTGTCGAACACACAGCAGCAGCAGCAACAACAGCTAAGTCTCTTGGGATTCCGCAGATTGATGTAATACACCCGACTCCGACTCCCTCCGAAATCGATGTGTATAACTGGCATTGGTAGGTGTGCTTGATCAGGTGCAATGCCAGGATCGATGGAACCCCAAACGGCCCTGGTGTCCCCCGAGAACCAGAGCACAATCATGGCACTCATCAACATAGAACGAGCTCCCACCGGGTTTGACAAGCTGAACATGGCGTTTGCACAGACACAGGAGGTACTGATGAGGGCGGCACAATACTCACAGCCCATCCGGGAGGTACAGATGGTGTGCAACTATCCACAACGGATCATCAATCTGCAGTGCCAAGTTACAGACCTACAGATGAAGCAGTTCCAGCTCCCGCAGGGCGACCATACCGAGTTGGAGCAACAGATACAAGTTCTGACGAACGAACAAGATGAGGCCAGGTGCCGAGCCGCAACACCAGGGGCACATGAGGAGCTTCAGCCGGAAGTGGCGGATATGACACAGAACGCACAGCAATCTGGGGAAGAAGTCCGCGGTTTCAGAACACAGTTAACGAATGCCTTGACATTGGCAGCCAGAGTGTCTCCCAAGGCTCCGGAACACAAAGGCCAGAAAGGTCCCGACTCCCGGGACTTTTCAGGATTATATCAAACCCAGTTCAGAGGTTGGATTGTTCAACTCCAAATGATAATACGACACCAGCCGGCCAGCTTTCCCGACGAACAGTCGAACATGTGGTACACATTCAACCGCCTGTGGGGTATTGCCTTAGGCCAGATCTTGCGACACGTCCGGGAGGACAGAACAGTAGGGCTCGAAGACCTACCAGCTTTTATACAATGCCTGGAAGCAGGTTTGGGGACCCCGATGGAGTGGCTACTGCCGAACAGAAAATGCGGGGGATTATGCAAAAGAACTGCAAGTATTCTTAGTTTTAAGTTGAGTTTCAAGTGATTGCTGCCAACCTCAATTGGAACCCTTCGGAGTTACAGAATGCCATCAGCATAGGGCTGTCTGAAGTGATGAAGGATATGTTTATGTATACTGATATGCCTGAGGAGCTTCCTGCATTCGTGACGGTTTGTCAAAAGCTGGACCACCTGATCCACCAACACCAAGCGGAGAAGGCTGCACAGAATAAGGGGAGAGGGGCAGGTTTCGCTTCCCCCGTGGCCTCCGTCACCTCTGAAAACTCCCGAGACGGCCTCTGCGGGATCTATTGCGGAATATACTGGACCTGCACCTATGGATCGCCGCGCAGGCAAAAGCAAGATTTCGGCCAAGAAATTGGCAAAGAGGTTTCCAGATGGGAAGTGATTGTACAGTAGTGGGTGCAACCACAGGGCGGCGAAATACGCGGCGAGGAAGCAGGCTCACATGTTCAAGGTGGCTGGAGCCGAACTTAAAGAAGTAGGATCTAAGGAAGGTTCTGAGGAATCGGGAAAAGATTAGGTCAACCTAAGCAAGATGGGACTTTTGTTGACGGAAAAAGTTTTGTTTTGTATACTTTGAAATGTTTTGGAATTTCGCAATTATCAGTTAGCAAGTTGGAGGGAATGTAAGAATCAATGGAAGGGAAACATTTAGTTATAACCTGCACATTGACCATGAATAACCAAGAGATACCTACACACATACTGATTGATTCCGGAGCTACTGGCATTGTATTTCTTGATCAAGATTTTGCTTGCCATCATCAGATACCCCTCCAGGAATTAAAAGAAAGGATACAGGTTGAAGTAATTGACCGATGACCCATCGAATCAGGGAACATTACGCATATTGGCCAAGTTGGAATGAAAATACACGATCATGAGGAATAACTACCAATGTGTATTACGATGGTAGGACAGTATCCAGTTGTCCTCGGATTGCCTGGCCTACGGTTACATGATGCAGTGATCTGCTTTGCGTCAAATACCGTCGCCTCTGGCTCAGAATACTTCACTATACATTGTTATGATGCACCAGTCACAGTACAAGAAGTAAAAGAAGAACCTCTGCAACCAGAATATTCGGTTAAGGAGATATTCGAACCGCATATACAACCACTGCGACTATTTCAAGGGAATAATAGTATACTTTAAGGATCTTGGTTTTTTCATATGGTGAAGAATGGGAAGCTTATAGTGTCTAAAGCCTCATTATATGATATTAATAAAGCAATTGAAGAAAAAGACTTGAAAGAACGTCCTCTGGAGGAGATTGTTCTGGAACAGTATCACGAGTTCCTCCTAGATTTTAGTAACATGTTGGCCAATTCGTTACCACTGCATCGACCAGGCATTGATCATAAAGTTCGCCTAAAGGACGGAGAAACACCAGCGTGGGGACCATTTTATTCAATGTCAAGGGCCGAGTTGGTTGTGTTGAAAGAATGGCTCGGGGTAAATGTGTCCAAAGGGTTTATTCGGCAGTCGTCATCACTATATGCTGGTCCCGAATTGTTTGCAAACAAGCCGGGGGGGGGGGGGGGGGGAAAGGTTTTTTTT
>Ga0307514_10005026_pt1 | contig 11967 bp, 14 predicted proteins | sample 16_EM_MG_FD_203088 | JGI IMG/M metagenome (GOLD analysis project Ga0307514, IMG submission 203088) | Populus trichocarpa ectomycorrhiza microbial communities from riparian zone in the Pacific Northwest, United States - 16_EM | ecosystem: Host-associated > Plants > Roots > Unclassified | place...
TCCCGTACGATTCGCTCATTCGTCTTCGTACTGGTTTTACATTAGCTTATATCTCATGTTGGTGATTAGGTTTTCCTCGTATCCTCACCCCCTGATGTACCAGTTTCGCAATGCAAAATTTGTTCAAACCCAATGCAACTCGTCTCCCAGATCTGGTGTCCAATTGAGAACAGTCCTCTGGACCGTGCGATGTATATCTGGGCCTGTGCCAACGGGAAGTGTCAGAAAAAGGATGGAAGGTGGGTAAACTCGTTGTTTGTCATGTGAATCAGCGTTTGATGTTGATGAAGCTATTGTATAGCGTGAGGGCATGGAGGTGTGTGCGCTTTAATAAGAAGTATGCAGAAAAGCTCGAGAGGAGGGCTGCTCAGAAGGAGGAGCAGGAGAAGAAAGCGGAGAAACCACCCCAGCCGGATGGCCCAAAACCTAACCCATTTTCTGTCAGTGCACGTCCAGATATCAATCAGCGTGGGTTAATGCATGGTATTTAGCTTGCCAGTCCTGCGGCAGCGGCTTCGCCGTTTGGTCTTGGTTCCCAGATCTTCAGTACTACGACCGAGGTGGAAGAATCCGTCCCCCCAGAGCCCGAGTTCGAGTCCGATGATGATGACGACTCCGACACCGATGACGATTCCGAAGATGGCGAGGACAGTGTGGATGAAGAAGCCGAAGACCTCGCAGAAGCATTGGCAAAAACTACGCTGAACGATGTCTACGCGGTATGGAGGGACATGCCGTCGTATCCGCCAGTATACATGTCAACTGTCAGCGAGTATCTCCCGCCGGAGCCCAAGGTAAAGGCGAACGCCAAGGTTGATGATGGGTTAGGAGACGGCAAGAAGAAGGGAGGGTCAGAAGCATACGAGAATTCAATGCACGTGGACGAGGTCTTCTCAAGGTTCACCAAACGCGTGGAGTGTGAGGGTGAGCAATGCATCAGGTGGGCCGATTGTGAGTCTATCTGAGATAGACTTGATTAATTCACCCTTCCACGTCAGGTACGAGCTCGGAGGCAATCCTCTGCCTTATCAGACGGATGCAATCTTCCAAAGGTTGTTTCCGGCCTCACAATCGGGTGTTGCCAAACGGGTCTTTTCTGCTTCCTCCTTGCCAAAGTGCTCGAGATGTGGCTCGGACCGCGTTTATGAGTGCCAACTGATGCCTAATCTGATCAACGTGCTTGGATCAGCCTCGGCAAAAGGATCTGGCAAGGCGATCTCAGATGAAGATAGACGGAAAGCCGTGGAGAAAGAATTGAGGGAAAGGAAAGGGATGGAGTGGGGCACCGCGATGGTGTTCTCTTGCGCCGCTGACTGCTGTCCGGATGGCGGGGAATATTTTGCAGAGGAGGAGGTGTTGATTCAGTGGGAGGCATAACAATTGGCCATTAGTAGACGCCGAGGTGTAACCCGGTAACAGCGTCCTTGATCTCGCACCTTGTCTCCGTTTCCAGTCACGACGCTATCCAGTAAATGCCCCTATACCTCGTCGACCAAGATGCTCGTTCCTACCACTCTCCAGACCAATACCCTCCTACAGTTTGGAAATTTTAACGACTCGAGCCCAGCAACAGCGTCGACAACCGATTACTCACAACGTTTCCCCCACATTCGAGCCCAGTTGGCAGCAATCGCCCGCCAACACAAGGAACCCGGCGGAATAGAGCTAGATGACGAAACTGGTGCACGAATCCCCTCTGAATTCGTACACAAGGTCGTAGGGCTCTTGGAAAATGAGCACGAAGATCAGCTCAAGACCTTACTTACTGAAACTTACCCAACCATGGACAGGGGGTCTGTGAGTACAGGGATGGCCTCTTCCGAGGGTTCCAGGCTCTAATTGAACTCGTATAGCTCGAGCAGCATGTCCTGGATCTAATGCACAAGCACAGAGACGACGTCGCCGGAGTCCCCTTCCTCTTCTTAACTCCCAGTCGGCGCCCTATTTCACGTCCCTCCTCTCGCACCTCAAACCGTCCCATTCACCCTAGACCAGAAACGCCAAACTCCGCTCCAAGCTCACCTCTTGCATACGTCTTCCGTCGGCCACACACACCCGTCGCTTCGCCCCTCAATCAACCCGCACAATGGGTCCCAACCCAGAGTGAATCTCCTAACCAGTCACCCGTCCTTGCCCACGTTCAAGCTCATTTCTCCGTATCATCGAGCCTTCCGGCTTCACCCTTATCCTCCCCCAGGCACTTGAACGCCAAGGCGTCAGAATTTAGACCTATCACTCGTCCGCTTTCAGCAGCTTCCTCCAATCCTTCATCTCTATCTCAACTACGAGCTGAAACCCCCTCTCCGGATTTATGGGCTCCTGCTTCCACCAGAGCAAGCTCCAATTTGGCCATAGCTGCGCCGCTGACACCGGATCTGTCGTACTTTCCCCGCGCGACAACCCCGAACTCTGGCTTACGTTCATCCATCAGGCCGACTGACGACGAAGATGATCCGTTCGATCCGTTCGCCTCCAACGGTGCTGGACCTCGTTCCTTCCATTCCATGGAGCCAAACCCCGACGAATGGACTGTTGAGGACGACGTGCTTTTCCCAAGTATCCAAGACCACTACCACCAGCGTTCACCCCCCGGCCTCCAGGGCAGTCGCCAGAATCACCACGCGAACGGAAATGGAAACGATCCCGAAGACATTGACCCTGAGACGGCGGCAATGCTGACTGACGGCATGTCCCCAATTGATGTCCTTAGCTCCGTCTTTGGAGCAACACTTCCTCCGTCCGAGCTCGAGGAGGCTCTCGCCGCAAATGGATACGACTTTGATAAAGCCATAACATCTCTGATCGATAGATCTATACCGGCTACCAACCAATCCACAGGAGGGCCGGTCCGAGTTCAGCATGTCGGCAACCGCGTCAGTTTGGTCCAAAATGGTGGTCCTGGTTTCGGAGGGCGCGGAAATAACACCAAATTTACCCAAGGTGGTCGGCAGAACTCTGGTGGTAACAGGGTCTGTAGGTACTTCCTTGCAGGAGAATGTTTAAGAGCGGACTGCCGGTTCAGGTTTGACCTATCATCACCATAACGTTTTAGCGGAAGCTGACGTCAACGTGCGTAGTCACGACTTTGAACGAGCGCTATGCCGATTCTGGCTCCGTGGAACGTGCGCGAAAGGGGAGACATGTGAATTCTTGCACTCCTTACCCGCAAATATCGACCTCAATGGTATTACGAACGCGATGGTTCGTACCGACATAAACAATCAGGGCCGTCATCCCACGGAAAGCAGCCCGCCTCCCGACGATTTTCCCACCTTGGATCACGCAGTTGGAAGTGGCAAAAATAAGAAGGGTAATGGCGCAGGGTATGGAGCCCAGGGCAACAACGACCCTGGACGAACCCGCTTCGCCGCCGCCGTCAAGAAACCTGCCCCAACTCCCCGTAATGAGCCCACCCCTAATCTTGCTCGGAGGGATAGTGGTCCGACCGGAGAACCTTCCCATTATCGCGTCTCCGTTGTTGCCCCCCGACCATCGCCACGCCTGAAACTCCGCCCTCCTACTCTTTTACCCACGCTTCCCACTGGAGATTCTGTCAGCAAGATGTACATGAGTTATAGGTCCCGAGCCCTCCAGCTGGGGGCGGCAAGGAACGCCTGTCTGTCTCGTGCCGCTGATGCGTGGAGAAGGGGAGACGGCGCAGCTGCGAAGAGGTTCAGTAGGGAAGGCCACGAATTAAACGCAAAGATGAGCTCTGAGATGGCAGATGCTGCCGGTCAACTTGTGAAGGAACGTGCGAAGCTCGCAGAACAGGCCGTTCGTGGAAGGGATGCGGGTTGGTCTGATGATCCGGGGGATAGAACGAGCAGAGGCAAGATTGTCGGGACCGGATTGGGTGTATGTCTGGGTGTCGCAAGGTTGGATGTTGGAGGGACTGAAAAATTGAGCCTCGAGGAGAGGACCGAAGCTGCCCTTGATCTACACGGATTACACGCGAATGAGGCAACCGAGGTTTTGGAATCCTTCTTGCTCGGGGTGAGTAACATCTCCGCGTTTAAGCGTCTTCTGGTAACGGTGTTTCGAGCCTGAGACTGACCCTACCGTCTTTAGTTGGAACAAGAACATTTCTATGGGTTAGGTAAGCTCTAGGCTTATCATTTTCTCGCCTGTGGGTCCAAAAATTTAACAATTCCTCTTGTCGCAGCCTACGCCATCGTTGGGGAGGAAAAACATACCGGAACTCAGGACCCTGCTCGCGGTGCGTCGCGTGCTAGACTCGCTGCTGGCGTTCGCGAATGGTTGCATCGGTGGGGGTATCCTTGGAGTGAACGCAACGATGGTATCATCTGCATCGACCCTCTCACTCACGCTTGAGGTTACGTTGCGACGCCCGGATTCGAACTCTCCTCATCTCAGGATTGTCGTTTGTCAACCCCGTTCCCGCCAGTGCCTCCTTTTTATCGATTGCCTTCCGTCATTACCCTATTTTTGAAGGGATCTGGGGGCCAAGGCCTTACCCCTTTAACTATTCAACTCTTCTGGCTCCCCTTCTCCCTGGTTACGTGTCGATTTTTTTATTTCCCTTTTCTCTCTCATCCCCTTCCCCGTCTCTTTTTTCCTTCTCAAGTCGTGTTATCCGCTGTGTTGATGTCGTGTGTTGTTGGTGGTGCTGAGCCGCGTAAGTGCAGACTCGGTTTGTGGTGGGTTAGGAACGTCCGCGGCGGTTGTCAGCCCTCCCGGATCGAACAAAGTGGAAGAACGTAATGCTTGCCAGCGGCGATCAATGGCAAGGGTGTTGTACTATATTGAAAGGATATCAAAGAAAACTGGGTGGCGGTGTTCAGATGTGTGGCGGCGAACAGAAGCAAAAAGGGGGGAAGCTAACAATCGCAATTTGTTCTTTAATTTTTTTGAATTTCCCCCGTCGTATCGAGGTTTACTCATTACCTACTCCCCTTTACCTGTGTATACTCCCAACTCAATGCCTCGAAAGCTGTTTCTGTCAGCGCGCTGCCAGCTTGGTGGGTCTCAGTTACTTTCTCCATCGAGGCCGTGGATCAAAAAAGCGGTGATGATCCAGGATTGGGTTGAATGACCCATAGTAGAACGCTGATATGGAGCCGAACAGAGATAAAGGATGGACGTGCCAGGCTGTAAATACACCCTCTCTCTTTCAATTGAGTACGACGCGATCTAATTGAAGGGGCTGCCCAAGTATTATGAGATTGCGATGAGGGTGACCAAATCCAACACTGCAGATATACAAGCGGTGCAAGTACTGCGCGATTATTCTCGTAAACGAATTTATTCCTGGTACCTACATATATGTGCTTATCACAAGATTTCAAAGTTCAAAGAGATGTCGTGTAGCACGCAATTCATTCCACCTCTTTCAATGTTTGGGCCGTGTGGGAGTCCTGATGTGATATAGGCCGTGGACAGCTCGACCTGTACCGATATTTGGCAGGCCGGGAGAAAGGCAAATCGGCAGGTGGACGTTCCAGTCCCGTGATCTGGCGTATGAAAGGATATAAAAGTTGGCCCTCAATCGCCACAGCCCTTTCAACTTCTCTTCTCCCCACCATCCACTCCCATGTTCCCTGGGATTCATGTATGATGCTCGCCATTGGTGTTATCACCCTCCTCGGGTAACACGTACGCATCTCCGCCACCACGGAGAGAGGGAATGACGGGTACGTACCGGTGCCAGGCCTGGTTCCCCCTCGTTGGTCGGGCGACTGACCTCGTTATTCGTAGGTGGATGATAGGGGACATTTGCGAGACCCTATCGTGACACTTGGGGGCTGGCCATGTGCAGCCTCACAGGCGATCCTCAAGTTGAGGATCGCAATGGTGGGATCAACAGCCAGTCGCCCCATTGAACAATTCCCCTGATGATAGGCTGCGACGGCACTCGATGCATCGCAGATCCTGGAAGAACCCATTTCGAACCAGCGGGCGACCATGGCCCACTCGGTTACAGCGAGAAAAAAACGCAGTGAGCCCGTTTTCAACTTGTGCATCGATACCACGAACTGACTCGTACCTCAGATGGTGGATGGCAAAAAGATTTGAGCAATCATCCACCGAGAACACATGGGAGTGCATGTGAATGCATCCCATAACGGAAAACGGGGTCCCTTGCAACATCGAAATGAGCCCGGCTTTGCATTCCGGAGATGCAAAGCCGAAGGGGAAAACTCGTGTGATTGAGCACGGCGTGAAAAGAGAATCCCACCTCGAACCCGACGCGAGACGGGGATGCGCTATGATGAACACCGGGGGGTCCCAGGCGCAGAGGATGGGTGAGCATTGCCCGGCTCTCCCATCCCGTTCGAATATGCGAACCGCAGTACGAGTGAACGGCAAGGAAACCAGATGGTCTGGTGATAAAGTTGTAGCAGTACTCTCCTCGGTTAATAGGCCCGGCAGAAACGCCCTATCCCGTCATCGGGGAGGACATGCGGAAAGGTGTTGACCCGCATGTCTTCCCGGGTGGAGGGGTAGGGCGTTTTTGTCGTTAGGTGTAAATGAAAATCATGCTTGAGTCGAAGATGACGGGCAAGATTTGTCATTCAACATGTGATATGTACTCGCCACCCGGCCGGCATCAAGCCACCTCGCGCACAACTTCCTGTCGACTCCAACTCAGAAACGAACGACCATCATGACCGACCTCATGTACACCCCCGTCGAGGAGATTGAGAGGGTTCGTCTCGTTCACTCGTTCGTTCCGCGTGTTTCGTCAACCATCCGGCATCCCATCGCAGATCCACGCCTCCCTTCAATCCGGCTTCAAGTCCGGCAAGGCGAGAGATATCAAATATCGAAAGCATCAGCTTCTGCAGCTCGCCTACTTGCTCCAAGACAACAGAGACCGCTTCAACGAAGCCGCCAAACGTGACCTCGGTCGTTCCTACCCCGAGAACGAGATGTACGCGCAAGAACGCCCTCATCCCCATCCGTTTGCAGTCCTCATTACTCCCTAGCCTCGAATACTACGTCTCCCTCGAGCAAGTCAAGTACATCTTTGATAACTTTGAGAAATGGACCAAACCGGAGAGTGTCGAGTGGTCTATCTACTTTAGCGCTAGGCCACAGATTCGCAAGGAACCAAAGGGCGTCGTACTGATTTTCGTTCCATTCAATTACCCAATCATGCTCCTGATGAGCCCGCTCGTGCGTCGCCTTGTTGTCTTCTCTGGTTTATGCGTGTTTACTGGGTCGTGTGCCAGGCGGGAGCGATCGCTGCGGGGAACACCGTGTGTGTTAAAGTCTCTGAGACCCTTCCAGCAACGAGTTCGTTGCTTGTCGAACTCTTTCCGAAGTACTTGGATCCGAATCTGTACCGCGTTGTCAACGGCGACATCCCAGTCTCAACCAAGGTCAGCGTGCCCGCCCTCGCTCCCCCTTCCCATTCTCACATATGGACTTGCATAGCTGTTGGAGCTACCTTGGGATCACAGTAAGCCGTTGCCGTCACTTCCGCCGTCCACGCTCTATTGACATGTTTTTCAGTTCTTTACACAGGTATGTGCGAGGGTTCGGTGGAGAACCTCCTGTTGACCTACGCTTCTAGGTTCTGGTAGAGTCGGAAAAATTGTCGCAACGGCAGCCGCAAAACATTTGACCCCCGTCACTCTCGAAGTGAGTTGCGGTCGGAATAGTCTCGATACAAAACAATGCTGATGTTTATGTAGCTCGGTGGCAAGAGCCCAACCATCATTGATCCTAGAGTCAATCTCAAAGTTGCCGCCAAGAGGATCTTGTGGGGAAAGACTTCTAATGCCGGCCAGGTGGGACCAATCGTGCTCGGTCGTCCATTACCGCTGATAAGGTCTCCCATTCCAGACCTGTGTCGCCCCAGATTACGTCCTCGTTCCCAAGGATGGAGAGGAGGCGTTCATAGCTGCCCTTAAGGAAGCGTATGCAATATCTGGGCTGTTCCTCTCTTGTACAATACTGACCCTCATCTCTTTGCCTAGATATCTCGAATTCTATCCGAATGGCACGACCGAACCCGGTAACATTGCCCGTCTCCCAAACCATGGAAGCTTCGACCGAGTCAAGAGACTGTTGGACAACACCAAGGGAACTATCATCCTTGGTGGGGACATCGATCGTGAGACGAAATACGTCGCTCCTACGATTGTCAGGAACGTCGGTCCTGATGATTCTCTAATGAGCGAGTGAGTGAACATGATCTGGTGCTCACAGGGAGTTTGTTGTTCTGATCGCCGCTCTCTTTCCAGTGAACTCTTTGCGCCGATTCTCCCCATCGTCACAGTCAACAATTTCGACGAGGCCATCGAATTTATCAATTCTAGGGACCACCCCCTTGCATTGTATCTCTTCACGAATGACACCAAGCTCAGGGAGAAGAGTGAGGTTTGGTTGTATTCCGCACGAAGCAAAAACTTATCAGAGTTCCAGTCTTCAATAACACTCGTAGTGGAAGTTGCGTCTGCAATGATGTCGTCTTGCAGATTCCAGGTGCGTTGGTGGTTTAAGCACAGCGGGGAACTTCGTGTTATTGATTTGCGATCCAGTCCCGGGGTTGCCATTTGGAGGCGTTGGGGCTAGCGGAAGTATGTGCTTCATCTCTTCACAACGTTCCACAACATTCCTCACCCGCATTTTGCGAACACAGACGGTGGCTATCACACTGGAAAGTACTCGTTCGACCTTTTCACTCATCAGCGTTCTACCATGAACATGCCAAACTGGTGCGTTTGTGCGATCGTCTGCACTTCAAGTCGTACTGAACGTCATTAACGTAGGATGGAAATTGCCCTCGCCTCGCGTTACCCACCCTTCTCTAATAAGAAATCGAACCTTGTCGAGAAACTCTCCGGTCTCGGCCTCCCACCGAGGGATAGCGTATATAACCCCCGGGGATGGTGGAAGAAATGGATGGTGGCAGCCATGACTCTTGGGGCGTCCATTTTGTGGGCCCAGAGGAAATCGTTGACGGCCCATTGAGTAGTGTGATCCGTCCCCCCCCCCCAAGATGTCTCTGTGTATCGTGTGTACCCCTACTTTTGTCCCTGATTCGGTATGGGTGTTTTCTTGTTTGTGCTGCTACCATTACGTGGACATTGCGAGCGTTTCGTAGTCGTTATAACCCGGCCAAGGTATAGGATCCAATAGGATCCGCGGCGGGTGGTGGTGAGAGGAGGGTTTGCTCAGAAATCTCGAGTTTCGATCTGTTCATCATGCAGTACGCACTTCATCCACACGATTACGATGGTCCTCGCCGCAGTGTTGGACCGCCACTGGCCTTAACCCATTTCCAACAGCCACCGCCATCAAAAATTATCGGATATAGCCATTCATCCATTTGTCTGTTGGCAATCGGCCTCTTCGGGCACTGGTTGCTGGCCAATGGAATTCCTTGATGATCCCGGGTTTATTGTGACATGATGTACGTGCAATGTCAGCCGTAGGGCGTGCGAAAATACCACACGCCGCGTAGCTGGCTAATGGCCGGCACAACACTACCTCGCCGTCTTTGTTCTGCTTCTGTATCTTTGCGGATGGCCTAGATTTCTTAAGCTTCCCCTTTGCTTGCTGGTAGCAACGACTTCCACTAATCCAGCTTCGACAACCAACCTGGAGCGTTGTCCTCGGCCTAGGAGCTCTCCTCTGTGTGCCTGATCGGGTCAGGAACCACCCTCAACAGAAAGATCTATACGGTGTTCCTCGAAGTCAGCGATAGCCAAGAACCATGCTGTTGTCGTTGCTGTGCAGAAATTTGAAAAGAGAACGCAGAAAAGCACGTGGCCAGGCGAAACGTTCTTCGAGTCACATGCGGCCCGGTACGACGAGGATATCGGAGTATCAGTATGGAAGAACCCAGACGGTCAGAATCTGAACCCGGCCTAGACCCGACGGCAAGGTTCTCTTGCAAGAACCCGACGGCGACGGCAGAACAATCTCGTTGACGGGCGGTATCATCCCTAGACCCCGGCACCGCACGATGTCTCAAATTTTCGCCTGGCAGCAATTCGGGATCCCGCTCTCCGTGTTTTGAGAAATGTTAGGCGCACAAGCTTATGCTAATCAGCCAGGCGGTCATCGTCATCGCTAGGTCTGCCGGGCGCTTGTCAGCACTTGCGGCGGTTGTCGTTGCCGCTACGGTCGTGGGAGTACAGTACCTGGCCAGCTATTCCCGAGGCACTCTCCCCCTCTGTACCCTCCCCTCCCGAAAATCCCCTCCCCCGCCTCTGAATTGAAGGCTGGATTCCAGCCTAGCTATTCCCACGGATAACCAGATACGCGGCCGTCTGGCCAACCGCATCTCGCTAGACGGAGGGAGATTCGCGATCTATAGTGGCGAGATCACAGACCCCTTAAACAAATCTAGTTAGGGTTAGAAGCTCCCCGGGCGGGTCATCCGATGCTAGCGTGGATAGCTCCCCTGTTGGTTATTTATTTAATCCATCGTAAAAGTCGTGTATTCAGTCACGCTATGCTACACAAGAAAAGCTATTTGTCGGTAATCCGGGGTAGTAAAATAGAGAGGAAGCTAGGAATTGCTACAGCACCCTACTGAGTGGGTGTCGAGGAGATAGATAGCTAGGTCACCAACCCATACCCCGGGCTGCATGAATTGGTCACCGTGTCCAACCCGGATGATTCCGAAGTAAGTCGCTCTTTCCAGCTTTGCATTTTGCCTTTGTTCTGGGGTTGTTTCATCTTTGCTTCGCAGTAGCCTCGTTCGGCTGTGGTCTAAGGAGGGGCAATCCCCCTTTTCTTTCACTTCCCCGTCCCCTGTCAATGGATGCGACAGCGGCCTTCACCTGCAGCATGATAGTCCGTGTGCCACATTCTCCTCGCGCTCTTCGTCTTTGGTTAGTTCATGCCCGGTTCGAAACCGTTGCAGCGGAACTAGGGCCTTTCCGGGGAGTTTGCGTCTCCCATCCTCTTTGTGTATTTCTCCCGGGGGTTTCAACGGAGCTATCTACGAGTTCCGCCTTGATTGAATTTCAACTTCGTCAACCCGGGAACCAATGTCGCTCTCGTCTAGAACTCATTCCCCTCCGGCCGTACCTTTGGACCTATACTGTGGTTCCCACGGTTGTGCAATTGTCCATAGTTGTGCAATTTATGAACGTTCGTGAATCGTGACCCTCCTGGTTTGTCAATACGGCTGAAAATATTCTAGCGTGAATTACAGACCCTACACTTTGTGTCTGTCAAATTTCACGACAATATGTCGCCCTTAACTTTAAATATGGTGGAATCATTGTAAAAGTTGGCCTGTAACACGAGGTAAATGAACAAATCCTTGGGATTATACAGACGCTGGATCAAAAACCAGCGAGACACTGCTCGCGGTCACCCGACGGAAGCCACCCAGAAAAAAAATAGTCCCAACCACCAGTCTATTGAAGAGTGAGGATAGGTATCCTGAATCTCTCCTCGCACGCGTGACACCGGGGTGAACGAATGTACTCATTGGCTACGGCATCTCGGCACACCACTAACTCAACTCCAACACCTTCCAAAAATTCACCCTCGCCAACACAGGAAATTCCATGGCCTCGGGGAACCAACCAACACCTTCCGAGACAGACCGCGACAGCACCACTGACACCACCGACACCGAAGAGGCAAAAGAAGCAAGATTGAACAAGGCACTCGCTTCGATTCCAAGGGACCCATTGACGTCCGTAAACTTGAAGGCGACCGCGCGCGAGTACGATGTTTCCTACGACACACTCCGGAGACGGCACCGTCGGGAAACCAAACCGAAGAAGATCGCACACGAACATCTTCAAAAACTGACACCGGCCCAGGAACAGAAGGTTGTCGATTGGGCGATCTTCCTCAGCATCCAAGGGCGACCCGTTGAAAAGGATACATTGACCCCAAAGCTGACCCAACTCTGTCCGGCCTGGGCTAAGACTGGAGGCCCGTCAAAAGGCTGGTGGGACTTGTTCTTCAACCGGCATCCCGAGATCCGGCTTCGGAAGGCTTCCGGCATACCTCCTAAACGCGCACGAG
>Ga0307514_10005027_pt1 | contig 11965 bp, 3 predicted proteins | sample 16_EM_MG_FD_203088 | JGI IMG/M metagenome (GOLD analysis project Ga0307514, IMG submission 203088) | Populus trichocarpa ectomycorrhiza microbial communities from riparian zone in the Pacific Northwest, United States - 16_EM | ecosystem: Host-associated > Plants > Roots > Unclassified | place...
AAATACCGACTGACAACAAACTATAATGCCATTGTCGACATGCACCTAACCAGAAGAAAGAAAAGATAATGATTCTTCTAACGATATAGTAAAATGATATTTTATGTCACCAAGATATACTACATGCGTGGTATAAAATGTGTTGGAAAATTAAAATATCCTTGACAAATTTAGTAATAAAAAAAAACTAAATTTGTGATTATTAAAAGGCACATATACGTGGTTTAATTTTTTTTTATTCTAAAGATAAATTTGTTATTTTATTGTATTTTAAAAAGTAAAAAGATAAAAGTACTTTTTTTAGTTAATTTTAAAAATTCTAACTTGAAAAGTAAGTAAGTTATTCTACGTGTTAAAAATTAAAATGATACCTATACTTCTAATTATTTTTTTAATAACTAATGGGATGTATAAAAAATTTAAAATATCTCCGACACCAGGTATATTAGTTTTTTTGAAAAAGCAAAAACGAATTGTGTGTATAGTGATAATATTTTATTATTATTATTATTATTTATTATCCATGTTGTTAATTTATTAGCTTGTGTTTGATGCTGAGTTGAAATTGTATTTTTTTTAATTTTAAAAATATTTATTTAAAATTAATTTTTTATATAATTTTGGATATTTTAATGTGCTATATAAAAAATAATTTAAAAAATATAAAAATAGTATTTTAATATATTTTTAAATAAAAATAAAACTTTAAAAAATAAAGAATACTAGACTCTCTCTTAACCTTTGCTTCACACATTCAACAAAATCACAACAAAACAAAAAAAATGTTGAAAGCAAAGAAGAAGCTATGGAGTCCTCTCTCCAAACGTCTCCTCCAGACCAGAACCATCTCTTCAACGACATGTGGCTTCTTACAGAACCAACAACAGCATCTCTCCAATTCACAACCTCACTCTCCCTTTCCTTTCTTTTCCTACAACAACAACAACAACAACAAAAAAATCCAGACTTCATCTTCAAGTGGGTTTTCCTCCCACTTCCTCTCTTTTTCAGGGAAAAGTTTCTGCTCCGCCCAATCTTCCGAGAAAACCAACCTCAGATGCTGGAACTGTAATGCCGAGCCTCAAAACGCACCGTTTTTGGTCTGCGAGTCTTGTACAACTATCCAGCCTGTTGATCACTCTGTTGATTACTTCCAAATATTTGGCCTGTAAAGGACACCCTGTTAATTTTTTTTCCTGCTTTTAAAGTTAATTTTGGATTTGGGTTTTGTATTTTATTGGCAAGGTTTTATTCTTTTGAGTGGGGGTTTTAATATTACAGGGAAAACAAGTATGAAATAGAGGAGGATCATAATTTGGAGGTGAAGTATAAAAATTGGCAGAAAAAATTGCATCCTGATTTAGTTCATTCAAAACCTGAGGTTAGTCTGTTTAATTTTTTTATTTTATTTTAAATAGAAGGTACTCATTTTTTCTTTTGTATTTTTTTGCTTTGGGTTTCAATTGTTGATTTGTTTTTGCTTTTTCAGAAAGAGAGAGAGTTTGCTGCAGAACAATCAGCTAGGGTGATAGATGCTTACCGGACGCTGAACAATGCCTTGTCAAGGGCAATATACATTGTAAGCATTTAGATATCATCCCGGCATAAATTGAAGCATTTTTATTTGTGCTATTTTACCGGCATTTATGGCCTTTTTGGTAATAACAGTATAAGGGGTTTCCAGGTTTCAACTAAGAATGCCGATTTTCTCATTGATTTATGTCAGTTGAATATTTAAGAACCTTTTTGATAAGTCCTTATTTGTACCACTTGGAGTGCTTAAATTATTATGCTTGGAGTTATAACTTTTTGTAGAGTTTATGATACAGTAGTTCATGGTGCATTTGATCAATTGACTAGCATAAGAAAAATCAAGGGCGTTGTTAATTAGATGTGTTTAGATCTTTTTGGTTGTTTTGGTTTAAAATAGTTGATGGATAACAGAAGGCATGGGGCCAGAGGATGCATATGCTAAACAATCATGCTAATACACAAGAAAAATAATATGGACATGTTTAAAATTTGTTAATAGTTTGGTGTCATCAAGTTTTTGGACAATGTGATTCTAAGTATTTCAGGGTAATATTTCTTCTTACGCAATCCAAGAATGCCTGTTTTTCCTCCCTCATGTATTTCATTGTATAAATTCTCCTGTTCCTAAACATTCATATAATTATATACTTTCTTTTTTACAGCTGAAACTTGAAGGTGTAAATGTTAATGAAGAAGAAACAGTGTCAGAACCAGAGCTGCTAGCTGAGGTAATTTATAAGAGCTTCTTGTTTTTGTTCTGTATTTCATTCCTGGCATAGATTTCTTGGGTAGATTACTGCATGCAAGCTCCTAAGCAGATGATCTATGTTTTTGAACTTGGATCTTTTATTACTCTAATTTCTGACACTGCAGATTATGGAAATCAGGGAAGCAGTTGAAGAGGCACCTGACTATCAGGCTTTAAAGGAGATCCAGTCTTCGGTATGACTTCTTTGGAAAATTTTATGAGAATTTGGAACATGGTGATGAGTTTCGTTGTAAATTCAAAATAGTTCTTTTAGATTGCTATATTGGGCCTCATATGCTGAGACACAGGCTGACTGGCTTCATTTTTCTGTAATTTTCCAAAGTATGTCTATATCTTGTTTATGTTATATTTACAATTTCAAATTGTTTATGCAGATGCAAGAGAAATTACAAAACTGGTCTAATTCCTTTGCAAGTGCATTCCGAGGCCATAAATTTGAAGAAGCTAAAAATTGCATCCGGAGAATGACTTATTATGACCGTGTAAATGAAGAAATTGTGAAGAGGCTTTAGAAAAAGGTACTTTCCTCAAAGTATTTCTTTTTGGGTGACATTTAATTACAAGCAAAAGATGAGTTTTAGGTCTGTGGATGATAAAAAAGGAGTTCCTCAAAGTACATCAAGCAAAAGAATGTTTTTAGTGTCCATACAGCGAAATTTTCTTCACCATAACTTGCCTAATGACTTTTGGGGTGAATATCATAACTTTTGTTAATTGGGTGCACTGGGCTATTTCTGGGATGTCCAATATATTTTCAAATTCTAGTATGGAATCTTAAACACGGGCTTTACCTTTATGTGTGATATAGGGGGGGAAAAAACAAAGAAAATAAATGTTTTCTTCTTGCGACTTGCTGTTAGGACATCCTCAATGGTTTTGTAGGAATCACAAATGATCAAAAGAGTGCAACTTCCTCTTTGTTTCTTTATAATTATCCACAACATTGCAAATCTTAACAAACCTTCAATTTCTAATTCAGTCTGTTAAATAGTTATGTTAACTCTAGCAGTGTAAGGCATAGAATGGGAATGGATATTCTTTGAAAGTTGGCTTGTGATCCTTACCCATGAGTTTTGGAATTTACGTTGTGTGGAAAGGGAAAGAAGGGGGAAAGGTGAAATTTTTTGTTTCTTATTAATCTTAAATTGAACGTAAGCCATGCTTTTTTATGTTGAATATATAGAACATCTTTGACCAGTCCTTATGTCATCATGCTCTTGATTTTGTGCCATTTTTGGCAGTTCAGCATGTCATTTTAGGGTCAACAACGCTTGATTCCAATTCATTGGATTATCATCTTCAACGAAATTTGTAGGTATGTATCCTTCATTTGTTGGGAAAAAAATTGTAATTGTAGTGTATTTCTTCTGGATCAATTCGTCTGAGATTCCTTCTCTCTCTCTCTCTCTCTCTCTTTTTCTTTTTGATAAGCTGATGGAAAAAGAAAATGCATGTGTAATTCCATTTTAATAAGTGATCTTGCGATTGAATTTTTCTGTTCCTATTTCCACCAATTATGCTGCCAACTTTGGATTTGTAATAGCATTATTTGCTGCAAGATGTAGAATGATCATATTTACATTTTTTTATTCAATGCTATTTTGTAGTTTGTTTATAAGTTTTCTATCATAATTCACGCCCAATTCTCTCAGTTGGCTTTTCTCTAACACTTTCATTTAAAAAATAATAAAATATTTTTATTTTTTTCTTTACTTCAAATTAAATTATTTTTAGTAATCGGTTTTGAAGTCAAAAAATAATTTTTTTTTAAAAAAATATTGTTTTAATATATTTTTAAATAAAAAAACATTTTCAAACTTGGACAAACCCACCAGCTTCGGATGGTTGCCAATATCGTTGTTGTAAGACTGCAAGCAATCACCACCCATTCTATTCCAGAGATTATTCTGGCGATGTTTGCTTTCTCGTGGGAATGATTAATGCGGTGTTTCTTTTCTCCTTCATATGAACATCAAAAGCTGTGATTAGATAATTTTCTGTTTGTTTCTCATTGTTTTTTGTTTTTTTTTACCAGGCAGAGTTTTGGTGGCAGACCTAGTGGAGACAGCTAAAAATAATATATCCAAACGTTGAGAGATCATTTTGTTTTTGTAAGAAATCACCGGCTCCACCACCCTTGCTATGTTGTAGGGTTGGAATAATCACTCGCACTATATTGTAGGTTGGAAGTAAAAAAATTTTAAAGAGCAAAAGAAGATATTTAGGTATTGATTATGTTTCTTTTTTAAAAAATAGATTTTAACTATGAAATGAAAAATCATTTGATCCGTTTAGGTTAACATGGGTTGAAAAGTTAAATTTGTAGATTGAAAAGTTCAATTCTAAATTAATTTAACGATGAAGTATAAAATTGATAAAAAAAAATAACATTTACTTAATAAAAAAAACAATATGATAAATTCGAGTCAACAAGATAAACTCATGACGCAAGTTAAGGCGCATGTGCCCGTTCATTTTAAAAAATAGCTCGGGCATGAGGGCCTTCAAGCCCACTTGTCTGGGTTTATTTTTATTTTTTTAATTTTTAAAATTATTCGTTTTATTTTTATTTATTTTTAAAGAGGGTAGACGAGGGATTATTTATTTTTTTGGTTGCTGGAAAAACATGGCTTCAATTTTTTTGGTTTAAAAATCTATTTTTCAATCTTTTTTGATCCAAAACACCATAAATATTTTGATGAACTTATCTATGACCTAAAAAAACTAGAAAATAGCTCAAAAAATTGAAATAAACCTGAATCAAAAAACATTTCCATGATTAGATTTGACTTCTCGGGCAAGGAGAAGGAAAAAAACTCCTAGGTAAAATTACTCTCATTAAATGGAAGCTATTGACACCGATTTTAACCTTTTTGATGATTGGAATAAACAATTGTTTTCTCTTACTAAGTTAGAATTCAGCGTTCTATCTCTCTTTTCTCTAATAAAAAAAGACTGAAAAATAAGGTATATATTCTTTTGTATCAAAATTAAATTTTGGATAATTAAAGAGACCAATCATTTATAAATCTGAAAAGATAGGGGATGAAAATAATTTTTTTGTATGAAATTGGAATCCACAATCTATTTTATCTATTATTTTCACTTTGAACCTCTGATTTTCAATCCAACTTTTATTTCCAAGAAAACTTGCAATTAAATGCTAATTTGAACTCAAAAGAGCTAAATTGTACTAAAATAATTCGAGAATTAAATTAATTGTTTTTTAAAAAACTTAACTATTACAATCTACCGTAATTCGTGAGATATAAATAGTATTGGAAGCTACACCCCCCTGAGCCAATTTACGAAATGTGCACAAAACATGCCTGTCGAAGAAAGAGTTTTGTTTACAGCCATGGGTGAGCCTGCAAAGTTTACTGAAGCATGGCAACCAAAGCTCTTAGTTCATAAGTGAAATATGCATATGTTGGGATAGTTCAAGCAAAGAAGAAAGAGCAAATTTCTGAGTAGAGTATGCTTTAACACGTACTGGAAATTGTATCAAACTACCATTTTATTTTGACTATCAACCTTTTTTGTTTTTTTTTAGCTTTGTAAAGTCTTATGAACTTATAAATTTTAAAATATAAAATATAATTTTTAAAAGAATTGAGACAAAATAAAAAAATTACTAAACTTCACGAGCATCAAGGTAATTTTCTCAATGTTTTTATATACAAAAGCTTCTTTGTATACTATTACTAAAAAGTGAGAGTCAAGTGCATAGACTTGGCCTTGCATACACATGCCCGCTGACTTTTTTTCTGTTGGACCAGGCGTGCTGGCCTCATCTTTTTGGCCTAGGTACTTGGCCTTTTTCTATGATTTTTTTTCCCATTGAAATACATTATACAAAACTATTAGCATGATATTTCAATTATTTTTTTATTTTTCCATAGTTATTAAATAATATTATGGGTTTTTATGAGAATGTTAACAATTGTTGTTTTAATTATTATGTATCTAATATGACAAAAACAAATTGCTCATTAACATTCAATGAAAATAATTTTTTTGTTCTTTAGATTTTTGACATGGTTTTATCATATTTGTTAATTTTTTCCATTCAATCACACACAAAATACTGAAACTTCATGGTGATATTTTATTTCAAACTTTGAGATCACGGTAGTTTTTTTTTTAAAATGCTTCTTGTAAAAAAATGTTTTCATTAAAACAATAAAGAAAAACATTGATAAGAAAATAGAGTTTATATTGAAAAAATAAATTTGTCATCAATAATTTTATTTGTTGTCTTTCATGCAAATGTTTACATTAAAACAATAAAGAAAAACATTGATAAGAAAATAGAGTTTATATTGAAAAAATAAATTTGTCATCAATAATTTTATTTGTTGTCTTTCATGCAAATGTTTATTTTTATAATCATTTAATAAATAAAAAATAGATTACAAAAGCAAGGTTGTTAAACCCGACGGGGGCCATGACCTAGTTTGCATGTTGAGTGAGTTAACCTAGTTTAACCTAAGTCAATCTAGAATGTTGTTGTTTTGATAATTTTTTAATAAAAAATAATCAATGTTGTTTTTTATTTTTATTTTTAAATCCAATTTGGGTTTTAACTGGGTTAATCAAGTTCAGGTGCACCCGCCAAGTTGGTTAGGTAACACTGAGTCAACTCTCATCATATTTACTTTGAAATCGATTCAGTTCAGAGGTTGAGTCAACAGGTCATTGTGTTAACCCACTAGGCTTGGCGTAATAAAATTCTCAAGTTCTTTGTGGCAGTGCATGCACCACTAGAAAACTGGAGAATATCGATGAAATATTCCTTTAGCATTTGAAAAAATTCTATAAGTATTAGAAATCATCGATGAAATTGCTATCTCATTGTCATTTTAACCTTACTTAACCTTAGATAAAAAGTGAAACAATATATGCCAAAAGATTAAATAAAACCATTTGAGGGAGTGAAATGAAAAGATAACACATTATATTGACTTGGGTTAACATGTGAAATTTACAACCTGAGTAATGGATACGATCATAATGAGTTAACCCAGTTGAATAATTTGTTTCTTTTCTTTTCCTTCCCATATTATCTTTTTGGCTGGCCATGATTCGATCCTCATCGATCACAAATTGAATTAAATTCAAAAGTAAATTTAAGAGTCATAAAAGAATTGAAGATGAAATTTAAAAAATATGTCATATTGTATCAACTCCAGTCAACTTGAATTAACCGAAAAAACTTACAACCTGAGTCATGGACATGATCTCAATTAGGCATAATTTTTTCAAGCTAAATGATAAAAAAAGATGAAATTGTATTTTTTTTTTGTTTTAAGTTAAATAAAAAAAATTAATGACAACAAAGGGTTAAATTGCATTAAACAATAAAAAAAAGCCCTGAATGTTGTGTTTTAACTCGTCAAAATCTTGATCCATGCCAAGGACCAAACCGAGTCTAATTTCTTTTTTTTTTCTTAAATTCATTATGCATAAACACAAAGAATATAAAAATTGCAAAAAAAAAAAAAAAACCTTGTTCACCAAAATAAAGAAAGTTTTGCGGGGTTCCAATGTATAGAGAAAAATTATCGTTTTCGTATATTCCAACCACCAAGTTAGTTTATTTTGGTGTCCATAGGTTTCATTTGAAAAGGTAGCTCGATGATGGTTGTTTAAAATCTCAATATTACCTAAGAAAATAGATTGAAGCCGATGAAGAAAAAACTAACTCAATTTGATTTCATGTTTGTAGATCGTTTTTAGGGTTTCTTAGGTTTATAAATTGGTTTATAGGTGTTTTGAGAGTGCTTTTAAGTTGTTGTTTGGTTAAAATTGGTTACAAAATGGGTTTATAGGAGGAAAATGCTTTAGTAGACAACGTGTCATCCTCCTCTAATTATCAAATTATCATTATTCTATGTATTTGTTCAGCCATAAAAACATTTATGAATATAATTAGTCTTATTAAATATGAACTTAAGCAGTATGAACTATAAGTAACACGGTGATTGAGATTTTTAGTTCTACAATATAAGATGTGACAAGCATGTTAATCCACAGTGTTTCAAGGATGTGAACTTGAGCAATATAAATTGAAAGTATCTTGCTAACAAATGAGCATGGATGACTGGGATCCTAACATTATGTTCGACAAGTTAAAAGAAAATGGATAGTAGAAAAAATTCTCTTGTTTTTTTATAATTGTCCCGCTCATCCAAAAACTATTGAAAGTTTGAAAAATATTGAATTATTTTTCTTGCCACTCAACACAACATCAAATATGCAACCTTGTGATACAGGGATCATACAAGCTTTCAAGATGCATTATTGTCATTAATTTTATTGAGATATTTTAGAAAGTTGTGAAATTAAGATCACAAATCTAAAGAAAATAGATGTTTTAGATGCAATGAATCTGGCAATCTTGACTTGGATAACCGATGTTTAAACAAACACAATTGCAAATTGTTTTTGACATTGTAAAATTAAGCTATGGATAACATGATTTCAAACAATTTGGATCAACACTCATATAAAAAGTATTCAACAATTGCATCTTCTAATCAAAAAGTTGAAATATCATGATACAATGGATGTTGAGTACCTTTTGAACTACTCAAGAAAAATACAAGGCAACTTCAGAGTTGTTTGAATATGATCAAACTAATGAGAATATCAAGAAAAATGTCAGAAGATAAAATTAAAGATGATAGTTCTTTAGTGGAACTTGTCTTGTGCAAAAATGCACTCAAAGCAACAATCACATAATATAATTTTCTCTTGCAACACAAGATCACTACAACTTAGCTTCTTAATGTGTTAAAAAAAAGTTAGAGATGAGGTCCAATGATACATCAATTTCAAGAGAAAATAAGTAACAATTGAATCATATTTTACAAAGGCCTTCTAATTGAGTCATATGTGCCTCTATATATATATAATTAATTTTGATGTATACAAAGATTATCATATTAGTCCTAGGTTGGAACTGACCAAAAATATTATTTAATTGAGATTATTAATTTATCAAGGTTATTTTGTAAAATCAAAAAATAATAAAATTACATCAAAATTCAATAAATTATAAAATTGGACCTTTGTTATTATTTTTTTATAAGGTATTTTTGGTTATTTTATTATGTTATCTTTGACTCTTTTAGAGAAGATGATTTATACCTTTTGATAAACTCTATTAATATAAAAAAACTCTTTAATTATAAGATGAATAAAATGTTTATTTATGTCTATATTTCTAATATTACCTAACATACATTAAAAAAGAGTCTTGAAAAATAAAAAAGATTTGTAAAAACTATAATGATGATAAAGTTTAGTGGTACCTTAAATGAAATTTGTATTCATATTTGTATGTTATGTATTTGTGTTTTATATAAATAATTTTATTCCAATTTTATTCTTACATGATATTTTATTGATTTTTTTTTCCAAAAATATTTAACATCTTAGATATTTTGGTTGAAGAAAGAGAAGAGAGAATTGTTTCTAGGACTATGTTACTAATATAAAAGGACATTTTTATATTTCCATCAAAATTTGAAATTAGCTTTGACTAAGAGTATAAATTATCATGTTTTAAGAGATAGAGAAAAAGTATTACATTGCTCAAACCTTAAAAGGATGAGAACAATTTTCTCAATAATAGTTTTAAATCACCTTTAAACCTACATCTACATAGTACCTTATTGAAACTTTATTTTACCTATTAAAACTCTAAAAATGATAAAACAAATAGGTCCACAAAAGATAATAATTAAAATCTAAAAAAATAATAAAAGTACATCAAAATTTGTTAAATTAGATCCTTGATTATATATTTTGTTATCTTTTATATTATTTTTACATCTTTAAACAAAACAAAATCATAAAAGTTTTGTTATTCTGTTTTACAATCACTACTAAAAATTAAAAAAAAAATCACTTTAAAATAAAATATTTATAAAAAATTTGTTTGTGCCTTTATTTTTAAATCTATATCTACCACATATGACTAAAATGTAAAAAAATAATAAATAAAATTACATCAAAATTCAATAAATTATTAAATCGGACCTTTGTTATTATTTTCTTATAAGGGATTCTTGGTTGTTTTCTTATTTTATCTTTGATTCTTTTAAAGAAAATGATTTATACCTTTTGAAAATTCTTATTAATATAAAAAAGAGTTTTTTTAATTAAAATATGAATACAATGTTTATTTGTGTCTATGTTTTTTAATATTACCTAACATATATTAAAAAGAAAGTCTTAAGAACAAGAATTTGTAAAAGCTATGTAATTATGATAAATTTTAGTGGAGCCTTGAATTTGTATTAATATGTTGTGCATAATGATTTTATTCAAATTTTGTTCTTACATGGTATTTGTTTTTCTTTTTTTTAACCACTAATAATTACTCCTCGTACAATCTTCAAATTCCTGGTGTGATTTCTAACATTTGTATAAAGAAGCACCATTCTCTGCTGAACTGAAGCTCAGTTTTTACTTATCAAAGTAGCTAATGAATGTCTTAAAACAATGAGGCAGACATTCAAACTCCAATCTTTAAGCTATAAACCTCTTAATTCCCAGCTCTCCGCATACCAAATTTTTCACTTTTCCAGCCTCTCTAAATCATCTAAACCCTCCCATTCGAAGAAAACTCAAGAACCCCAATTGAAAGGCCATGCAGAAACTAAAACCATTAATTCACTCTTTAAAGAGATAACTGAGATCTTGGGTGCTGATGTTGTGATCCCAGATAGAACTCCATATGGGTTTTTTATACCTAGAGAAACCCATGTGGGAGATAACGAGATAAGTGGAGAATTCAAGTATCGCGAAGAAGGTGTTTGTGGAAATGCTGAACTGAATAATGGGTTGCAAAAGGAGGGGTCTTTGTTGGCTTTCGGAGATATAAAGGTGGGAGCTTTGAATGAAACTGACGTTAGTGCTGTAGTTCATGAGATTACTGGGATTGTTCGTGCAGAAAATTGCACAGCTTCAATGGAGGAAAGGCTAGATAAAGTGGGGTTTCAGCTAGAACCAGAGATTGTTGAGAAAGTATTGAAGAGGTGCTATAAAGTGCCACATTTAGCTTATAGATTCTTTAATTGGGTGAAGACGAAAGATGGGTTTTGTCATACAACGAAGACTTATAATACCATGTTGTATACAGCTGGGGAAGCCAGAGAGTTCTCGGTGGTGGATGTTTTACTGGAGGAGATGGAGAAGTACTCTTGCGAAAGGGATATTAAGACTTGGACTATTCTTATTCGACAGTATGGGAAGGCAAAGTTGATAGGCAAAGCCTTGTTGGTCCATGAGAAGATGAGAAAGTCTGGGTGTGAACCTGATGTAGAAGTTTATGAAGTGACGTTGCATTCACTTTGTGATGCTGGAAAAGGTGAAATCGCTTTGGAAATTTACAAGGAAATGGTGCAAAGGGAAATGGAACCTAACTTAAGTTTGTACAAGATGTTATTGAATTGCTTGGCAAAGTCAGGAGATGTTAGTGCTGTTCAATCGGTGGCTGATGACATGATTAGGGTCTCTCAGATTCCGGAGCATGATGTTCATGTTTGTGTCCTGAAGAGCTATTGCGTGGCTGGGAGAATTAGAGAAGCTTTAGAATTGATTCGTGATCTCAAGAATAAAGAAATACAGCTTGATTATGAAGTTTCCGAGACC